>ERZ1370068.3931-contig-3028_pt1 | contig 30839 bp, 38 predicted proteins | sample MGYA00561227_ERZ1370068 | MGnify/ENA primary metagenome ERZ1370068 (study PRJEB38410, sample SAMEA6850437) | metagenome | study: Metagenomic assessment of the ecological functions of the soil: analysis of the soil microbiota associated with the...
CTTGAGGCGCCCGTAGTCGCTCGCCGGCACCTGGACGATGTCGAGCTCGCCGGCCTCGTACTTCTGCACCCCACCGCCGGCTCCGGCACGATCTCGAACACCACCTTGCCGGACCTTGGGAGCGCCGCCGAAGTAGCCTGGTGCGCCGCCAGCGCGATCCGCTGCCGCAGGGTCCACTCGGCGAGGCGGAACGGCCCGGTACCGTTCGCCTGCGTGCGTGCTCCAGGTCGCGCCTGCCCTTCTCGACCGACTCCCCGGGCCACGATCCCCGTGGAGACGTGGGCGAGCCGCACGAGGAGGTCCCCTCCGCCGGACGGTCCACGCGGATCTCGACCTCGTTCGGGCTCACCAGCGCTTGCACGCCCCGCAGCTCGGTCGCCTTGCCCGCCTTCGCATCCTCGTACCCCCTCGATCGGGCGAAAGGAGCAAGCGACGCGTTCGGCGCGTTGACCTTCGCGTCGGCGAGCCGGTCGAGCGAGTACTTCACGTCGGCGGCCGTGGCCTTCCGCCCGCTGTGGAACACCAGGTCGTCCCGCAGCACGAAGCGGTAGGTCCGCCCGTCGGGCGAGACCGTCCAGCTCTTGGCCGCCAGCGGGTGGACCTGGCCGCGGGCGTCGACGTCCGACCAGCGGCGTGTAGACGTTCTGGAGGATCGCCGTCCCCGTCGGGTCGTTCGTCAGCGCCGGGTCGAGCGTGCGTGGGATCCGCCTGATCGCGACCCGCAGCATCGCGCCTCGCCCTGGGAGTGGCCGGAGCCCGCCGTCAGCGCCAGCGCGAGCCCGCCGAAACCGGCGACCAGCGTGGCGCAGCACCGCCAACCGATCCCGTCTCGCCATCACGTTCCTCGCTCTCAGGGGCCGCGCCCCTTCCGGTGTCATGCGCGCCACGGGATCGCCGGGCGCGTCGGTGAGACCGCGCGCGCGGCGGAGCCGCTCGGCGCCTGTCGCCAGGTCCTCGATCATGGCCTCGAGAATGGCCTTTCGCCCTTCGCCGGCGTCGCCAGGGTGGCGTCGCCGTACACCCCGGTCGACGAATGCCCGGGTCCGGGCTCGCGGTGATACATCGGCGGCACGAAGAGTCCCGGCGCGTCCGGGCGCTCGGGCCAGCTCGCGGACGAGCCGGTCCTGCCGGACCGCCGCCGGCGCGATCGCCATGAGGAGCGACGTCTCGGCCTCGTCCGCGTGGCTTCCGCGAGGCTGCTCCAGCAGCTTCGCGGCCACCTTGCCGCCCAGGTCACCGATGCGCGTGACGCCGACGAGCAGCCGGTGCACGCGATCCAGGTCCCGGGCCACGATCTCGAGCACGGGATACGTCGAGACGCCCGTGTTCAGGATCGAGGAACCGGCGTGGGCCCGTGCCGATGCAGCGACAGCACGACCTCGGTCACGAGCCGCGCGAACGTGTCCGCTTCGACGTGAGTGGACCCCGGAACGGCGAGAAGTGCGGGAAGTAGCCATACGTGAGCGTGGGCAGCATCACGCACGGCACTCGCTCCGCCAGCCCGCGGGCCAGGTAGTCGGCGATCAGTCGGTCCGTGCCGAGCGGCAGGTGCGGACCGTGTCTCTTGGTGGCGGCGCCGACCGGGATCACGAGGAGCGGGTCGTCCGCGAGGATCGGCTCCGCCTCCGCCCAGGTCAGCTCCTCCAGCCAGACGCTCCTCGCCTGCACGCCTCCTCCTCCTGGTCCCGCAGCACCGGCGATCCTACCACCGGGTTCGCATGGCTGCCAGACGCGGATGCGCGGAGTCGGCGCCGCGCGTCGCGCGGCACCTGGCTTGTCGCGCTCCGCCTCGCCGGCTTATCATCGGCCTTCGGAATCGGAGCGCCGCGTCGAACCCGGCGCACTTCTGGCACCGAGAGGAGACTCCGTGCGTCCGAACAGTCTCGAAGGCCAAGCTGCGGGCCGGCCAGCGCGTGGTCGGCGCCCTCGTCACGATCAACAGCCCCGAGCTGGTGGAGACGTTCGGCCACCTCGGCTACGACTTCGTGTTCATCGACGGCCAGCACGGGGGCCTCGGCGTCGAGACCGCCCGCGAGCTCGATCCGCGCCGCCGAGCTGACCGGCATGACCCGCCTGGTCCGCGTGCGGAAGAACGGACGCAGCGGAGATCCTCGAGTACCTCGACCAGGGGGCGGGCGGCGTCATCGTGCCCGACGTGATGAGCCGCGGCCGACGTCGAGGCCGCCGCCAAGGCCGACGCCGGTATCCGACCTGCGCGGTACGCGCGGCGCCATGGCCATGTCGCGCGCGGCCTTCTACGGCGTGCCCGCAGGCCGAGGCGCGCCTACTACCGGCAGGCGGACGAGGAGATCCTCTGCTGCGCCATCTTCGAGAACCGCGACGGTGCTCGAGGAGCTCGACGCCGCCGGTCCGCGTCCCTGACCTCGACGTGGTCGTGATCGGCCCCGGGCGATCTCTCCATGTCCATGGGCATCACGAACGGCTGGAAGGATCCGCGCGTCCAGGCCGAGGTCGTCGCGGATCCACGCCGCCGCCCGGGCGGCCGGCAAGCCCGCCATGATCGTCGCGCTCGACCACGACGACGGCCGGCGCCTCCTCGCCGAGGGCTACCAGGCCCTCCTGGTCGTGAGCGGCCCGACTGATCGTGAACGCGGCCCGCGACTTCCTGCACGTCCTGCGCTCCTAGAGTCCGAGAGGATCCATCATGCGCGCCGCTACCTGGCACGGAGAGAATCGCTTCACGGTGGACGATCTGCCCGAGCCGAGCCCCGGGCCGGGCCAGGTCCTGGTCGCCGTTCACACCGCGGGCATCTGCGGCAGCGACGTCCACGCGATCCAGGGCCTCTTTCCCTGACCCCGCCCGCGCGTGATGGGGCACGAGTACAGCGGGACCGTCCTGGACGTCGGCAAGGGCGTGAGCCGGAGCCTGGTGGGACGCGCCGTCGCCTGCGAGCCGAACTACGGGTGCGGGAAGTGCGCGGACTGCCGGCTGAGCCGAATCAGCCAGTGCCCCAAGACCGTGCGGGTGGGCGGCTTCGCGGAGCGCGTCGTGCTCCCCGAAGCAGAACGTGCATCTCCTCCCGAAGGGGCTCGATCCCGGCACCGCGGCACTCGCCGAGCCGGCCGCCTGCCGCCTCGAGGGGCTCGAGATGGCCCGGATGCGCCGGGCGCCACCGTCGTCGTGATCGGGGCGGCATCATGGGCCTCCTCACGCTCGCCCTCGCGAAGGCGCAAGGGCGCCGGGCTTGCCATCCTGTCCGATCCGGTCGCGAGCCGGCGGACTGCCGCGCGCGGCTCGGCGCCGACCTGACCGTCGATCCCACGACCAGGCGACCTGGCGGCGACGGTTCGACAAGGCGACCCGCGGCCAGGGCGTGGACATCGCGCTGCGAGGCGGTCGGGAAGCCCGAGCTCGTGGCCGCCGCCGCGCGCCTCGCGAAGCCTCGCGGCGTCGTGCAGCTCGTCGGCGTCTCTCCGAAGGGAAGCACGCTCCCCTTCGACCTCTTCGACTTCCACTTCAAGGAGCTGACCCTCGACCGGCGCCTACGGCCGCGGCACGTCGTTCCGTCGCGTCCTGCCGCTCCTCGACAAGATCGGCGGCGCCGGCCTGGTGACGGACCACTATCCGCTCGAGCGGATCGCCGAGGCGTTCGCGCACGCGGCCGCCGGCCGGGGACTCAAGACGGCGATCAATCCCGGCATCCCCTCATCGAGGAGCCACGCATGAGCAGCCGCGAGCCCGGAGTTCACGATCCGCCGTGATCGTGCCCCAGACGATGCGCGACGGGACCGTCCTGCGCGCCGACGTCTACCTCCCGAAGGGCGAGGGGCCCGTTCCCGGCGCTCCTCGAGCGGACGCCCTACAGCAAGGACAACTCGCCCGAGTGTCAGGTCGGCTCGCCGCCGTTCTTCGCGTGCGCAGGGCTACGCGGTCGTGATCCAGGACGTGCGCGGCCGCTTCGCGTCCGAGGGCCGCTTCATCCCGTTCCACGACGACGGCTGGGGCGAGAACCGCGACGGCTACGACACGGTCGAGTGGATCGCGGCCCAGCCGTGGTGCGACGGGAACGTCGGCACCGATCGGCGGCTCGTACGCGGGGCCACCCGCAGTACCGGCTCGCCCGACCACGCCCGCCCCACCTCCGGGCCATGTACGTCCGGGAGTCGTCGGCCGACTACTGGGCGGAGTGGGTCTACCACGGCGGCGCCTTCGAGCTCGGCTTCATGGTCGAGTGGACGTTCAAGTGGACCTACAACAACCTCCGGCGGCTCGCGCGGAGCCCGGAGGAGTACGCGCCGCCGGAAGGGCATCCTCGAGAAGGCGCTGGAGGAGCTCCCCGAGCTGGCACCGCGAGCTGCCGCTCCACCCAGAACCCGCTCGGCGAGGGTCTCGACGACTGGTACAACGAGTTCCTCGGCCCATCCGGACGACGGCCCCTACTGGTGGCGCTGGAACATCGGCCACCGCCACGGCGACATCGAGACGCCGATCGTCCACATGGGCGGGCTGGTTCGACATCTTCCTCGCGGGGACGATCAAGAACTTCGTCGGCACCGCGCGCGAAGGCGCGGCACCCAGGCCGCGCGCGACGCCCAGCGCCTCGTGGTCGGGCCGTGGATCCACGGCCCGTGGAACATGGCCAAGACCGTCCAGGGCGAGGTCGACTTCGGGTCCGAGGCGATCCGCGACTACAACGCGCATCCGCGTCCCCTGGTTCGACCACTGGCTCCGCGGCGTCAAGAACGCGCGTCCCCGACGAGCCTCGCGTCCAGCTCTTCGTGATGGGCGAGAACCGCTGGCGCACGGCCGACGCGCTACCCGTGGCCGGGGACGCACGACGCGGCCTGGTACCTCCACGACGGCGGGCGCCTGACGCCGCGCCGCGCCGGACGGGCGCGGAGCACGCCGACGGCTACCGGTACGACCCGGACGACCCGGTCCCGACCCTCGGCGGAGCGACCCTCAACATCCCCGGCGGCGCCTACGACCAGCGTCCGATCGAGGGCCGCTGCCTCGTCTACACGAGCGCGCCGCTCGAGCGGGACCTGACCGTGATCGGCGACGTCCGCTGCGTGCTCCACGCGATGTCGACGGCGCCCGACACCGACTTCGTGGTCCGGCTGACCGACGTCCATCCCGACGGGACCTCGCGCGCTCCTCATGCGACGGGATCCTGCGCGCGCGCGCTACCGCGAGTCGGGGAGCCAGCCCACGTCCGCTCGACGCCGGGCCGCGTCCACGAGCTGACCGTGGACCTCTGGGCAACCGCCAACACGTTCCGGAAGGGTCACCGGATCCGCGTCGCCGTGACCTCGTCGAGCTTCCCCGCTTCGACCGCAACCTGAACACGGGCGGCCCGACCGGCGCCGAGCGCGCGCGGCCAGGTCGCGCTCAACACCATCTTCCACGACGCGCCCCGGCCCTCGCGGATCCTCCTGCCCGTGGTGAGCTAGCGCATGAGGTGGACACGTCCATGAGTGGATTGCAGATCGGCTTCGTGCTCTTCCCGAATCTCACCCAGCTGGACCTCACCGGGCCCCTCCAGGTCCTCTCCCGCCTGCCGAACTCGACGACGCACATCGCCGCGAAGACGTCGGGAGCCGGTGCCGTCCGACGCCGCGCTGGCCCTCGTCCCGACGACGACCTTCAAGGACTGCCCGCCGATCGATCTTCTCTGCGTCCCGGGCGGCTTCCGGCGTCGACCAGGCGATCGAGGACGACGAGACCATGGCGTTCGTCCGCCGTGAAGGCGCCCGCGCGCAGTACGTCACCAGCGTCTGCACCGGCGCGGTTCGTGCTCGGCGCGGCCGGGCTCCTGCGCGGCAAGCGGGCGACGACGCACTGGGCCTACCACCATCTCCTGCCGCGGGTCGGGGCCATCCCGGAGAAGGCGCGTCGTGCGCGACGGCCACGTGTTCACCGGCGGCGGCGTCACGGCCGGGATCGACTTCGCCTTCACGCTCATGAACAGATCGCGGGGCCGCAGCACGCCCAGACCGTCCAGCTCGGCCTGGAGTACGACCCGCATCCGCCGTTCCAGTCCGGCTCGCCGACCAGCGCCCCGCAGGCAGTCAAGGCCACGGCGGACCAGCGCTACGCCCATCGCCTCACGGCGTTCGAGGAGGTGCTGGACCGCGTGGCGCCGCGCATTCCCGCGAAGGCGCGCTGAGGGATGCGCCGGCCGACCGCCAAGTCGACCCTGCGCATCGGTCTCGCGGCGGCCCGCAACGCGCCCTCCGTCGAGGAGCGACTCCGGCATCGCGGACCGGTTCCTGGACGAGGCGGCCGCCCGGGGCGTGGCCATCGTCTGCTTCCCGGAGACGTACATCCCGGGGCTCCGAGGTCAGGACTTCCCCGTTCCGCCGCCCGACCAGCCCCGCCAGGAGGCCGCGCTCGAGAGTATCCGCGCCGGCGCCCGCCGCCGCAGCGTGTCGGTCGTCATGGGGATGGAGTGGCAGACCGCCGCGGGTATCCACAACGTGGCGTTCGTACTCGAGCGGGACGGCCGGGTCCAGGGGTACCAGGCGAAGAACCAGCTCCCGCTGGAGGAGGAGCCGTTCTACGTCCCAGACGGGCGGCGTCAGATGTTCGAGGTGGACGGAGTGCCTTCGGCATCACCATCTGCCACGAGGGATGGCGCTATCCGGAGGCCGTCCGGTGGGCCGCCGTCCGCGGCGCCCGCCTGGTCTTCCACCCCAGCTCACGGGCAGCGACCGCACCGGCGCGAAGATCGAGCGCTGGGGGATCCGACCTCCCCTACTACGAGAAGGCGATGATCGCGCGGAGCGTCGAGAACACGATCTACTTCGCGAGCGTCAACTGCGCGATGCGCTACCAGGACTCCGCCACCAGCCTCTCAGCCCGGACGGGGACTGCCCGGCCCACGTGCCCTACGGCCAGGAGCAGCTCCTCGTGCACGACATCGACCTGACGCGAGCGACCAGGCTCTGCGCGAAGCGGTTCAACCTCGCTTCTATCGGCGAGCGCCACGGCATGAGCGTCGTCATCGCCGAGGAGCGCCCGGACTCGCCGGACGCGGTCGCGCTGATCGGGGAGCTCGACGACCATCTCGGAGCCCTGTACGCGGTCGAGAGCCGCCACGCGCTTCAGCGGTCGAGAAGCTGCTCCCGGGACGGCGTCAACTTCTTCGTCGCGCGCGACGGCGGGCGCCCCGCCGGCTGCGGCGGCGTGCTCCTGGTCGGCCGCGAGTAGCGCCGAGGTCAAGCGGATGTACGTGCGACCGGCGTTCCGCGGGCGGCGCATCGGCCGCCTGATGCTGGACCACCTTGTCGAGCACGCCCGGCAGCACGGGCTGACGGTCATCCGCCTCGAGACCGGCGTCCACCAGCGCGAGGCGATCGCCCTCTACGAGGCCCGGGGCTTCCGAAAGATCCCGCCCTTCGGCCCTACCGCGACGACCCGGTGAGCCCTCGCTACGAGCTGCGGCTGTCATCGCAGAGCCGCCTCTCACTCCCGGCGCGGTTGTTCAAAGCGGAGTGGACGATCGTCTACCCCGCCACCCATCGATCGGATCCATGAAGATGAGGCGCGGGGCCGAGACGGGGCCATAGCCAGCATGCGATCGACGCGCGTCGCCGCGGTGAGCATGAACGGCCGGCTGGGCGAGCCGGCACGGATCCTCGACGAGATCGACGGGTGGTGCGGGCGGGCAGCCGCCGAGGGGGCCGATCTCGTCCTCTTCCCGGAACTGGCCATCCACGGCCACTGCACGCCGAACACGGCGGCGCCTCGCCGAGGCCGTGCCCGAGGGTCCCAGCGTCACGCGTCCCGCCCGCCTCGCGCGTCAGCATGGCCTCATCCTCTCCGCCGGGCTGAGCGAGCGGGAGCGGGATCTCGTCTACAACACGCAGGTGCTGGTCGGCCCCGGCGGCTACATCGGGAAGCAGCGGAAGCTCCACCTCTCGCGCGACGAGGTCCTCTTCTACGTCGGCGGTCGCGACCTGCCGGTCTTCGACGTCGGATTCTGCAAGGTCGGGATCGCGATCTGCTACGACAACGAGTTCCCGGAGTCTCCGCGGATCCCGGCGCTTCGCGGCGCCGAGGTGCTCTCATGCCGCACGCGTCGCGGGACCGGCAAGTGGGAGGACACACCCGAGAGCGAGGCCGCGGCGCGCCGGTTCATGCGCGACTACTACATGCCCTACCGGATGCGGACCAAGGAGAACGCCTTCTACGGCGTCCTGACGGACCAGGCGGGTCGCGCCGGATACGTGGATGCCTACCCGCGCTGACACGAGAACCAGCCGCATCACCCCGGCGCGGCGATGATCTTCGGCCCCGACGGCGGAGTCGTGGCCGCGTCGCAGGTCGAGCACATCCGAGACGAGATGGTCGTGGCTACGCTCGACGCCGCCCTGCTGGCCAGGGAGCGCGCATCCGAACTACCAGCTGAGGACCCGGCGGCCCGAGCTCTACGACGAGCTTCTGCGCGGCCCAGCACCCTCGTAGCCGCGCCCTCGTGGTCAGTGCGCGGCCCGACGGACAGGGCGTCCCGCTCGTCTCCGTCACACTCCGCCGCCCGCGAGGCTGGTATCATCTAGCGCCATGAAGGCCATGGTCGCCCGCCGCTGGTGCGAGCCGTCGGAGCTCGGAGTACGTGGACGTGCCTGACCCCCAGCCTGGGCCCGGCCAGGTCCTGATCGAGACGCGCGCGATCGGGTGCAACTTCCCGACATCCTCATGGTCCAGGGCAAGTACCAGGTGAAGCCGCCCCATCCCTTCAGCCCCGGCCACGAGGTCTCCGGGGTCGTGCGCGCGGTCGGCGCCGGCGTCGCCGCACGTCCGACCCGGCCAGCGGGTCTCTCGCGAGCCTCGAGTGGGGTGGCTACGCCGAGCTCGCCCTCGGGACGCCGCGCGCGTTCATCCGATCCCCGACGCGATGCCCTTCGACCACGCCGCCGCCTTCTACGTCGTCTACCAGACGAGCTACTCGGCGCTCGTCCGGCGCGCGGCCCTCCAGCCGAACGAATGGCTCCTCGTCCACGGCGCGGCGGGCGGCGTCGGGCTCTCCGCGGTCCAGATCGGCAAGGCGCTGGGCGCCCGCGTCATCGCGACCGCCGGCACCCCGCGAAGCTCGAGATCGCCCGCCAATCCGGCGCCGACGTCCTCATCGACTACGCCAAGGAGGACTGGGTCGAGCGAGTGAAGGAAGTCACGGGCGGCGAGGGGGCGGATGTCGTCTACGACCCGGTCGGGGGCGACGTCTTCGACGGCTCGACGAAGTGCATCGCCTTCGAGGGGCGCATCCTCACAATCGGCTTCGCCGGAGGGCGCATCCCGACCCTCGCCATCAACCGGGTCCTGCTCAAGAACTTCAGCGTGGTCGGCCTCCACTGGGGCTTCTACCAGCGGCGCGGCTCACCGCTCGTGCAGGAATGGATGGACGCGCCTGCTGAAGCTCTACGCGGACGGGTCGCATCCGGTCGGTCATCTATCGCGCTTATCCACTCCGCGAGGCCGCCGCCGCGCTCGAGCGCTCGCGCGGCCCGCGAGTCCTATGGAAAGGTGGTCCCGTCGCCATGAGCCCCTCTCCGAGAGCCGCGCTTCCTCTCCGCCCAGTAGCTCGCTGATTACCGCCGGGACGGCTTCCTCGTCGTCGCGGGCTCTTCGGCCCGGCCGAGGTGGCCCGGACTCTGAGGCCACTGACGAGGTCCAGGGCCTGGCCCGAGCAGCCGGGCGTCTGGATGGTCTACGGGGAGAAGAGCCTCCAGGACCCCGGACCGCCGGCTCATCAACCGCGTCGAGAACTTCTATCCCTATCACGCGGGCTTCAGGCGCTCTTCGATCGGGGACGAAGCTCCTCGGATCGTGAACGATCTCTTCGCCGAGCCCGCCGTGCTCTTCAAGGACAAGATCAACTTCAAGCTCGCGGGCGGCGACGGCTTCAAAGCCGCACCAGGATCAGCAGGCCGGCTGGAGTAGTCCACGCGCCGCTCTTCGTCACCGCGCTCGTCGCGATCGACGACGCGACGGAGGCGAACGGTTGCCTTCGAGCTGGCGGCCGGCCACCACACCCGCGGTCTCATCGGTCGGAGTGGGCGCCCTGACCGACGAGGACCTCCGGGCGTCGAGCCTCGTGCCCTACCCCGACCGCGCCGGGCGACGCCGGCTTCTTCGACTCTACGTCCCTCATCGCTCGGGCCCGAACCTCTCCCACGAGCCGCGCCGGGTGCTGTACGTCACCACAACCGGCTCGCCGACGGCGACCACCGGGCCCGGGTACTACGCGGACAAGCGGAAGAACTATCCGCCGGATCGTCGAGCGGGAGCCGGGCCAGCAGTACGTCTACCGGGTCTGATCCCGTGAAGATCACCGGGATCGAGACCTTCGTCGTCGACGCGCGGATGGCGGCCGTGGCAGTTCGTGGCGGTCCGCACCGACGCGGGCCTCACCGGCTACGGCGAGTGCTCCGACGGCCGCAACCCGTACGGCAGTCGTCGGGGCGGTCCGGGACTTCGAGCCCGTCCTCCTCGGCCAGGATCCCGCGGCCCGTCGAGCGGCTCCACTGGGATCTCTACCGCATGGCGCGCCAGAGCCTGGCGGCATCGCCGCGAAGGCGATCGCCGGTATCGAGCTCGCCCTGTGGGACGTCAAGGCGAAGGCGCTCGGCGTGCCGGTCTACGAGCTCTTCGGCGGGCCCGCTCGCGGCTCCGCCAGCAGGTCTACTGGTCCCACTGCGGGACCTCCCGCGCGATGAACGCCGCGATCATCGGCGTGCCGCCGCTCCGCGACGATGGACGACATCGCGCCGGCTCGGCGAGGAGGTCGTCCGCCGCGGGCTATCGGGCGCTCAAGACCAACATCGTCTACCCGGGCGAGCCCGGCGCGGGTCCACTTCCCGGGGTTCGGCGGCGGGCCTGGGACCACGGACCAGACCGTGACGCTCCGAGATGATCCGCCACATCGAGACGCTGCTCGGCGCCTTCCGGCAGGCGGTCGGCCCGGACGTCGGCATTGCGCTCGATCTCAACTTCAACATGAAGCCCGAGGCCGCGATCCGCATCTGCCGCGCGCTCGCGAGCCTCGACCTCATGTGGGTGGAGATCGACATGTACGACGCCGCAGCGCGCTCCGCGAGGTCAAGGACGAGTCGCCGATGCCGATCTGCTCGGGCGAGAACCTCTACGGCTCCGCGGCTACCGGCCGTTCTTCGAGGCGCGGCGCGATGGACGTCGTGATGGTCGACGTGCCGTGGAACGGCTTCGCCCAGTCCCGGAAGGTGGCCGACCTCGGCCGAGACCTACGAGCTGAACGTCGCGCCCCACAACTACTACAGCCACCTCGACGCTCCACTCTGCTCCACCTCTGCGCCTCGCGTCCCGAACGTCCGCATCATGGAGATCGACGTGGACGACGTCCCGTGGAAGGACGAGCTGGTCGACGCGCCCCCGGTCATCGAGCAGGGCGAGGTCCTTCTGCCGACGCGGCCCGGGTGGGGCGCCGACCTGGTCGAGGCCGTGGCCCGGAAGCACGTCTGGGAGCCCGGTCGCCTGCCCGGCTACTCGGCGGCGACCCAGATCTACGGCCGGTAGCCTCCTGGAGCGCACCGGCAGTCGGCGCCGCCCCCGAGCGTCGAGACCGGGGATCGCGGTGGCTCGCCGGCGCGCCGAGTCTCCCGTCCTGGGCTACTGCACCCGATGGAGATCGCCTCCGTCCACTGGACCAACGGAGCATGACGCCGCCCGCTACCTCTGTTCCGGACCTCGCGAGGCAGGACCTCCGCGCACGCGTCGTCGCACGCGTCGCTCGGGCCGATCGAGGAGGCTAGCCCTCCGTCAGCCGGAGGTCCGCGACGAGCGCGCTGTGATCGCTGCCCCGGATGGGCAGGACCCGCGTGCTCCCCGCCACGAGGCCCTGACCAGCACGTGATCGATGCGTGAGTGAGTCGCGCCGATCCCGACCAGGGGCCCCACGTGCGCCCGGTCGACGCCCGCCCGGCGCGCAGCGCGTCCGCGACGGCATCGACGATGAGTGCCCCCGCAGCCGGCGATAGGCCGGCCAGAGCGGCGTGGCGTTGAGATCGCCGGCCAGCACGCGCCGGCGGCGGGCGTCGCGACCAGATGGGCGATGACGTCCCGCACCTGGCCCCGCCGGTCCCAGACTTCGCCGGAAGACGGGGTGGACGTGGGGCGGCCAGATGGACGTTCAGCACCTCGACCGCGTCTCGTCGTCCCCGGGCCAGGCGAGCTCCGCCACGAACGCCGACCGATAGGGCAGCCGGAGTTGCCGCACGCTCCCGGCGAGCGGAGCGCGATCCCCATGCCGTCGTGGGTGCGCGTGGGCTCCAGCTTCCCGAAGGGCAGAACGCGCGCGAGCGCCTCGGCCTGGTCCGGCGCGGAGCCCTCGGACCACGACGACGTCGGGCCCGCTGCCTCGACGAGATCCGCGGAACGCGCGTTGGCGTCGGCCGCGCCGTTGGCAAGATTCGCGGTCAGAATCTGGAAGCCGGAGCCGCTCACGCCGCGGGGAGCTCCGGCGACGACGGGCGGGATCCGGTCCGCCCACGGCGCCGCCGACTCGAACGCCGCTGCGGCGCGCAGCTACCGCCGCCTCCTGACGGCGCCGTCCGACGATCTGGATGCCCACCGGGAGACCGTCCCGCGTGAAGCCAGGCCGGCACGGAGATGACGGGCAGCCCGGTCACAGAAATGGCGTACGTGAGGAAGAACCACTGCGTGTAGTTCTCGAGGCGCTTCCCGCTGAGCTCCGTCGGGTACCGCTGCTCCACCGGAAACGGCCGCACCGCCACCGTCGGGAGGACGAGCAGATCGTAGCGCTCCATGAAGCGCCGGACGCGCTGCCACAGGGCGCTCCGGAAGCTTCTCCGCGCGCGCGATGTCGCGCGGCGCGGAGCCTGAGGGCCCTGCTCGATGTTCCAGACGAGCCCCGGCTGCATCTCCGCGCGCCACTGGCCAGGCGGTCGGCGTGGAGCGCCACCATCGAGAGGCCCCGCAGTTCCCAGGACGATCTCGTTCAGCTCCGCGAAGGACGGGGACGCGGTCGTCGCCCGCGCGCCGAGCGACCGGAACGCGCGGGGTTGCGCCCGCGGCCACCCGGGCAACCTCGGCGTCCACCGGCAGCAGGCCGTCCAGGTCCGGGTCCACGCCACGCGCCATCCCCGGATCGACGGGCGTCGGACCGCCGCCGGGAAGGCCCGCGTGTCCACGTCGTAGGAGAGCGGCGCGCGGTCGTCCGGCCCGGCCAGCACCGACAGCATGAGCGCGGTGTCGGACACGGTCCGGGCCACTCGGTCCCGACACCGAGAGGGAGTCCCAGGCCAGCCTCCCGCGGATAGACGGGCACCAGCCCGGGCGTGGTGCGGAACCCCACGACGCCGCAGAAGGCCGCGGGTGTGCGCAGCGATCCGCCCAGATCCGGAGCCGCTAGGCGAGCGGACCCCATCCCGGTGGCGAGGGCCACCGCCGCGCCGCCGCTCGAGCCGCCGCAGTGTGAGGGCGAGGCGTTCCAGGGATTTCGCGTCACCCTGAAGACCGCGTTGAAGTGTTCCCGCCCGCACCGAACTCCGGGGTGTTGGTCTTGCCGACGACGATGGCGCCCGCCGCCTTCAGCCGAGCCACGGACAGCGAATTCTTCGGCGGGAACGTGGCGCTCGTAGATCTTCGAGCCCCACGTGGTGCGGATCCCCCGGTGGGCGTGAGGTTCCTTGATCGACACCGGCACGCCGTGGAGCGGCCCGAGCGCGCCGCGGCGCCGGAGCGCGGCGGCGTCGCCTTCCGCGCGTTCGGCCAGCGCCGACTCGCGCCAGCGTGACGTACGCGTTCGCATGAGGGTTGACCGCGTCGATCCGGGCCAGGACGGCCTCCATGACCTCGAGCGGTGAGACCCGGCGGGCCCGATAGAGGCGGACCAGCTCCGTCGCGGGCGTGAAGCAGAGATCACGATCCGGCACGACGGAGGCCCTCCGTCGCAGTCTGCGCGCACGGGTACAGATTGTAGCAGGCCGCCCCTGGCGCGACCGCGCTTACGTCGCGGGCGGCTCGCTGCCGACAATGACGGGAACGTTACTAGCCCACAGAGCGCCCCGCGAGCGCCGGACGGCAGGAGAGCACCCCATGCGCGTGGCACTCCTGTTAGATCCGAGCGCACAGGCGGCGGCCCGGACCCCGCCCCGCGGATCCTCACGGCCGGCCGCGGAGCGGCTCGCTGAGCTTCGAGGCCCTTCTGTCAGCAGAAGCTCATTTCTGGAAGCTGAATATCAGGCGGCCCGAACGCGGATCCTCCAGGGACTCTGAGGAAGGCCTTGACGCAGCGCCGCGCGCCACGACAATAGCCGCGGGAGGGTCCAGATGGACGTCTACGCGCGGATCGGGGTGCGGCCAATCATCAACGCCCGCGGCATGAACACCATGGCGAGCGGCTCGCTGATGCCGAAGCCTGTCCTCGACGCGATGACCGAGGCGGCCGGCGCTTCGGTGGACATGGGCGAGCTCAACGCCCGCGCCGGCGCCCACATCGCCCGCCTGGTCGGCGTGGAGGGCGCCCACGTCACGCCGGGCTCGGCGGGCGGCTCATCCTCGCCGCGGCCGCATGCATCGCCGGAAGCGACCCCGATCGCATCCTGCGCCTCCCGACACGACGGGAATGCGGAACGAGATCGTCATCCAGCGGTGCGACTGGATCCAGTACGACCAGGCCATCCGCATGTCCGGCGCGGTCCTGGTCGAGGTCGGTGACGCGGACGCCTGCACCACGGAGGCGATCGAGGCCGCCATCGGCCCGCGCACCGGCGGCCCTGATCTACATCGTCTCGCCCGGGCTCGCGACGCGCGGCGTGGGACCCGGAACGGATGGCCGAGATCGCCCACGCCCACGGCCTGCCGATGATCGTGGACGCCGCCTCGACCCTCCCGCCGGTCGGTCACATCACACGCTGGACTGAGACGGGGGCCGACCTCGTGATCCTGAGCGGCGGCAAGGGCATCCGGGGGCCCCAGAACACGGGCCTCTGGTGGGGCGCGGGTGACCTGATCCGCGCGGCCGCAGCCAACGGCTCACCGAACTCCGCCGTCGGCCGCCCCTGCAGCGGTCAGCAAGGAAGCGGATCATCGGCCTGGTGGCCGCCATCGAGCTGTTCCTCCAGGATGATCACGAGGCCGAGTGGACGCGTCACCTGGAGGAGGCGGACTGATCCTCAAGGCGATCGCCGGAATCCCCGGGATGCGCGCGCGCTCGAGGAGGACCGCACGATCTGGACCGCACCGACGATCCTGCTCGCGATCGATCGGGCGGTCACGGGGCTCAACCCCGACTCCGTCATGGAGGCCCCCGCAGGGCGAGCCGCCCCATCATGGTGCTGCGTCCACCGGGGCGACTCTCGCTGGTCGACCCTCACTGCCTGCGGCGGCGACGAGGCGAGCGTCGTGGCCCGGCGGCTCGGCGAGGAGCTCCTCCGGCGGCCGGTTCGGCCCCTGACTCCCGCCGGACTCTCGATGCCGCGACCGCTCTTCGCCACCACCGTCATCGGCAGCCTGCCGCGGCCAGCCTGGATCCGCGACGTCATCCTCGACCGGAAGGCCGGACGGCTCGGCGAGGCCGGAGGCCGATCGACTCCTGATGCCGCCATCGACGGCGCCATCCGCGCTCCAGGAGCGGGCCGGCGTCGACGGAGATCACCGACGGCGAGTGGCGCCGCGAGAGCTACGTCGACGGTCTCGCCGACCGCGTCCGGCGGCTTCCGGCCCGACATCAATCCGAGCGGCGGTCTCCCTACCCGGCGGTCGTGGCGCCGATCGAGTACCACCGGAGATCGTGGCCCCGAGATGCGGTACGTGCGCGCCCGGACGAGCCGCCGCGTCAAGGCTACCCTGCCGGCGCCCTACCATCATCGGCCGCCGGATGTGGCACCCCGAGCACTCGCGGGCCGCGTACTCCGAAGCGCGAGCAGCTCATGCGCGACTGCATCGGCGTCGCTCCGGCGAGAGATCGAGGCGGTCCGGGCGGCCGGCGCCGACACGGTGCAGCTCGACGAGCCCTGGCTCGCGACGCCCGGTCGATCCGAAGTTCCGCGCCGAGGATGGGATCGCGGACGTCCGCTACGAGATGGACCTCTGCGCGGACCTCCTGAACGAGACGCTCGACGGCCTGACGGGGATCGAGACCGTCCATCCACCTCTGTCATGCCCACTTCGCGCGCCAGCACAAGACCGAGGGCCCTACGACCTCATCATGCCGGCGCTCGCCCGAGTCCGCGCCGGGATCGATCTCGCCTCGAGCTCGGCCACGCCTGGCGTCGGCGGCTTCGCGTCGCTGGCCGGCTTCCCCGCCTGGGCGCCGCGGCTCGGCCTCGGCTGCATCGACCACCGCGATCGCCGCGTCGAGAGCGTCGACGACGTCGTGTCGCGGAGTGGACGCGGCGAGCCGCTACGTGGACCCGCGAGCGCATCGTGCTTCACCCGACTGCGGCTTCGCCCCTCAGTCCAGAACCCCGATGGACCTCGACGAGGCGTACGAGAAGCTCAAGGTCATGAGCGAGGCCGCCGCGCGTCTGCGGCGAGCGCCACGCCTAGAGCGCTCCGCGGCCCGCTACGCGCTGCCCGTCGCGACGAGGTTGAGCGGCGCCTCCCGCGCGCGGCGCGGCGGATGTTCTCCGCGATGACCTCCGCGCGCGCCTCGAGCATCCCTTCGGTCCACCCCGATGTACGTGCGGGCGTCATCAGCACGTTGCCGAGCTCGTGGAACGGCAGGCGCGACGGCAGCGTCGGCCCGGCGCCGGTCGGGTACCGGTACCGAGACGTCGAGGATCGCTCCGGCGATGACGCCTCGGTGGAGGGCCTCGTAAAGCGCCTCCTCGTCCGACGATCTCGGCTCGCGCGACGTTGACCAGACCGCGGTCGGCTTCATCAACGCGAGTTCGCGCTGGCCGAGGCACGCCGCGGGTCGCGGCGCGAGCGGCGAGGTCACGACCAGGTAGTCGGCGCGTCTCAGGACTCCCGTCCGAGGGCGGCCGGTCCGCCGAGAAAGTCCGCCGCGCAGGATACCGGCTGCGTCGGATCGCGCCGGATGCCCAGATCGCCATGTCGAACGCCCGGGCCCGCTGGGCCAGAGCCCTGCCCGATCCGCCCGTAGCCGAGGACGCCGAGCGTCTTCCCGCCGAGCTCGGCGCGGGGGCGGCGGCGAGCCGACCGCCCACCGGGAATCATTCCTCCCGCCGCAGGAGTGTATCCGCCCGGCAGAGCCCGCGGTTCCACGGTCAGGATCGCGCCGATCACGTACTCGGCGATGCCCACCTCGTGGCCGTAGGCGTTCGCCAGCCAGACGCCGGGGCGGGAGCGCCGGCGGTCGATCCGAGTCGAGGCCGGCGGCCGGCACCTGCACGAGCTTGAGCCGGCGGCCCGCCGCGGCCATCTCCCCGGTTGAACACGAGGGTGACCAGGACGTCGAGGTCGGCCAGCTTCGACATGATCGCGGCCTCGTCGACCGCGATGACCTGGGCACGGGAACGCCCACGCGGTCCTGCACGAGACCCTGGAGCCGCGCGGCGAAACGCACCGACGAAGGCGATCTGCAGCATGCGTGGAGGCTCCTGCGCTGGTGAGACGCTTGCGAGCACGGCTGCCTACTGCGCTGCGGCCAGCGCGGCCACCGCGGGAGGTGTCGAGGCCGCGCCGACTCTATCGGCGTCACTCTGACGTTCCACCTCCGGGCGTCCACCAGGCCAGGAAGGTAGGACGGACTCCTGGAACTCAAAGTCAGGGTCTGACCTGACTTGACTTTCGGCCGACGGCCAAAGCGGGTCAGGCCCGCACTTCCCTGATCCCGGTGCCGCCCTTGACGGGTCCACGCCGGCCCGATAGGCTCGCCGACAGACGAGCCGCCGCGAGGCTCCGCGGCCGGCCACCGGACCCTCGAGACGGAGGTTCACGTCATGCGGCTGCGGACGCTCGGAGCTCTCGTCCCGTCCCAGGCCTCCTCGGAATCTCCGGGGTGCGGTCCGATGCGGCGCCGAAGCCCGGCGGGACGATGAAGGTCGCGCTCCTCCGGGATCCCACCGGCTGGGATCCCGCACATCAACTACGGGCGCGACCACCTACACGTTCCAGGCGAACATCTACGGGGCCGTCCGGTACTCCCTGAAGGGCGCCCTGAGCCCGGGCTCGCCGTGCGGTGGGAGACGCTGAACCCGACGACGTACGTGCTCCACCTCCGAAGGGCGTCAAGTTCCACAGCGGCAACCCTTCACCGCCGACGACGTGAAGTGGAACATCGAGCGATCATGGCCCCTGCGACCAACGCGACCCGCGCCAAGGAATTCGAGGTAGTCGAGGCGGTGAGCGTGGTCGACCCTCCACGGTGCGGATCACGCCTCAAGCAACCCGCAGCGCCTTCCTCGAGCTCTCGCCGCCGCCGAGGCCGTGATCGCGGACAGCAAGTGGGCCACCAGCGGCGGAGGCGACCTCAAGAAGGCGGGCCAGCGGCACCGGGCCTTTCAAGCTTCGGCCTGTACGAGACCGGCGTCCGGTACTCCTGGTCAAGCACCCCGACTACTGGGAGTCGCCGTATCCCTACCTCGACCGGATCGAGCTGTCGACGTGGCCAGGACGACGTCAGTCCAGGCGCTGACGACGGGCAGCGTCGACCTCGCCGAGTACATTCCTCATGGCAGGAGGCCATGGCGCTCGAGAAGGACCCGCAGATCAAGCGTCCACGTGGGCTACGACACCTTCAACGTGACGCATAACCGGATGAACCCGAAGCGCCCGCCTCTTCGACAACGTGAAGGTCCGGGAGGCCCTCAACTTACCCCGTCGAGTGACAGGAAGGAGATCATCGAGCTGGCCCGGGGCGGCATCGGGCGCGCGTTCGGCGCCGGGCTCATCCCCGAGGGCCACTGGGTTCCCGCAAGGCCCTCCAGGAACCTGGTCCTACGATCCCGCCAGCGGGAAGCGCCCGCTCACCGAGGCGGGCGCGTAAACCCGGGCGCCACCAAGATCGTGTTCAGGACTCCCGACCACGCTGTCGGTCCACATGGACGGCCCAGATCATCGTCACCCAGCTCCAGCGGGCGGGCTTCACGCAGATCGAGCTGAAGCCGATGGACGCTGACCCAGCAGCAAAGCCGCCGTCTCCGGCGAGTACCAGATGATGATGGACGTTCAGCCTCCCTGGCTCGATCCAGATTTCGCCGGCGAGCTTCTTCGCCACCGGCGGCACCGTACGCGCAGGAATTCAGCTGGAGCGCGGCCCTCGGGATAAAGCTCCTGCCGAGGGCCGAGCAGAGACCAGCGTGAAGCGCGCGGCCGTCTACGCGCAGGTGGAGCAAAGCGGTCGAGCTGGCGCCCTGGGTCTTCTCCACTGGCGGCCGCAGGCCGAGGCGTGCGCACCGCACCACGGTCGCCGGGTACACATGCATTGCCGGGGCGATCGGGAACAGCAGCCCCTGCGGGCGGCCTCGAGCACATGTACCGGGAGGGGCTTTGAGCTGATGGGGTTCGACGGCGCGGCTTCGCATCGGTGCCGATTCAGCACGGTGCAGGAACGAGCCTGGCTGTCGGACGGGATCCTCGGCGATGATGACGGACGCGTTCGGCGTCGTGTTCGGAGGCTTCCTTCGGCAAGTGAGATGTGGGGAACGCGTGGTGGGCAAACCCCGCCGTCCGCGAGTTTCTCGTCAGCATGTTCACGCGGAGTTCCCGACATCCGCTGGGACGAGATCCGGCACTACGTCCATCCGGACGTGGCGGTGGCGGAGTGGATCACCAGCGGGACGCCGCACGGCGGCACGCGCGCTTCGGGGTGGTACCTGGCTGCGACGTGCTCGCCCCTCCGCGACGGGCGCCATCGCGGCCAAGCGCCTCGTCTCGAAAGGGAAGCGTGATTCCAGCTCCGGGGCCGGCCCGGCATTCCGTGTGGACCTACCTCCGCCGACCCGGCTCGGGCTCGCCCCGGTCCTGCTCTGGGTCAGTCGCCACCGTCCTCTCTCTTCTCGATCCATCTCCTGCCGGGTGACCCTGCGCCTCCTGATCCTGGGCGGTGACGCCGCCCAGGCCTCACCCGAGCGAGATCCTCCGGGTCGGCGTGCCCGCCTCGGGCTCGACCGCCCGCTCCCGGTCCAGTACGGCGCCTGGCTCGGCCGGGAGTCACCGGTGGGGCGACCTCGGCACCTCCCCGACTCGACGAGCGCCTGGGTCGCCCGGGGACCTCGCGAATCGCCTGCCGCGCACCCTCCAGCTTATCGCCGTCCCGGCGACCATCCTGGCGGTCGAGCGCTCCGGGGCGCCCTCGGAATGTTCCCGAAGCGGCGCGCCGCCGGGGCCGGCTGGCGGATCCCGCGGCCTCCCGCGGTGGCGCTCGCCGGGTTCTCGGATGCAGCGTGGTGTTCGTGGTCGGCATGCTGCTCGTCTTCGTGTTCTCGCTGTTGCGGCTCCGCTGGCTCCCGCCCACGGGATACGTGGTGCCGCCCGCCGAGGACCTCGCCGCCTGCCTCACGTCATGCCTCGCACTCCCGGTGATCAGCCTGCGGCGGCCGCGCCCCCTCGCGACCGTGATGCAGATGAGCCCGGTCGAGAGAAACTCACCTCGAGGAGGCGAGCCGGGACCTCGTCCGCACTGGCGGGGCGAAGCGGGCCGGGCGAGCGGATCGTCGCGTGGCGGGCACGTGCTCCGGAACGCGCTCCTGCCGGTGGCGTCCATCGTGGGGCTCCGCGGTCGGTTTCGATGTTCGGTGCGGGCGCCAGGTGCTGGTCGAGTACATCTTCAGCTCGGCCCGGGATCAACGCGCTCCTCCTCGACTCCCCTCGGGACGCGGGACTATCCCCGTCATCCAGGGGGTCAGTGCTCGCCTGGCATCGGTCCTCTTCGCTCTGCGGTGAACGCTCGACTGATCAGTCTGCTACGGTCTGCAAAGAACCCGCGCATCCGCCATGGCTGACGCGACCACGCCCGGAGCCGCAGCCGCCGCCCGACCGCCGCGCCGCTCGCTCGAGCGGCGGCCAACGGACCGCCCGCGGCCCGCGAGCTGGTTCCGACGAGGCCGCGACGGTCCTGGACCCGCTCGCGCCAGGTGCCGCTCGCCGGTCCGATCGTCGGGCCTGCGTGGTGGCCGCGAGCGCCGCGCCGTTCGTCTTCGTGCGCCGATCCGAACGCCCTGAACCCCGCGCGAAGGCCCGGCCTCGACCTCGCTCACCCCTCGGAACCGACGAGTTCGGCGCGCGACCCTCCTCGAGTAGCGCAGCTCCTGCCTGGGCGCGGATCACGCTGGATCGTCGGGCTCTCGAGCGTGGCGGTCGCGGCCGCAGCGGGCTGCAGTTCCTGAGACACGCGCCGCGTACGCTCCGCGTGGCCGGTCGAGACGGGGATCATGCGCGTGATGGACGAGCCACCGTGCTTCCCGCCCATCCTCGCGGGATCTCGTAGCGACGTTCCTCGGCCCGTCGCTCGCCGGAACCTGATCCCTGGTCATCGCCGTTATCCTGCCGTCCCCGCTTCACGCCGGGTGGTGCACCTGCGAGCTGGCGCTCGCCATCCGGGAGCTTCGGTACGTCGAGAGCGCGGGCGCTAGGGGCGTCCGCCGTGCCGGGTCGCGGCGGGGCGATCACTGCCCATCATCATCAGCGCCGATCCCGGTCCAGGCGTCACGCTGCCGCCGGCCACACGCCATCCTGCTCGAGTCCGGCCTCTCGCCCCTCCTGGGCCTCGGCCTCGCCCCGCCCACGCCGTCGTGGGGGCGGATGGTGGTGCAGTCGTGGGGCGTTTCGCCATGCAGCTCTCCGTCCTGCCGCTCTCTCTGGCCGTCCGCGACCGTCTCGCTCCACGGTCCTGGCGTTCAACTCTCCTGGGGGGGGACAGGCTCCAGCGCACCTCCTCGATCCGCGGCCCCGCCGCGGCACGGCCACCGGCGTCGCCCTCGAGACGCCGCGCCTCGCGTCTCCGCGAGCTTTCGCGGGTCGCGGACTTCGTGCGTCATGCACGCGCACGCGAGTGCACCACGAGGTCGCGCGTTACCTCGACTGGGGGCCGAGCTCGCCGTCGCGGACACCACGCAGCGTCCTGACCCTCGCGCGCTATGGCGCCCGCAAGAACGACCCCTCGCCTGGCCATACCACCCGGCCATCGCCCTGACGAACGGACGACCGCGCGGTCGGGCGCTGCCGGGATCGCAGATCCGCGACGCCGCCGGCCAGGACCGGCGATCTCGGCCACGCTCCTCGACAAGGCACACTGGGGTCGCAGGCGCTACGCGCGATCGGAGGCCGGCTGCGCGCTTCGTGGCCCGGATTCGAGCGCCTCGGGCTCCACCGCATCTCGGGCGAGGTGCGGCTGCGCGGAACGCCGCGTCCGCGCGGGTCCTCGAGAAGCTTTCCGGCATGGAGCGGGAGGGCCGCCTCCGCCACGACGTTCTGGCGGTAGGAAGGGCCTGGTATGAGCGCGATTCCTACACTCTATGCGATTCTCGAACCGGACTGGCGGAAGCTGAGGAGGGACGCCGCGAGCACCGTCGACGCGTCACTACACGCACTGGCCGGTCACATCCGGGCCATCACGGATCGGGCTTTCGCGGCTCGGAATGACCCCGACGACCGTCGTGCGGTCGACGATCTCTCGCCGGTGGATTCGAGTTCCACGTCGGCGGGCGGACGGCGACCGACGACCTGGGATGAAACGCTGCCCTGCCTCGTCGATGACCTCCGCGTGCTCGACGTGAGGCAGCAGGCTCGGGGGCGCCGCCCGCTTCGTGGCCAGTCGCCATGGGTGTCGGGTGACGGGGATCGATCTCACGGAGAGTACGTGGGACGGCCGCGCCCTGACCGGTGGACCAGCTCGACGGCGCTCCTCGGCTTCCACCACGGGAGCGCCCTCGAGATGCCGTTCGCCGACGGGAGTTCGACCGAGCGTACATGCTGCACGTCGGCAGAACATCCGGACAAGACCGCGCTCTTCTCGGAGATCGCGCGCGTCCTCGGGCCTGGAGGGACTTTCGCCGTCTACGACGTGATGCGCGCGGCGGTGGCGCCCTCATTCCCGGTACCGCGGCGGCAACCCCGGACATCAGCGCCCTGGCCACGCCCGACGCCTAGCAAGGCCGCCGGGCCAGCAAGCTCGAGATCGTCTCCGGAGCGCAACCGGCCGCGACTTCGCCATCGGGATTCTTCCGCACGCCGCGGGCTCGCATGGCCGAGGTCGGCGGCCCGCCGCCGCTGGGCCTTCACTGGTCATGGGCGCGGGACTCGCGCCTCAAGATCGGCAACATGATGGCGAACATCGAGCTGGGTCATCGCCCCGTGGAGCTGATCGCGCGACGCTCTTCGTAGCACGGCTCCGGCACGAACGGCGCCGCACTCGTGTTGCGTCCACGCCGGTTCAGCTTTCCTCTCGCCCGCGTCGATGCCACACTCCCCTGAGCGCCAGCGACGGAGGAACGCATGACGGAGCACCATGGCGCGCCAGTTCCACGCGGACCCGAGCCTCGCCGGGTGGCGCGTGATCGGCGACGGCGTGCACCTTGTTCCCACCCGAGTCGTTCGCCGAGCGCCCGGCTGATCAGGCGATCAGCGAGCTGCCGCCTGACCTCGGGAATCACACCTCGACGTGGATCTCGGCGGGACGGCGTGACCGTGCGCTCTGATCACGATCACCGGCAACTACTACGGGATCCGCAGCCAGCGCGATGTCGAAAGCTGGCCCGGCAGATCTGGCGGCGGCGCGCGGGTTGGGCCTGTCCGGCGACCCGGTCCCGGTCCAGAGCCTGCACTGGTGGATCCCGGGCGCCTCGGTCACGGCCGAGGTGATGCCGCTCTGGCGCGCCGTGCTCTGCGGTACGAGCCTGCAGTGCGGCGACACGCCGGACGAGGACCTTGGTCGATCGCGGCGGAGTCGCGGGCCCGCGTCCTGGTTCGAGCCGCATGCGGGAGCCGCGCCCAGGTGGCGGCGCGATCCACGCTCGCCATCTGGGTGCCGCGCCGAGCAGGCCGAGCGCGCGCGTCGCCGCCGCGCTGGCGGCGGCAGGTCGGCCTGGCTCGCGACGAAGTACGCGCCCGCCTGGTGGACGCCTCGCCGACGCCGAGGCGGGCAACGAGGCCGACACGTCAGCCACCACGCTGACCCCGCGATTGAGAGTCCGGGCTTCTCACGCCGCCAGTTGGCTCGCGCGTAGTGCTCGACCCGGCGCTCCAGCCGGGCGACCGCCTCGGACACCACATAGGCGAACGCGTGAACACCACGATCACCAGCGCCCGGGAACTCCTCGAAGAGGAAGTTCTGGGAGTAGCGTCTCGAAGAGCTCGCCCACGCCCCGAGGATCGCGATCAGGAGCTGGCCGATGACGACGCCCTTGACCCCAGCGGATGGCGCCCAGGCGCAGGCCGGCCAGGATCTCCGGGCAGCGCGGCGGGCAGCAGGATCTTCCAGTAGAGGTCGCCGCGGCCGAGCGCCGAAGCACGAGGCCATCTCCGAGGAGCGAGCGGCTGACCTGCCGGACGCCCACCTCGGTACCGAGCACGATCACGAAGACGGCGAACAGGAACACCGTCACGACCGACGGTGGTGTGCTCGATGCCCACGACGGCCATCAGCATCGGCACCAGCGCCGGGACGCGGCGCGCTCACGAACACGTTGACCCAGACCCGTGGAGGATCCGGCCCGCCGTCTCCGGACCGGGCCAGCAGGATGCCGAGCGGATGCCGACGACGAGCCAGCACCCAGCCCAGGGCGAAGCGCCCGCAGCGAGGATCCAGGCCGCGTTCGCGAACCTGGCCGACGTGACCACGCCAGCCTGCTGCGCGCGACGACGCGGCTCAGCCGGCGCGGATGATCGACGGCCCCGGCCCGCCCCACCGCCTCCCAGACGAGACACCACACGCCGAGCGCCGCCACGGTCGGGAGGGGCATCGACCCGTCGAACCCCGGCGCCTCACCCCGCATGCTGCTTGAGCTCCTGCCAGATCTCGTCCACCGCGTCCAGGTAGCCCTTGTCGCGGGGATCTCGTCCGGGCTCCGGCGACGCCGGTCCACGCTCGGCTGACCACTTGCGCTGGACCGTCCCCGGCCGCGGCGTCAGCAGCACGATCCGGTCGGACAGGTAGACGGCCTCCTCGATGCTGTGGGTCACGAAGATCACCGCTCTTCCCCGCGGTCGCGGAGGAGGACGAGGAGGTCCTCCTGGAACTTCCGCCGGGTCTGCTCGTCCACGGCCGAGAACGGCTCGTCCATCAGGATGATCGCCGGCGTCCACCGCCAGCGGCGCGCGCCAGCCCACGCGCGCTGTCGCATCCCGCCCGGAGAGCTGGTGCGGATAGCTCTGCTCGAATCCGCGCGAGGCCGACCTCGCGGATACAGCTTCGCGCCGTCGCCTCGCGCGCCTCGCGCGGGGTGCCGCGGAGCTCCAGGCCGAACGCGACGTTCCAGGGACAGTCGCCCACGGCAGGAGGGCGAAGTCCTGGAACACGAACGCCCGCTCGGGGCCCGGGCCCGCGACGCGTCGTCCTCGACCTGGACCTACCGCCTCGTCGGCTGGGATCAGGCCCGCCACGATCTTCGAGCAGCGTGAGTGCTTGCCCGCAGCCACGCTGGGTCCGAGGAGGCGTGGTCAGCTTCCCCGCGAGCGGGAACCCGACGGTGACGTCCCGAGGGCCTCACGCCCGTCCCGTACCGCTTGCCCCACCCCGCGGAGATCGACCACCGGATCGGTCATCGGTCGACCCGCGGTCCGCAGGAGTTGACGCGGACGGCCTTCGGCCTGTGGCGTCATGGCATCAGCCCCGGATCCCCGGCGGAAGAGCCGCCGCTCGGCGCGCTCGAGTCCATGGATGGTCAGGCTCCGAGGGCGATGATCGACGGTGGCGTGCGAACATCTCGGGATAGTCCGCCACCGAGAGGTGATACGTGATCAGGTCACCCACGCCGGTCGGGGTGATCAGGAGCTCCGGCGATCACGACCCCGATGAACCCCATGGCCACGCCGAGGCGCAGTCCCGCGAAGATGAGCCCGCCGGCGTGCGGCAGCACGATCTTCCAGACCGCCTGCGTCCGCGTCCCCAGGAAGGACCGGCACATCTCGAGGAGCGACGGCGACGTGTTGCGGATCCCCTTGTAGGAGTTCATGGCGATCACGGGCACCGCCAGGACCGTCACCGCCAGGATCTTGGCGGTCAGCCCGATGCCGTACACGTACGTGATCATCGGGATGATGGCGGCCATCGGGGCCGCCTGCGCGATGACGAACAGCGGGAGCGTCAGCCACTCCACCGAGCGGCTCAGGCCCATGGCTCACGCCCGCCCCGACGCCGAGCGCCGCGGGAGATGGCCATCCCGATGAGCAGCGGCTGGAGCGTGGACGCGTAGGCCCGCGCGAACGAGCCGTCCAGGGTCATCCGGAGGAACGCGGAGAGCCGTCCGGCTGAAGGGAGGAAGGCCGGGGCCACCGGCCACCGTCCCGCGACCTCCCAGGCAGCGAAGAAGAGGAGGAACGACGCGCCGAGCCAGACCGCCCGGCGCGCCCGTCCAGCCGGTCGCGTCCGGAAATCAGGAGCCGACGCCGCCCCAGCGCCGCCTTGAGCGGGGCGAAGCGTCCAGAAGTCCTCGGCCTTCACGCCGTCGCCCTTGATCTGGCCGGCCAGCGCGAAGAACTCGAGGTCGTTGGCGGCCGCGCGCGCGGCGCCGCCGTCCGCCGGGAAAATGCCACCCTGGACCCCTTCCTGGTAGTAGGGCAGCACCTCCGCCTCCATCTTCTCGGGCAGGTCCTTCAGGAGCCCGAGCCGCTTCCGCTCCTCGACGGCGAAGGCCGGGTTCGGCGTTGATCGCGCGGGTCGCCTTGAGGAGCTTCACGACGCAGCACCGCCACCGCCGCCTGGTTCTGCTCGAGGAATGCGGTCGACGCGAAGAGCGCGCTCGTCGCTCGCCTTGAGCTCGCCCAGGGGAGGATCAGGAACTTGTCCGGCGCCTCCTTCATCACGTAGCTCTTGTTCGGCGCGTCGAGGATCGTCGCCTTGATCGTCCCCTCAGCAGGGCGAGGCCACGAACCCGAGAGACCCCGGCACGTAGCTGACGCTCTTGGTACTTGATCCCGTGCTGCTTGGCGGCCAGGATCATGATCGCCTCGGTGCCCGGAGCCCCGCCCCTGACCGCGATCTCTTGACCGTCCAGGTCCTTCCAGGTCTTGCACTGCTCCTGGCGACGACCGGGAAGAACTGGAGCGTGCTGAGCTGGTAGAAGAACCCGGATCGGGACGGTGACCTTCTGAGCGCCGCGTAGGGCGTCCTCTGCCCGACGTCGGCCTGTCGCCGTTGATCACGGCCTGGGTGGCGATCTCCTCGCGCTCTGAACGGCGTGATCTCGACTTCACGCCCCGCGCCTTGCGCGCGCTCGGCCGCGATCAAGGAGCGGCAGGTCGTCGATGCCGACGACGTCACCCAGCGCGTAGCGGATCTTCGTGGTCCCCTGGCCGGAGACGCTGCCGACCATGAGACCGACAACCGCGGCCAGCGCGACGACGGCGATGGACAACCGGCGGGTCCGCACTCGCATCGCATTCCTCCTCGTGACGATGTGGATCCGGCGCGCTGCCGCGGCGCCGTGACGGGCCGCGGCCCCCTCGAGCCCTGACTCTAGACCACCCGGACGGTGAGCGTCCCGACGCCGTCGACCCCGCCCTTCAGAACGTCGCCCCGGTCGACCGGGCCCACGCCGGAGGGCGTCCCGGTGAAGATGAGGTCGCCGGGCGCCAGGGTGAAGAGCGTTCGACAGGTACGCGATCATCTCTGGAATCTTCCAGATGAGCTGCGACAGGTCCCCGCGCTGCCGCGAGGTCCCGTTCACCTCGAGCCAAATCGGCGCCCTTCGTGGGATGACCGATCTCCGACGCCCGGCGGATGGGCGAGCAGGGCGCCGACCCGTCGAACGCCTTGCCCGTGTCCCACGGCCGACCCATCTTCTTGGCCTCGCCCTGCAGGTCCCGCCGCGTCATGTCGAGCCCGACCGCGTAGCCGTAGACGAGGTCGAGAGCCCGCGCGGCCGGCACCGCGGAGCCGCCCGAGCCCAGGGCGACGACCAGCTCGAGCTCGTGGTGCACGTCCTGGCTGTGCGACGGATAGGCGAAGTCCCCGCCGTCGGCGACGATCGCGTCCGCGGGCTTCATGAAGAAGAACGGCGGCTCGCGGTCGGGGTCGTGGCCCATCTCGCGCGCGTGCTCGGCGTAGTTGCGCCCGACGCAGTAGATCCGGTGGACGGGAAAGCGCCCCGGACGCCCTCGACGGCGAGAGACGGGGTCGGCAGGACAGGGATCACGTACTCCATTCGGCTCCTCCAGAGATTGGTCGGCCGGAGAGCTCGGCCGCGCTCTGTCTTGATTACCACATCCGGGCCGTTCCGCTCTGTGGCCAGGCGGGCGGCGGCAGACCAGGGTCCGCCCGCGAGAAAGCAGGGACACGCGGGGGCCGGCCCCTCTCCTCCTAGCGGCGTGGCAGGATCGTCTCTCCTACTGACCGCGGAGCGTCGAAAGAAACTCCGTGATCGCCCGGCGGGCCAGGGCGCCGAAGTTCATCGTGATCAGGCGTACCCCGCGCTCGCTCATGGTCCGCGCCTCGGCGCCGTTCGCCGCCGGATACATGACGACCTTGCCGGCCTCGAGCGTGAGGTCGATCGCCCGGTCGACCAGCTTTCGCACCTCCGGATGCGTCGTGGCCCCGCCGTAGTACTGGCGGCCGAGGATGAGGGCCATGTCCCCCGCCCCTGACGGAAGCACCCATCGAGCCCGTCGACCTTGAGGATCTCGGGCAGGGCCGCGACGGCCTGCGGCCCTCGATCAGCCCGAGACAGAGCACCTCGCGATCGGACTGCTCCAGGTGCTCGGGCGGCGTCTGGTGAATCCGTAGCCCGCGGCCCGGCTGTCGTAGCTCGCCGCGCCGCGGATCCCGCGTGGCGGATACCGGGACGCCCGGACCAGTCCCTCGGCGTCCGCAGCGCTGTTGCAGTGGGGCAGGATCAACCCCTCCACCCCCGCGTCGAGGTAGCGAAGGACGAGCGAGGGCTCCCCGTTCGGCACGCGGGCGAGGGCCGTCGCGCCGCCGGCCTGGGCAGCCGCGCCAGGTTGCGCACCGCCTGGGGATCGACGCCGGCATGCTCGCCGTCGGCGATCACGAAGTCGAAGCCCGCCATCGCGCAGAACTCGAAGAGCTCCGGCGACCAGAACTCCTGGAACAGCGGGCCGACGCACGTCTTCCCGGCGGCGATCTTCTCGCGGAGTCGGTTCGGTCGCGCCACCGCCGCGCCCCTAGCGCGCCACGCGCGCGCGGAGCTCGCGCACCGTGTAGCGCCCCGGGGCTGCCGCAGGCGGGCCATCTCGGTGATGAGCGCCAGCAGGAGCCCGCTATACGGCGTGGCGACACCGTGCGCCTTGCCGAGCCTGACGATCTCGCGCGTTGAACCAGTCGGCTTCGACCTGGCCGCCGCCGTGGTAGAGGTCCTGCCAGAGCGACGGCCGGTGCCTCGGTTCCTCCTCGGCCGGCACGAGCGATCACCGTCGCGGGCCCGCGGAGGTCGCTGATGCGCTTCTCGACCGAGCCGAGACCCGGGGCCCTTCGAAGCGGATGCCGGCCGCGCGCAGGACGCGGACGCCCTCGTCGTAGACGTCGGCCAGCCAGGCTCGCACCTCCGGATCCGCCTGCGCCTCCTGGCCCGACAGGCCGATGAGACCGAACGTCGCGTTGTTGAGATTCACCGCCATCTTGTTCCACTTGTGGACGGCGATCTCGTCGGTCGTGTAGGCGGGGATGTCGGTCTTCGCGATGGCCTGGGCCACGTCGCGCGCGATCTCCGAGAGCCCTGCCGGCCGGGTCCCGACGCCGAGCGGCCCGGCGCCCGTGTGGACGACCTCGCCGGGAATCAGACGCTTGGCGCCGATCATGACCATGACGCCGTGCACGGCCCGGAAGTAGCGCGCCGCCATCTCCTCGTTCCGCACGCCGTTCTGGGCGCAGAAGATCGGCAGCTCGCGCGGGGTCGCCCGCCGGAGCGCCTGCATCGCCTCGTCCGTCTGGTACGACTTCACGGAGCAGACGACCACGTCGTCGTCCTTGAAGGAAACCGCGTCGACCGAGGTCACCGCGGGCACCCGCAGCGAGTGGTGGCCATGGACGCCGCGGAGCTGAAGCCCGTTGCGATTGATCGCCGCCACGTGCTCCTCGAGCGGGTCCACGAAAAGCACGTCGAATCCGGCCTTGGCGAGCTGCCCGCCCACCACGCCGCCGATGGCACCAGCCCCGAGCATCACGAAGCGCATCTGATCTCCCTTTCGATTCCTTCGTTACGCCTTCCGGACCCACACCGCCGTGTCGTGAAAGACGGCGCCGCCGTTCGGATACCCCGGCTCGGCGCTCGTCAGCGCGTTGATGCCAATCCCGCCCTCGAAGTGCTTGTTGGGCCAGATCCCCTCGACGACGACCACGCCGCGCTGCTGCCCCGCCTTGGACTGGGCGTGGGCCACCACCACCCCGCGCTCGTTGCCGAGCGTCACGCGGTCGCCCTCGCCGATCCCGAGCGCCGTGCAGTCGTCGGGGTTCATCAGCGCCATTGGCCGCCGCTCGCGGGCGAGCGACCCCGGAGTCTCGGTGAACGTCGAGTTGAGGAACGTCCGCGCCGGGGCCGCCACCAGCCGGAAGGGCTTCTCGGCCGTCGCGCGGTCGATGACGTCGAAGTGGTCCGGTAGCCGGGGCATCTTCTCCCTCGCCCGCCGAACGCCTCCCACTCCGGCTTGAACCTGAACTCTTCCATCCGGCCATTTAAACCCACGCAGGAAATGAGCTTCCTCGAACGGCAGCGCCATGGTCCTAGCCGCCCCGCTCGACGTTCGTCCGGGCGTCCCACATGCCCAGATAGCGTGGATGTAACCGGAACGAAGCGGTTAC
>ERZ1370068.9243-contig-8034_pt1 | contig 30832 bp, 35 predicted proteins | sample MGYA00561227_ERZ1370068 | MGnify/ENA primary metagenome ERZ1370068 (study PRJEB38410, sample SAMEA6850437) | metagenome | study: Metagenomic assessment of the ecological functions of the soil: analysis of the soil microbiota associated with the...
GGTTACGTATTGCTGACCGCGATTCTCTGCTGCCGCGCTGCTCGGCCGCGTCAGTGTTTTCGCGCTGTCGACGGCGTTCGCGCAGCAGCCGGCGAGACAAGGGCAAGGAGTTGAAGCTCTCGGCCGCGGTCGGACCGGCGTTCGCGCTCGGGGCGGCGGGCGATCGATGGGCGAAGCGGATCAGCGAGCGCAGCGGCGGCAAGCTTGCCGTGAAGCTCTATCCCGGCGCAGCGCTCGCCGACCGCGATCCGGCGCGCGAGTTCTTCGTGCTCGCGAGCGGCGCGGCCGATCTCGCCGTCGGGTCGTCACGTTGTTCTGGTCGGCGCAGGTTCCGGCGCTCAACGTGTTCGGACTTGCCGTGGCTCGTGCCGGATGCGAAGGCGCCTCGACGCGCTCGTCAGCGGGCACGATGAAGGAGCGGCTCGACGCGGCGATCGAGCGCGCCGGCGCGGTTCCGCTTGCCTATGCGCCGCTCGGCCTGCGGTCGCTGGCAACGTCCGACGATCGGCGCCCAGACGCCGGACGATCTCAAGGGTCTCAAGGTGCGCACCGGATCGACGCCTGCTCGTCGCCGATCGTCCTGATCGCGCTGGGCGCGCAGCCGCGGACGATGGCGTTCGCCGACGCGCAGGCGGCGTTGAAGGCGGGTACGCCTCGACGCGCAGGAAGGAACGCCCGCGACCTTCGTCGCCGCGCGGCTCGACGCGCTGGGCGTCCGCCATGCGGTGATGTGGGGCGCGATCGCCGAAGTCGCCGTGTTCGCCGTCAACCGCGCGCGCGTGGGCGGGTCTGTCCGACGCCGATCGAGCGATCGTCGAGCGATGCTGCGCAAGAAGTCGCAGCCGAGCTTCCGGCGCTCGCCGTTGCCGAGAACGACGGCAGCGCTCGCGGAGTTGCGCAAGCGCGGCGTCTCCGTGACGCGGCTCACCGCGAGCGGCCGCGCCGCGTTCGGGTTCGCTGCCCGCAGCGCCTACGACAAGTGGGCGGCCGTCGCCGGTGCGGATCTCGTCCGCGCGGCCGAAGCGGCGGTGTCCGCGACGCCGCAGTGAGCGAGCGTACGCCGCCTCGTTGCGCTCCCGGCAGGCCGCCGTCAGTGGACGAAGCGTCCGAGCCGCACGGCGGTTTCGCCCTTCTTCGGGCGGCCGGGTCGGCATGATCAGCACGCAGTTGTCGTAGGGCGTGAAGATTTCGGCGTCGCCGTCGCGGGCGAGCAGCGTGCCGCCTTTCGCGACGACCGCGAGGCCGCTTGCGGGAATCGCGAAGGCGAACGCGTCGCTGACGATCGTCACGACCGAAGTGACCTCGATCACCTTCTGCGCGCGGCGCCGGCATCGGCTCGAGGTGCGCGTCGAGGAACGCTGCGTCGACCATGCCGAAGTGGCGGAGGAACTTGAGCGTGACCTGCTTGGCGACCTCCGGGCGCCGCCGACTTCCAGTGCTGGCCGCATTCGATCAGCAGCGCGTTGCGTGGATCGTCGGCGTCGTCGAAGAACGCGTAATCGCGCAGCCGCTTGCCGGCCGCGTGTCCGCCATCGACGATGATGTGCTCCGGCGAGCCCAGCGCCTGCGCGAGCGCGACGCCCCTTGTGCTGCAGGCCCGCCATGGCGAGCGGCGGGCAGCGGTCGGTCATCGAGTGGAGATCGAGCAGGTAGTCGACGCGGTCGTAGAGCGGCCGCAGCTCGCGAGCGCGCGCGAGATCGGCGGTCTGCCGCGGGCTGTCGAGCACGTCCGCCGTCCACAAGCCGGTTGAAGTCCTCCTCGACGCAGCGCGAAGCGAACGGGTCGGCCGGGTCGAACGTGTCGTAGGCGGCGACGTTGGCAAAGCAGAACGAGACCGTTCCCCGCGCCGGGCGGAACGCTTCGGCTCAGCAGCCAGTCGAGCGCGATTGCGCCGCAGACTTCGTTGCCGTGGGTGAGCGCCTGCAGCAAGCACGTGCGGACCGGCCCGATCCGCGGTCGAACGTCCAGACGTAGGGAATGCCGGCATTGCCGGCGCGCCCAGCGCGCGAGATCGGGAAATTCGACCTCGATCGGCGGCAGCGACGCGGTCACGCGAGCGTGACGCGCGTCGACGAGACGCTGCATGAACGCCTCGCAGCGCTTCAGCTGATCGACCGCGACCCATTCGTTCGGCTGGTGCGCCTGCGCGATGTGGCCCGGGCCGCAAATGATCGCGGGGATCGCGGCGTCGTGGAACAGGCCTGCCTCGGTGCCGAACGAGACCTTGCCATGATCGAGCGTCTCGCTGCAGGAACGGCCGAGCGTGGCGATGTCCGATTCGCCGTGCGTGTCGAACCCCGGCGATGCCGACAGCAGGTCGAACGCGATGTACGTGTCCGCGTCGACTCTGTGCATCTCCGGAAGGAAGCGGTGCGCGTAGGCTTCCACTTCGGCGAAGAGCTCGTCGGGATCGTCGAAGGGCAGAGTGACGGATCTCGAAGTCGAACTGGCAGTCGCGCGGCACGATGTTGAGCGCGGTGCCGCCGCGGATGACGCCCGTGTGGACTGTCGTGTACGGTACGTCGTATGCGTGGTCGTACTCGCCCTGGTCGCGGAACGCGCGCGCGACGTTGGTGAGGTAGGTGACGATCTCGCAGGCGATCTGGACGGCGTTGACGCCGAGCGGCGTCAGCGACGAATGCGCTTCGTGTCCGCGCACGCGGCAGCGCCAGCTCTTCTTGCCCTTGTGCGCGACGACGAGCTCCATGCCGGTCGGCTCGCCGACGATGCAGCCCAGCGGCTTGACGCCGCGCGCGACGATGTCGTCGATCAGCCGCCGCACGCCGATGCAGCCGATCTCCTCGTCGTAGGACAGCGCGAAATGCAGCGGCCGCGCGAGGCCGCGGCGCACGGAACTCCGGGCACCATCGCGAGGCCGGTCGCCGAGAAGCTCTTCATGTCGGTGACGCCGCGGCCGACGACCCGGTCGCCGATCAGCGTGGCCTCGAACGGATCGGTGTCCCACGGCTGGCCGTCCACGGGCACGACATCGGTGTGCCCGGACAACACGATGCCGCCGGTCGTCGCGTTGCCGTCCTTGGCCGCGCAGCGTCGCGAAGAGATTCGCCTTTGCGCCGATCGTCGTCGAACGTCAGCGTGCATTGCGGCGCCGTGGGACTCGAGGTAGCTGCGCACCCAGTCGATGAGAGCGAGGTTCGATTCGCGGCTCGTCGTGTCGAATGCGACCAGCGTGCGGATCATCTCCCACGCGACGAGGCCCGCGGCCGTTCGCCGCGGATCTCCCGGGCGCAAGTGCGGTAAGAGTGTCGGGAGCGTTCATCGAGAGAATCTCCTGCGCAGCCGGTGGTGCGGTGCGCGGCGGGTCAAGGCGGTCAGGATAGGGAGGCGCCATCGCGACTGTCAAATCATCGGATCGGATGAGTGTCGGCGCCACCGCGCGTCGCGCGCCATGCGATGAGCGCGCATGGCTCCATCGAGATTCGTTTTGCGGGGATAATGGTCGCTCATCGCTGAAGAAGTGTCGACGGCATCGGTGAACGACGGAGTCGAACTGACAGTGGAAGCTTGGATCCGAATCGGTTGCTGCGATGCGCGCGCGTTGTCGCGACGTGCGCTTGCGCGGCAGCGCTCCTGCCGGGCTCGCGATGCTCGCGCAATCGGCGCTGCCCGATCGACGCGATCAAGCTGCCGCCCGGATTCGCGATCGAGGTCCTCGCACGGGTGCCGAACGCGCGCGCGATGACCTGGGGCGCGACGGGAACGTTGTTCGTCGGCTCGGCGCCCGAGGGCAAGGTCTACGCGGTCACGCTGCCTGCCCGCCGGGGCGAGCAGGCGAGGCGCGCGTCCAGGTGATCGCTTCGGGATTGCGCGAACCCGCGGGCGTCGCGTTCCGCGATCGGGCGTTGTACGTTTCGGCGATCTCGCAAGTTCTCCGCTTCGACGACATCGAGCGTCGTCTCGCCGATCCGCCCGCGCCGGTCGTCGTCAACGACCGCCTTCCCAGCGAACGGACACCACGGCCGCAGGTTCATCGCGTTCGGGCCGGACGGCAAGCTCTACGTCGGAGTAGGCGTGCCGTGCAACGTGTGCGAGGTCGATCCGGACCGCTACGGAATCATCGCGCGGATGAATCCCGACGGGTCTGCGGCCTCGAGGTCTTCTGCGCGCGGGTTGCGCAACACGGTGGGGTTCGACTGGGACCCGCGAACGAAAGAGCTCTGGTTCACCGACAACGGCCGTGACATGCTCGGCGACGATGTGCCGCCCGGACACGCTCAACCACGCGCCGCGCGCGCGGATTGCGCTTCGGCTTTCCCTATTGTCACGGCGGGACGATCCCGGACCCGGAGTTCGGACGCAAGCATCGCTTGCTGCGGAGTTCAGCCGCACCCGCGCAGAAGCCTCGGCCCGCATGTCGCGGCGCTCGGCATGCGCTTCTACACGGGAGACCAGTTTCCCGCGGCGTACCGCAACCGCGTCTTCATCGCCGAGCACGGCAGCTGGAACCGCAGCGCGAAGATCGGCTACCGCGTGACGATGGTGACGCTCGAAGGCAACAAGGCGGTGCGCGTACGAGCCCTTCGCCGAAGGCTGGCTGCAGGGCGAGAGCGCATGGGGGCGACCCGGCGGACGTGCTGGTCGCTGCCGGACGGCTCGCTGCTCGTGTCGGACGACACGGCGGGCGCGATCTACCGGATCCGGTACAAGGGCCCGTAGAGCGCGTCGAGGATGACCCCGATCGCAAGCGCGACCGATCGGCACAGCCGCGACGCGTTGCGCTATTCCTTCGCGGGATCGCCGAAAGCTTCCATCGAACCGAAGAGGTACGTCATGCCTCCTCGTATCGTTCAGCCGCTCGCGCGCGATCGTCGCCATCGCCGCCGTCGTTGCGTCGCGGCGCGCTGGCGCTCCCGGCGCCCGCCGCCGATCTCACCGTCGGGCTCGGCACCGACGTCACGGCGATCGATCCGCACTATCACAACCTGACGCCGAACAACAACGTTGCGGCGCACCTCTTCGGCTACCTGGTCCAGCGCAACGAGAAGTCGCAGCTCGAGCCGGGCCTCGCGACCGAGTGGAAGACGATCGACCCGGTGACGTGGGAGTTCAAGCTGCGCACGCGGCGTCAAGTTCCACGACGGCAGCGAGTTCACCGCGGCCGACGTCGTCGCGTCGATCGAGCGCGTGCCGACGGTGCCGAACAGCCCGTCGCCGTTCACCGCCTACACGAAGCAGATCAGGGAAATCGATCGTCGTCGATCCGTACACGATCCGCTTCAAGACGGCGACGCCGTACCCGCTGATGCCTTCCGACATGACGCAGGTCGCGATCATCTCGAAGGGCGCGGCGAAGGCGTCGACCGACGACTTCAACAGCGGCAAGGCGGCGATCGGCACCGGTCCGTACAAGCTCGTCCGCTACGCGAAGAGCGATCGCATCGAGCTCGCGCGAAACGACGCGTACTGGGGCGGCAAGACGCCCTGGGACAAGGTGACGCTGCGCCTGCTGCCGCAGGACGCCGCGCGCGTCGCGGCGCTCCTGTCGGGCGACGTCCAGGTGATCGAGAACGTGCCGACGTCCGACGTGGCGCAGCTGCGCAAGGACAAGCGGCTCGCCGTCTATCGAACCGTCGCCGATCGCCTCATCTACCTGCACATGGATAGCGATCGCGACGTCTCGCCGTTCGTCACCGACAAGGCGGGCAAGCCGCTCGCGAAGAATCCGCTGAAGGATCCGCGCGTGCGCAAGGCGATCTCGAAGGCGATCAACCGGCCGGCGATCGTCGAGAAAGTGATGGAGGGCGAGGCGATTCCTGCCAGGTCAGCTCGTCCCCGATTTTCTCTTCGGCGCGACGAAGAACCTGAAGGTCGAGGCCTTCGATCCCGCAGGCGCGAAGAAGCTCCTCGCCGAGGCCGGTTATCCGGACGGCTTCGGCCTCACGATCCACGCGCCGAACAATCGCTACGTCAACGATGCAAAGATCGCGCAGGCGGTCGCGCAGATGCTGGCGCGCGTCGGGCATCGACACGAAGGTCGTCGCGATGCCCTCGGCGACCTATTTCACGCAGGCGACCGGACCTCAAGTTCAGCTTCATGCTGGTCGGGCTGGAGCACGGGCACCGGCGAATCGTCGTCGTCGCTCAAGGCGCTGCTGATGACGTTCAACCGCGACAAGGGCTACGGCACCGCGAACCGCGGCCGCTACTCGAACGGCAAGGTCGACGCGCTGACCGAGGACGCGCTCGCAATCGTCGACGACGCCAAGCGCGAGGCGATGCTGCAGCGCGCGACCGAGCTCGCGATCAACGACACCGGCATTGTCCCGCTCCACTTCCAGGTCAACCTGTGGGCGACGCGCGACGGCATCACGTACGTGCCGCGGACCGACGAGAACACGCTCGCGTGGAAGTTCGTCCCGGCGAAGCAACCAATGAATGCAAACATCTGGCGGAAGCGGTGGCGAAGCTTCGCCGCGCCCGCCTGTTCACATCACGCAGCATGTTTCATTGACAACCGCTGGGTCGCGGCCGCGACCGGCGCGACGCTGCCGATGATCGACCCGTCCGGACGGGTTGCCGTTCGCGGCGATCGCCGCGGGAGCGGCCCCGGACATCGATCGCGCGGTCGCGGCGGCGCAGCGCGCGCGCGACGGCGCGTGGGGCGGCTCGCGCCGGCCGAGAAGGGCCGGCTTCTGCCAAGCTCGCGCGCGCGATCCTCGACGAGTGCCGACGAGCTCGCGCTCGATCGAGGCGCGCGACTGCGGCAAGCCGATGAAGCAGGCGCGCGCCGACGTCATCGCGTGCGCGCGCTACTTCGAGTTCTACGGCGGCGCGTGCGACAAGCTGCACGGCGAGACGATTCCGTACTCCGCCGGGCTACACGGTGCTGACGTGGCGCGAGCCGCACGGCGTCACCGGTCACATCATCCCGTGGAACTACCCGATGCAGATCTTCGGGCGCTCGGTCGGCGGCGCGCTCGCTGCCGGCAACGCCTGCGTCGTGAAGCCCGCCGAAGACGCGTGCCTGTCGCTCGCTGCGCATCGCCGAGCTCGCGGCGGGCGTCGGGCATTCCCGACGGCGCGATCAACATCGTCACCGGACTCGGACGCGACGCCGGCGCGGCGCTTGCCGCGCATCCCGGCATCGAGCACCTGTCGCTTCACCGGCTCGCCGGCGACCGGCGCGCGCGTGTCGCCGCTGAAGCCGCGAAGCGGCACTGTCCCGTGACGCTCGAGCTGGGCGGCAAAGGACCGCAGGTCGTTTTCGCCGACGCCGACCTCGACGCTGCGCGTTGCCGGTGATCGTCAACGCGATCGTGCAGAACGCCGGCCAGACCTGCTCGGCGGGCAGCCGGCTGCTGGTCGAGCGGTCGCGCTACGAGGAGGTGCTCGAGAAGCTCGGCGAGCGCTTCGCCGCGCTCGCGGTCGGGCCGGCGCTCGCCGACCTCGACTGCGGGCCGCTGATTCGCGCCGGGCAAGCGCGACCGCGTCCGCGCGTTCTCTCGTCCGGCGCCGAGCGCGACGGCATCGCGACCGGTCGCGAACGGGACGATCGTTCGCCGATGCGCCGGCAGGCGGCTATTACGTCGAGCCGCGACTGCTGCGCGACGTGCCGCCGACTTCCGCGCATCGCGTGCGAAGAAGTGTTCGGGCCGGTGCTCGCGGCGATGCCGTTCGCCGACGAGACCGATGCGATCCGCCTCGCCAACGCGACCGATTTCGGGCTGGTCGCCGGCGTGTGGACGCGAGACGGCGGACGGCAGCTTGCGGATGGCCCGCGCGATCCGCAGCGGCCAGGTGTTCGTCAACAACTATGGCGCCGGCGGCGGCGTCGAGTTGCCGTTCGGAGGCGTCAAGCATTCCGGCCACGGTCGCGAAAAAGCGCTCGAGGCGCTGCCTACGGATACACAGTCGCTGAAGACCGGTAGTGCTGCAGCATGGATGAGTAACCTGGGAAATCGAATCGTGGCCATACAACCGACGTTCCTGCTGATCGCCGACATCGCCGGCTACACGCGCTTCATGAAATTCCATCGGGCGAGCCTCGCGCACGCGCAGGAGATCGTCGCGCAGCTGCTCGAGGCCGTGATCGACGCTACGCAGCTCGCGCCTGCATGCTCGCGAAGCTCGAGGGCGACGCCGCGTTCTTCTACGTCGCGTTTCCGCCAGGAGCCGAGCGCCCAGCCTCGAGTTCGTCGCGCGAACAGGCGGCGGCGATCTATCGCGCCTTCCATCGCACGCGTCTCTGACCTCAAGATCAACAGCCTCTGCGCGTGCGACGGCTGCGTGCAGGCGGGCAATCTCAAGATCAAGCTGGTCGGCCACTTCGGCGAGGCCGCGGTACAGAAGGTCAAGAACCTGACCGAGCTGGCCGGCGTCGACGTGATCCTCGTCCACCGGATGCTGAAGAACGACGTGCCGGTTCCCGAATACATGCTGATGACCGAGCCGGTGCACGAGCGCATCGATGCCGCGATGCGCGAACGCGTCGGCGAGCCACCCGCTGGAGCTCGACGATCATCGGCAGCACGGCGACGCTACTATGTCGACCTCGAGCGTCTACGTCGGCGAGGTGCCGGCGAGCCCGCGTCTGTCGATGCTGCGCGCGCCTCGGCACGGCAACTCGAAGCTCGTCGTGCGGCTCGTTGCCGTCGAAATGCTCGGCTGCGTAAGGCATGCGTCGGATTCCGCAACGTCCAGGATGCCCCGCCGCTCGCGGCCAACTGAGGAAAGGCTTCATGCGACTCGAGAACAAGGTGGCGATCGTGACCGGCGCGGGCTCGGGATTCGGCGAGGGCATTGCGAAGCGCTACGCGAAGAAGGGCGCGCAGGTCGTCGTCAACGACATCGACGCCGCGCAGGGGGAGCGCGTCGTGCGCGCCATCGCCGCGGCGAGCGGCGACGCCCGGTTCTGCATGCCGGCGACGTCTCGAACGACGCCGACGTCGGCAAGCTCGATCCGCTTCGCGATCGATGCGTACGGCGATCTCGACATCGTCGTCAACAACGCGGGCACGACGCACCGCAATCAGCCGCTGCTCGACGTGACCGAGGACGAATTCGACCGGATCTACCGCGTCAACGTGAAGAGCCTGTTTCTCACCGCGCGGCACGCGGTGCCGCACTTTCGCCGGAAGAAGGCGCGGCGTCTTCATCACCATCGCATCGACGGCCGGCGTGCGGCCGCGGCCGGGGCTCACCTGGTACAACGGCAGCAAGGGCGCGGCGATCGTGACGTCGCGCTTCGATGGCGGCCGAGCTCGCGCCGGACGGCATCCGCGTCAACGTGATCAATCCGGTCGCCGGCGAGACCGGAATGCTCGCGGATTTCATGGGCGGCGACACGCCGGAGCTCCGCGCGAAGTTCGTCGCGACGATTCCGCTGGGGCGGCTGTCGCAGCCGACCGACATCGCGACCGCCGCGGTGTTCCTTCGCGTCCGACGAGGCCGGCGTTCATCACGCGGCGCGTGCCTGGAAGTCGACGGCGGGCGCTGCGTTTAGCCGTCGCGCGTCCTCACGCGGACGCCTGCGCCAGCGAGGCGTAGGCCCGCCGGCCGTGTCGGAATGTCGGCCCTCAGCTCATCGCCGTAGCGCTCGACCGCGATCGATGGCGCGTATTTGGCGAGCATGCCGATGACTACGTCGTTGTCGGGAAGCACCAGCGCGTGCAGTGCGCTCGATGCCGCGCGATCGCGCTTCGGCGACGAGGCGCGTCACGAGCAGCCTGCCGAGCCCCGCCCCTGATAATCGTCGACGACGAGCACCGCCATTTCGGCCGCCGTCGGATTCTCGGCATCCCTTGCGTAGCGTGCGACGCCGACGCCGCGTGTGGCGCTCCCGCGTCGCGAGCGACGGCGCCCAACGCGAACGCGCTGATCCCATCGAGCGCCGTCATCCGCTCGAGCTCTGCGTCGGAGAGACGATAGCGCGCAGTGAAGAAGCGCCGTCGGCTCGTTTGCTCGGATAGATTCGCCATGGCCGCCACGATCAGCGGCTTCGCTGCCGGGGTGATCGGCGACAAGGTGACTGTGCGTCCGTCGCGCAGGACGACCGGCTCGGGATAGGATCTCATGGTGGACGACTCCTCATGCAACATGCTCCAGCCGCAGTAGCCTCAGGGCGGGGGCTTGCCAAACCATTATCGTATTTAATATTATAGCATATAATGGCACGATATCCCACAAAGCACAAGAGCGAGACGCGCGAGCGCATCCTCCTGCCGCGGCGGACCGCGTCGATCAAGGACCGCGGGATCGAGAGGGCGTCGGTCGATGCGGTCATGCGCGGCGCTGAGCTGACGGTCGGGGGTTCTATGCCCACTTCGACTCCAAGGACGATCTGGCTCGCGAAACGCTGCTCTTCGGCCTTGAACGCAGCATGGAGCGATTACTCACTCCGCTGGCCGACGATCGAGGACGACCGCGCGTGGCTCACGGCCCTGATTCACCGCTATCTGCACCAGGTCGACGAATCTCGCTTGCCGCCGCATGCCCGCTGACCGTGATGCTGCCGGAGATCGCCCGCGGCGGCCCCGAGTTCCAGCGCGCGTTCGGCGTCCGCACCGCCGCGCTGCTCGATGCGATCGAGTCGCGCTTCCCTGAGGTCGCCGGATCGTTCGCGCCGCGACGTCGCGGTTTTCGTCTTTGCGAGTTGCGCGGGAGCGATTGCGCTGTGCGCGCGCGATCGGCGCGCCGCGAGCGCGCGAGCGCGTGATCGCCGCGACCGAGGCCATGCTCACGCAGGCGTTGGGGCTCGACCGGCCAGCCGAATAGCGCGCCTCGAGTCGCGTCACACCCTTCGCCGTGCCGATGCTTTCGACGTTCGACCGTGCGCTGATTCGCGTGCAATCGATGGGTCGTCATCGCGATCCTCGCGCGCGATGGCGGCGATGGTGTTCGCCAATGTCGTGCTGCGCTTCTTGACCGACCACTCGATCCTCTGGGTCGAGGAGGTGTCGCGCTACCTGATGATCTGGCTGACGTTCCTCGGCGCGGGACTCGTGCTGCGCTACGGCGGGCCACATCGGCATCGACACGCTGCAGGAGCGCCTCCCGCGGCACGCGATGGCGATCCGCGCCGTGATCTTCGTCGTCATGCTGCTGCGTTCTTCGCCGTGATGCTGTGGCTCGGGCATGCGCTACGCGGCGTTCACGTGGGGCCAGACGACGCCGGTCATGCAGATTCCGATCGGCGCCGTCTATCTCGCGATGCCGATCGGCTTCGCGCTGATGATCGTCCATCTGCTGTTGATGGCGACGTCCGTACGTGCGGCAGCGCCAGTTCCTCGCCGACGCCGAGTTCGATGCCGACGCGGTGAAGCTGTGATCGCCGACGCTGTTCGTCGCCTGCATCGTGCTGCTCGCGCTCGGCGTGCCGGTGGCGTTCGCGCTGGGCGGCGGCGACGCTTGCCGCGATTCTCGTCAACGGCACGCTGCCGCTCGTCGCGCTGCCGAAGTACGTGTTCAGCGGGATCGACGTCTTCGCGCTGATGGCGGTGCCGTTCTTCATCCTGACCGCCGAGCTGATGACCGGCGGCGCGCTGTCCGAAGTGCTGCTGCGCTTCGCGTCGCAGTTCGTCGGCCGTTTCCGCGGCGGCCTGGGCCACACGAACATCCTGACGATCACGTTCTTCTCCGGCATCAGCGGCTCCGCGCTCGCCGGATGCCGCCGGCCCCGAGCGCGATCATGATCCGGATGATGAAGAAGGACGGCTATCACGCCGAGTACGCGGCGGCGCTGACCGCCGCGGTGTCGATCCTCGGGCCCGATCATTCCGCCGTCGATCAGCATGATCATCTACGCGCTCGCGTATCCGGAGATCAATCTCGTCGGCTTGCTGATCGCCGGCGTCGCTGCCGGGCATCGTCATCGCGATCGCGATGGCGGTCATCAACCACGTCGATCTCCGACGCGGCGCAACTACCGCGGCGTGGCCGAGCACGCTCGGTCTCGCGCGACTACCTGCGCAACACGTGGCGCGCGCTGCCGGCGCTCGTGCTGCCGGTGCTGATCCTGGGCGGCATCGCGTCGGGCGCGTTCACGCCGACGGAGGCGAGCGTGGTCGCGGTGTTCTACGCGCTCGCGGCGGGACGCTGGATCTACCGCTCGCTCGAGTGGCGGATGCTGCCCGGCGATCCTCGTCGCGCTCGGCGCTGATGACGGCGTCGGTGCTCATCATCGTCGCGATGTCGGCGGCGTTCGCGTGGGTGCTGACGATCTCGCGCGTGCCGCAGGACCTGACCGCATGGATCGTCGGCATGAACCTGTCGCCGCTCGCGTTCCTGTTCGCCGTCAACGTGCTGCTGCTCGTGTTCGGCATCTTCATCGAGCCGCTGCCCGGCGTCGTCGTGCTGGTCCCGATCCTGGCGCCGATCGCGCACGCGCTGGGCATCAACGATCTGCAGTTCGGGATCATCGTCATCGTGAACCTGACGATGGGGATGATCACGCCGCCGGTCGGCGGCCTGCTGTTCGTCACCTCCGATCGTCGCGCGGGTGCCGCTGACGAAGATGGTCGGCGAGCTGTGGCCGTTCCTCTGGGCGCAGATCGGCGTGCTGGCGCTGCTGTCGCTCGTTCCCGCAGATCAGCACGCTGCTGCCGGGCCGTGTTCGGATACCGGTAGCGGCCATCAGACGAGCTTGACGAGCTGCTTGCCGAAGTTCTCGCCGTTGAGGAGCGCGATCGAGTCCTTTCGGCGCGTTGTCGATGCCGTGGACGACCGATTCGCGGTACTTGAGCTTTGCCTCGGCGAGGTAGCGCGGCAAGCGCCTGCGATCGCTTCGCCGTAGCGGTCCTTCCAGTCGAACACGATCATCCCCTGCATCCTGATCCGCGTTGACGAGCACCGAGCGCAGGTTCCTGTAGCGATACGGCTCGGTCGCGTTGTACTCGGCGATGAGGCCGCAGACGACGATTCGCGAATGCACGTTCATCACGCGCAACAGCGTGTCGAGCATCTCGCCGCCGACGTTCTCGAAATAGACGTCGACGCCGACGGACAGGCGGCGTGCAGCGCCGTCCAGCAGGCTGCCCGCCTTGTAGTCGAGCGCACGCATCGAAGCCGAGCTCGCTGCACGACGTAGTCGCACTTCGGCCGTGCCGCCGGCGATGCCGACGACGCGGCAGCCGATGATCTTCGCGAGCTGTCCGACGACGCTGCCGACCGCGCCTGAGGCCGCCGACACGACGAGCGTGTCGCCGGCTTTGGGCTGGCCGATCTCGAACAGACCGAACCAGGCGGTGATGCCCGGCATGCCGAGGACGCCCGAGGTAGTAGGAAGCCGGCGCGCGCCGGACGTCGATCTTCCTGATCCTCGGCGCCTTTGGCGACACCGCAGAGCTGCCAGCCGAGCTGCGTCAGCACCTTGTCGCCGGGCGCGAAACTCGGATCGCGCGACGTCGATGACCTCGCCCACGGTCTGCCCGACCATCACCTCGCCGATCTGCACCGGCGGCACGTACGACTTCACGTCGTTCATGCGGCCGCGCATGTACGGGTCGAGCGAGAGCCACTCGTTCCTGACGAGGACCTCGCCAGCTCCCGGCGTCGCGAGCGGCGCCTCGACGATGCGAAAATCAATCCTCGGTTACGCGCCTCTGCGGACGGGCTTGCGAGGAGCACCCGTTTGTCCGTAACCATGTCGACCTATTTGTAATTCTTGATCTTGTCGATGTTGTCCTGGCCGAAGCGCTTGCCGAAGTCGACGTAGACGGGCGCGAGCGTCGCCTGGAACTTTGCCTTGTCGACGTTCTCGACGACGATCATGCCCTTGGCGCGCAGGTCGGCGACGGCCTTCGCTCTCGTCGTCGTCGATCGCGCGCGCGGTTCGCCTTGACCGCTTCCTTCGCGGCGCATCGAGGAACGCCTGCTTGTCAGCGGCGGACAGCTTGTCCCATTGCGCCTTGTTCATGAGGATCACGCGCCGGCGAATAGACGTGCCCGGTCAGCGACAGGTTCTTCTGCACCTGGTCGAGCTTGGCGGCGGTGATCACCGACAGCGGATTCTCCTGGCCGTCGACCGTGCCCTGCTGCAGCGCGGTGAACACCTCGGTGAACGCCATCGGCGTGGGCAGGATGCCGAACTGCCTGTAGGCCTGGATGTGGATCGGATTTTCCATCGTGCGCATCTTGAGGCCCTTGAGATCGTCCGGCACGATTGACCGGGCGCTTGCTGTTGGTCATGTGGCGGAACCCGTTCTCGCCCCAGGCGAGGGCGACGCATGCCCTTCGGCGGGAACTTCTGCAGCATCTCCTGGCCGATCGGGCCGTCGAGCACGGCGCGCGCGTGCGCGTAGTCGCGGAACAGGAACGGGATGTCGAGGATCGCCACTTCCGGGCACGAAGTTGGGCAACGGGCCGGTCGAGGTCAGCGTCAGGTCGAGCGTGCCGAGCTGCAACGCCTTCGACCGACTCGCGCTCGGCGCCGAGCGCGCCCGCGTAGAACGTCTGGATCTTGTAGCGGCCGTTCGGTGCGCGCTCTCGACCTCGCGCGCGAAGGTGTCGATCGCGCACGCCGTAGTGCGAGTTCTGCGCGACCGCGATGTTGATCTTCAGCGTCGTCTGCGCGGCGGCCGGAAGCGCACAGCGCAGCGCCGGCGGCGCAGAGCGACGAGCGCGCAGCAGTGGAGGCGGGAATGCGCATGACGTCTCCTGGTCGGTGACGGCTGCGATGATCCACGGCGCGGCGCCGGGGCCGCGGATTCTAGCAAGCTCGCACGCTGTACTAGCTGCTGCCGCGTGGCGCCAGCGCGGTTGATGTAGAATGATCGCGACGACCGGCCTGATGCTCGAACCGACCGTTGCAGACGCCGACGCCGACTCCGATGCTCGATCCCGCCGTCCACGCCGCAGCTCGCCGGCGATCCTTGCCGCCGTCGGCGTTGCTGACGGCCGCGGAGGACACGAAGCCGTACGAATGCGACGGTCTCACGCTGTATCCGCGAGCTGCCGGCGGCGGTCGCCGATTGCCGGAAGACGAGGCGCAGGTCGTCGCGATCCTGCAGCTGTGCCACGCCGCGCGCGTGCCGGTCGTCGCGCGCGGCGCGGAACGAGCCTGTCCGGGCGGCGCGCTGCCCGACAGCAGCGGCGTCGTCCTGTCGCTCGCCAAATTCCGAGCGCATCATCGCGATCGATCCGCTCGCGCGCACCGCCGATCGTCCAGCCGGGCGTGCGCAACCTCGCGATCATCGAGGCGGCGGCGCCGCTCGGGCCTGTTCTACGCGCCCGACCCGTCGTCGCAGATCGCGTGCACGATCGGCGGCAACGTCGCCGAGAACGCGGGCGGCGTGCATTGCCTCAAGTACGGCCTCACCGTGCACAACGTGCGGCGCGTGCGCGGCGTGCTCATCAACGGCGAGGTCGTCGAGTTCGGCGGCGACGCGCTCGACAGCGCCGGGCTACGACCTCGCTCGCGCTCATCACCGGCAGCGAGGGCCTGCTCGCGGTGATCACCGAAATCACGGTCAAGCTGCTGCCGAAGCCGCAGCTCGCGCAGGTCGCGCTCGCCGCGTTCGACGACGTCGAGCAGGCGGGCGCGGCGGTCGCGGCGATCATCGGCGCCGGGCATCATTCCCGCGGGCCTCGAGATGATGGACCAGGCCGCGACCCGCGCGGTCGAGCAGTTCGTGCACGCCGACTATCCGCTCGACGCGGCGGCCGTGCTGCTCGTCGAAGCCGACGGCACGCCCGAGGAAGTCGGCGGCGGAGATGGCGGAAATCAGCGCGTGCTGATGCGCGAAGCGGGCGCGACCGAGATCCGCGTGTCGAGGACGAGGCGCAGCGTCTGCTGCTACTGGTCGGGTCGCAAGGCGGCGTTTCCCGCCGTCGGCCGCATCTCGCCCGACTACTACTGCATCGACGGCACGATTCCGCGCACGCGCGCTGCCGCGCGTGCTGCGCAGATCGCGGCGTGGTCGCAGCGAGTTCGGCTTGCCGTGCGCCAACGTGTTTCACGCGGGCGACGGCAACCTGCATCCGCTGATCCTGTTCGACGCCAACAAGCCCGGCGAGACGGAACGGACCGATGGCGTTCGGCGACCGCGATCCTCGAGCTGTGCATCGAGGTCGGCGGCACGATCACCGGCGAGCACGGCGTCGGCGTCGAGAAGCTCGACGCGATGTGCGTGCAGTTCGCGCCGGCGGAGCTCGAGCGCTTTCTCGGCATCAAGGCAGCGTTCGACGCGCATAGGCCTGCTCGAACCCGGGCAAGGCGTGCCGACGCTCGCATCGCTGCGCGGAATTCGGCCAGATGCACGTGCACCACGGCCAGCTGCCGCATCCGGAGCTTGCCGCGCTTCTGAGGCGAGGCTCCACCATGAACTGCACGTCGACGCTCCGCGCGCCGCGACCCGACGCCGACGACGTCGCCGGCATCGTGCGACGCGCTCACGCGGCGACTACGGCGAGCGCGCGCGACCACGACGCGCGCGATCCGCGAGCAGCATGGCCACGGCGAAGGGCTGGCCGACGCCGCGCTGCCCGACGTCGTCGTGTTCCCGCACACGAACGAGGAGGTCGCCGCCATCGTGCGACTGTGCCATGCGGCGCGCGTGCCGGTCATCGCGTTCGGCGTCGGCACGTCGCTCGAAGGGCACGTCGCCGCGCTCTACGGCGGCGTCTGCATCGACCTGTCGCAGATGAACCGGGTGCTCGAAGTGAACGCCGAGGACCTCGACTGCCGCGTGCAGGCGGGCGTCACGCGCGAGCAGGTGAACGCCGAGCTTGAGGGACACCGGCCTGTTCTTCCCGATCGATCCCGGCGCGAACGCGACGATCGGCGGCATGGCGTCGACGCGCGCCTCGGGGACCAACGCCGTGCGCTACGGCACGATGCGCGAGAACGTGCTCGGCCTCACCGTCGTCACGCCGGACGGCCGGATCGTGCGCACCGGCGGCCGCGCGCGGAAGTCGAGCGCCGGCTACGATCTCACGCGGCTTTTCGTCGGCGCCGAAGGCACGCTCGGCGTCATCACCGAGATCCAGCTGCGGCTGTACGGCGTGCCGGAGGCGATTTCCGCGGCCGTGTGCCAGTTCCGGACCTCAAGTGCGCGGTCGACACGGTCATCGCCGCGATGCAGCTCGGCATCCCGGTCGCGCGCATCGAGCTCCTCGACGACGTGCAGATGGACGCCTGCATCCGCTACTCGAAGCTCGACGGGCTTCGAGGCGAAGCCGACGCTGCTTCTTCGAGTTCCACGGCACCGACGCCGGTGCGTGCGCGAGCAGGCGCGCAGATGCAGGCGATCACCGACGAGTTCGGCGGCAGCGCGCTTCGAGTGGGCGACGCAAGCCGGAGGACCGCACGCGGCTCTGGAAAGCGCGGCACAGCGGCGTACTACGCGGCGATGGCGCTCGACCCGGGCAAGCAGGCGCTTCGCGACCGATGCCTGCGTGCCGATCTCGCGGCTCGCCGATTGCGTGCTCGAGAACCACGCGCGGACGTCGATGCGACGCGGGCTTGATCGCGCCGATCGTCGGGCACGTCGGCGACGGCAACTTCCACTTGATGCGTGCTGTTCGATCCCGGACGCCCGGCGAACGCGCGAAGGCCGAGGCGCTGGCGCAGCGCGTCAGCCTGCGCGCGATCGCGATGGGCGGCACCTGCACCGGCGAGCACGGCATCGGCATGCACAAGCTCGACGCGCTCGTCGCCGAGCATGGCGAGGCGGTGGACCTGATGACGGACGATCAAGCGCGCGCTCGACCCGCGCAACATCATGAATCCCGGGCAAGACGGTTCCCGCTGTCTCGACTCGGGTGCACGCCATGTACACAGCTCTATCTCGGCAACAAGAACTATTCGTTCGTGGTCGCTGCGCGGCTGGCTCGCGACGAAGCTCTCCGGTGCGCCGTTCGCCGAGGATGGTGTCGCGTCGCTGGTGCGGGGGACGCCCAATCCCGGTAACTCGGTCGTTCTCGCCGACCGGGCTGCGTGCCCTGCGCTGCACGACGGCGCGACGCATCGTATGGGATTCGCTCGCGATCGCCGAATACCTGGCGGAACGGCATCCAGGCATGTGGCCCGCGGACCCGGCACGTGCGCGCCTGGGCGCGGCTCGATCGCCGCGGAGATGCACTCGGGCTTCTGCGACGCTGCGCAACGAAATGACGATGTGCATTCGCGAGCGCGTCGACGTGCGGCCCTGGTCGCCCGGCGCTCGTGCGCAACATCGCGCGCGTCGACGCAGATCTGGAACGAGTCGCGCGCGGCGGTTCGCGCAGGGCGGCGCTTTCCTGTGCGGCGCGTTTTCGCTTGCCGATGCGTTCTATGCACCCGTCGCCTTCCGCTTCCAGACCTATGGCGTTGCTGCCCGAGGGCGCGGCGGCGGCGTATCTCAAGCCGCGCTGCTGGCGCATCCGTTCGCTGCGCGAATGGGAGACGGCGGCGCTGGCCGAGACGACGATCATCGAGGCCGACGAGCCGCGCGTCATCTATCGCGACAAACTCGCGGCCGCGGGCGCGGCGTGACTGGATCCGGCGCTCGACGCGACTGCAGGACGGATGCGCGCGGCGGCGGCGCGCGCAGATCGCCGCTCGAGATTCGCGGCGGCGGGACCAAGGCTTTCTACGGTCAAGCGATCGTCGGCGATGTCGCTCGACACGCGCTGCTTACGCCGGCATCGTCGACTACGATCCGACGGAGCTCGTCGTCACGGCGCGCGCAGGCACGCGCTGTCGCCGACATCGATGAGCGCGCTGGCGGCGCGCGGGCAGATGCTGCGCGTTCGAGCGCGCCGCGTTTCGGCGCGGGCGCGACGCTGGGCGGCGCTCGTGGCCGACCGGGCTTCCGGCCCGCGTCGCCCGTACGCGGGCGCGGTGCGCGACCTGGTGCTCGGCGTTCGCGTCGTCGACGGCACCGGCGAGCGACCTGTCGTTCGGCGGTCGCGTGATGAAGAACGTCGCCGGGCTTCGATGTCGCGCGGCCTGATGACCGGCGCGCTCGGGACGCTCGGCGTCACTGCACCGAGGTGTCGCTGAAGTGCCTGCCGTTGCCGAAGGTCGGAGGCCACGCGCGCGTTCGAATGCACGCCGGACGAAGCGATCCGCAGGTGAACGAGTGGGGCGGGCAGCCGCTGCCGCTTTCGGCGACGTGCCATCACGCGGGCCGGCTGCGTCGTGCGTGCTCTCGGGCGCGCGACCCGCGGTCGCCGCGGCGATCGCGCGAAGATCGGGGGTGACGACGATCGCCGACGGCGGCGCAGCTCTGGGCAGCCGTGCGCGATCACACGCACCCGTTCTTTGCCGCGTGCGCGCGGCGGCGCGGCATGCCGCTGTGGCGGCTTGTCGGTGCGATCGACGGCGCCGCCTGCGCGACCTCGGTGGCGAGCATGTTGATCGAATGGGGCGGCGCGCTGCGCTGGCTCGTCGCCGGTCGCGCGCACCGATCCGCAGCGACGTACGCGCGCTGGGCCGCGGCAACGGCGGCCACGCGACGCTGTTCCGCGCGGCCGACAAACGTGCAGGCGCGTTCGCATCCGCTCGCCGAGACGATGCACGCGATTGCACCGCCGTCTCGAAGGCGACATTCGATCCGCGCGGCATCTCTCAACCGCGGCCGGCTGCTATCCGGACTTCTGAGCGCCGCCTGGAAACTGCGCTCGCCGATTTCATCCGCGACACGCCCGAGGGCCGCGAGGCCGACGCGATCCTGCGCTCGTGCGTGCACTGCGGCTTCTGCACCGCGACGTGCCCGACGTACCAGCTGCTCGGCGACGAGCTCGACGGCCCGCGCGGCCGCATCTACCTGATCAAGCAGGTGCTCGAAGGCGCGCGCGGTCACCGCCAAGACGCAGCTGCATCTCGATCGCTGCCTCACGTGCCGCAGCTGCGAGACGACGTGTCCGTCGGGCGTCCAGTACGGTCGGCTGCTCGACATCGGGCGGCACGGTCGTCGACGAGCGACGTGCCGCGCACGGCCGCCGGCGCAGGCGGCGCGCTGGACGCTGCGCGCACGCCTGCTGTCGCGCGCCGCTGTTCGGCGGCGCGCTTGCGGCTCGGGCGCGCTGGTCGAAGCGCATGCTGCCGCGCGGAGCTCGCGCGACCGGATCCCGACGCGCGCAGCCGGCAGGCGCGTGGCCGCGCGCCGCGTCACGCCGCGCAAGATGCTCGCGCTGAAGGCTGCGTGCAGCCGCGCGCTGGCGCCGAACATCGACGCCGCGATGGCGCGCGTTCTCGACCGCATCGGCATCTCGCCGCTGCGTGCCGCCGGCGGCTGCTGCGGCGCGCTGCCCCATCACCTGAGCGCGCGACGACGAAGCGCTGACGCGCTCGTCCGGCACAACATCGACGCGTGGTGGCCGCATGGTTCGACCGCGGCGCCGAGGCGATCGTCGTCACCGCGAGCGGCTGCGGCGTCATGGTGAAGGACTACGGCCACCTGCTGCGGCAACGATCGCGGCGTACGCCGACAAGGCGAAGCGGATCGCGGAGCTCGCGCGCGATCCGGTCGAGGTCGTCGGCGCCGAATGGACACGAAGATCGCGCCGAAGGTCAGCGATGGACTCAGGGTCCGCAGCGGGTCGCGTTCCACTCGCCGTGCACGCTGCAGCACGGGATGCAGATCCGCGGGCCAGGTCGAGGAGATCCTGCTCGCGCTCGGGCTTCGAGCTGCACGCCGGTCGCCGACGCGCACCTGTGCTGCGGCTCCGCCGGGCACGTATTCGATCCTGCAGCCGAAGCTGCTCGCGGCGAGTTGACGGCGAACAAGCTCGAAGGCGCTCGGAGGCGGCGACGGCCGGATGTCATCGCCACCGCGAACATCGGCTGCCTCACGCACCTTGCCGAGCGGGCACGCAGCGCGCCGGTGCGGCACTGGATCGAGCTGCTCGACGCGCGGATGATCGGTCGCGAGCCGCTCGGCGTGAAGCCGGCGAGCAGCCGATCGCGAGCCGATCACCGGCACGAGACGCGCGCCGCTATCGCCACTTCCTGCGCGATCCCGACGCGCTGGATGGACAACGATGCCTACGGCCACGTCAACAACGTCACGTACTATTCGTATTTCGACACCGCGGTCAACGAGCACCTGATCAACGCCGGCGGCCTCGACATCCGCGACGGTCCGGTCGTGGGGCTCGTCGTCGAGACGATGTGCCACTACCAGCAAGCCGCTGTCGTTTCCCGAGAGCTCGATGCGGGCCTGCGCGTCGTCAAGCTCGGCGACATCGTCGGTCACCTACGAGATCGGCATCTTTCGGCGCGGCGACGACGACGCCGGCGGCGACGGCCGCTTCGTTCACGTCTGGGTCGACCGGCGCCACGCAGCGGCCGGCGTCCGATGCCCGTCGCGCATCCGCGCGGCGCTCGAACCGCTTGCTCGTCGTGGAGCCGATGAGCGCGCGAGCATCGCCGCCGCGATCGGTCACGTTGCGCGCCGATGAGCGCCGCCACGCGACGGCGCCGCGCAGACGCTGCTCGCGCGAGTTCCTGCGAGGCGACGACCACTATCGCGCGTCGAGCGCCGTCTACGGCGACGGCGGCCGACCGAGCGCTCGGGCGAGCGCTCGATCTGCTTCCTGGCGCGTCCGGAGATCGGCTTCGTCTGGCTCGCGACGCCGATCGAGGACGAAGGCGCGCGCGTACCGTCGGCGCATGCGTCGTCTGCCGCGCGATCTCGACGTCGCGCGGCACGCTGGTGGCCGAAGCTCGACGACGTGACGATCGCCCACCTGGTGGCAGGGGCGCGGCGTCGGCGGGCGCGATGCTCGGCGCGCTTTGCGACCAGCTGCCGCGGCGAGCGGGATTTCGCGGATCGACTCAGCTGCTCACGCGCGACAATGCCGGCGCGTAGCGCTTCTATGAGCGGCCTCGGCTTCCGGCCGCTCGACGAAGAGCGTATCGCGCCACCGGTCGAGTAGGTGCATCCTGCGTCAAATGACTCGCACACGCCACATCGCTCCGGACGTTCGCCTCGCTGCGCATGCCGGCAGCGCCGGGCCACCGTTCGTGAACGATCCCGGATCAGGAACGGCTGCGACGTGTGCATGCGCTCGTCGCCGGGGCGCAAGTTGATACCGGGCGGCGTGGCGATCCCATGCGACCGCCGGTCTCGATGAGCCATCCCGATGCCGGCGATGCTGCTGCGCGCGCGGTCGGCGCGTACTTGGCCCTGGCAGCGCTGGCGCTGGGCGACCTTCGGCGCGCATCTTCCAGATACCGATCCGCGGTGGAAAGGCGTCGACAGCCGGGTGCTGCTCCGGCATGTCGTGTCAGTGGCTTCGGCGAGGCGGACGGGTGGCGGACCGGCAACCTCGACGCGACGCTGAATGGCGCAGGCGCCGAGAGCTCGCGCCGCACGTGGCTGCGATGCGCGCCGATCACCTGGCGGCCGAGCCTCGGCGGTGGCGCGACCCGGGCGAGGTGAGCGTGAAGGCGACGACGACCGAGCGCCTCGGATTTGCGGGGCGCGGCGAGGGGATCGCGGCGCTCGGCGACCGCGCTGCTCATGCGGTCCGGACTTCTGATTCGACGCGCGTTGCCGTACGCCGATCCGCAGCTCCGAACTGACGCTGCGCGCTACGGCGATACCGGGACCGTGACGCGGGCGGTGGTCCCGCCGCCGTCGCGCGGCAGCAGAATCGAACGGTCCCGCCGGGTGCAGCCGCGCGATCCGGTCGACGATCGCGCAGGGTCCGGAGCCCGCCCCGGCGACGCTGCTCTTCGTTCGAGCGCGAAGCGCCGCCGAAGGTACGCGCGTAAACGGCTGCCGGCGGAGGCGCTCGACTTGACCAGGCGCAATGCCGGGTCCGCGGTCGGCGATCTCAGAGCGCGATACTGGCTCTTCCGGGCGGCGCGCGTCGACACGTCGACGGGCGGCGCGCCGTAAGCGGCGATCGCGTTGTCGAGGAGGCTCCTCGCGACGAGAGCCGCGAGAAGCCGTCGATCGCGTAAGCTAGCGGCACGGCACGGGCAGCTTTTGGCGCCCGGCGCGAAGCGCACGTCGCGGCCGCTTCAGCGCACGATGACGCTCGGACTGGGGCGGCGCGGACGATTTCGTTGATGTCGGCGCGCGCGATCGGCGGCGTCCTCGTTCGTGCGTGCGAATTCTGAGGTGAACTGGCCGATGATCCAGATCCATCTCCTCGATGCGTTCGCCGACCATGCCGGCGTCGTACGCCTACTCGTCGCGCGCTTCCATCTCGACGCCGGCGGGCGCAGCCGCGCGAGGCGCGGCCGCTCGAGTCGTGCGGAGACGCCGGCGAGCGGGACGGCGCGGTCGTGCTCGAGCCGGCGCAGGTCCCGCCATCATGCCGCTTGACGCCGCGGTTGAGCGTCGCCGATCTCCGGGAGGGTCCGCGGTGCTCGGGCAGCGGGGCGGGCGTCTCGCCGCGGCCAGTATGCGTCGACCGCGTGCGCTCACAGCCTGCGCAGCGGCGGCGCGCGATAGTGGCGGGCGAACAGGAGCGCGGCGATCAGCAGCGCCGGCGATGACGGAGCTCCACAGCGCCGCACGCGACAGAGCGGCCTTCAGCCGGACGGCGGCGGCGGCAGCGGAAAGCCGATCCAGTGGCGCCGGCGTCGGCGGCCTCGAACGCGGACGAACAGCAATCCGCGCCCCGGCCGCCGAGCGCACTTCGGTGCGCGGACTGACCCAGTTGCTCGCGCAGCCGCTCCTCCAGCTCCTGCAGGCGCCTGGCTGCGCGTCTTTGGCGTGTCGACGCTTCGAAACAGCCCGGACGCTCGCTCTCCGGGACGCATGCGCACGCCACCATTCCGCGTGCTGATCCGCTTGCATCGCGTCGCGGTGCTGCGCTCGAATCGAGCGCGAGCGAGCGCCGGCGCGCACGGCCTTCAGCTGCGCACGGATCTTGGTGTCGTCGACACGGGCGCGCGAGCAGCGCGACGCGGTCCTGCCGGAAGAAGAAGGATCGTCGCCGCGAGCGCGACCGACGACGACGACGAGCAACAGCGCGCGCGAGCCGCCCGAACAGCGATCGGCGGCGGCAGCGCGTCACGTCGGCGGGCTCTCCGGCGCGAGCGCGGCAGTCTCGTCGTCCGGAACGCGAACACGTGGCCGAATCCCCAGACGGTCTGGATATAGCGCGGGATCTCGACGCGGGTCAGGCTCGATCCGGCCGCGCGGCCGCGATACCTGCACGTCGATCGCCCGATCCCGAACACGTCGTGATCAGCGCCCCCGCGCGAGCAGCGTCAGCTTTTTCGCGCGCTGATAGCGGCGCGTGGCGCGGATGCTGGACGAAGACCTTCACCAAAGCGCCGTTGCCGGTCGTCAGGTGGATCGTCGTGTCGCCCGAGGTCGGCGTCCGCGCCGCGAGGTCAAGTCGTGAACCTGGCGCGAACGCGACCTCAGCCTTCCGCCGCCGGCGCACCGGGCGTGCGTCGGTCGGTCTGGCGGCGCGGCGACTGCATGGATGCGCGCGACGAGCTCGCGCGGGCTGGAACAGGCTTGGCAGCGAAGTAGCCGCTCGGCAGCCCATCTCGGGCCCGACGATGCGGTCGACTTCCTCGCCCTTCGCGGTCAGCATGATGTTGGGAACAGCTCCCGCCGGCGCCGCGAAGCCGGCGGCACAGCGGCGAGGCCGTCCTCGCCGGCGCAGCATCAGGTCGGCGGGCGACGAGATGGCGAGGGGGATCGCGCTGCGGCTCTGCTTGTCGAGGATCGCGTGCGTCCGGGAGCGACCGCGACCTGAAACCCCCAGGTTCGGTCAGATAGCGCGACAGGAGGTCAGCGCGAGAGGCGCCACGTCATCGTCGATGACGAGGATCTTGGGCGCAAGGGTATCTTTGTTGAGTCATGGGGCAAGACTAACGGCGAACCGCGTCGGCGAACGCCGCGGCTGGCTGCGGTAACTTGAATTTGCCAACGCCTGGCGTTCGCGTGCAGCGCGTCCCGTTGCAATGGCGCAGCTCCGGACGCTGAACGCCGTTGTCGCACAATGCGCGTCAAAGTGAGACAGTGAGCCAGCCACAGCCGCTGTGGCACCGCGTTCAACCGAAAGGAGATCGAGATGATGCTTCAGGAACAGTACTCATGCTACGCAGGACGGCCGTGGTCGCCGCCGCGGCGCTGGCGATGACGCATGGGTGACCGCTGCTGTCGCTCGCGCAGCCCGGCGGTGCCTCGTACGGCCCTGCACGGGCGCGGAGCGCCCGGCGACATGATCGGCACGTGATCGTAAACGCGAAGGCGCAACTCAACCTCAACACATGTCAGCAGCCAGGCAGTTCCGACGCTCGCGGTCGCGAGCACACGAAGGCCGCGCGACCGCAGACCGGTGCGCTCGCTGCATCGAGTCCGTCGAGGCACCGCGCTGACTCGGCGGAGCTGGCGAAGCCCGGGCTGGATCTCGCCGCCGTCGCAGCGGTTTTCGGACAACGCGCAGGCACAGGGTCAAGCGCTCCGCAAAGCACGGTTCGCGCCAATGGCCTCGCGCTGTACGCGACGTTCTCGCCGGATCAGAAGGCGGTCGTGCGCCGACACGCTGCGGGAGGCGGTCGCGGGCGCAGGCCAGGTGTCGTTCCGGGCAGAAGATGCAGGACTGGTTCAGCGGCAAGACGGGCAACGAGCAGCTGACGTTCAGCGGGCCGCCTGATGCGCTCGGGCGCGGCTTTGCCGGGGCCCGTCGCCTCGGCTGCGACGCTGGGGATCGAGGGGGCGCTTCCGCTCGCGAACTGCCGCGCGGCAAACAACCCCTAACGCCGATCGCGAAGTGCCCGCACCTGCGACGATCCGCGCCAGCTACGAAGGTTCGCTCGCTACGGCGACTCGCTTGCTCTGCGAGCGCCGCCTCGGCCGCCTCCTTGAGCGCGGTTGCGACGTGACCGGCTTCAGCGAGCAGGCGTGCCTGACGGACTCCCACTTCGGCGCGCACGCGGCCGCGCTGGTGTCGCCCGGACACGTGGGATCAGCGCAGGCGTTTCAGTTCCCAGCAGGCGCCGCAGTCGCACGATCGCATCGGGATGCCCGATGCGCCATCGGCGAGGCGCAAATCGGCGATGATCAGATCGACGCCGCGATCCGCGTTCGGTCCTCCGCTGCCGCGAGCGCGGCGAGCGACGACGCGGCGGCGTCGCCGCCTGCCGCTGGCCGCCTTCCACGACGCAAACGGCGCGCGCATCGCGTCGACGACGGCCGGGTCGTCATCGACGACGACGATCCTCCGGTCCGGCCAGCGCCCGCGAGGCCGTCGCAGTGCGCTGCGCCTGCGCCGCTTCGGCGCTGGCCGGGCTGCGTCGTTCGCGGGCACCGGTGATCGAAAAAGCGCGAGCCACGCGGCCGGGGTTCGAGTCCATGTCGATCCGATGCCCAAGCAGCGCGGCGAGCCTGCCGCACGATCGCGAGCCCAAGGCCCATCCCGCGCCCGCCGGCGCGGTGGCGCGGCGTCGCGCGAGTTGCACGAACTCAGTCGAACTCGCGGGCGCGGTCGGCGTCAGGGGATCGCCGGATGCCCGTGTCGACGACGCGTCGATCCGCACTCGCGTTTCCCGCGCCGGCGCGCGCCGAGCACGACGCGCACCGGCGCGCGTATAGCGAACGGCGTTCGTGACGAAGTTGCGCACGATGCGCTCGAGCAGGATCAGGATCGGTGTCGACGGCGAAGGTCGCGTCCGCATCACGTGCGCAGGACGAGTCCATTGGCGATGGCGCTGCGGAGGCCGGGCCGGCGGCGATGCGCGCGAACAGCGGCTGAGCGCGAACGGCGGCCGGCGCCGGATGCAGCGCCCCGGCCTCCAGCTGCGTGACAGGTCGAGAAGCTGGCGCGAACAACCCTTCGAAGCGCCTCGACGGACGCGCGGACGCTGGCGACGAGCGGCTTGACGTCGGGGATCGCTGCAGCCCTCGACGGCCAGCGCCGTCGGCGAACAGCCCCACCGCGTGCGGCACGGCTGGCGCAAGTCGTGTGCTCGCCGCGGCGAGGAACTGGCTCTTCGCGCGGTTCGCGGATTCCGCGGCGGGAGCGCGACGCCAGCGCGGCCTCGGTCTGCGCCTTGAGCTCGGCAATGAGATCGAGGTTCTCAGTAGCGCATCGCGGCGACTGGGTCAGCACGTCGTTCACCTGCCGCCCGAACGTCAACACGGAAGCCGAGGACGACGACGAGCACCAGCGCGGTGAACAGGTGCGCCCGGTCGCCTTCGAGCGCGACGCGGACGATCAGCGGCACGAGCACCGGCGAGAACGAACCCGTAGAACGAGGGCCGGTAGACCGGCGAAGGCTCAATCCGCCGAGGATTACGCTGAACTGGCAGACGATGAAGAGCGCCTGATACGGCGGCGACGCCGGGAACACTGGCGAGGGCGGCCGCGCCCCCAGCACGCGCCCGCGATGGTAGACCCGATCGCCCAGTACGCCCCGGCGCCATGCCTCGCCGACCAGGGGTTGCGCGCGCCGGTAGCGCGCGCAAGCAGGCGCGCGCCATGCCTGGTTGCAGAAGGATGGCCGCCAGCCAGACTGTCATCGTCAATCCGACTTCCTGATCCCACAGCACGCCGCACAGAATGAGGCGCCCAGCACCATCGACACGGTCGTCCGATGCCACGACCGATAGAGCGAAGCGATCTGGTCAGCGCGCGCATGCGCGAGCACAGGCGGCGCGATCGCGGCGATCGGCATCGGCGTGCTTCGCGGCTCTCGTCGTCGCGACGGCCGCGGCCGGCAGCGCGCGATCAGCGAAGGGTCGACTCGACGGACGTGCGTCGCGCCGACAGCGTGTCGACGCTGATGCCGCGACCGCGCCAGCGCGGCGATCGCTTCGGTGCGCGAATGTACGTGCGAGCGCTTTCAGAATGGCGCTGACGTGCACCTTGACGGTTCCCCTCGAGAGCTTCAGGTCGCGGCAGATGAGCTTGTTCGGCTTGCCCTGCACGAGGAGCTTCAGCACGTCGGTCTGGCGCGCCGTGAGTCCGAGGGCGCGCGGTTCCATGTACACGCCGTCCCCGTCGGGCATCGCAGTTGCGTCCGGGATGAGGGACATGCTGCCTTCCAGGACGCGGCGAACCGCGTCGAGCAACAGGGCACCGTCGGCGGTCTTCGAATGAAGCCATGCGCACCCGCGCCAAGCGCCGCCATGACGGTCGCTCGATCGTGTGTCGCCGAGAGCACAACGACCGGGACGCCGGGATAGTCGAGCTTCAGGTCGCCGAGGAAAGTCGAGGCCGCGTGCGCCCGGGAGCGCAAGGTCGAGCAGCACCAACGCGACGTATCCGGCTCGTTGTCGAGCACGACGATCGCCTCACGGGGATCCATTGCCGCGAGGACGTCCATCGTCGGGTCGATCTGGGAAGCAGTTGAGCCGAGCGCGTCGACGACGAGCGGATGATCGTCGATCACGAAACGACCATTAAGACAGAGATATCGAGCGACTAGGCGCAAATGCTCTAGGAGGAGTGGCCGATAGATTCCGGTAGAAGCCGTTGTAAGCCGCTGCAAAGCGGGTACCCTAGCGGGTATCAAAACGGGCAGGAGGCAATGAAACCTCACCGATACCAGGATTCGCAGTAAAAGCCGAGTGCCAAGCCGATCCGACTTTGCGGACGGAAGGGGCTCTACCTTGAGATTCGCCCGTCAGGTGCGCGCCCGTGGCGTTATCGCCATACATTCAGACCCCGAGAAGGGCCGAGCCACTGAAAAACATGTTTGCGTTCGGCTTTCTCGAGGCAACCGGGGCACGTATCGCTGACGCCCGCAGACGCCGTGGTGAGGCGCGCGAGCTCGTAGTTTCCGGCGTCCACCCGTCGTAACCGACGCAGCGCGGACAAAGCAGCGCAGATTGTGGCGGGTGGTGACATTGCCTGGAGGCGATCGTTTATGGTACCGCCTGCCACGCAGTGGCTCGCAAATGGACGCAGCTTTCGCGGAGAACGCGCCAGGTTGTGTTAGAGCGCGATGTATTCTTATATTGGGTCCCTGCCAATCCGCGACGTGAAGCCGGCGCAGTTGCTTGAGATCATGCGGCGCGTCGCAGCAGGGTTAGGAAGGGCAAGAAGCCGGCCCCAACGGTTGCGATTCAGCTTCCTCGCAATTACCGCAGTCGAGTGTTTCAGCTTGGCATCGCCACACTGCGGGCAGATGTTGATCCGACTACGGCGCTACGTGGTGCCATCGAGAAGCCACGACCAAGCATCGTCGCCCCCGGGATGCGATCGCCTGCCGGATCTCCTCAAGGCCATTGAAGAGTTCAATGGAGATCCGGCGACCGGGATTGCGCTGCATCTGCTGTTGCTTACCTTCGTCCGCCAGGAGAGCTACGGGGCGCAGTGGTCCGAATTCGACCTTGATGTGCCATGTGGGTAGTTCCACGCGAGCGCATGAAGATGCGCACTCCCCATGTCGTTCCTCTCTTCGCGCCAGGCAGTCGCGCTACTGCGCCGACTGCAAAGCCATTACCGGCAACCGCGTCCACCTTTTCCCAATCATCACCGGCCGAAGTCGCTTCATGGGCAATACAACGTTGAACGCGGCTTTAGTGCGCATGGGATTTGCGGGCGAGCTCACCCCCCATGGATTTCCGTTCGAGCACGACTCCCAATAATGAAATGGGCATTCGTTCCTGACGTGGATCGAGCGCCAATTGGCGCATGAGACGCAATCAGGTAATGCGCGCGAGCCAGCTAACCATGCCGGAATATCTGACTGAGCGAACGAAGCGATGATGCAGCGATGGGCAGACACAATTTCTGCCGCACTGGGGCGAAGGGAGCATTAAATAATCCCATTACAGCGACGCGCGTAGCGTCGTAAGAACGCTTAAAGAAAGAGTTGACAAGATTTCGCGCTGAACTCTCCGAGGACTAAGTGGGCACTTGAGTCAACGCTGGTCAACGCCGCGCTCAGCCCCGATACGGGCGATCACCGGCACCCTACCCGCAGGCGCGCGGCTCCTTATTGGGTAGCGAAGGGAGCGCATGCGATCCATTCAACTTAGGGGTGATCGTCACGATCATCACCGCATCAATGCATTTGATGGTGTTTCCCGAGGACGCGGTGTTCAGGCACGCCTATCTCCGTCTGCGGTGGATGGAAAAGCATGCTAAGCGCTGATGACGCTGAAGTGCCGCAAGTAGACCGCGGAGCGCCTGAGGGCCGAAATGCGAGAAGCGGCATCAAAGGCGACGCGAAGGGCATTCTCGCCGGGACCTCTTAGCGTTCGCGCCACTATGGCATTGCAGGGCCATCGCACCGTCGAATCGAAAAGCTACAAGGCATTGAGCGCTTATCAAGGCAAGAAATATGAGTGATGACACGCCCATTCGCGCAAGCTTCTCCATGAAAGGTCGAAGCGGTAGTGATTCGCGAATTTTGCCAGTGTGGTGCACTTGTGGGCCGCCTACGTCGTCCCATACGCCACGTATGGCAAAGATGAGGCCCGTGCTCGGATGCGAAATCAGCGGGCGTTCGCGTTTCTCCGAATTGCCGCGTACTTCCAAATCTATGACCAGGGAGCATGTCACTGCACGAACGAGCGCGCGGTTCATCTGATGCTGGTCCCAGCGAGTGTCTGGTATGTACCGCGAAGCGTCAAACCAATTTCCGCGGCGCAACTCCTGCCGAGATTCAAGCGAGAGTTTCTCGAGTTCCCCGAGAATATTCGCGACACTTTGATTCGGTAATCATGCCGTTAGTGTGCCTGACTGCGCAAAATCTTCGATTGCGCCGTGGCGCGCATCAGGATCGCCTCACATCGGTCTGATTATTGTTGGCCGTCCCAACCGAAAACGCACGGAGACCGAGATGAGCATCGAGGCTTCAACGACTACCCGTCGTACTGGCAGCGCGTGGACAGGCGGAGCGCGCACTACGACGATGATCCTCGACAAGGTTTATTCACTCGCCGTCCAGTTCTGGTCGGTGATCGCGCAGTTGCTTGGTCGCGACACGCAAAAATAGCAATACGTACCGAACGAAGCTAA
>ERZ1370068.3334-contig-2448_pt1 | contig 30829 bp, 36 predicted proteins | sample MGYA00561227_ERZ1370068 | MGnify/ENA primary metagenome ERZ1370068 (study PRJEB38410, sample SAMEA6850437) | metagenome | study: Metagenomic assessment of the ecological functions of the soil: analysis of the soil microbiota associated with the...
GGTAATACTTCCGTTCAGTTACGTATTGCTGTCGACCGCGACCGCGACCACTTAGCCGTAGTTCTCCTTGAGCCAGGGGTATGACGATCGAGGTGTCGAGCCCCCCGAGTATGCGAGCGCGACGCGAAGGCAGACCTGGAATCTTCATTCGGGTGGTGTCTCTCCGAAAGGATCGTCTTCGAATGCGCAGCGCACGAACGCTATACGTGAGCGCGGTCATCGGGCACGATGGCGCGGCGGGAAGCAGCCGGACTCGCCGCGCTCGCGCGCGCGGTTCCGACGACGAACCCCGCGGCCGAGCAGGCGGCTGGCGACCGGCGCGGCCGGCCGGTCGAGCTCGACTCCCACATGAGGCCCGTGCCGCGCACCTCGCGAATCGCGGACTGGCGGCGCGCGAAGCGCGGCGGTGCTGCGGCCCCGAAGCGGCCCCCGACCGTTGCGACGCGCTCGAGCAGGCACGTTTCTCCCTCGATCTCGTCGAGGAGCGCACAGCCCAGGCGGCAGGCGAGCAGGATTGCCGCCGAACGTCGTGCCGTGATGTCCCGGCTTCACGACTCCTTCGATCGCTGGTCCGGTGACGACGGCGCCGAGCGGGAGTCCTGCCGCCGAGCGCCTTGGCGAGCGTGACTGATGTCGGGCACGATGCCGCTCTTCTGGAACGCGAAGAGCTGTGCCGGTGCGGCCGAGGCCGCACTGGATCTCATCGAACACGAGAATCGCGCCGGTCGCGATCGGCGACGACGGCGCGCGGCGGCAAGGAACGTCGTCGCGAGCGGGATGATGCCGCCCTCCCCCATCACCGGCTCGAGGAGAATCGCGCGGCGTCGCGTTCGACGACCGCCGCGGCTGCGAGCGCGGCGACGTCGTTCGGGTGCGACGAAGGTCACGCCCGGCAATCGAGCGGCTCGAACGGATTGCGATACGCGTCGTGGCCCGGTCATCGAGAGCGAGCCGAGCGTGCGTCCGTGAAAGCTCTCGCTCGAGCGCGACGACTCCGGCGCGCTGTCGGATTGGCGAGCGCGGCGCGAACTTGAGCGCCGCTTCGTTCGCTTCCGTTCCGCTGTTGCAGAAGAAAACGCGCGGCAGAGACCCGAGGCGCGCACGAGCCGCTCGGCGAGCAGCCCCTGCGCCGGGTGGTAGTAGAGATTCGAGAGGTGCAGCAGACGCCGCTCGACTCGTCGCGCAGCGCTTTCGGACGAGCGCGGATGACGATGGCCGAGGAGCGCGTTGACGGCGATGCCGCCGAGCAGGTCCCAATACTCGCGGCCCTCGGCGTCGGTAATGCGCGCACCTTGCCCGCTGCGCGGATGAAACGGCGTGCGGGCGTACGGGTACACGCGAGGACGGAGGCCCGGTCGCGCGCCCTCGACCTCGGCAGGCGGGCGATCCGCCTCATGCGGCGACAAGGCGCGCCCCTCCGCCGCGGGCACTTCCGCCTGGCGGCTCGGCCCATGCGCTGCACGATCTCCCCGACACCGTCGCCCAGAGCGTGCGAGCGCGGACCGGGAGTTGCGGGCCGCATGCCGCCGTGGCACGCGACTTCGCTTGACGAGCAGATCAGCGCCGGCGTCAGGAGCGCAGTTCGGGCCGAGCGTCCTGCCTGTCCCGTCCCGAAGCGACCGGCGACGTCGGTGATGAAGACGAGCCGGCGCCGAGCCGAGCGACGCCCGCGACCGCCACGGCGGCGGTATCGGCGTTCAGCGTTGAGGAGCGCCCCGCTCGCGCCCGGCGGCGAGCGGAGCGACGCACGGGCAGGCATGCCCGGCGTTCGCTAGGGAGCGCGCGCGGAGAGGTCCGGATCGGGCGCGCGGCGACTGTTCCCACGCGCCCGAGGCCAGATACCATCGACCGCTCTCGAGCGGGGCTCGTGATCTGCGTCGACGCAGCGCTCCCGCTCGATTCCGGAGGTGCCGGCGGCCGCGATGACCGAGCGCGGCGCAGCTCTCGCGACGAGACATCTTGTTCACCGATCCCGGCGAGCGCCGCGACGACCGCCTCGAGGGTGGCGGGGCACCGGTGACGCGAAGTCCCGCGGTGCGACGCGCTCCGCGATGCCGCAGGCCGTCCGAGGTGTCGCGTCGATCGTGCGTGCCGCCGCACGTGACACGAGCGACGATCGGGCTCGCCGCTCTCCTTCCAGACCCGCGCGATCGCGCTCCGGCGGCCCGAGCGAGCGCCGGGCGTCGGATCCTCGAGGGAGGCTGCCGCCCAGCTTGACGACCCAGGGCCGATTCATCACCGTTCACGTCAATGCACTCCCGTCCCCGGAAAATCCCGCACATCCGGTTGAAGTTCTGGACCGCCTGCGAGGCGGCACCCTTGAGCAGGTTGTCGATGACCGCAGACGATCACGCCACCTCGCCGGCCCCGGAAGGATCGCGAAAGCCGATCTCCGCGCGCGCGGCGTTCCACCGGCCTTCAGATCGGGAGCTCGCCGGGCGGGAGCACGCGGACGAGAGGGCAGGCAAAGCCCGGTCGTACGCCGCCGCGGAGTCGCCCGGCTCGATCGTCAGGCGAAGCCGGCGTGGAGCGTCGAGAGAGGATTCCGCGCGCGGGATCAGGCAGGAGTGCAGGACGAACGAGAGCTCGATCGGGCCGGCGTCGAGGTGCGTGACGATCTCAGGCAATCGCGCCGGTGCGTTCCCGCCGAGTACGCCTTCGAGTTGCCGAAGAGCTCGGTGAACGAGTACGCGCAGGTCCGCCCTTTGCCCGCGCCGGAAACGCCGCTCTTGCTGTCGCACACGACCGGCTGCGTCCGGTCGAGCAACGCCGCGATCGGCTTCAACGCCAGGAGCGCGGACGTCGCGCAGCAGCCGGGATTGGCGACGAGCCGGGCCCTTTCGAGATCCCGCCGTTGCACCACCCCGTCAGGCCGCACACGGCCTCCGGGAGGAGCCTGCGCGGCTGCTCGAAGCCGTACCAGCGGATAGTCGGCGCCGCGGAGGCGAAAAGCTCCGGAAAGATCGACGACGCGCGTCTCCGGGAGGCGGGCGAGGATCTCCGGACGACGTCGGCCGAAACTTCGTGCGGCGTGGCCAGGAGAGAAGACGAACCGCGGGTCTCCGGAAACGAGCGCCTCGACGGTGAACGGCTCCGCGAGCCGGTCCCGACGCCTCCCGCGAGCCGCGGATGCAGGGAGGGCGAAGGACGCGGTGCCGCCCGCTTTCAGGCCGGAAAAGATCCGGCCCACTCGGCGCCCGGGTGGCGCCCGGAGAATCGCCGCGAGCTCGCGCCTCCGGCGTAGCCGGTGGCCCCGACGATCGATGCTACACGTTTGCCCTGCTGGCTGCGTCTCACTCCGGCATTCATCGGGGAATGCCGGTTTCAGGAGCGCTTCGATCGGCGCGGCTGCGCCGACCGGGATGCCGAGACGGGACTTGCCCTCCGGAGCGATGAGGGAACCGAGCCGGCGCGCGAGCCGGCCCGCGGCGGCCGCGGACCGCGTGGCGAGGAAGATCGCGCGTCGTCCCCGGAGCACCGTGCCGACGATCTCCGGCAGGCGCGCCCGTCGATGGCCTCGAGCCACGGGCGAGGCGTCGGCGGCTGGCGGCGTCCGGGGGACCACGAGCGATCCGCGGCTTCGATCGAGAGCACGAACTCGCGCACCGTCCGGTCGAGGTCCTCCGCCCGCCGCCGGAAACGGGAATCGAGGCGGAAGCGACCGAGGAAACCGCGAAGGTCCGTGCCGGCGCGGGTGGAACGACGTATCCCGACGGGCTCTTGGCCACGCCGAGCTCCCGGCAGGTCCCAGGAGAGCGTCGGCTGCGCCGCCGAGAAATCCCTGCGCCGCAGAAGGCGCTTAGAGCTCGTCCCGGCGAGGCGGACCGCGGCCTCACAGAATGATGCGCAGCATCTCCTGGCGACGCCGCATGGCCGACCCAGACGAATAAAGTATTCACAGAGAAGAATATTTATCTACAACCGTCGCGATGTCGAGGATAAGCTCGCCCTTCCTCCGCTGCCCGGGTCCGGCGCGGGCGTATACACTTCTCCGCGTGGCGCTCACCCCGGCACCCGGGGTCCTCGGCCCGTAACGAAATCCTCGCCCCGCTCGGCGCAGGGGGCATGGGAGGGGTCCTATCGCGCCCGTGATCCACGCCTTGATCGCGACATCGCGATCAAGGTGATCCCGATCCGGACTGCGCCCGGGAGCCGGAGAGAATGCGCCGGTCTCGGAGCGTGGAGGCCCGCACGGCCTCGCGCCTCGACCACCCCAACGTGGTGACCATCCGCGCCATCGGCCACGAGGGCGGGATCGCGTTCATCGCCATGGAGCTCGTCGCCGGCGAATCGCTCCGTGAGCGGCTTGCCCGGGGAGCCGCGGTCCCTCGCTGGCGCTGCCGGCGGCCGCGCAGAATCGCCGAGGCCCTGGCGCGCTGCCCACGGGGCCGGAGTCGTCCACGAGGGACCTCAAGCCCGAGAACGCCGCGATCGGCGCGATGGGCTGGTCAAGGTCCTCGGATTTCGGACTCGCGCGGGCGGAGCCGGTCGGCGGGGACCGCGAACTCGTCGGCCTCCACCGTGGACATGCTCTCGTCCGACGGGAGCGGTGATCGAGAACGATCCCGGTTACACGGCGCCCGAACAGGCGCGCGGCGAACTGGGTGGACGCTGCGCTCCGACGATCTTCGCGTTCGGGGCGGTCCCAGTACGAGGTTGCTTTCCGGCCGGCGTCTCTTTCGGGGCGGCACGGGCCTGATCGTGCTCGCGGCGATCCTGGCGCCAGGAGAGCCCGGACCTCTCCGGGGCTTCCGGAAAGCACGCCGGCGCCGCTCGCGGCAATCGTCCGGCGGTGTCTTGAGAAGGACCCCGAACGGCGCCCCTCCTCGGCGCAACGATCTGGCGCTCCAGCTTCGTGACCCGCAGGCGGCCGGCACCTCTTCGCCCGGCGCGGGCGCAGCCCCGCTCCACGCGGCACGCAAGAAGGCCACCGACTTTCGGTCGCGGTGCTTCCGCTCGTCGACGCGAGCCCGGCGGCCGGAAGCGAGTACCCGGCCGACGGCGTCACCGAGTCGATCATCCATGTCCTGGTCCGACCTTCCCCGGCTCCGGGTCATGGTCCCTTTCCACCGTCTCGCGCTACCGGGGAAGCGACCCGCTCGAGGCGGGCCGCGCGCTCGGCTGCGCGCCGTCCTCTCACGGGACGGCTGACGCAGCCGTTCCGACACCCTCCGCATTCCAGGCTGGCGGAGCTCGTCGATGCCGACACGGGATTCGGATCTGGGAGACGCTCCACGACCGTCCGCTGGAGGATCTGATCTCCGTCCAGGACGAGCATCGCGCGCGAGATCGAGAGCGCCTGCGGTTCAAACTGTCGGGGGCCGAACGGCGCCGTGTCGGCAAAGGCGCCGACCCGGCATCCCGAGGCCTACCAGGCCTATCTCAAGGGGGAAGGTTCTTCTGGAACAAGTGGACGACCGGAGGGGATGAAGGGGCCGCGATCGGATTCTACGAAAAAGGCGATCGAAATCGGGACCCGGGCTACGCGGCGCTGGCCCGCCGGCATCGCCGACAGCTACGGGGTGATGGGCGGCATCAATGGCCGTCCCGCCGGAAGAAGCTCCTTCCGCGCGCCAGGGCGGCGGTGCTGCGGGCGCTCGAGCTCGACCCGCGCCTCGCCGACGCCCACGCCTCGCTCGGCTATGTCCGCCGGCTCTTCGACTGGGACTGGCCCGCCGCGGAAAGCTCGTTCCGGGAGGCGGTGCGCCTGAACCCGAGTCATGCGAACACGGCCATCGGTGGTACAGCCAGTTCCTTTCCGGACTCGGCCGCCACGACGAGGCGATCGAGGAGGTCACGCGCCCTCGAGCTCGATCCCCTGTCGATCATCATCCACACGGCGGTCGGCGACGTAATACTTCTACGCGCGCCGGTACGACGAGGCAATCGTGTATTATCGAAAGGGCCTCGAAGATGGATCCGGAGTTCCTCGCCGGCCACAGCGACCTGGCGCGGGCGCTGGAATTCTCGGGGAACGCCGGCAGGCCATCGCGGAATACGAAGCCGCGATCCGCCTCGCCGGAAAGAGCGACGTGGATCCCTCGATCGGCCTCGCCAACGCGTACGCGGTCGCGGGCCGGCGCCAGAAGGCGCTTTCGGTCCTCGAGAGCTCCAGCGCTGGCGCGCGCAGCGACCGCGTCTCGCCCTGGGGGCTGGCCTCGATCTACGCGCGGCTCGGCGAGCCGGGAGCGGCACTCGACTGGCTGGAGCGGGCGTACGAAGAGCACGACTCGACGCTCGTCTGGCTGAAGGTCCACCCCGGTTCGACCCGCTGCGCGGGCAGCGGCGCTTCGCCTCGCTCCTCCGGCAGATGAACCTGGAGTGACGCGCCGCCTCGTCCTCCTCGGCGCAAGCAACGCGCGGCGGGAAAGCACCCGACGTTCGTCCGCACGTCGCGCGCCGGCGGCGGGACGGCATTCGAGATCTTCGGGGCGTTCGGCCACGGGCGGTCCTACGGAAGCGCAGCTGCATCCCGTTTCGCTGCCTGCCCGGGATCCTCGAGTGCGGCATCTGGGAGGCGCTCGGCCGCGATCACCGGGAAGAGTCCATGGCCGTGATCACCGACGTCGGGAACGACCTGCTCTACGGAGAGGATCCCGACACGATCCTCGGCTGGGTCGCGGAGTGCGTGCGCCGGCTCACGGCCGTCCGAATTACCATCACCGGCCTGCCGCTCGCGGGACTGGGTGCGCTCGGCCGAGGCCGATACCTGCTGCTCCGCTCGATCTTCTTCCCATCCTCGCGCCAAGGGCACCGCCGGGTCGTTTCCGGGGGCAAAGAGGTGGACGCCGGCCTGCAGGCCCTGGCGTCAGCCACCGGCGCTTAGTTCGTCGAGCCCGATCCCGACTGGTACGGCGCGGATCCGATCCATGTCCGGCGCGCATTCCGGAAACGGCATGGGCGCGGATCCTCGACACCGCCGGCGCTTCCCGCCGGGTTCGAGTCGCGAGTCGATCCGGCTGCTCCTCGCGGCGCCCGAAAGACGCTGGATCTGTGGGATCGAGCGGAGGCGCGCGCAGCCGACGCTCGTCCGGCGGGACGGAACCCGAGTCTTCCTCACTGATTCCGAGACCGGCATGCCCGTCATCCGGCAGGCCTCGGGATCTCCGACTCGAGCCCCGGCGCAATGCCTCGTTCTCTGGGCCGACGAGCCGTGCGTCCACGACTCGGGCTGCACGTGGCCCGTCGACATCTTCTGGAGCCGATCGTCGCCGATCGCCGCAGCGGCCCGTAGCCCCGCCCTCCGCGTCGCCCGGCTCGAGCAGGCCGCGGCGGCTCCCCGATTGCCCCAGACTCCCGCGAAACAGTCGGCCTGAGCTCGACGGCGATCGACGCGCTGTGTCCCTTGCTTTCCGGCATGAGACCGGAGTTGGTTCTGGACGTGATGGCCGATCTCGTGCGCGATCACGTAGGCGCGCGCGAAATCACCCGGGGCGCCGAACCGCTCCGAGAGCTCCCGGAAGAAGGAGAGGTCGAGGTACACCCCTTCGCGTCTTCGGGACAATAGAACGGCCCGACCGCGGCCGAGGCCATGCCGCATGAGGAGGAAACCGATTCGTCGAAAGAACGAGGTTCGGCAGACGATACTGCCGCCCGTGCTCCTGGAAGACCTGTTTCCACGTGTCTTCGGTGTCCGCCAGGATCACCCGCACGAACTTCTTATCGTCGTCCTCGGGAGCCGCGGTGCCGCCCGGCCGGGCTCCGCCGCAGCGCGTCTCCGTCGAGGCGCTCGGGAAGACGAAGTGAGCAGCTGGAGAATCTGGAGCGGGAGTGGCCGGTCAGAAGCCCGATGACGATGGCCAGCACCACGACGCCGATGCCTCCGCCGGCGATGTGACCGGGGCCGATTCCCCTCTGGTCCTCGACCTGATCGCTCTCCCGCCCGCCCATCCAGCGCATGATGTCCTCCTCGATGGCCCTCAGCGAAGACGGTGCCAAAGACTCAGGACGGAGGGATCAGTCCGTCTTCCTCGGCAAAACGGTAGAACAATTCCAATCCCGCGAGGTCCCCGGGCCGAGCTCGAAATGCAGGCAGTGGCGCAGGTAATCCTCGATCACCGCCCGCGAGAGCGAATCATCTCCCTGGGCGCGGGCGGTAGCGATTTCCGAGTCTACCATCGCCTCGGAAGCTGGCGGCCGACGCCCGATACGACGCTCGCAGCACCGATTCGAGCTCCGGGCGTCCATGCGGTCCGGCGCACTGCCCAGACGCGAACACGAACGGGAAGCCGGTCAGGCTTCGCCACTCGGCCGCGAGGTCCAGGACCACGCGCCCCTGCTGGCGGGTCTTCAGCGCGGGATCGCCGATGACGAGCCTGGCGTCAGGTTCTCCGTCACGATCTCGGGCGCGAGCCCGTAGCGGCGCTTCAACAGGATCCGCGCGAGCGCGGCGGAGGGTGCGCGAAGCCGGATCGATCTTGAGGCGGCGGATCCTTTCCCCGCGAGACGCTCGAGACGAGAAGCGCCGAACGCACCTCCGATTCCGCCGCGATGCCGAGACCGTCGACGCGCACGAGATCCGGAATCCTGCGGAACTCGATCGAGGGGATGAGACCGGCGTCCGCGCGACCGTCGCGGAGCTTGTCGGCGCAGACCGACGGCATGTCGCGCGAAATTTCGACGCCCGGAGGAGGATTCGTGAGCAACCCCCAGACGAGAGGGCGGGCGTTCAGGAAATCGACGATGGAGATCTTCACCCGGCGAGATATTAACGTGCCGCCGCGTTGAAGCGAACGCTCGGCGCGTCGCTTGACGCGGCGGATCGGAGATCAGTCGTGCCAGCGCCAGAAGTACGACCCGGTCGAGATACTGCTCGACCGTCTTGGCGTCTTCGATCGCCTCGAACAGGTCCGCGCCGGTTCCGATGCGCGGAACCGGACCACCTCGCGCGCCAGAGGAAGCCGGCGGCCGCCTTGGCGGCGACCGCCCGCCGTTCCAGATCCGCTCCCCCGCCGATCGTCAGAGGAAAGAGCGTCGCGTCCCCCCTCGTCGCAGGGCGCGGTCCAGGCGCAATTCCGGATCGATGTGCGCGAGATAGGCGGCAAAGAGGTCCCCGACGTGGTGGGGAAAATTCACCCGGCACGGAAACGCCGCGCCGGAAATAGAAGACTCCCCGTCCGGAGGAGATTGATCGTCGCGGCCGTGTAGTACTCGTTGGGCACGAAGCCGTGGTTGGGCAGGGAGAAGTCGTCCCTCACGGTCGTCGTTTTCGGTCCGACCGCGTACGGCGGATCCGCGGCCACCGTGATCGCGTCGTAGGCGAGTCTCGCGGGGCCTTCGCGTCCCAGGCCGCGGCATGTTCCGCCGAGGGGAGGAGTTGGCAGCCGCCGCCAGGAGGGCAGAGACCCAGGCATCCTCTTCCGCCTTCGTATCTCCGCCCAGCGACGAGTCGAGCGGCAGGTAGGGGTAGGCGTCGGAGAAGGCGTGCGTCCGCCTCGACGGCGTCAATCGCGAGCGCCTGCGCTCGGACGACCACGCAGCGCGCGAATCGAGAGCCGTTCCCGCCGTTGCCGTCAGGAGTCGCTCTGTCGTCAAGTCGAGATAGCAGACGACAAGCGGCGAAAGCCACCGGATGCCCCAGGCGTCGTGATGCCCGGCGACCCATTCGCCCAGGCAAGGGCCGCCTCGAGATCGGCGAGGCGGCCGGAGTCCTCCACCGGAGCATCCCGGCCTGGGCGAGCGAAAGCGGAATCATCATGACGTTTGGATTGGCGTCCGCCGCAAGGTTGGCGGCAACCCATGCCAGCGGGACCGACCAGTCGGTTTCGCCATACTTTTCCAGGAGAAACCCGACGATCTGCCGCTCGTCGTCCCGGAGAACATCGGGCCGGGACGACACCGGCACAGGATCGGAGGCGTCCACGGGAGCGATCCGGCCGCGCGAAGGGAAGGAATCAGCCGAGTCCGAAGCGACGACCGGGAAGAGTGGAAGGCCACCAGCGCCGTCGCGGCGGCAAGGCAGATCATTTCTAGCCAGAACCGCCTCATCCTCGTGACGATACGCTTCGTAGCAGGGAAGCTCTATCGAAATGCTGTTGGGGACTGGAGGGCTCGGCGAAGATTCGGGCGGGACAAACGGCCGGAGATTGCCGCGGTCGCTTCGCTCCCTCGCAATGACGAAACGGGGCACACTAGGCTCAACTGGCTTGGAATTTCGCCGAGGCGCGGCCAGACGGGTTGAAAGACGCGCGCGGAGGTCCGGTCGGCGGGCGAAGGCGTACCGGGGCGTACGTCTAGACCGCCGGCCGGACCTCCGCGTCCCGTATAGCGACCCGTAAGGTCCGCGCCTGACTACCCTTGCGACATCATGTTGAGAAAGTCCCCGTTCGTCTTCGTCTTGCTCGAGCTTCTCGATCAGGAGCTCCATCGCCTCGACGGTCGAAAGCGGGCGTCAGCACCTTGCGGAGCACCCAGACGCGGTTGAGCTCCTGCTTCGTCGAGAAGCAGCTCTTCCTTGCGCGTGCCCGACTTGTTGATGTCGATGGCCGGGAAGACGCGCTTGTCGGACGAGCTTGCGGTCGAGGTGGACCTCCATGTTGCCGGTGCCCTTGAATTCCTCGAAGATCACGTCGTCCATGCGCGAGCCCGTGTCGATCAGCGCCGTCGCCATGATGGTGAGCGACCCGCCCTCCTCGATGTTGCGGGCGGCGCCGAAGAATCGCTTGGGCCGCTGCAGCGCGTTGGAGTCGACGCCGCCCGAGAGCACCTTGCCCGGACGGGGGCACGATCGTGTTGTAGGCGCGCGCCAGGCGCGTGATCGAGTCGAGGAGGATCACGACGTCGCGCTTGTGCTCGACCAGGCGCTTCGCCTTCTCGATGACCATCTCGGCGACCTGCACGTGGCGCTGCGCCGGCTCGTCGAAGGTCGAGGAGATGACCTCGCCCTTGACCGAGCGCTGCATGTCGGTGACTTCCTCGGGCCGCTCGTCGATGAGCAGCACGATGAGCGTGATCTCCGGATGATTCGTCGAGATGGAGTTCGCCAGCGACTGGAGGATCATCGTCTTCCCGGTACGCGGCGCCGCGACGATCAGGCCGCGCTGCCCCTTTCCGACCGGGCAGATGATGTCGAGGACGCGCGAGGAGATGTTTCGGGCGCCTCGAGGCTGGATCCGCTCCTGCGGGTACAGGGGTGTCAGGTTGTCGAAGAAGATCTTCTCGCGCGCGACGTCCGGGATGCTCGAAGTTGACCGCCTCGACCTTGATCAGGGCGAAATAGCGCTCCCCTTCCTTCGGCGGCCGGATCTGCCCGGAGACGGTGTCTCCCGTCCTGCAGGTCGAACTTCCGGATCTGCGAGGGCGAAACGTAGATGTCGTCTGGGCCGGGCAGATAGTTGTACTCGGGAGCGCGCAGGAAGCCGAAGCCGTCGGGCAGGCACTCGAGCACGCCCTCCGAGAAGATCAGGCCCTTGCTGCTCGGTCTGGACCTGCAGGATTTTGAAGATCAGGTCCTGTTTGCGCATTCCGCCGGGTTCTCCACCTCAGGTCCTTCGCGATCCGGGTGAGCTGCCCCATGTTCATCTCGTGGAGACTGCGAATGTCGAGCGTGTCACCCGCTTCGGGCTCCGGGGACGATCCCTCTTCGACCGGGGCTCCTTCCTCGAGCGTCACGGGCGGCTCGAGGGTGTCGACCGGTGAATCCGCGCCATTTTTCGAACGCCCTGCCATGCTTTCCTCATTCTCGCCCGCGTCCCGCGAGCGCTTGCCGGATGTGCTTTCTCAATAACTCGATGCCTTCGCCATTTTTGCGGAAACGAAGAAGCGGACCGGGAGTCCTTCTCCATTCGGCGAGTGGCGCCGGACCGGTCCGACTGAGTTCAACCGGTCGGCCTTCGTCGCGACGATCGATCGAAGCCAGCCTCAGGTCGTGGAGATAGTCCCGAAAATCGAGGTCGTAGTCGGAAGTCGGTATTTTAGGATCCGATCAATTGCACCGTCAAGAGGGGCGGCCTTTCCTGAAAGAAGTCCCCGGCAAGGTCTTTTTCCACAGCGCGCGGGACTCCGCGATGTCTTTGCAAATCAAAGCCAGGCAGGTCCGCGACTACCCATCCTCTCTCCGATTCATACAGATAGACCCCCTGAGTGCGCCCGGGCGTTTTCGACGTCCAGGCGGCCCTCGCCCCGATCAGGCGGTTGAGGGCTCGACTTTCCCACGTTGCTGCGCCCGGCAAACGCGACGGAGGGCCGGTCTTGCCGGGGCCAGTCTTCAGGCCGATGCACGGCGGCGATCAAGGTTCCCGCACTCTTCAAGGGATCCTTCGGGGTAACGATGTTGCTGGCCCTCCTGCGATGCCGAAATCGAGTCTTGAAACTCCGTACTGCAGGATTCGATCGAGAGCCGAGACTTCACTGAACCCAGCCAAAAACCGTAACCCGGAACCACGACGATGGCAATCGCCACGCGCCGCGGCGGCGCCCGCCATTCGAAAAGCCTCGCGACTCCGAAGTCGAAACGGGGTCCCGTTTCGAGAGTCGGTCATGGCCTCGTTTAGGGATTGTTTCGAGGTTTCGATATCCCTGCTTCGAGTTGCCGCGCCGGGAGCGGCGCGCGCGTCAGTTCGTGACGGGCGGAGGGACGGAAAAGTTTCCCCTCGACTTCCGGCGGCTTCGCCACGGCGGCATGATCGAGCGTAACCTTGATCACCTCGTCCATGTTCTCGACGAGATGGACTTCGATCGCCTCCCGCACTTCCTTGGGGATCTCGTCCAGGTCCTTCTCGTTTTCTGCCGGCAGGACGATCGTGTCGATTCCGGCCCGGAACGCGGCGAGGACCTTGTCCTTGATCCCGCCCACGGGAAGCACCTTCCCGCGCAGGGTGATCTCTCCGGTCATCGCGACGTCCTTCAGGACCGGCAACCGGGTCACCGCCGGAGAAGAGCGATGTCGCCAGCGCGATGCCGGCCGACGGGCCGTCCTTCGGGATCGCCCCTTCGGGCACGTGGATGTGAATGTCGCTTCTTCTCGTGGAAATCGGGATCGGCGTCGTAGATCTCGGCGCGGCTGCGCACGTAGCGACACCGCGGCTCGGGCGGATTCCTGCATCACGTCGCCGAGCGAGCCCGTGAGGGTGAGCGCGCCCTTGCCCTTGAGCAGGCTCGTCTCGATCATCAGGATCTCGCCGCCCGACTTCCGTCCAGGCGAGACCCGTCGCCATTCCGATCTCGGAAACCTCGCCCTTCTTCCGGCTCGCGGAACTTGGGCTTCCCGAGATATTCCTTCACGTCCTCGGGCCGTGACGACGACCGGCGGCGCCACGTAGACCGGCGACCACCTTGCGCGCGACCTTCCGGCAGATGCTCGCCGATCTCGCGCTCCAGATTGCGAACGCCCGCCTCGCCGCGTGTAGCTCGGTGATCATCGCCAGGATCGTCTCGTCGGAGAGCTCGATCTGGCACGGCGCGTCCAGCCCGTGCGCCTCGAGCTGCTTGGGCACGAGGAACCGCCGCGGCGATCTCCATTTTCTCGCTGGTGCGTGTAGCCGGACAGCGCGGATAGCTCCATCCGGTCCTTCAGGGCCGGCAGGGATCGGGTCGCGCGATGTTGGCGGTCGCGATGAACATGACCTTCGAGAGGTCGTACTCGACGTCGAGGTAGTGATCCACGAAAGCGTGGTTCTGCTCCGGGTCGAGGACCTCGAGCAGCGCCGAGGCCGGGTCGCCGCGGAAGTCCGATCGAGATCTTGTCGACTTCGTCGAGGAGGAAGACGGGGTTGACCGTCGCCCGCCTTCTTCATCATCTGGATGATCTGGCCGGGGAAGGCGCCGATGTACGTCCGGCGGTGGCCGCGGATCTCCGCCTCGTCACGCACGCCGCCGAGCGACAGGCGCACGAACTGGCGGTTGAGGGACCGCGCGATCGACTTCGCGAGCGAGGTCTTGCCCACGCCGGGCGGGCCCGACGAAGCAGATGATCGAGCCCGCGCGTCTTCTGGACGAGCTGGCGGACCGCGAGGAACTCGAGGATGCGCTCCTTGACCTTCTCGAGGCCGTAGTGGTCGTCGTTCAGGATCTTCTCGGCGCGGGAGATGTCCTTGACTCGCGCGACGTACTTCTTCCACGGCACGCCGATCGAGCCACTCGATGTAGTTGCGCGAAACCGTCGCCTCGGCCGATACCGGCGGCATGCGCCTCGAGGCGCCGCAGCTCCGTGTCCGCCTTCTCGCGCGACTTCCTTCGGCATGCTCGGAGGTCTTCGATCTTCTTCTTCAGCTCGTCGACTCTCGTCGGTCCGGTCGTCCTTCCGTCCGAGCTCCTGGTGGATGGCCTTGATCTTCTCGTTGAGGTAGTACTCCTTCTGGGCCTTCTCCATCTGCTTCTTGACCTTGTTGTTGATGCGGCGGTCGATGTTGACCTTCTCGATCTCGACCTCCAGCAGGTCCTGAAGCTTCTGCAGGCGCTCGGAGGGCCGTGTCGGCCTCGAGCAGCGCCTGCTTCTCGGGGGTGGCGACGCGCGAGGTGCGCCGCGAGCGTGTCGGCGAAGCGCTCCGGGTCGTCGATCTTCGAGCGTCGCGGCGATGCCCTCGAAGGCGAGGTGGTGGGAGAGCTTCGCGTACTGCTCGAAGAGCGCGAGCACCTTGCCCATGTAGTCCTTCAGGCTCGTCCGGGTCACGGCCGGTGCTCCACCGGCTCGAACGACGACCTCGACCAGGAACGTAGTCCTGCCGGTCGATCGAAGGACGCGGATCCGCCCGCGCCGCACCCCTCGACCATCACCTTGATGTGGCCGTTGGGGAAGCTTCAGCGGACTGCGGCGACCGTCGCGACGACGCCGACCTCGTGGATGTCGGTCGGGCCTGCGGCTCGTCGAGCTGCGGGTCCTTCTGCGCCGGCGAGGAAGAGCCGCTTCCGAGGGTCGCCAGGGCCGGCCTCGAGGGCGCGGATGGACGACTCCCGCCCGACGACGAAGGGCGCCATCTGGTGCGGGAAGACCACCATGTCCCGCAGCGGACGAGCGGCAGCTTCTCGAGCGGCCGAGCGGGACGTCGGTGGATTCATGGCTCGATGGTCTTTCAGCTCCGTGCCGCCCGGGCGGGGCGGTCCGACCGAGGATGGGATGCCTACCCGGCCTTGCGCAGGATCGTGATGGGGTTCGTGTGGTGCTTGACAACGTCTCGCGTGATGACGCACTCCTCGATGTCGTCGTCCGACGGGATCTGGTACATCACGTCGAGCATCAGGTCCTCGATGATGATCTTCAGGCCCCGCGCCCCGACGTTGCGGGCGAGCGCTTCCTCGGCGATCGCTTCGATGGCGTCGTCGGTGAAACGGAGCTGGACGTTCTCGAATTCCAGCATCGTCTGGTACTGCTTGACGAGCGAGTTCTTGGGCTCCTTCAGGATCTCGATCGAGCGCTGCCTGGTCGAGCTCCGTCAGCGGTCGCGACGACCGGCAGCCGGCCGACGAACTCCGGGATCATGCCGAACTTGATCAGGTCCTCGGGTGGACCTTCTCGAGCAGAGCGCTCGGTGCGCTTCTCCTTCTTGGTCGCGATCTTGGCGCCGAAGCCCATCGTCTTCTCGGTCATCGCGGCGGCTGATGATCGTCCTCGAGGCCGACGAACGCGCCGCCGCACAGGAAGAGGATGTTCGTCGTGTCGATCTGGATGAACTCCTGGTGCGGGTGCTTGCGTCCGCCCTGCGGCGGCACGTTGGCGACGGTGCCCTCGAGGATCTTCAGCAGCGCCTGCTGCACGCCCTCGCCCGAGACGTCGCGGGTGATCGACGGGTTTTCGCCCTTGCGGGCGATCTTGTCGACCTCGTCGATGTAGACGATGCCGCGCTCGGTCTTCTCCTTGTCGTTGCCGGCGGCCTGGTAGAGCTTCAGGATGATGTTCTCGACGTCCTCGCCGACGTAGCCGGCCTCGGTCAGCGTCGTCGCGTCCACGATCGTGAACGGCACGGACAGGAGCTTGGCGCAGCGTCTGGGCGAGCAGGGTCTTGCCCGGTCCCGGTCGGCCCGATCAGGAGGATGTTGGACTTCTGCAGCTCGACGTCCGAGCTTGCGGTTCTTCTCGAGGTAGTCGATCCGCTTGTAGTGGTTGTAGACCGCGACGGCCAGCTTCTTCTTGGCCTGCTCCTGGCCGATCACGTAGCCGTCGAGGAACTCCTTGATCTCCTTCGGCTTGGGAAGCTTGGTCTCGGGGTCTGCGTCTCGAGGACCCGGTCCTCGGCGATGATGTCGAGGCAGATGTCGACGCACTCGTCGCAGATGTAGACCGTCGGACCCGGCGATCAGCTTCTTGACGTCCCGCTGGCTCTTGTTGCAGAAGGAGCAGCGCAGGACATCGCCGTTCCCGGTTTTCTTCGACATTCAACCTCCGGCAGGGGTCCCGAACCCCCTGGCTAGGGGGCTTAATCCCTACCATAAGCAAGGCGCCGCGATAAGGTGCGCCGATAGGGTAAACGGCCGGCGCCGCACCGGAATTCCTCGGTGGGAACACGGCCGTTGACCGGCAGGGGCTCGTGCCGGGGCGGGAAGGGCGGCTCACGCAACCGGCGCGAACGGGTCGGCGCCCAGCCGCGGGCGGCCTGCGCCCGGGCACGCGGCGGCGGGCGGCGGCGACTCATCTCGGCCGCCGCTCGGCGGTTGCCTGCACGGCAGCTCTTCCTGAGCCAGGGGCCGCCGCCAGCGGTCGCCCCGGTTCGCTCGTCAAATCGACGCGCCCCGGCGCCGGCCAGCCGCGTCCAGCCGCCGATTCCGCGGGCAGACGCTCGCTGGACAGGAGCGGCGAAGCGGCGCTGCTCCCAATTGCAGAAACGGCGCGTCCTTTTTCCTGGAAAGACTACAGGCGGCGCCTTGCGGCGCGACACCGGGTGTCCGCGCGGCGCGACTCCCCGCGCGGGACTTGTCTGTTGCGCGCCGCGCGCATGGCAACCGTAACCGCGCGGCCGAAGCGGCCGCGCTGACCGCCAGCAGCGCCGCGCCGCAAGGCGCCGCCTCCAGAGCATCATGATCAAAAGGAACCGAATCCGCCTGCCTTCACTAGCCCGATGATCGACGACCTTCCGGGCCCGGGCGGACGGCCAGCAGTCGGTCGGCGGGACGTCGATTTGCGAGCGGGATGACCACGACCGCCGCACCAACGCCAGAACTCGCGAGAAAATCGCCGGGAGCGGCGGGGCCGAGACGTCGTCGCCGATCGGCCGCCCCGCCGCGTGCCGCCTGCGGGACCGATTTGCCCGGCTGTCCTGCGCCCCGTCGTCCGCCTCGAACCAAGCCCGGCTCGGCCGCTCCCGTTCTCCGGTAGCGGCTTTCGCCCGGCTACGCTGGGCCTCAGCCGGCCGCCTTCAACGCTGCGTGTCGTCCCGCGAGGTGAAGACGTGGTCGATCGAAGGCCAGTATTTCCTGGCCTCCTCGGCCTCCAGAATGAAGTCGCGATCCGTGTCGCGTTCGACCTTCTCCAGGACCTGACCCCGTGTGCTTGACGGGGATCCCGCTGATCCGGTTGCTTCAACCGGATGAGAGGTCGCTTGGCGTGGATCTCGAGGTCGGACGCCTGCCCCTGCATTCCCGACGTCCATGGCCGGTGGAGCAGGAAACGGGCGTTCGGCAGCGCGTGACGCTTTCCGGGCGCCCCCGCCGCCATCAGGACCGAGGCCATCGACGCGGCCTGTCCCATGCAGATCGTCGGTAACGTCGGGTTTGACGTACTGCATCGTGTCGTAGATCGCGAGACCGGCGGCCACTGAACCGCCCGGAGAATTGATATAGAGCATGATGTCCTTCTCGGGGTTTTCCGCCTCGAGGAAGAGCTTGTGCGATGACGACGTACTGGCAACGCGTGTCGTCGATCGGCGTGCCGAGGATGATCACGCTGTCCTCAGCAGGCGGGATAGATGTCGTAGGCGCGTTCGCCGCGACTGGTCTGTTCGATCACCATGGGTACGAGCACGGAGCCACCTCCTCCTTCTTCCTTCGTCGTCGGCGCGAATCGATGGCACGAAGTTCATCAACAAGTCCCGGCCGGCGCTTATTTCTCGATCCGGGCGTGGTCGATCAGCCACGTCACGGCCTTCTGCAGGCGGATTTCCTGTCGGACCGACCCGATGCGTCCTTCCCGGGCGAGCCGCTCCTTGAGCGGCGCGAACTCGACTGCCGTCCCGCTCCGCGCTCGCCTTGATCTCCGCGTCGACCTCCGTGTCGGTGACCGGCAGATCCTCGCGGCGGGCGATCTCGTCCAGAACGACGATACTCTTTGACACGCCGCTCGGCGCCGGGTCGCGCGTCGCGGGCGAGCTTGTCCCAGTCCGCGTCCTTCGGATCCATGCCTCCGGCGGAAAGATATCCGGCGTACTCCTCGAGGGCCGATTCGACCTCCGCCTGATGAGTGCCTCCGGCGGAACCGCGGGAACCCGGGAGACGAGGTTGTCGGAGGAGCTCGCGCTGGAACTTCCGGCGCCGGCCCGCCTCCTTCTCGGCGCGCAGGCTCTCCGCGATCTTCACCTTCAGCTCGGAAGGAGCGCGAGGCCGGCGGCCACGTGGGCGGCGAAGGCGTCGTCGAGCTCGGGGAGCTTCTTTTTCCTTCAGCGCGCGACGAGCGTAGACTTTCGTAATCCACCGTCTTCCCGGCGTATTTCGCGTTCGGAAAGTCGGGGAAGGTCTTCCGGAACGGGCGCGTCTCCGGGAGATGCGCCGCGCAGAGCGTCGTTGATCTCGGGCATCGAATCGGGATGGCCGACCTCGAGCGTGACCTTTTCGTCGCGATGCCACTCTCCAGATTTCTCGTCGGCGATCGTCGACCCGTCGGCCGTGTAGAGGATCGGGCTTTCGACTTCGACGAACCGGTCGGCGACGTCCACGATCGCGTAGTCACCGTCCCGCGCCGCGCGCCCTCGATGGGAAGGAACTCCGCGTGCGAATCGCGGATGCGCGCGAGCGAAGCGCGTCGACTTCCTCCGTTTTCTCGGCTCCACATCCACGTCCGTCAGGTGCAGCCCGGCGTATTCTCCCGGGTCGATCGAGGGCCGGATATCGACGTTGGCGCGGAACGCGAGGCGGCTTCCCTCCCTGCAGGTCAGGTCCTCGATGCGGGGACGGCCGATCGGCTGGATCCCCTTCTCGGCAATGGCATGGGCCGAGGGCGTGCGGGAATTAGATTCTCGAGAAGTTCTTCGCGGATCTCGTCGGCGAATTTCCGCGCGACGACCGATTCGGGATCTTCCCTTGCGGAATCCGGGGAGCGTGGCGCGGCGGGCGTAGTTTCTGCGTGATTCCGCGCGCGCCTTATCGACCTCCTCCGTGGGGATCTCGATCTCGAAGACGCGGCGCGAATCGGAAACTTCCGAATAGCTGCGGATTTCCATGTCGGATCGATCTTATCGCATCGGGCGCCGTGTGAGTCGGCTCGCGCAGCCCGAGCGAAAGTCGGCGAACAGCCGCGGGTGGCCGGCGCCCGGGCACGCGGCGGAGGGTGTCGGTGACCATCTCGGCCGCCGCTTGGCGATTCGCTCGCAGTTCTGTCGTCTCAATTGTCGTGTATTGTTTGCTCGACGAATCGACATCCCCGGCGCCGGCCACCCGCGCCCGTCCGCCGATTTCGCGGGCAGACGCTCGCTTCGGGTCGGAGCCACCGCGCAGGTCTTATGAGTGGAAAGTTCGAGCTCTTCTTCAGTTGAGAGACTGGCGGAAGCGCCTTGCGGCGCGGCGCTGGATGTCCGCGCGGCAATTTGGCCGCGCGCGAGCTCGTTTGTTACGCGAATCGCGCGCATCGTACTTCGCGGCAGATGAGGGGTCCGCGTAGGAGGCGCGAGCCGGGGATGCAGAAAGTCCAATGGCATACATGTGGGCCCGGCGCCGAGTTAAGCGACGCGGAACGCGATCGCTTCAACTCGGCGACGCCCTCGATAGACCGGCGCGCCAGTCCCTAAGACAGAACGACGATGACAACCCGTCGGTTCTTCGACCGGCCTTCCTTGGAGCTGTTGGAGTCGACCGGCTGCGTCTCCCGTACGAGATCGTGCTCATGCGGTTCAACGCCACGCCCTTCTGGTTGAGATAGAGGCGCACGGCGTCGGCCCGCTCCTGCCCGAGCTGCATGTTGCGCTGCGGGTTGCCCGTCGAATCGGTGTGACCCTGGATCTCGATGTAGACGTTTTTGTCGTCGGTCTTCAGCTTTTCGACGAAATCGTCCAGCTGTTGTTTGGCTTCGTCGGACAGCTCGTGACCGTTGACCGGAAAAATGCGCCTCTGTCGTCCGAGAGCACCATCGAATAGTTGAACTTTCCTGCGCTGAGCTTCCTGCTTCGCTCGCTCGGGCGATGGCGTCCTGGTGGTCCGGTCGAGCTGCTGCAGCCGCTGCTCGTGCTCGTTGACCTTGGTCTGGGTCTGCTCCACCTGCGATTCGACATCGGAGATGTGTAGCTCCGATTTCGCGCTGCTCTTTTCGACCTCTCCCGACACGTATTTCTTCGTCGCGCAACCGGAGAGCATCGCGAGCGCCCCGGCGCAGATCAGGCAGAGCCCTCCGAATCGAACCCCTCTGGGTCATCGGTCCTCCTTCATTTCGGGGCCCGGCGCCGCGAGCTCCAAAAAGCCCGCTCGGGAGCCGAACGCCCGTTCGTGGGAAGATGATAGCAAAATCATGGGTTGCGGGGCCGCCCGCGGCTTCCTTGCGAGAAGAAAAAGGAGGGGGACCGCGCCGCCCTCCCTGATAACCCGGGACCGTCCCGAGGTCCTGCGGGCTAGCTTCCAGGACGATGATCACGACCCGGCGATTCTTGGCCCGCCCCTCCGCGTCTTGTTGCTGTCGACGGGCTGCGTTTCGCCGTAGGAAATCGTGGCCATCTCGATTGAGCGCTACCCCCTTCTGGCTGAGGTAGAGCCGCACGGCCTCGGCGCGTTCCTCGCCAAGCCGAGCGTTGTAGTCGGATGGACCCGTGGAATCGGTATGCCCCTGGATCTCGAGATAGACGTTCTTGTCGTCGGTCTTGAGCTTGTCGACGAACTGGTCGAGCTCTGAGCGGGCCTCTGCCGAGAGCTCGTGCTTGTTGAACGGGAAGCGCGAGTTGTCGTCGGAGAGCACGACCGAATAGTTGAACTTGCTCTGCGCGAGCTTGCCCGCTTGGCTGGCCCGGTCCAGCGCGTCCTGGGTCGCCTTGTCCAACTGCGTGATCCGCTGCTCGTGCTGGCCGACCTGGCGACTGCGTCTGCTCGATCTGGCTCTCCACTTGCGCGATGTGCTTCTCGGAGGCCGCGCTACTGCGCTCGACCTCGCCCGACACGTACTTCTTCGTGGCGCAGGCTGGAAGGAGCGCCAGCGCCGCGGCGGCTCCCAGCCCCACCCCCAGGATCGGATTCTCACCCTCATCTCTCGTCCTCCTTGTCTCCGCCCAACGGCGGATGTCAACGTTTCATGGTCACCGGCTTGGGGCGGTCCCGCGGTATCCGCGGCGCGCTCGGACAATCCGCGTCCCGCCTCCCTTGACCGTGACCACGATCGGCCAATATCTCGTATCTCCTTCTCCTGACGGCTGGAAACCCAGCACGTACTGCCGGCGGAGTTCCGCCGTCGATCGCGTTGGCGATCGGCCGCAGATCCTCTCCTCCGGACACCAGGAACATCTGTCCTCCCGAAGCTTGAGCGAGCAGCTCGAGCGCCGAGAGGGACAACTCCTTTCGCTGCTGTTCGCTCAATACGGAATAGGAAGCATTTTTCATGCCGATGGCGTAGATCGGAACGCTCTCGTTCTGCACGAGCTTCTCGGATGTCCTTCGTCGTCAATTGGCTGGCATTGTCCACGCCGTCGGTGAAGAGAAGAATGGCCTTCTTCGTGTTCCGGCCCGAAAGGAGCTCGTTGGTCGTCTGGCTGACGGCGTCGAACAGGGCCGTCTTCCCTTCCGGCTTCAGGAAGAAGAGCTGGCGCAGGAGCTTGAGGGGTCCGAACTGAACTCCGAAACGACGCGAACCTCGGCCTCGGAGAACGAAAACAGGGGCGAAATCATCCCCTTTTCGCCGCAAGCCCACGAGGCTCTGGATCATCTCCCTGGCGCGGTCGAGCTTGTCGGCCACCCGCATCGACCCGGAAACGTCGACCAGGATGGCGAACGAGACCGGGGCGGCGTCGTTCTGCTCGAAGGAATCGATCACGACCGGTTGGCCGTCCACCCAGACGTGGAAATCCCCTGTCGGAGATCGCCGATGAAGCTCCCTTTCCGGTCCCGCACGACCACCGGCAGGGAACATATTCCAGTGCCCGCCGTCGCCGTGAAGTGGCCCATGGGCTGGTCCTGCTGCGCCGAAACGGGATGGGTCGGGGCCAGGGCCGCCGTCAGCAGGGAAGCGCTCCAGACGAGCGCGCATTTTCCTATTCCCTTCACTCCGTGCCTCTCCTCGACGGGAAGCGTCGACGAATCAGAGGGGCCGCACGGCGATGAGACTTCGCCACCGGCGACCCCGATTTCCGGCCGCAGCGCGGCCGGGGCTTCATGTTAGCAGACCCGATTTCGGCGGTACTCTTCCGCGCCGCCCGGCGTTCCCGGCGGGATTTCAGCCTCGAACCCCGGGGGAAAACGCCTTCTTTCGGGCGCGCTGCTCAGATCAGCTCTGCTCGGGGAAGAAGAAGCCGATCTCCCGCGCGGCGTTCTCCGGAGAGTCGGAGCCGTGGATGGCGTTGCGCTCGATGTCGGTGCCGTAGAGGTTCCGGATCGTCCCGGCTCCGCCTTCTTCGAATCGGTCGCCCCCATGACGCCCCGAAGCCGCGCGACGGCGTCGTCCCGCTCGAGAGCGACGACCCACACCGGACCCTCGGTCATGAACCGGACCAGTCCTCGTAGAAAGGCCGCTCCTTGTGGACGGCATAGAAGGCGCGCGCCTGCGCCGGGGAGAGCGTGATCTTCCTGCCGGCCAGCAGGCGAAAGCCTTCTTCTCCAGGTGGGCGAGAATCGCGCCGGCCTTGCCGGCCCGCGCCGAATCGGGTTTGATGATGGTCAGGGTACGTTGCGACACGCTTTGCTCCTCTTGCCGCCGGGCACTCCAGTGTCCCGGAACGGGAATTAACGGTAGTGGCGCTGCCTGCGGCTTTGCGGAGGAGATATTCGAAGCCCGGACGGGAAGCCATGGGGGCTGCGCGTGCGGGGCTTGGCGGTCAGGAGACCAGTCGCGAGACGCGATTCGATGCCGTTGCGCATCGGGCGCGGGGCTCGCGACGCCGCCATATCCGACCGCAATGCCCGCTACGCCCAAAGGGTTCCGGCGGCGCGGGGATCGTCTGCGGCGTTGCCGCGACTGGACGATCGCAAGGGGATCGCCGGCGTCGCGTCGTCTGGCAGCCGACCCCGCGGCGCTCGGAACGCAACCCCTTGCGGGCTCCCCGTCCGGGCTTCGCATGTCGCGGCTCCGGGATTCGATGCTGTTGTGCATCGGGCCCGGTGCGCGAGAGGAAGTTCGCAATCTGGAAGATTCCCTTTGGGGTTCGGGCGGCGCAGGACCATCGGCCAGGTGTTGCCGCGCCTTGGGCGTGGAAAGCCATCGCCTTCGCCGCGTCGCCTACCCGCCGGCCCTGCGGCGCTCCGAACGCCACTATCGCTATTCCGTGCCCGGGGCACTGCGCGCCAGGTGCCGGAAATGACAATAGCGCCATTTCGCGGAGCGTCCCGCGGCGGCGAATGCGGCCGGGATCCGGAGTGAAGGAGAATCGCCCGTGATGATCCCTTCCGTCGTGAGGCGAGCAGTATTGCACGGCGCTGTCGCGGTGGTTTTGGCGTGCGGCATCGGAGCGGAATCGCCGGTTTCGCGCGAGAAATGCAGAGCGACCGGCGGGAAGTGCCTTCGGCCGTCTTTCCTCCCGAGATGCCCCGCTTCCGGCAGGCCGTCTCTGCCGCGCTGTCGCCTGGCGCGGAAATCGTGTTCGTGGATGCGGGAACGAACCCTGGATCCAGGTCCTCGTCGAGAGCGCTCTTCCGCACCCCGTCTGGATCGTCCGGGGATCGCGCCGCGATCTGCGGGCGTCGATCCGGCAACGGAGGCCCTCGCCCGTCCGCGATTCGTCATCGTGGCGGGCCATCCCCGGTCGATCCCGGTCTTCTCCACTCGCGATCGCTCCCGCGCCTCTCCGGATTTTCGGGCGCGTTCCTCTTCGGCGAGCTCGAACCGTGAGCTTCCCCCACTTGTCGTTCGACGCCGCGATCGCGCTCGCTCTCGCCCTTCTCTTCGCCGCCGCCGGGAACGCCCTGCCGGGCCGCCGGCCGGACGGGATCGGCGAATGGAACGAATCCTTCCTCGTCGGCGGGCGGCGGCGAGCGCCGCGCTCTTTCCCTTGAGCCTCGTGCTCGGCCGCCATGCCCTGACCGCCACCCTGGTCGTGCTGCTCGTGGCAGCCGGAGCGAGCCTGCGCCTTCCCGCCCCGGAGCGGGAACCACCCTCCTCGAATCCGGGGGGAGGTGGAGCCCCGGGGCCGTCGCTTTCTTCGCCCTGGCGGCAGCGGGTCTGCCCTGATTTTTCACCGCCCTCGATCTTCGCCTCGCGTTACGGCTGGGACGGACTGGCGATCTGGGCCGGAAGGCCCAGTTGCTCCACCACGACGGCACCCTCTTCGGGACGGTCCCACCACCGGGTTACTTCCGAAACAAGCTCCGGTATCCGGAGCTTGTCCCGCTCTTCGAGGCGCTCGTCGCGAGGATTCGGGAGACCTGGGACTTCGGAGCCTTGAAGCCGATCTTCGCGCTCTTCTTCCTCTCGCTCCTCATCGGAACCGCTCTGCGCCGCACGGACGTTCGGTTCGCCCGCCGCGGCGATGGGCGCCGCGGCGGTCGCGGGCTTCCTGCCGGCGCTCTCGACGAGCTGGAACCCGGCGGCTACGCCGACCTTCCCGAGGCGGCGGTGGTGGCCGTGGCGGCGGGCGCGTGGCTCCACGAGAGGAAGACGGTCTCGTGGCGGTCGCCCGGCCCGTGGCTCCTCGGCACCCTCCTGATGGTGAAGTCCGAGGGCGTCATTCCGTTCGGCGTCCGCCGCGGGAGTCTTCCTCGCCGCGGTCACCTTGCGCCGCGCCGAATCATTTCCGTCCCCGGGTCTGGAGCGCGGCTGTCCCGCCGGCGCTCTTTCCTCGCCTGCCGCGTCGCCTACCTCCGCGTCCGGACCTGCCGGGGCCGACAGCGACTCCTTCGTCCTCGCTCACGCTCGGCATGATCGCCAAGCGGTGCGGCCTCATCGCTTCCAACGGTCTGGGGTGGCTTCTTCGCTCCCGAGCTCTGGGGAGTCTTGTGGCCGGCATTCTTCGCCGCGGCGGTGATCCTGTTTCTCGCCGGGACGGAGGCCGGAACGCGCCCTCGCGGCGATCACGCTGCTCTGCGTCGTCGGGTATGCGACGCCGTTTCTGATCACGTACTGGCCGATCCCGCTCCATGTCGAGCAGGCGTATCCGCGTCTGTTGGAGCAGGCCGCGCCGCTGGCGGATCATCGCGCTCGTCGCGGCGCACGAGCGAGCCCGGGAATGGGTGACCGGACCCAGAGGAGGCGCTCCAGCATCGCCTTGCCCGAGCTCAGCCGGGCTCTTCACGACGCGCGATTCCCGCGGCCTCGAGCGCCTTCATCTTGTCGGCGGCCGTGCCGCTGCCCGCCGGCGATGATCGCGCCGGCGTGCCCCATGCGCCGCCCGGGCGGCGCCGTCTGCCCGGCGATGAAGGCGACACGACCGGCTTTTCGCGCACGTTGCCGGCGACCCAGCAGGCCGCTTCCTCTTCCGCCATGCCGCCGATCTCGCCGATCAGCACGACCGCGTCCGGTTGCCGGGGTCGTCCTGGAACGCCGTGAGGCAGTCGATGAAGTTCGTGCCGTTGATCGGGATCGCCGCCGATCCCGATGCACCGTCGACTGGCCCGAGCCCGAGGCGCGTCAGCTGGTCGACGCGCCTCGTAGGTGAGCGTGCCCGGAGCGCGAGATCACGCCGACCGGTCCCGGGCGGTGGATGCGGCCCGGGCATGATCCCGATCTTGCACTGCCCCGGCGTGATGATGCCCGGGCAGTTCGGGCCGATCAGCCGCACGGCGCTCGCCGCGGCGGCGCTGCCGGTCGCGAGGAAGCCTCGACGCCGGATCATGTCGTTGATCGGGATCCCTCCGGTGATGCACGACGATCGACCGCGACGCCGGCGTCCGCGGCCTCGACGATCGCGTCGGCGGCGAACGGCGGCGGCACGAAGATCATCGACGCGTTCGCGCCCGTCTCCCGCGACCGCGTCGGCGACCGTGTCGAAGACCGGGATGCCCTCGTGCGTCGTGCCGCCCTTGCCCGGGCGTGACGCCCGCCACGACCTGCGTGCCGTACTCGCGGCACGCGAGCGCGTGGAACGATGCCTTCGCGCCCGGTCAGGCCCTGCACGAGCGAGCCGCGTGTCGCTTGCCGACCCAGATGCTCATCGCGCCATCCGCCGCTCGACGACCTTCTGCGGCGGCGTCGCGCCAGCCCGTCGGCCGGCGTGATCTTCAGGCCCGACTCGCGCAGGATCTGCTTTGCCCTGGTCGACGTTGGTGCCCTCGAGGCGGACGACGACCGGAATCGACAGACCCATCTCCCGCACCGCGGCGACGACGCCCTTGGCGATGATGTCGCAGCGCATGATGCCGCCGAAGATGTTGATCAGGACGGCCCTGCACGTTCTTGTCGGAAAGGATGATCCGGAACGCGTTCTTGACCTGCTCTTCGTTGGCGCCGCCGCCGACGTCGAGGAAGTTGGCCGGCTCGCCGCCGGCGAGCTTGATGATGTCCATCGTGCGCCATCGCGAGGCCGGCGCCGTTGACCATGCAGCCGACGTTGCCGTCGAGCTTGATGTAGTTGAGGCCGAACTTCGACGCCTCGACCTCGAGCGGATCCTCCTCCGACAGGTCGCGCATCTCCTTGATGTCGGGATGGCGGAAGAGCGCGTTGTCGTCGAAGGTCATCTTGGCGTCGAGCGCGAGGACGTCGCCCTGACTTCGTGACGAGGAGCGGATTGATCTCCGCGAGGCTGACGCGTCGGTCTCGACGTAGGCGCGGAAGAGCGCCTGCATGAAAGCGACGCCCTTCCTTGAAGGCTCTCGCCCGAGAGGCCGAGCGCGAAGCGCGAGCTTGCGCGCCTGGAACGGGAACATGCCGAGCGACGGATCGACGCCCTCGCGCGACGATCGCCTCGGATCCTTCGCGGCGACCTCCTCGATCTCCATGCCGCCCGACCTGCGACGACCATCATCGACGGGCATGCCGCGGCGAGCGGTCGAGCGTGATGCCGAGGTAGAGCTCGCGGTCGATGTCGAGCGCCTCCTCGACGAGGACCTTCTGGACGACGCCGTCCGGCCGGCCCGGTCTGCGGCGTGACGAGCGTCATGCCGAGGATGCGCCTTGGCGAGCGCGTGGGCCTCGTCGGGATCCTTCGCGAGCTTGACGCCGCCGCCCTTGCCCGCGGCCGCCGGCGTGGATCTGCGCCTTGACGACGCACGCGGCCGCCCAGGCGCTCGGCGATCTCGCGCGCCTCGGCCGGGCTGTCGGTGACCTCGCCCTGAGGCACGGCGACGCCGAAGTGTGCGAGGATCGACTTGGCCTGGTATTCGTGGACTTTCGGGCGAGCGGGCTGAATATATCAGGATGAGGCAGTAGGCCGCCGACGATGCTCCGAGCGAGACGTGGCGCGGTGCGTGCGCCGCAAGCTCGCCCCAGACGTACATCCCGGCGCCGCCGGCGTGGGCGGCGCGGGCTGCCCGCATCCCGTGCCGGGCTCGGCCTCGCGTGCGCTTCGACATTGTCAATTCTCCGTGTGCGTGCCCGTCGGTTCTTGAGGAGGAATCGATCGATGAATCTCGGTCAGAAGACCCCCTGAGCCACTGAGGACCCGTTGCTGCGCGAGCGCGCGGTGGGAAAGGGCCCCGCGACCGGGATCCTTCGGCGCGCTCGACGCGGCTCTCCTTCCTTCCGCTCGCCAGCCAGGCGTTGCGGCGGACTTCGCAGGATGACCTGCGCGAGAGCGCGCACAAGCTTCAGAGACCGCGACTGATCCCTCCGTCGCTCGACGACGACCTGGGATGACTCAGCGCGGAGAGCGCGCGCAGTGCCACTTTTCCGAAATGTCCTTTCCGAGGGCCTGAAGGCCGGAACAGCGCGGTGCATCGCCGCACCGACGTCGTGAGAGTGAACCGACTGGGAGGCTATGGCCTGCGTGCGCGCAGTTCTGCAGCGCGTTGCCGCAACCGCTGATGCCCCGATCTCCGCATGATCGTCCTCGCTGGAGACGCTCGCTGTCCGCGCAGACGATCTTGCCCGCGTTGGACGAGCGCTGAACAGGGCAACCTGGTGACGATCGCCGGCCGCGCCGATGAACCTCGCGAAGCGGATCGTCGACCTGCGGGCAGAGATGATCGGAGGCAGGGCTGCCGCGGAGGCGGTGGATGTGCACCGCGACAGGTGATAGAAGCGACCTCTACGCTCCCAGCTGTCGGCCATCCGCGGCCCGGGCCGAGGATCGTGCGTGCCGTCGATCGGGATCCATGCGCCTGGATGCGGTTTCAAGCGCCCGAACATGCGCGATAGCGGTCGACCGCGAGGTCGCGCACCACCGGGAACTTTCCTGAGCGGCTCGACCAACGATCTGGCTGCGTCGAGCGCGTCGACGAGCGCTACGCAGCAGCCCATCCGCGAAACCCCGTTGATCCCGCACACCGCGCACAGATCCGCGGGGTGGATCCTCGAGACAAGCTCGAGTCAGCAGCAGATACGCGCGAGGTTCTTCGTCCTCTGTGGTCACGGGGTTCTTGCAGGCGTGCTCCATCAGGCAACGGCGAGCATCGTTCATCATCGGCGTGTGCGGGACCTCTGAACCTTCCCGTGCATGAGTGCGCTGCCGGGCGCGGCCTGCCTTCGTTTGACTCCTGAGACGAATCCGTCTTCGCTTCGCCGTTGCACATCAATACTTCCTGGAAAGGCAGTGCGGCCTGGGATCTCCTGACACGTCCGTCTCACTTGGGACGGTGGAGATCTTCGGCCCTCCCGGAGTGTTAGTATTCCGAGCGACTGGCCTGAGGAAATTCAGCGTCGTCGCGCGGCAAGTGCGTTGTCTCCCCGGGAGGGGAGCCGAGAGGTCCTTGACCTGAAGCGGGCGCCTCGCGATCTCGTCGCGCAGGAGCGCGTTCCCTTCAGTCATGCACCCGGGCGAGGTCGATCATGTTCTGGGAGCCGGCTGGAGATACTGACGAGATCTCAGCGGTTGGCGAAGGTCGGCGGTCCGTCAGGCCGATCCGGTTCCAGCGTTCCGGCAGCTCCTGCGAGCTTCGTCTCCGTCGCCGCGAGCTTGCCGTTCTCGCGCACGACGGTGACGTTGTCGGTCATCCAGTCGCCCATCTCCTCGGCGATCACGTGCGGGTTCTCCGGCCCGTCATCGCCCGCGAGCCTCGCGAACTCTCCTCCCAGCGCTTCTTCGCCGCGGCGGAACGCCGCCGTCCGGAGCCGGCAGCTTCGGCCGCCTTCTCGCGCGCGTAGCGGCACCATCGCGGGTCCGCCGATCCTGCCCGGCGTAGAGGCAGGAGACGCAGCGAGTTCGCGCCCGAGGCGGTTGGCGCCGTGGATCGAGAAGTCCACCTCGCCGCCCGGCGTAGAGCCCGGGACGTTGGTCGCCTGGTTCTGCAGCGAGCTCTCGTCGAGCGATCCCGCTCGCTCTCGTCCTTCGGCGAAATCCACCCACAGGCCGCCCATCGAGTAGTGCATGCCCGGGAAGACCTTCATCGGCACTTCGCGCGGGTCCGTCGCCGACGAACTTCTCGTAGATCTCGAGGATGCCGCCGAGCTTGACGTCGAGCTCTTGCGCGGGATGTGCGTCAGGTCGAGGTACACCTGCCGCTTGCCGTCCACGCCGTAGCCGGTCGAGGCAGACCTGGAAGATCTCGCGCGTGGCGATGTCGCGCGGGACGAGGTTGCCGTAGCGCCGGGTACTTCTCCTCGAGGAAGTACCAGCGCTCCTTCTCCGGGATCGCGCGCGGTTCGCGCTTGTCGCCCTGCGTCCGCGGCACCCATACGCGCCGCCCTCGCCGCGCGCCGACTCCGACATCAGGCGCAGCTTGTCGGTGCCCGGGATCGCCGTCGGGTGGACCTGGATGAACTCGCCGTTGGCGTACCAGGCGCCCCGTCCTGGTAGGCCGACGCGCGGCGGCCGTGCCCGGTGTTGATGACCGAGTTCGTGGACCGGCCGAAGACGATGCCGGGACCGCCGGTCGCGAGCATCACCGCGGCCGCGGGGAACGCCTCGATCTTCATCGAGTACCAGTCGAGCGCGACGATCCCGCGGCAGTTCCCGTCGCGCGTCGCGCACGAGCCCGAGGAACTCCCAGTACTCGTACTTGCGGACGAGGCCCGCGACCTCGTGCCGGCGCACCTGCTCGTCGAGCGCGTAGAGGAGCTGCTGGCCCGTGGTCGCGCCCGGCGTAGGCCGTGCGGTGGTGCTTCGTGCCGCCGAACCGGCGGAAGTCGAGCAGGCCCTCCGGCGTCCGGTTGAACATCACGCCCATCCGGTCGAGCAGGTTGATGATCGCCGGGCGCCGCGTAGCACATCGCCTTGACGGGCGGCCTGGTCCGCCAGGAAGTCGCCGCCGTAGATCGGTGTCGTCGAAGTGGATCTCGGGCGAGTCCCCTCCCCTTCGTGTTGACCGCGCCGTTGATCCCGCCCTGCGCGCAGACGGAGTGGCTGCGCTTGACGGGCACGACGGAAAAAGAGATCGACGCGCATCCCCGCCTTCGGCCGCGCGGATCGGCGGTCATGAGCCCGGCAGAGACCGCCGCCGACGATGATCAGCCGCTCAGGACATTACGCGTACCCTTAGTCTTCCTTCCGATCATCGTCTCGTTCCGAGCAATACGTAACTGCTGAACGGCAGCTGCCA
>ERZ1370068.5088-contig-4129_pt1 | contig 30821 bp, 54 predicted proteins | sample MGYA00561227_ERZ1370068 | MGnify/ENA primary metagenome ERZ1370068 (study PRJEB38410, sample SAMEA6850437) | metagenome | study: Metagenomic assessment of the ecological functions of the soil: analysis of the soil microbiota associated with the...
AAGGTGTCGCCCAATTCGAGAACTTAGACCTTCAGTATGTCTTACCGACGTAGATTGGCTCTCCGTCGTAGTCATAGAAAGCATGAATCCCAAACTTGGAGCTTCCTATGCCCTTCCTTGATCATCCTTTGTCCGCAGAAAGATTCAGATCTCTTTGCAGATCTGCATTATCATCCCATGGCCGGTATGCCTGGCTCAATCTTAGGCGCGGGCGGCTCTGCGGTAAGTAAGAGTTTTCGATTATTGGTGATGCGTTTGTTTGACATAATCGCTCAAAACAACATTCAAATAATTTCTTGCAATCAGCGAGTGCGGAACGCATACGGCATCTCCGAAACCGAACAGCGCTTGGTTGAGTGGGACATTAATATTAAAGTCATCAGCTCCCATTAAACGGGCGCATTCTCTGGCGGTGAGTAGACGGTACGCGGTAGTCTCCACGTCCGCGAAACAAGATTTGCCGTCCACTGCCGCCCGCGGCGTTCGGAAACAGCCCGCGAGTTCCATCGGTTCTTAGTTCTGCCATCGAGCTACCATTTCGAACTCGCCTAAACGCATTGCCGTAGGACAATTTTGACGAGGCTATTAATTGATCTGCGATTGCGCGATGACGGGGACTCATTTGACCCAGTAAGTATTTCGCTCGTTCTCTTGACCACCAAAATTCAGAATCTGCAGGCAATTTCTCAAAAGTCTAGTTCTTCCGGTTGGGGGGATTAGGAGGTTACGTATCTGCCATTTGATGTCTGGATGGCTGAGAATAAATACGAGTCAAAGCTGCTGGACGCATCGGGCTTTCTTGGAAAAGTTCGTTGATGGGTACCTTCTTTCAGCTCATTCGTCTTCGTGCCAACTACAAATAAGCGCCGTCGACTTTGAGGCACGAACCAAGCTACGTCGGATGAAAGGATCAACAGCGTAACCGAGGTCATTTAGGGCAAACATCGCATCTTCAAAATCTCTTCCCACTACGGGATGTCAAAAGCCTGTTACATTTCTAAAAAGTATTAGTGAAGGTAGCCGACCGCTCATCCTTTCTAAGGTTCTAATGAATCTTTGAAATGCCGAGGAGTTTTTCCCTGTAGTCCTTCCCGCGCTCCGGCCAACGATAAATCATTGCGGGAAATGAAGCTGTGGCTAATGAAACGTTTGGTATCTGCGACGACGAAAGACAGTTAATGTCTCCCGGCACAAAGTGACGGTCGGCGTCAGGAAGTTCGCTCGGTAAGATTTCTTCTTTATTAGGATCGATGTCGTTCGCGAAAGCTAAGCGCCAGCCCTCTTTTTCCAGTCCGAGGCGCATTAGGCCGATTCCGGCGAAGAACTCTGCAAACGTCTTTCCTGGGATCTCGTAGTTTGGAGAGGTGTAAGGGCTTTGATCTAACGTTCATATCAATTCTGCGAACTGTTTGATTCGTTCCAAAAGTGTCGCTTCGCGCGAGAGTTCGTGTTCCACGGTTAACAGCACTTTCCAGTCGGCTTTTTCGCAGCATCGTGGTAACTAACTATCGCGGTCACGTTCCGAAGATATATCTTCTTCTGCCAATAGTCTCGGTTATTTTCCGGCATGCGTAGGTGTTTCGTGCAACCATGCCAAAAGCATCCATCGACAAATATATGACGAGTCGTTGTTGACGAAACGTGAAATCAGGCCTTCCCGGCAGGGCCAGATGTCTTCTCCAACCCCGTCACTCCATTACGACGAAAGATAGATACCAGTTTACCCTCGGTCAACTTGTTGTTGGTCGAGGAGTAACGGCCGCATTATCTGCGAGCGCTTAGCCTCGGTAAACGTATGTCCCTGCCATTGGCGGGCAATTGTAAACCCATACGCGTCTGTAGCGCTATACTCGGTTGGTTGCGGTTCAGGAGGATCTTCGCCGGCGGTCACGTGCTTTCGACGTTCAATTGAAGACTGCTTTGTATTTCTGGGTCGAAGGACCATTTTGAGCCCCGTCCGTCAGAGACTGTGGGGAAACTCGAATGAGATCGCCTTTGTTTTCTACGCCCTTGGCGTTCGGAAATGCTTTTCCGCACAGTCTCGTAAGGGCGTGGAAGACGGCGAAACGGTTTCCTGAGCGCGTGCGACACAACTGCCGGCCTTCCGGGCCTCCGGAGTATCAACATGGTTACCCGCCTTACGGACAGGGCTATTCAGTGCCGGTCCTTCGGACCCTTCTTCCATTTCCTCAGACGCCCATTAAACAAGGAATGATTCTTAAGATATCTTTGATTACTGGCAGAGCCTTACCGCACTGCTGCGGCGGCAGGTGGGCAAGCGACGATTGGGACCGATTGAGTCCGTACCACCATGCGGTAGCGGGTGGATCGGTGCGACTGGTATCAATCATCAAAGTCAGGCAGGTCGTTTCCTTGTCCGTTGAGGACGTAGTCAATTGCTCTGACCACGCTTTTGTTCGTTCCACAGCCCCTCACCTTACTACCCTTATCGGCCCAGGGACTGAACTCATATGACCAAAGCCCGTCCTGTCTCAATCTTGTTGCATTAGCCTTAAATGCACGTTGAGCACCAGCTCGGGTTTCCGATTCGCTGTAACCACCGTGTGCACATGATTTGTCGGACATTAAACGCCTGTAACGACCACTTGCAGTATCGCAGGTCTCGCGTACGAGTTCCACCGACTTGCGTTGTTGGGCCCCGAGGATTAGAGGTGCCGCTTTCAGGCGTTGTCGTTGTGAAGGCTTCAACTGCGGGTTAGGCTTGATGTATGGCGATCGATAGCGATTGTAGAAAGCGATCAATGGAACCTCGAGGATCGCCATGCAACCGTAATCCACCAGCTGCGACGAGATCGGAGATGAGGCGAGGCGAGTCTCGGTGTTTGTTCCACATGACAAATCCTGATGACCCGGCCAGGGTCGAGCAAAATGTCAGTGGGTAAGCGATACTGGCACTCTTGGCCAATCATCGTCAGCAAGATTTGAGTTTGTTGCTACCCACCCGCTGCCGCGCGGTGGTACTGACTATGGGGCTTAGGGCGTGCCCTTGTGGCAGAACACACCCGCTATCCCGCGGAGTAGCTAAAGCAAATTATGGAAGCGAGCGACTCAGTTAGAGTTGACTCTTTACCCAGCCGTAAGGCGGCTGAGCTAGTAAGCCCGCGCGGAAGCCGCGTGAACGCGGTCTGGGAACATTACCTACGTTCGGGAACAAGCCGGGTGATGGCATAAACATCTGCTGGCGTGAGCTCGGTCGCGCATCCGGGTCTTTTGCTGTGCGGCGGCGAAGCCGGGTGTCAACGCCGAGCTGACGCCTCTTCTCCGGGATGGTATGAGGCTTCGAGGTTGGCGCGGATCTCTTCGAGGGTGAACCAGGCCGGGCTTAAATTCTCCGCGGGCATACAAGGTGGCTTGATCTGTGTAATGGCGACTTTCTGGATGGCCACTCGAGCCGAAGGTGTGGATCGACAAAGCACGCACCCGCGGTCCAAACTCTACCACGCTCACATAGGTGGCGCCCGCAACTCCATAGAAGCGCTTCAGTCCGGGCGCTGTTACGGCGTAAAGGTAAACACGGCGCCGTCCGCGCCACCGACGCCGGGAATCGCCAGACTCGGGCGCGCATCATCAAACTGTTCACCCTTGCTTTCATCACGGCGCTGGAGCCGGTTGAGCTCGCCCCAGGTCACGCGCCAGGTGCCGAATCGCTGCTCGAGGGCGTTGAGGGTTTCGCCCAGCGCCGCCAAACGTCTTTCCGCCGTGACGGGTGTGGTCGTGTTTCTCTGCGATTCGCTCTCGCCACCGGGCGAAGATCGTTGTCGCAATCGAGCCGGTCGCAGCGCGGTGATCCCAGGCGGCGAGAAGCTCATCGTAGACCGTCCGCAGATTACGCTGATTACTCAGATTACGTTAGACGTGGGTGCAAAGGAAGCCAATGCGGGCGGGACGCCCAGCGGCTCCCAGTATCTGACTTGACTCTGGACTTGGGACTTTGGACTTGGGACTTCGCTTTGAGCCAGATGTCCTTTAAGTTCAGCGAGCCAGGCAGGCAACATCTCGTCCGCGCCAATGACGTGGGTATCAAACGCTGCTCGCGTCCACTCGTCGAAAGTGAAAGCGGAGTGGGAGGAAAGAATACGGCGCGCGATACGTCCACGAAGATTGTCGCTCTCCTGGACCATGTATCTGGGAAAGTGCGACGGGTCGGGATTACCTTCACTGGTCAACAGAAAGGGCGTGGTGTTGCAGTTCTGCATCCATCCGGTGCGCGGATTGGTTAACTGCGGCAGTTCGTCGATGGTGTGAAAGCCTCGCCACTCGGTGGCCGGATTGCTTCCGTCCACCGGTTTGGTCCAGTCGAACTGGGGATCACGACGCGGCACAGCACCGTTGTACAAATAGTAAATGTTGCCGGCCCTGTCCGCAGACATCACGTTACCAAACAGCATGTTCTGAGGTCGCAACGCGGCTTTGAGTTCGACCAACGTTCTGGCGGCCGTCATTTCGTACCACTCCCTCAGCCAGCCGTCTGCTTCGAACTTCGCCATGCGGATCGACAGGAGCTTTCCATCTCGTGCGCCCAGCACCGGTCCGTGGTGAGTCCTGATCATCTTGAAGGTGCGGACTTCAAAGCCTGTGTCTGTCTTCACCCGGATCTCTTCAACTCGTTCGGTGGCCAGCTTGTAGCCGGTCCCGTAGCGATAGGCCAGAGGACGCGCCGGATCGTCAAACGTCTCGGCGTATACATCTTCCAGATCGGCCTGCGTTGTCGGTGCTCACCCAACCGAGGTCGGCGTTATGTCCGACGTAAGGAAAGGGAAACCCGAAGCGCGTGTAGCCGGTAAAGTTCCATCCTTCGTCACTGTGCACGTGACCCTCATAAACCTGACCCGGGCCGAAGAAGGGAAGATGTGGATTGACCAGCAGCATCGCGTGGCCGGTCTTGCTCTTCGAAGGCGCGATGACCCACCCATTCGAGCCGACGTTATCAGCCATTGCGCGATCGACTTCCGCAGTTTGCAAATCACCCGACAGAGCCGGGTCTCGAGCAAAGCCGTTCTGAAAATAGTTGTAGCGGATGAAGGCGAGCGTGAACCACGGCTCGATTTTCGTGAGTAGCCGGGGAGGCGCTTCCGGATGTTTGGCCAGGTAATAAGTGAAGCCGGCAGCGAAGGCATCGCAGAGAGCCTTCATCTTCGGATCGAGCCGGCCATATTCTTCGCGGGCCAGGCGCGGAATCTCGAGCGCGTGGTTAAGGCGATCCTCGTTCAGGCTCTTCTCGCCGTAGCATCTCGGAAGCTCGGCCCAGAGCGAGAATGAAATTCTCTTCGACGCGCCAGAAATTATCCTCAGCCTGCGCGTAGGCAAAACCGAAGACAGTGCTCGCGTCGGTGGCGCCAAAGACATGAGGAACACCATACGTGTCGCGATAAATGGTCACCGTCCGGGCCAGCCTGTCAGCGTCAATTGACCTCGAGCTCGGGTGGCGGGACTGTTGGGCATTGACGACTGACGCGCAAAGCAACAGGAGAGTGAGCAGTATTGTCTTGATCATGCGCGTAATCGTAATTCGTGAATTGGAAATAGGAAAGGGCAGACGTGGGCTGGGGGCCCGGATGCAACCCAGCGTGGTGCGTCGCAGATAGCGTTACACGAAGAGTCGCGTCGTCAGGCTGCGAAACCTAGCCGCGTTTGCGCTGGCCTGCCGAAGGGTTACCTGGCCATTGACCAATATTCACAGCGTCGAAGTTTGCGCTGGCTACTCAGGGAGCGTCTTGGCTCCTTTCACTTTAAACGTTCCCGTGATCGATGGCGCTTCCGTATTCGGCTGACCACCCCCAACGGCAGTGAGTATTGGCCCTCCCGCAATCATCAGTTCACCAGCTTCACTGACCATGCTCAGGTCGCGCTCTTTCAACTCGAAGAGCACCTTCTGTGATTCGCTGTGGTTTCAGATGAACTCGCTTGAATCCGCGCAGCGCCCGCAGCGGCGCTCCAGGGATCTGTCGGGAAACTGAGGTAAAGTTGCACTACCTCATCTCCTTCACGTCGTGCCGGTGTTCGTAACGGTTACTTCAACGAGTTAGCGGATCACCCGCCTTGATTGGATTCTGCGGGAGTTTCAAAGCCACTGTATGAGAACGTCGTGTAGCTCAGGCCATAGCCGAACGGATACAACGGCTGGCCTTCGAAATAGCGATACGTGCGTCCTTTCATCGCGTAGTCTTCGAACGGCGGCAACTGGTCCACCCCGGTGTAGAACGTCACTGGCAAGCCGTCCGGCGGGATTGTTCTTGCCCGACAGAGTCTCCGCGATGGCCGCTCCGCCCTCCTCGCCTGCATACCAGGACTCGAGAATTGCGTTGGCGTGTTGTGCCGGCCCAGTTCACCGCGAGCGCGCTGCCGTTCGCGAGCACCAGAACAACGGGCTTTCCAGTCGCCGGTCACCGCTTCGAGTAGCTCCTGCTCCGGCTTCGGCGAAGATCGAGACTGGTGCGATCGCCACCCTTGAACCCTTCCTCGCTGACCGGCATTTCTTCGCCTTCGAGTTCGCTGGTGATTCCCAGGACACTGCGATGACGACGTCGGCAGCTTTTGGCCGCTGCAATCGGCTTCAGGGCTCGGCCTGCGGATCATACTTCCGCCAGATCAGCTGCGCTCGTATCGGACCCGCCGCTCGCTTGCGAATAGATCCACTTTGAGCGAGACTTTCTTGCCCTGTTCAAGATGAACGCGACCGACCTTTGCATCTACCCTGTCTCGGTCCGGCCAACATCTCATGCGCGACCGGTTTTCCATCTACCGATGACCCGTCGCGAAGCGCCAGCTCGAAACCGCACGCCAACGGTGATAGTCACCCGTCTCGTCGGGTGTCAGAAAGCCGTTCCACTCAACCCGCAGAGGATAGTTTGTCTTCGGCCTCCGAGGGAACATCTGCCGCTTTCAAATCAGACCGCGGATCACTCGACGGGTGGCGAGTACGGTCGGCTTGCCACCGAAGATCTGCTCCAGTAGCAAACTCTGCTAGTGAGTCCCGGCTGCCCTTCGCTCGTGTTGAAGGCCGACGCGGGAACGAGCGTCGCCATCGTTGCCGCAGAAATTGCGTTCCCGGGACAAAGCTGATCTGGGCATCGGGAAACTCCGCCCTGCAGCCCTTCCAATACAGAAACCGTGTGCGTCGGCACTCCGTTGTAGCTGCCAAGCAGATATTTGGTCTGATCCGCCAGCGGCCCGACCAGGCGCGATTTTGAGTCGATCCCTTTTTGAGACGGCAGAGTGCCGTCGTTTTTGAGCAGCACCATCGATTCGTTGGCGATGCACACGCGCCAGCGCGCGATGCTCAAGCAGTATCAAGTCTCTTTTCATCAATCTTCGAGTAGGGGACCATCTCCGGTGGATCGAGACATGCCCAACTTCATTCGCGCCGTGAACAATCGGACCAGCGCCGTGTCAATCTCGCTCTCCTTTAGAATGCCCTGCTTGATACGCCTCCCAGTACGGCTCGATAATCGTGGTCGTCCTTTTACTTTCGACAAAGTCAATGCACTCGTTGTCCATACCGCGTTGCACGGACAGCGCGGATGCTTCGGCTGCGTCTTGGTAAAGTGATGGTCACGGAAGATGTTGACGACAGCATCGCAATCCGACACTACGTAGCCCTTGAAGTCCCACTTGCCGCGCAGTTGATCCTGGAGCAGGAACTCGTTTGCGCAGGCCGGTTGCCCGTTGATGCTGTTGTAGGCGCACATGACAGAGCCGGCCTTGCCCTCCAGTCACCGTCGCGCGGAACGCCGGCAGGTAGGTATCCACTTCGTCGTGCTTGCTGACTTTCACGTCAGCCGTGTGGCGAGTTGGCTCCGGGGCCGCTGTGTACAGCGTAGTGCTTCGGGGTTGAAATGACACCGATAGTATTTCGGATCGTCGCCCTGCAGACCCTTAACAAAGGCAACCCCTACGCGCGCCGTCAGGAAGTGGGTCTTCGCCATAAGTTTCCTGTCCCCGTCCCCAACGAGGATCGCGAAAGATATTGATGTTCGGTGCCCAGAAATCCAGGCCCTTCGAAGATGTCGCTGTGGCCATCGCGCATGCCCTGAACGTGACTTGAGCGCGCCCTTCGGTGCCGATCACAACGGCCATCCGGTGGATCGCATCGGTGTCGAAGGTTGCAGCCAGACCGACCGGCTCGGAAATTCGGTGGTTCCGTTCCGGTGCGACGCCGTGCAGACGACTCGCTCCACCAGTCGTAAGTCGGGCACATTCAGACCGCGGTACCGCGCGCGACTGGTTGACGAGCTGCGATGACCTTTTCTTCCACCGTCATGCGACGAACAAGGTCTGCCGCCCGCTGCCGAGCTGGCAACATTGTATTCAAATACGCGGGCTGCTCAGAGTTCACGGGCAAACAAACTGCAAAACCTTAACAAGGCAACAATCGGCAGAGCTTAGCATTTGGAGGTTGCGTGTGCGCATCTATTCCTCCGTTGGCAAGGTTCTATTGTACTGACTGATCAGTGTACTGTTCCAGGGAATACCACGTCGATGTAACTCCTACTTTCGCTGGTACCGGAAGCCTTGTCGATGCGAACGCATCTAGGTTACTTGTTAGGTAACACTTGATGCGAATGAGTCAAGTTTTTGAGTCAGCGTCTTCCTTTGCGGGCTTGGCGTCTTTGCGTGAAGCGCTTTGGCAAGTTGTGTCGTGACGAGCCTACGGATTTCACGCAAGGCGCAAAGCACGCAAAAACTTCTTGTCGGTCTGAGGCTTTAGCCTCGCTAGAGTTAATTTCAGCAAAATGTTTTTGGAAGAGTCAAAGAGCACCGGTTCTTGCTGCTTCTCGGTGGCTTGCTGCTTCTCTTTGACGAATCTGCGATAGAGTTCGGGTACTTGCTTCTCCGCCAGGCTTAGCCACTGCTTGAGATCGAACGACTGTCCTGCTGCTTGCTTTGCGTCAGCGCATAAGTCAAAAAGCGATCGATCACCCAACTCAAGTGTTGCCCAGTCAACGTTCTCCGCTTGCGTCGCCAGCCAGCACAAGCATGCCCTTATCATAGGAGAGTTGCCCGAAACCCCGGTCACCCATGGGTCCCGGCTTGAAGCCCGGTCCTGAGACAGCCGCCGAATGGCATGAATCCAGGATCAGTACCATCTGCCCCGTGTCTATAGTTTGTATCAATGCGTCAACTCGTCACTCGAGATGCTGTGGCGCAGAAACTCCCGAGCTGATTGGCAACTCGCAGACTGCTCAGAGTTTTTAGACATCGATCGAGGCAATTGCTCGCCGACGCCCTACGGACTCACCGATGTCAGATGGAACTACATAGAAGGCTCCTCCGGATCAGCATAACCATGACTGGCTATGTAGAGCACAACCAGATCATCGGGAGTGGCCCTCCGTAACTGTTCCTGGTTCCGGGAAGACTCTGGCGCTGTGCCGTTGTCGCCTCACGGCCAGACAGAATGTTCAGCACTGTCTGAAGATGTCCCTTTGTTGCCAGGTTCCGTCCTGGATCCGCGTTGTCCTCCGGTACTCGAGAGATGAGTGGGACCGTCACCACCTCATATTGATTTCGAAGCTTCTCCTTCAACAGCTGCTCGATCTCCCTCGCACTGTGAGGAGCAAATCCCAATCGCAAGCTTGGATCTGATGTCGCATCCACACCTACCGCAATCACATAAGCTCTGCGCTTCACCTCCGGGCGCGGCTGCGGCGGGGAGTGTAAAGACTGCTTCGCTGGTAGTGCTCTTGACTCGATCCTCGTTGAAGGCATAGGCAGTGAACCCCACTTGTGAGACATTCAATCGTTGTGGCAAGCGAATACCAGTGAAAGTGATCGCTTGCTTACCCATGGTTACGGTGACCGGGCGACCGTCTGTGGTTTTCACCGAGCTGTTTTCGCGCCATTGCTCGAGGCCGCTCCTGCCGGGTCTGCCCGATCAAGTTGGTGCCTGAAGTATCCAAAGCGGGCGCAGGGAACTGGCCGACGAGTTGTCCATCACGGGTACAACCGCAGATCGTGGACGCCGCTCTCGCAGGCGACCTGCCTGCCGTTCCTCAGGCACTGGCCTGATACCGAAGAGACATCGACCTTCACGAGACGCTGATCCGCGATCCGCCTGCGGGATGATGGTGATCTTCTCTACCTGCGGCTGCACGCGATTCAATTCGGCCAAAGAGGGCAGGTCTGGGAACCTCTCGGCATTAAGGATGCGCGCCAGCGAGACGTGGCTCATAATAGTCCGCATGAGAATCTCGAGCGGCAAGGGACGATTTGGATCATCTGGCATGATCAATGTAGTCCCCTTGATCTCTTCCAGATTGTTCGTATCAAAGCGCCCGTCGGGAGAAACAACTACCCAGCTGCCATCACGAAGTGAAATCATCCGGCAGAGTTCCTCGCCGGTGGACGAACGCCAGAACCGAGCGATGCCGTCGGCACCTCCCGTCAAAACAAAGCGATCGTCGGGCGAAAAGGCCAGGGTTCCTACCTCGGCCAGACTTCCACAAATCGCCGAACTTCCTTTCCCGTCGCCAGGCTCCACATATGCAGAGCATTGTCTGAGCCTGCTGTCAATATGAGTCGGCTATTCCAGGAGAACTTGGTGTTACGAGCTGAATCTTCCTGTCTCTCAAACTGCTGTACTCTCTGTCCCGTTCTAAGGCTCCATATCTGGACCGCTGACGCAAGCGCTCCTCCCTGCTCACCATTTCCACCTATTGCCAAAAACTCTCCATTAGGAGAAAAGACCATTGATTCAACCATGTTCTGAAAATTGGTCTTGAAGCTTCGTGACGTTCCGCGCCAGTACTGACATTCCATAAAGTCACGGTGTCGGTGTGGTTCATTACCGCAGAAGGACCTGCCGTCGGGTGCAAATGCGAGTAACGGTACCCCCCTTAAAAGGAACGCGAAAATGCCGAACAGCACGGCCGGTGTCAGCGTCCAACAGAGCCAAACTTTCACCGTTCTGTTGGACAAGAACAAAGCTGGCCATCGGGCGAGAGCGCGACATTGAGATTGTCCTTGCTCAAGCGGTGTAGCTCGACCATCGAGTAATCTGATTTGATTTCAGTAGTGCCACAATTCCTTTCCCGTACTCACGGCCCAAAGGCGAATGATGTTAAAGGCTTTCTCTGAGAATAGTCGGCTCTCCGTCAATACGAAGCGGCTATCAGGGAGAATCCAGGCCGTATTTATTTCCCCGCTCGCAAACCGTTGCACTCCCCGCCCTGCAGCCACGTCCCACAATTGAGCAATAGCCGTTTCAGAAGAGTCTGATGAAAAGGCAAGATGGACCATCCTTCGAAATCGTCACTCCGCGGATGGATTGAGAATCGCTGAGGCGATCCAACCCGTCAAGCTGGATTTCCATCCCGGTGACCAAATTCCAGAGGTGCTCTCCAGATTGGGCGAAACGACCATCGCCGGAAAATGCAACGTCATAGATTGGAGCGGAATAACCTCCGAAATCCTGAATCACTTTACCTGAGGACAGATTATGGAGGCGCATGGACACACTCCCTCCCTGCAAGTAACCGCCGGCGCCCAGTGGAATCGAACTCCGCACAATGAGAACGGAGCTTCCATCTGGTGAGAAAACGATGTCTTGAACCACTCCAGTGTCGCCATCAGACTCAGGCTCATCCTGATCACCGCGAAAATATGACAGCTCCTTCCCTGTGCGGATCTCCGACAATTGCGCTCCCGCGTGATTTTTACCTGCACTCCAGCCAGTATCCGCTGGCCGTTTGGTGAAAACGCTATTGGGCTAAGACCCGCAAAACGTCGGATTTCCTTTCCAGTTGATATATCCCACAAGCGCACGATCGAATCTTTTCTTTCATCCACATTACTCGCCAGTTTACTGTCTGCCGTCAGCAGCAGACGACCATCCGGAGAAAATGCTGCCGACCCGGAGTTGCCGGAAAATCGATGAATCTCCCTTCCCGTTGTCACATTCCATAGACGCGCAGTCTCATCACCGCTTCCGTTAATGCAAGGCGACCATCTGGAGAGAAAGCTAACTCCACTGATTGCCTCCGTATGCCCGGTAAAACGGCGCAGCTCTCCTTTCGATCACCGTACTCCACAGACGTACGATTTTATCGTCCCCGCCGGTAAGAATTGACTGACCGTCCGGCGAGAAAGCTACTGCGGTAATACTTCCCGAATGGCCTACGAAACGCGAAAGTCTCTTCTGCGGTAGTTGTATTCCACAAGCGTGCGGTGGCATCACCGCTTCCGGTCAAGATCAAGCGACCGTCCGGCGAGAAGGCAGCGGAGTTCACGGGCGCTTCGTGGCCCACAAAGCGGCGGATTTCCCTGCCTGTAGCGACCTCCCACAAAATCGCAAGATTTTCGTCACCGCCCGATAAGACAAGGCGCCCATCGCGCGAGAAGGCAGCGGCATTAATCCTGGTTGAGTGGCCCAATTGAACCACGAGTTGAGGGCCGGCCTTTGAAGGCTCATTCAGGGGTGGCGGATTCTGAAATGCTGCCGAACTATTGCCAATAATAATGACAGTCACCACGATTAATCGGCGGAGAGAGGTTTTCATAACTGGCTCCTCAAGATAAGAGCAGACACGGTCTCAATGAGCAGTTTGGAAGAAATTAACGTGTACTGGGACGCCTTACTCTTTCCCCACGGACCAGAAGCCCGGGTTGAGGTGCTGCCCAAAGCCCCCTCTGTGAGGGCAAAGATGGCAGTGGCAAGAGCTAGTACAAGAATGACGTAACTGCTGATCAGCTTTCTTCTCGCGTTGTTCACCGAGTTTTCCGGCCAGACTTCGAACCTGCTCTGCAGCCCGCCGAATTTCGCCAGCAGTTGGGCATTGCTCAGGCCCTGGTGCTGCACTTTGTACTCATTCGCTTCCGGTGTGAACTCAGTTCCGGCAATGTGCTCGACTTTAGTGCTGCCCGGCGGGTATTCAAAAGTCAGTGCGTCATAAGTCGATTTGTAGTGATAAGCGGCCCCCGCGGCGATCACAAATAGACAAATGGCTGTGATGATCCACTGCTTTCGATATTTCTTCTTTGAAAGCGCGGCAATGGTGAAAAGAATGATGAGCGCGAGCAGCGAACTGATTCCCACGGCAAACCTGGAGTCGGCAGCCTGTGGCGGCGCTATCCCAGCCAAAAAACCACCGAATGCTGCGAACAGCACACCAACTATTTCTATGCCTTTTTGCGAGCATGCTTCGGTTCATTGATAGCCCGCCCTCAACGAATTACTGTGAGTTGCACTTCGGATTGACGATTCTTTCTTATCTCCAGGCACTGCTGGTTGGTAACCGGAGTCATAGTCGGATCTATGGCCGCCCAGAAACAATAATCTGCTTCCGGAAGTTCTTGATTGGATGGGGAGGAGAGGATCCCGAATGACTTGACCTTGCTTTCCTTCCTTTCGAAGCCTCCGGCACATAATAGATCCTCAGATTAAGGATTGGACTGCCCGCCCTTAGCGTTTTGACAATCACCTTCACCTCTGGATATCGATCCGGGGCATCGCCCGCTGCGACTTCACTGAAGGCTCTGCCCTTGAGCCTGACATCCTTCTCAAGGGCCGAAATTCTAACCTGGTCAGCCTCATTAAACTGCGCGCCTGGTTGCGGCCTTGGCACTGAGCATTTCATTTCAACAACTCCGCGTCCGCATTAAGTTGACTCAGGGCCTCCCCTGTAATAGGCCGGCCAAAGCGCTGCATTATCCTCTGATTAATTCCCACGTGAGAATCGCTGCAGTGCTGTTCAGGGAGTTGATTGTGGAGTCTCGGGTTGATGCTACTGTGAAACTTCTCTGGTCCAAACCTGGACACGTCTTGCACCAGCGTCTTCACTCTCTGGACATTTCTCACTGAATTGCTGCTTTTTCTCTTTCTCCGCTGTCAGCAGACCACGAAGCCGCCCTCAAAGGCTGCCTCAAGTTTTGGGCCACCCGCCAATCTGGGAATGCGTATCTGAGGACTTTAAGTTCCCGCAGTTCCTGAATGTTGGGGTTTAGCGCGTAGACCACAGTGAAGGCTTCGACGTCGGGGAAGATATGAACCTGTTTCAATAGTTCGTGAGATTGTCTTGCCATTTACTGGTACTGATTGCGAGCTGAGGCTGATGCGCTCGTCTGGCCAGTCTGTTCTCTGAACACTCGGGAGTACGCTTTTCGAGCGTCATTGTGATGGTGAGCCCCTCCAGTTGTTCCTGATGGTACTTTTCGGCGGGCGCATCGTGAACTGGGACGAAAATCGCAACAAGCAATACGCTCGCCGGGACCAGAGAGAAATGAAACTTCATTTCGTAGCCCCCTTATCACTGGTAAATGTGGTTTGAACTTTCGAAGTGAAGAGCGTTCGTCAGCTGTCTCGCGGGATACTGCTTCACTTCAGCTTCGGTACGAGGCCCGCCAATTGAGAAAGCGGTTAGAGAATCGCAGACCGACTTATTGATTAGAGGGCGGATTCGACCGGAATTGCCCGACCTTCGAGACAAACAAAAGCTAAGAAGTCGCTAACGTTACACCCTATTAATTGCCCAGGTCAACGATAATCCGACCGCGATGGTGGGTGGGATTCCTGGCGGGGAACCATGCCCCAAGCTCTAGACCCAGGTGGCCAATATGTGACCAAAAGTGAGCTTCACCGCCTCCACAGCGTCTGGTCTACTGTCTTCTACCATCCTTACTATTAGGCTGATTTGTAGCCCAGGACGCCTCTGGGGAACCACCCTCAAAGTGGTGCGTAAAAGACCGCACTACTGGATCAAAGACCCTTGCAGAACAGCAGAAATGCGAAGGTTTCCTCGACCCGTTGCGGTATGCCTATTGCGGAAGGAGATTGTTCCGGCTTCAGGTTTTCTGCTGGAAGGCTCAGAAGGCTTCGGAGGAAGCAATGAAAAAGATATTGATTGGCTATGATGGTTCAGGAGTGTGCTGACGCGGCGCTTGATGACCTCTCCGTGCCGGACTTCCGTTTGAAGCGGAGGCGCAAGTCCTTTCGGTCGCCGAAGTGTGGCTGCCACCGCCGCCCCCTCTGCATATGAAATAGTCGGAACAGGCGCGGGAGGTCGAGGTTTCGGCCGACCTGAAGCGTGTTTATGCGCGTGGTTGCCAGGCCGAGAAAGACGCGCGCGCACTGGCTGAGCGAGCGAGCGCCCGCATCAAGGTTAATTTTCCGGGTTGGAATGTGTCAGCCAATGCCTCATGTGGCTCGCCGGCATGGGAGATGGTGTTCAGAGCCGATCAGTGGAAACCAGATCTCGTCGTCGTCGGCTCACACGGGCGAATCTGCACTGGGGCGTTTTGTACTCGGCAGTGTATCGCAAAGAGGTATTGACCGAAGCGCGCTGTTCGGTGCGCGTGGCCCGCGGCCTGCTGGAAGAACCTGGCGCGCCAGTGCGGATTGTGGTCGGCATTGATGGCTCCCAGGGCAGCGAGGCCGCGGTACGCGGGTGGCCCTCGCGCCGTCACGGCCACCAAAGAGCGAAGTGCGATTGATGGTGAGTGGATGACCCGCTGGTGATGCCCTTTGTCGGAGATCTTATTCCACCTGTGCCTGAAGGGCTCAGTGAAGAGAGCGCGCCTGGGCTAAAGTGAATTCTCGCAAAAAGCGCCGCAATATTGCACCCGGCGGAAATCAAAGTTACGAGCCAGCTTAGAGAAGGTGATCCCAAACACGAACTGGTGAAGACGGCGGAAGAATGGGGGGGCCGACTGCATCTTCGTCGGCTCGACCGGCTTTAGTAATCGTCTGGAAAGATTTGTACTGGGGAGCGTCTCAGCAGCGGTAGCGGCACGGGCGCATTGTTCAGTGGAAGTTATTCGTAAGAACTGACTTCCCCTTAAGAGCGGGAACAAAGTGAACACCCAGTCTGGTGAGGAGGCCAGGTATGAATTCTTCAACGGCAGACAACAGTGCTACGAATGCGATTGAGTTTCGGCATGTCTCGATCAACTTCGACGACAATCCGGCGCTAGTCGATGTCAGCTTTCAACTTGACCAGGGCGAAATGATTTTCATTACTGGCGATTCAGGCTGCGGCAAGTCAGTCCTGCTACATCTTGCCATGGGTCTATTGAAGCCTGACTCCGGCCAAATCTTTATTGCCGGCCGCGAGATTGAGAAGCTTGGTGAATCGGAGCTGCTAGCTATCCGAGGCGGACTCATGGGCATGGTCTTTCAGGAGGACTCTCTGTTCACCGGACTGTCCGTTTATGACAACGCCGCCTACCGCCCTGCAGACCACGGGTGGTCTGAGGAAAGAATCCATCAAGCGGTCAGCGAGGTGCTGCATTTTGTCGGTCTTGACGGAGAAAGCGACAAACTTCCGGAAGAACTTTCCGGAGGCATGAAACGCCGTTTGGAGATTGCCCGGGCGATGATCGGCTGGCCCTCGATCATGCTCTTCGATGAGCCTACCATGGGTCTCGATCCAATCGTGGCGCTGCAGGTGCTCAACCTCATCATTCGGGCTCGGGACATCAACAGGATATCGTCTCTCTACGTCACGAAAAAACCCTGCGAGATTCCCTATCTGACCAATTACGTCGCCGTTGAAGAGGGCAATAATGGGATCGTTATTTGTGAAGCCCCATTAAACCAATTGCCCCGCACGAGAATCATGGTGCTTGACTCTGGAAGAATCGTCTTCTCCGGCAGCCTCAATGAATTTCAAGTTTGCGATTTGCCGGCGGTTAAAGGGCTGCTGTCACTCGATCAGCACGACCACTCAGTCGATCCGTACTTTACAGATCCCTGGGACAAAAACCGCCAGGCAAAAGAACAGTTCTTATGACGATTGGAGGATGAAAATGAGAATCCCTTTTAGCAGCTTGATGGTTCTTCCGTTCAGCGATGCGGCAACAGCAGAGGTAGCTCGGCGAACGTGGCCGGTTGGCAGCGAGGTTAAAGGTGCTTTCCATTTTGAGCCAGCAGTGGCTCCGACTCCAGAGGCGTGGACAATTCCGCCCGACTACTTTGAAGAGATGAACAATGCCTCGCGCACAAACGCCAGCAGCATTGTCGAGGCCGCAATCGCCAAACTAAAACAGACACTACCCGCTTCTTCAAAAATCACTGGTCAATTCGTTCAGGGCTTCCCCAAGAGCGTGATCCTCGATGAAGCCGAAAGATGGGGCGCTGATCTGATCGTTGTTGGTTCTCATGGCTATCGTGCCTGGGAGCGCTTACTGCTCGGTTCCGTTTCCCAGGCAGTCGTCGCTCATGCGAAATGTTCAGTTGAAGTAGTAAGAAATCGCAACGGCACGAAGGGATAGTGCGATCGAGCGTAAGGGAGTTGTGATAAGCAGCAAGGCAAACATTCTAATCGGTAATTCAGAGCGAGCTCTGAGTCGGCCGAGCAGTCATACGCCAGCAGCCCGCAGCTCTGCGTTCATACCGGCAGTATCACCGCTGGTTAGAACTCCAGTCTTTTTCATCTCGACCCTCCATTGGCCTTCTTAGAGAAGACTTGAGGTGCTTGTTTAGCGGCAAGTCTTTTTGTTATTTCCACGACGATGATCGGCGCCAGTGTGCAGACAACGATAATGAGCCAATCAACGCCCAGGGGGCCGAACCGTGTCCAGCACCAGGGCCAACGGTTTAAAATAGGCAGCCCCTAACTGCAGTCCGATAACGATTGCTGTAGCAACCCAGATGAACGGATTTCGGAATAGCCCTTCGAAAGCTGAGCGTGTCCGCGAGCGGCAATTGAACATATGACCAAGTTGCACGCCGATGATTGCGAAGAGCGCTACCGTGCGTGAGTGCGGTCCTGAACCATACCTTCTGAGGGCCCACAGATACGCAGCAAGGGCGAGCGCCCCCGAGCATTAACCCCTGCCAACCAATCAGCAGCAGAAAACGTTTTGAAAGCAGCGTACTTCGCGAACTGCGCGGCGGCTGGTTCATCATTTCAGGCGAAGGTGGCTCCACGGCGAGAGCGAGTGCGGGAAAGACATCCGTTACCAGATTCATCCAAAGAATCTGCAGCGGCAGAAGCGGCAAGGGCCAGCCGGCCGCGATGGCTGTGAAGATCATCAGAACCTCGCCAAGGTTGTGCGAGAACATCATGTGCACGAACTTAGTGATGTTGGCGTAGATCGTGCGTCCGCCCTCGACGGCCAGCACGATGGTTGCGAAGTTGTCATCGGCAAGGACCATGTCCGCCGCTTCTTTGGCTAACTTCGGTGCCGCGCTGGCCCATGGCGATCCCGATGTTTGCCTTCTTCAGTGCCGGAGCGTCGTTGACGCCATCGCCGGTTACGGCTACCACCTCGCCGGTCTGCTGCAACGCTGCTACGATGCGCAGCTTCTCCTCGGGCGATACGCGAGCAAAAACATCTATAGTGCGCGCCAGTTCGGCAATGCGATCTTGATCCGAGTCGATCAGATCGTGGGCGTGAAGTGCATGCGGTTGATTCCCTCCCAGGCCAAGTTCGCGGGCGATGGCGAGTCCCGTATTCACTCTGATCGCCCGTCAACATTACGGTGCGAATACCGGCTGCCTGGGCCTGCCGGATGGCCTGGGCTACTCCGGGCCGCGGCGGATCAATCATTCCCACCAGGCCGAGAAAGGTGTAGCCGCTTTCGAGCGCTTCATTTGAAAGAGCAGTGACTTCGCCCTCAAAGTTCTTAACCGCAAGCGCCAACACCCGTAGCGCGCGATCGGCCATCTGTTCATTGATCGATTCGAACCGCGCCCGATGCTTCATCATCCATGAGGGCACTCACCACCGCCGGTGGTTGCGCCAGGTTGAGCAGGCTTCGAGTACCACGCGCGGGGCACCTTTCAACGCGGCGAGATGTTGTCCGTCGCTGCGGCGATGAAGGGTCGTCATTCGCTTAGTCGAAGAATGAAACGGCTGTTCGGCCAGCTTCGGATGCATGGCGCGTTCCTGCGAGACATCGATTACTAAGGCATCGGCGACGACCAACAATGCCGTCTCAGTTGGGTCACCAATGGTAACTGCGGTTTGCCCTCCATCGCTTCGAAAGACTGCCTCGTTGCACAGCACGCCGATTCGCAACGCTCGCTCAAGCACATTCGTCGCCTGCCGCAGAGCACTCACTTCCGGTTACTTCGATCGTACGTCCATCAGCAAGATAATATTCCCGCACCGTCATGCGGTTCTCAGTGAGCGTGCCGGTCTTGTCGGCGCAAATGACGGTAGTGCTACCCAGGGTTTCCACGGCCGTGAGACGTCGCATGATCGCGCGCTGGCGCGCCATGCGGAGCACTCCCAGTGCCAGGATCAGTGTTGTCACCGCCGGCAAGCCTTCGGGTACTGCGGCGACTGCCAAACTGATTCCGACCTCAATCATCAGCCAAAGTCCATCACCGCGCAGCCAGCCGGCCAACATGACAATTGCGGCGATGGCCAGCACCAAATAGACCAACCGCCGACCCAGTTTCCCTAACTGATTCTCAAGGGGAGAATGCTCTTTGATCGACGAAGCAACCAGACGCCCGACTCGACCCAGTTCTGTATGAGTAGCCGTTCCGACAACCAGAGCGACGGCGCGGCCAGAGGCTACGGCTGTTCCGAGATACAGCATTGAGCGGCGCTCAGCTAAAAGAGTGTTGAGCGGTACAGGATCAACCACTTTATCAACGATCGTACTCTTCTCCAGTTAGCGCGGATTCCTCAGTTTGCAGACGCGCCGCCTCAAGCAGATCGCGCGTCGGCAGGAACCGAGATCTCCAGCATTGAGAATGATAATGTCGCCGGGAACCAGTTCCCTGGCATCAAGGGTTGTTTCAATCCCGCCGCGCCGAACTCGCGTAGTTGTCAGCGTTTGTTTGCGGAGCGCATCCAGCGACCGATCCGGCTTGCCACTCAGTCAGGAAACCGACTAGCCCGTTAATCACAAGGACGACGAGAATGGCCACGGCTTCGAGTACATCATTCGTAATCCAGGCCACTGCCGCGGCGGCGCCTAACAACGCGACCACAATGCTTGCAAATTGATCGACCAGGATGCGCCATGCCGATCTTGGACGAATCTTCTGAAGCGCATTGGCGCCGTAACGATCAAGTCGTTCCTGTACAGCGGAAGTTGTGAGGCCAAGTGCCGGATCTACACCGAACTTTGCCACGACCACGGCCGCCTCGAGAGCCTGCCATTGCGGCGGAACTGGAGCAGCCCGAACTGCGCCACGAGAAGCTGCCGGTTGCCCAGGAGGTTCAGAGAGAGTTCTGGCGACACACATGGATCTGAGTTGGAGCAAGGTGCGTGCCGATAGATCCGCGATCGCATTCGTTAGCTAATCCAGCAATTTGACATCCTCGGGTGAGAGAACTTCCCCACTGGAATGAGCGGAATCCCCGGGCTTAATGCCGTTGCAAAACTACGAATGCCTGTAAGCCTTGAAACTATTTCTCCGCTGCAAGGGTACGAGCCCATCCTAAGCCATTAGCCGCAAGTGCTTCAGGGCATTGTGCAACCAGCTTGCCTTTGCGGTTTCAGTTTCAAGGACAATCGACGCGCCTTCAACTTTGTCTGGGGATGCTCGATGGCCGGTTATCTCATCAATATGAATCTGGTAGTAAATGGGGGCAAACGAGTGGTCCTTACCCTGATGCTCCGCGGCTACGTAGGCAGGCTCCCACCACATCGCACGCCGTTCCAGAAGTGAATGCGCTTGTGAACGCGCCACGGCATGTTCTGGCGTGTGTCGCTCAACTCCTCGTAATGCCCATAGACAAGTACGCTTATCCATTCGTCGTGACTGGTCCGCTCATCGATCTCCAGGCAAACCAGCGGATTGGATCGCATCCACTCGACTCTTTTCCCGAGCGTGGCAAACCCATAAACACAGCTGTACAGATGCTCGTGATCGTACGCGAAATAGATGGGCACAACATACGGTTGGTTATCGCGCGCGCATCCCAATCTCCCCATGGTCGCTTTTTCAAGCGCGCGCTGGCATTCAGCCCGGGTCATTTCATGAATGTACATGGCAGAACCACTCGTAGTCTTAATCGCCAACCTAATGTGCAATCGGCGTTCCGACTATCGAAGGCAGATTCCTCCCATTAATAATGGATAACCGGCGCTGCCAGGTCGGTTTTGCGCAAAGGTCCCCAGGCCATGTGTGAAACCGCGCTCTGTCTATGAATGAAGAAAACTCTAAACGCTGAGGTCTCGCTCTTAGCGGCTACTTTTGGGCGGATTTGAGGTCCCGACGAGCTGGATGCGGGGCACATGTGTTGCCTCTCTTGGAAACAGAGAGAGTTGAATGTGTCTGACGTTGCAAGCTGGAGCGAGGGGCTAGACTGAGCGTCAGAGCCCATTGTTTCAGGCACGAATGTCCGAGCAGCTCGATGCGGTGATTCACTTTGACGGAATGCGGGCGGTTGAGCCGCTGGAGCGTACCGACGAATGGGAACTCTGCTGAAGCGCCGGAAGCATTTCCGAGCGGTATCTAAAAAAGGAGTCCCCAAATGAAGACACTAGAGATAAAGCGAAGCGAAGCTGTCGCCTTCTTCGACAGCTTTAGCCGTAAGCACGAAGGATGGCTAACCACGGTTGAAGTATTCGGGAAGATATTGGTGATCAAATCGGCGAGCAGGAGCTGGCGCTCGAAGGCATCACGGCTGATCTTTCGGAATACGTCGACAAGATCGAGATCAGTGTTGGGAGCCAGAGCGGATGATCACGTCACGCACACGATAAAGACCCCACTTTGCGATTAGTCTCGAACAAACTGATGAAGGCGCCGATATGGCGTTAGCTATCAAAGCCGCGGATGGTATCACGACGCTCCTGACCTTTCGTTCAGCAATGCTGCCGAAACTGGTGGACGCTGGGGCGACTTGAGTGATAGGCAGGAGATATCATGCAGTAGTCGGACAATCGAACATTTTTATGCCCTCCACTTCACCGTCGCACAGCGGATGAAGCTAAGCACTTTACGCAGCGATATGGACTCGACTGCTCGTAGTTTCCGTTTGAAATGACAACACCCCAGGCGATGGCGATGAAGCTTCGGAAGAGTTTCACCTTTTGCTAGCATGCGCGGAAAGTGCCGAGTCTGCCACAAAAGCGTTGCGCCTCGTTCAGCCGGTATAGTAAGCACGGTACGGTCATTAAGTAGGTAAACAAAGGCATGCGCGAGAAGCTTATCGCCGAGTATCACAAAACTCTCGCGGGAGACGAGGGCCTGACGGCGGAGTTTTTGCGCGCACCTCGCAGACCATGATGCAGGATCGGCGACTGCTCTACGACGGTCGCGCAATTGGCGTGGCGCTCCGACCGCACCTGCGGCCCGACGCCGGTATGACCTTCTCACCACTCATCCGAGGTTCTTGCGGGGCCTTTGAAAAGGTAGCCGCGGCGCTGATCAGGCGAACCCTGGAGGATGCAAACTATCGGACTGACTGAACGCGAGATCAAGCGCTTCGCACTGGTGGACGCAGAAGTACTCGAGGTCCGGCAGTGATAGCGGCGCCTCGGCGCGTTTGTTCACGGCGATGAGGTTAAATTCGTCGAGTACCGCGCCGAAGTAATCCTTCCAGTCTCACAGACCAAGGCGGGGCTGCGACGATGCCCTTCAGGAAGCTGGCGCACGTTGCGCGACATGGCGCAGCGGTACAAACTCCGGCAGTTCTGCCCGGAGGAATGTCTTCCGCTCAATGCGCTCCTCGACACGTTCAGTGGTGGGGCGGACTCGGTGCGCCGAATGTCGCCATCGTGGGACTGGGAGGGACTGCCGACTGCGGACGAGTTCTTCTTGTTGCAAAGCTTTTCGCCAGTCGGGGCGTGCCGGCCGTCGTATGCGCGCCGGAACAACTCGAATATGAAAGGGGAAAGTTGCGCTACGGCGCCTTCCATATCGACCTGGTCTACAAGCGCGTCGTGATCAACGAATTACTAGTGCGCTGCGACGATTCGCATCCGCTGATTAGCGCCTACCTCGCCGGCGACGTCTGCCTTGTGAATTCCTTCCGCTGCAAGCTGGATTCACAAAAAGGCGGCGCGTTCGAATGCTGACTGACGAAACCAACGCGAGCTGGTTTACGCCCCGCGAACTGGAAGTCATCCGACGCACCGTGCCCTGACGAGACTGGTTTCCACAAAGAAAGACGCACCACCGGGCAGGAGGTAAGCATCTAATTGAATACGTCCTGAAGAACCCGTGGGAGTTTGTCTTGAAGCCCAACGACGATTACGGTGGGCGCGGATCTCATTCGGCGAACGCGCGTCTGTCTGCAGAGTGGGAAGAGGCGGTTGGGGAGGCGCTCGCCGGCGACTATGTAGTGCGGAGAAGATCGAACCTCGGATGGAGGTCTTTCCCATCTTCGGCGGAAGCGGATGGGCCTTGCAGCCGATGATGTAGCCGTTGACAGAACCCGTTCCTCTTCGCTGGGCACGTCGAAGGTGGGCTGGTGCGTCTGTCAGATTCACCTGTAGTAAACGTCCACGTCGGGGCGGCGAGACTGGTTTCTTCGTGATCGAGGACGAAACCAGAGATTAGATGGCAACAAGTTGTTTCTTTCTGCTCGGCAAAGCCGTGGCCACAGTAAGAGCAAAGAACGGCCAGGGCGTATATGGATTTCGCAGAAGTTCTGACAACCGGGCATTTCGGCGATTACTCGGCCTTATGCCAAACGTCTGCGCATTAGCCTCCGCTTCACCAATTCAACCAACAGCAGATAGGTCCACGGACACTGCACCAGGGAATATAAAGAAAGCGGGTGGCAAAGGCGTAAATCCCAAAATCCTTCCCAATGACGTGAACGGGATCACAATACCCGCCAAGACGACTGCGATTGTCGTAAGCCGTCAGGGCCAGGCTGGGACGGCTGTGAAAAGGATTACCGGCGGTGCGGATGATGAAGATGACGAGCGTCTGGGTGGCCAGCGATTCGACAAACCACCCCGTGTGTGAAAGAGCTGTTCCGAAGCACTTGAAGATCTTGAGCAAGGCAAAGAACGTCAGGAAGTCGTAGATGGAACTAATTGGCCCAATGTAAATCATGGAGTCGCGGATCATGCCGACGTTCCAACGCTGTGGCTTGTGGATGAATGTATTGTCACACATTGATCGGTCGGGATCGTCACTTGCGCCAGATCGTAGAGAAAATTATTTAATAGTATTTGTGTTGGCAGCATCGGTAGGAAGGGCAGAAAAATCGAGGCGACCGCCATGCTGGAACATGTTGCCAAAGTTGGAACTCGTCCCCATCAGCAGATACTTCATGACATTACCGGAACGCCTTCCTTCCTTCGATGATGCCTTCGTGCAGCACGTCCAAACTGCGCGTCAAGCAGGATGATGTCCGCCGCATCCTTGGCCACATCGACCGCACTGGAAACTGAAATACCGACGTCAGCCGCATGCGAGGGAAGGCGCGTCGATTGATGCCGTCCCCGAGGTAACCTACGACATGACTGCGGTGTTTGAGTGCCATGATGATCCGGTTCTTTTGGGCCGGCGAGACTCGAGCAAACACAGCGGTTTGTTCGACAACGTGCCCAAGGGCAGGATCACTCATTCGCTCCAGCTCGTGGCCGAGGATAATGCGGTCGCTTGCGAGCCAACCTGCGGAGCAGATGTGTTGGGGTCACCAGCTCGTTATCGCCGGTCAAAATCTTGACCTGAACACCGTCCCTTTTGAGGGCGACTAAAGCGAGCTTAGCCGACTCCAGCGGCGGATCGGAGAAAGTAAGAGAAACCAGCGAGCACCGGATCCTTTTCGTCGTCTGCCTTGTAAGCCTCCTGCTGCTTCACCACTGAGTAAGCTACGGCCAGCATGCGAAACCCCTGGGCACAGAATCCTCGATGAGGTAGTTTCAGCACGCGCTCGCAAAGCGGCATCAAGCGGTTGTTCTTGACCGTTCAATTCGTTATGACGCGCAGACAGGCAGGACACTTTCCGGGGCGCCTTTTGTGATCAGCAGCCTCTTTGCCTTCGTTCTCCATGACAACCGAGACGCGACGCCTTTCAAAATCAAACGGAATCTCATCAAGTTTGCGATAGGTCTGAATGTCCGGATGGTCATGTTTTACACGACAGCTGCATCGAGGGGATTGACAGCCTGGTCCTGCTTGATCGTCTGACTCTTAATTGCTTGATCAAGCGGATTACTAACTCCAGTCTCGTGCAAACTATTCAGGTAGGCGAGCGGGAAAACCTCGTTCCGACGCGCTGCCGAATGGATCCACGTGTTGGTCCAGCGCCATTTTCGCCACTAGTCAGCGTGCCGGTCTTGTCGCTACAGAGAACGTCAATGCTGCCAAAGTTCTGCATCGCCTCCAGATGCTTGACGATCACTTTCTTTCGGGCCATATGCACGGCACCCTGGCCCAGCGTTACCGTCGTGATCATCGGCAGAAACTCGGGCGTCAATCCAACCGCGAGGGCCACTGCAAAGAGCACGGACTCCAGGAAATTGTGATGAAGGAAGACGCTCACCAGCAGCACAAATAGCACCAACAAGATGGTCGTCTTCATGATCAAGAGACCAAACTGTCGTGTGCCTCGTTCAAACTCAGTTTCTGGTGGCTTAGTAGCCAGACGAGTGGCAATGTCGCCGAACGCAGTGTTTTTGCCGGTAGCCGTGACCAGCGCAGTGCCCGTACCGCTAACGACAGAGGTGCCAAGAAACACTTTGTGATCGTCGCTTGTGTTTTGCGATTCCGCCTGGAGGTCTGACGGCCTGCTTCTCGACGGGCAGGGACTCACCGGTCAGCGCTGGCCTGCTGTACGTGCAGATCGCGAACTTTAAACAGCCAGCCGTCCGCGGGCACAAGATCCCCCTGCAGTAAGACGGAAGACATCGCCCGAGTACGATTTCTCGTCTCGGAATCTCGGTCCAATTTCCATCTCGCAGCACCGCGGCTGTCGGGGCAATTTCTTTGCGAATCCGATCAACGGCACGTTGTGAACGGTAAGTCTGAACGAAGTTGAGAGCGGCGCTCAACAACACCATCAGCGCAATGATCGAAGCGTTGATGACTTCGCCGACCGCTGCAGAGATGGCACTGGCGACCAGCAGGATGATGGCGAGCGGATTAAGGAAAGGAGCAGGATTTGAACCAGACCGGATGGTACGACGCGAGGAGCCGGGTTCATTGGCCCCGGTTTCGGTAAGCACAGCTGTCGCGCCGGTGCCGTGCTGAGGCCGGCATCTGCATTCGCTCCCACGGCGGTCGGCGCCGACTCAACAATCTGTGGCATTCAGCTCTCCTGGCGATTGGTCCATAACCTTATACACTCCTTCCAACGAGAAGTTGAGCGGCTATTTTCCGCTTGTAGCGATCTGGATTGTTGAGCACCACTGACTTAACGCTGGGTGATGTGCCTGAATGGAGTTCGCGCCCTGCCTGTCTTCTGACTGCGCACTTTCTCGCCCCTGAAGTTCTGCGAAGGTTTCCCCAATACGCTCCCCTAATCAAATCGAGTTAGTCCAAAGACACCGAGGCTGAAGATAGTTCAGGGACGAAAAAGCCCAGGTTCATTAACCTTTCTGATTGATTTGCTGTTCGCGCTTGACCCGTGCTTCGTTTGCCTGGCCCCAATTTCCTTTGATCGTCGCGGCATATCCGTTGCATCTCAGATTGCTGGGTGACGAAAACCGTATTTCAGACGACGCAGGGCGATGCCTGTGTTATCCGGATCAGAGAGCATTGGAAGTGACTGCCATGGCAAAGACGAACGTGACATTCTCGAAGTTCTCAAGGAAGAACTCGATTTCATCAGAGAAGGGTGGATACGGACGATCAGTTCGCACGCCCTGGCAACCTAAGTCAGCTTTTCAGGACTCCCTGACCCGCCTTAATTTCGGGTATCAGTACCGAGCCCATGCGTGCAACGAGGTGTCACTTGATTGACTTCGTCGCTCCAGAACATCAAACAGAGACCGTGCCCTGCCACTACATTAATTTGACTGCGGCGGGAGAAACGATCCAGGACCTGGAATGCGAAGACAATCAACCAAAGCTTGAGGTAGCACTCAAGAATTGGTTGCGGGCAAAGATTGGCGAGCTCGAGAAGCGTAACCGCGCGAGCCAGACGACAGGTCTGTAGCTAACTTCAAAGGGGTGCATCATGACGCTCGTCGTGTATGTGATTGTCACGCCTTTGGTGGTAATAAACCGCCTTCTTGTCGTGAGCTGTTTAGTTCGCTCACTACATTCGCTTTTCGAGATTCAAGGCTGATCCTTGTCCGGGCCCTGGAGAGGGTCGGCGATGGTCGAGGTGCGACGCGGTGCATGCAGCGTTGACCTCGCTCGCGCGCACCAGACATCCGCCTGCGAAATTGCTGGTGCTGACCCATTCATGAGACCTGCAGAGCAGAAATGTCTGACGCAACTCCATCGAGGAATGCTGGAGGCCAGCCGAACTCGCCGCCAGGTTTTGTTCGCCATTTGATACCATCACCCAAATAACACACGACGTAACCCTCATACGCCCTTCCAAGCAAGAAGTCGAGGTCGCCTTGCCTCCGCTACGATTCGAAGTGTGAGTGCGGACTGATTAATAGCGCCTGCCTGGCTCGTCAGGCTCTGGGTCCCACATGAAAACGCTTTCTAAAGATACAATCGCAGCCGCAGGAGGAATGTCCCCGAAGCCACGATGCAGAAAATACTCGTCAGTCGATGACGATCAGGCAATTCGCTGGACGCTGAGCGAAGCTTTGCGGAGCTGGAGTTTCGTGCCGATTGAGGCAGGTACCGTTGCGAGCTCTCGCCCAATTCGATGGAGAATTACAGCGGCAGTATTGCTGGATATCTCGATCTGCCTGACGGTTCCAGGGTTGGATGTGCTGCGTCATATGAAGCAGGGAGCGGCCTGAGTCGATCGTGATCATGATCACAGGCAGCGTGCAGGTTGACAACACTATCTCCGCCCTTCGTGAGTGGTGCCTACGATTTCATTGGCAAGCCGCATAAGCCTCGAGGAACTGCGCGTCACGATTCGCAATGGGATTGAAGCTCGTGCGTCTGCGGCGTGAGAGTGGAACAGGCAAGAAGGAAGCGAGCCAGAGAGTTTAATTTCCGGGCAAATCGTGGGTGAATCGCCGGCGATGAAGAAAAGATGCTGGGGCTTGCCGCCAAAGTGGCGGAGATGTGAAGTGTCTTCCGTGCTTCTGCACGAGGTGAGTCCGGCACTAGGCAAGGATTTCGGTAGCCAAAAGCCATACACTACCCGGATCGCCGAGGGCCGAGTCCCTTCATGGCAATCAACGTCGCCGCGCTGCCGGCAGCGCTAATCGAGTCAGAACTGTTTGGTTACGAGAAGGGAGCCTTCACACCGATGCAAAGGCACGCAAAGAAGGTCTATTTGAGCAAGCCGAAGGCGGCACGCTTTACTGGATGAAATTGGAGAGCTTGAGCTGGCTCTCCAGGCGAAGAACTACTGCGCGTGTTTGAAGAAGGGAGTTTCAGGCGTGTCGGCGGCTTAAAAGATATTCCTCTGGATGTGCGTAGTGCTCGCTGCATCCAATCGCGACTTGAAAACGGAAAGTGAGGCGAATCGTTTTCGGCTCGACCTTTACTATCGCCTCTCAATAATCCAGATAGAGCATTCCGCCCTTCGTGAACGGGGTGACGATGTCCTGCTGCTCTCTCAACTTTACATCGAGACGTTAGGAAGAAGGCTGCGTCTGCGCAGGGCAAAATCACAGGTTTGTCACCGCAAGTAGTGGAGATCTTTCGCCGATATGACTGGCCCGGTAATGTTCGTGAGTTGCGTAACGTGATCGAGGCGCGCCCTGATTCTCGAAGACAACGATATTATCACCACGGAGTATCTGCCTGGAGGACTGATAGGACAGCCGATCCGAAGTGCCGGCCCTGCTCACGCAGCAATGAAGCCGTGGCAGCTCAGTTTGTTGCTCCCCAGCGGAGGAATTTCGCTTGACGAAGCAGAACTGTCTTTCGTGAGAACGGGCCATCGAACGCAGCGGCAGTAACCAGACCACGGGCTGCCGAACTGCTGGGGATTTCGCGACGACCAACTAAGGTACAGGCTCAAAAAGCAGGAAGCGAGAAGCCTGGCCGCCGAAGCCGAATCGTGATCTGTGTGATTTCTGATGCATTAGCACCAGCATCCACCAGTTGATCTGCAAATCTCCTCCACGGGAGGCGTTACAGCGTCTTGCTGAAGGAAGTGGCAGACATCAAGTTTGCGCTTGATGAGTCGGCGATAGTAGCCATCACCGATCAGCGCGGCATCATTAATTATGTCAACGACAAGTTCGTGACAATCTCCAGGTATTCCCGCGACGAGCTGCTGGGCCGGGACCACCGCATCATCAGCTCCGCTTATCATCCGAAAGAGTTCATCAGAAGCTTGTGGACCACGATCGCCGGCGGAGCCAGGTTTGCGCGTGGCGAGATGAAAAATCGGGCGAAGGACTGGGAGCTACTATTGGGTCGACACCACGATGCAGTTCCTTTTCTCAACTCCGATGGAAAGCCCTATCAGTACGTCTCCGATCCGTAGCGGCCATAGCCGAACGCAAACGTGGCGAAGAGCGAATCCGCGACGCAAGCGGCGTTACTTGATCAAGCACAGGATGCGATTTTGGTGCGCGATCTCGCGCACAACATTTTGTTCTGGAATAAAGGAGCCGAGCGCCTCTATGGCGTGGACCGCCGAGGAAGCCGTTGGCAAGAATGCCGCGCAGTTACTGCTTAATGAACCGTCGGCGCAGTTTGAAAGTTGCCCGACAGAGCCGTAATCGAGCAAGGGTGAATGGAGCGGTGAAATTCATCAAGATCCGCCGCGACCGCGCCGAGGATGATTGTGGAGAGTCGCTGGAGCTCTGGTGTGCGACGATCGAGGCGCCGACTTCCATCCTGGTAATCAATACCGACATCACTGAGAAGAAGCGGATGGAGGGCAGTTTCTTCGCGCTCAGCGGATGGAATCCATCGGCACTCTTGCCGGTGGCATCGCCCACGATCTCAACAATGTATTGTCGCCAATCCTGATGGCTATCGACATGCTGAAGTTGAAGGCGACAGACGAGGCAAGCAAAAGTGGCCAGCGGGCTCCTGCTGTCTTCTTGCGCCCAACCTGGCAGCAAACATGATTACGGCGAATTGGTGACGACCACGTACGCGGGGGCGTGGAAGGCGGCTAACCCCAACATGCGATCGAGATCTGATCAGATCTGCGCGGGACGCTGCCTGAGTCGATTGCGATCCGCACCACCACTTCCCGTGTTATGTGGATCGACACCGAGCGGATGCCACACAGATCACATCAGTGCGATCTGGATCTTTGTCAATCAACGCCGCCGAGCGCCATGCAGAAGGCAAAACTGCGATCAATCCGGAACCAGGCGCTGGTGATGGATGAGCCCTCATGGATCACACCCAATAAGCTATTCGCGAAACAGGACGATTTTGTTTGATGTGCGATTGCAAATACCAGCCCGGAATGCCGCCGGGATCAAGGCGAGAATCTTCGAGGCGGAGTGTCTTCACCTCGGGGCGAAAGAAGGCACGGACTGGGCCTGCCTGACTATCCGGCGAAGGCCATGGAGTTAAATAGCGCCTGCGCCGAGATCCACCAGGGCAGCCAGTTTACGTTAGCGTCGGCACCTACCGCTCTGACTCGCCTTCAGGAGCCGGTCGAGATGGCGCTTTTTGACCGGGATCTCCACTTTCATGAAACGCGGCACTGATTCAGTTAGACTGATGGCCAGGAATCAATTTCATTAAAGAAGGCAGAGAATCGCACCATTCCTCAAGCTTTACTCTAGTTGTAGCGGAAGAGCAGCTGGGGCTGGCGCTGCCACAGCGAAGGCAATCACGGTTGCTCTTTGGATCTCTGGTAATGCAACTATCAGGATGGCCATCCTGTTAACCTAAAGATGACTCAGGAGTCAGGATTATTATAATAGATAATGT
>ERZ1370068.493-contig-10448_pt1 | contig 30819 bp, 42 predicted proteins | sample MGYA00561227_ERZ1370068 | MGnify/ENA primary metagenome ERZ1370068 (study PRJEB38410, sample SAMEA6850437) | metagenome | study: Metagenomic assessment of the ecological functions of the soil: analysis of the soil microbiota associated with the...
GCTTACGTATTGCTCGGCTGCACGAAGAACGCGGTCCAGGTGAGGTCGTCGAAGCCCGAGAAGCCCTGCTCGTTGACGGTCGGCACGTCGGGCAGCGCCGGCGAGCGCTGCGCGCTGGTCACCGCGATGGCGCGCACGCGGCCCGCCTTCACGTGCGTGCACCGCCGGCGGCATCGAGGTGCTGGAGATCTGCGTATGGCCCGCGACCGCCGCGCCCACCGCCTGCGCCGGCTGGTAGGGCACGTGCGTGATGTCGACCGTTGGTCGCCATCTTGATGCGCTCCATCGAGAGATGGGTCGTGGTGCCGATGCCCGACGAGGCGTAGGAAAGCTTCTCCTGCGCGCCAGGCTCGATCAGCTCCTGCAGGTTCTTCGCCGGCACCGGCGGGATTGACGGTGATGATGTTCGGCGTGCTCGGGCCGAGGATCACCGGCACGAAGTCGGTGAACGGGTCGTAGCCGGCGTTGGCGTACAGGCTCGGGTTGACCGCGTAGGCGACGCTGGTGACGAGCAGCGTGTAGCCGTCGGGCGCGGCGCGCTTCACCTGCTGCGTGGCGACGTTGCCGCCGGCGCCGCGCCTTGTTCTCCACCAGCACCGTCTGGCCGAGCGCCTCGGCGAGCTTCGGCGCCACCAGGCGCGCGACGATGTCGGTGGTGCTGCCCGGCGCGAAGCCGACGAGGATGTGGATCTGCTTCTGCTTCGGCCAGTCCTGTGCGGCTGCTGTTCCGAAGACAACCGCAGCAGCGAAGCAGAAACGCAGCAGACGCGCATCCGGCGGATGCTACCATCGCCCGCGCCGTGAACATTCTCTTCGCGAGCGAAACCGAGAAGGCGGAATTCTGGCTGCCGCTGCTGCAGCAGGCGCTGCCGCAGGATCGATTTCTCGCCTCCGCAGAACGAAGCCGATCGACGTCGCGCTCGTCGCCACCCCGCCCGCCGGCACGCTCGAGCCGCCTGAAGGGCGTGAAGCTGATCCAGTCGCTGTGGATGGGCGTGGAGAAGCTGCTCGCCGACCCCGAGTACCCGCGCGGCGTGCCGCTCGCGCGGCTGATCGATCCCGGCATGGTCGCGGCGATGTCCGAAACGGTGCTCTCGCACGTGCTCGACTGGCACCGCCACCACTACCGCTACCGCGCGCAGAAGGCGAAGGTCGAGTGGCGCCGCTACAGCAGTACCTTGCCTCGGATCGCACCATCGGCATCCTCGGCCTCGGCGAGCTCGGCAGCGATGCGGCGCGCAAGCTGCTCGCGCTCGGCTTCCGCGTCGCCGGCTACAGCCGCCGGCCGAAGAACCTCGAAGGCGTGCAGAGCTTCACCGGACCTCGAAGCGATGCTGCCGCTCTGCAACGCTCTCGTGTGCCTGCTGCCCCTGCACGGCCCATACGCGCGGGCGTGCTGAATGGAAAAAATCTTTCACTGCTGAAGAAGCATTCCGCCATCATCAATCTCGCGCGCGGCGGCCATCATGGTCGTCGACGACCTGATCGAAGCGCTCGATTCCGGGCACCTGGCGCACGCCTATCTCGACGTCTTCGACACCGAGCCGCTGCCCGCCTCGAGCCCGCTGCTGGAAGCATCCGCGGCGTGAGCATCACGCCGCACTCGGCGGCGCTCACCGAGCCGCGCACCGCGATCGCGAAGATCGTCGAGAACGTCGAGCGCGTGCGGCGCGGCGAGACGCCGCTCAACCTCGTCGATTTCGCCGCAGGGTAATCGACGCCCTGACCGCTGGGCTGGATGCCGATGTCCTGATGATCTCGCGGAAGCGCGGGATGTCGCGCCGCACCGTGTCGGCGAGCTCCTGCGTGCCTGCCGCCGATCGGTTCAGGCCCGCCTTGCTCAGCCTGTCTGCCACGTCGGGTGCCGCGAGCGCGCCTTCATCTCCGCGATGCAGGCGCTCGACGATGCGCGCGGCGTCCCGGCCGGCAGCGCGAGACGCGAAGTAGGTCGAGGCGAGAACGTCCTCGTCGGAGGCCGCGGCTTCTCGGCGAGCGTCGGCACGTCCGGCAGGGCGAGCGCCGAGGCGCCAGCCTCGGCGCCTGAGCGCGAGCGCGCGCAGGCGGCCGTCGCGCGCGGTAGCCCCGAGCGCTTTGCCGCGGCCCGGCGAAGCGATCGTCAAGTCCTGACCTCGCCGGCGACCACGCCCGCCTGCACCGGGCGGGTCCCGCGCTCCTTATGGCAGCGGCACGTGCGGCGATCATCGGCGAGGCCGGCGCGCGCGCTTCACAGCGCGCTTCGAGGCTGCTGAGGTGCGCCATGCTGGCGATGCCGAAGCTCGCGCGTAAAGCTGAGCTTGCCGGGAGTTTTCGCCGCTGTGGATCGATCAACCTGCTGCGCGAGGTCGTTCAGCGTTTCCGACGGGCAGCTTCGGGCCGGACCACGAGCACATAGGCGGCGACGGTAGACGATGCCGACGTACTCGAAATCCTGCAGTCGGATCGTAGGCGAAGCTTCTTGTTACAGGCTCGGGTTGACGCCAGAGCGCGCCGCGGTCGGTGAGCAGCATCGTGTAGCCGTCAGGCGCAGCGGTCGCGACCGCCGCGGCGCCGATCGAGCCATTCGCGCCCGGGCGTGTTCTTCCGACCACGAAAGGCTGCTTCATCGCTTCGCCCATCTTGTGGCTGACGACGCGCGCGCCGTCAGGTCCGCGCCGCCGCCGGGAGTGAACGGACACGATCAGCGCGGACCGGGCGCGGAGGATAGCGTTCCTGCGCGAGAGCACGGGGAAGCACGAGGAACAAGCAGCAACCACTTCACGAGGGACCACCAGCCGACTCCCATCCCCATGATGCTGCGGTAGAGCGGCGCGTAGACCAGGAATTCCGGCTTCACCGCGCCGAGCGCGCCGAGCATCACGATCCACTGGCGCAGCTCCGCCTCGCCGTTCTCGATCAGCTCGCGCGGGCGAAGCGCGCCAGCTTGTCGCCCTCGCCGCGCGCGCATCCACTCGACGATCCGGCGGTCGAAGCTCGACCGCTGATGTCGCCGACGTAGCGCGCAGCCGACGTGGTGCGCCCAGGGATGCGAAGGCGAGAAATGCGACAGCCCGCCGGAGGCGCACAGCACGATGCGCTTGTCCGGCGAGGTCGCTCTCGATCACGCGCGCGATCGCCTGGCCGAACGCGTAGCAGCGCGCCGCGCGACGGCGCCGGCGGATGCACCGCGTTGACGAACACCGGCATCGACCGGGATGCCGCTGTCGCGCATCGAGGTAGAGGATCGGCTCGGTGTGCGCGTGCGAGAGCAGCTTGCCGTCCTTGAAGCGCGTTCGACCAGGCGACGTCGAAGCCCTTCCTCCACTGCAGCCCGCCGACCAGCTTGCGCGCGATCTCCGGCGTGGTTGCGCGATCGTCGCGGTGTGCTTGCGGTCCCAGTCGTCGGCGATGTAGTCCTCGCCGGTGTAGACGAGGAGCTGCGGCATGTTGTCGGCGGTGAAGTTCTCCGCCTGGTCGTCGCCGATCAGGCAGCACCGCGTCGGCGCTGGCGCGCCTCGAGCCGCTCGCGGATCTTGCCGTGCGCGTCGCGGATCGGCGCGTAGCGCCGGCGGTTGTCCTCGAGCGTCTCGGCCTGCGCCTCGCGCGGTGTCGGACGCCGAGCCTGCCCGTCTTCTTCGCGACGTTGGCCTTGGAGCGCTCGCGGCGCGTGTCCCAGGTCTCGGGCTCCTGGAAGGTGTAGGCGTGCGAGGTGCGCGAATGCGCCGACGATGGGCACTCCAGAAGCGAAGGTTAGCGCCGATCGTAAACGCCTTGCGCGCCGTGAGCTGCACGCCGTTCACGTACTGATAGACCGGGAACTGGAAGAAGCCGTAAAGATTGAAGGCCTTGGTCGGCGAGTAGCTCAGGCCCGGGCTGAGGAACACGCCGGTGCCGCCGGTATCGTCGGGCTCGCCCTCGGCACCGCGATCGCGAGCGCGCCAGCAGCGCATTCGCCTGGAAAAGCAGGCCGACTTGCTCGCCGACCCCGTAGCGAAGCCCCGCGTCGAGCGAGACCCGGGTACCCGGCTTGTAGTCGTCGTGCTCGTACAAGCGGCGCTTGCACCAGGCCCTGGACGAAGGTCGACAGGTTCTTCGTCGGCTGCAGCTTCGAATACGAAGCGCCGATGAGGAGGTCGGTGGTGCCGCTCCCCGGTTGCAGCGATCGTTCCGCGGGATCACCATCGCCGTTCTTGATGTCGGTCTTGCCGGTCGGCAGCTTCAGGCCGAACTGCAGAGCCGCCACGCCGACAGAAGGCTCCGCATTCTTCGAAACCCGCGAGCCTGCGCCGCGCCAGCACGCGCACGTCGCCGAGTTCAGTGAAGTCCCAGCGCTCCTCGAGCTGCGCGCCCATGTGGTTGTGGATGTGCGAAATGCTCCCGGCTCACCACCGGCACCAGCACGTTGACGCCCCAGTCGGCGTCGATCGTGCGGTCGATCGCGGTCAGGTAGTTGCGGTTCGTGGTGTAGACCTCGTCGTGGTGCCTGGGGATCTCGCCGACGCCGACCTTGCGGCTGCCGGACATCGGCTGGTCCTGGTTGACGTACTCGTAGCGAAAGTCGAGGCGCGTGCCGGGCTCGGTCCAGGCCCCCTGGACCTCCCAGCTGGTGTTAACCGAGCAGAATGCCGAACCGCAGTGAAGCTGCTGCCCACCATCGGCGCGAGCAGCGCGCAAAGCAAAAGCCTTTTCATTTGTTCTCCCGTATTCGTTGTTGGATTGAACCAACGGGAGAACCGGCGGCGCTCGCGCGTCCGCACTGACGAGGATGAAACTGCGAGGGGTGAATGAAACGGCTTTCGGACCTGGTGAACGAGAGCGCGTCAACGCCGTGACGAACATGCTTCGCGGGGAGCGCAGCGCCTGCGAAGCAGAACGCGCAGTGTTCATGCTGCGAATCGACTGGCGTCGTCCCGCCCGGAATCTCGACGTAGTGGGTGGTGCCGCCGACGGTGCAGACCGGGACGAGCAGCGACGGCTTCGCCTGCGCGATGAGCGGCCACAGCGCGTTCAGCGCCATCGCCACGATCGCCAGCCACGCCCTTATTTGCATTTGATGTTGCCCGCTGAAAAGTCTACCGGCTTGGAGCAGTCCTGCTCGCTGATCTTGCGTTTCGGATCGAGCGGCGCCGCGCCGCGCGGGATCCGGGCGTGCGGCCGCTACGCCGCGCGTGAAGCCGTTGGAAGCGCTCGCCGGCGACGGTCCGGCGGCGAGCGGAGCGCTCTTGCCGCCGCCCGCAGCGTCGGCCGCGCCGGCCATCAGCAGCAGGACGAGAATCCCGATCCTCATCGCGCCAGATACCCCGAGTCGACCGGCAGCACGATTCCGGTCACTGATTTCGCCGCCGGGCTGCAGAGGTAGACGATCGCCGCGGCGATCTCCTCCGGCTCGGGCAGCCGCCGAGCGGCGTGTGCCCCATCACGGTCTTCAGCACTTCGGGATTGGAGAAGATCGGCACCGTCAGGTCGGTGCGCACGAAGGTCGGCGCCACGGCGTTGACGCGGATGTTGTCCTGCGCCCATTCCAGCGCCAGGCGCGCGCGTCAGGTTCACCACCCCGCCCTTCGACGCCTGGTAGGAAGCGTTCGGGAAAGATGCCGCCCGACAGGCCCATGATCGAGGCGAGGTTGACGATCGAGCCGCCGCCGCGCTGTCTTCATGATAGGGATGAGCCAGCCGCGAACACTCGAAGACGGCGGTGAGGTTGAGTGCGATGCACCGCGTCCCATTCCTGCTTCGACAGCTCCACGGCGGGTTTGCGCGCTGCACGGCCGGCGTTGTTGACCAGCATGTCGATTGTCGCCGATTTTTTCGAAAGCCCTTCTTTACCGGCGGCCGCGTCCGTGACATCGCAGCCGGTTCTCGATGTCGAGCACGTGCACCTTCGCGCCGGCCTTCTCGAGAAGCGTGACGGTGGCCGCGCCGATGCCTTTCGCACCGCCGGTGACGACCGCAGTTTTCCCGTCAAATCGAACATGGGCGGCAAGTATACTGAGCCGCGATGCACGACCTGGTGATCCGCAACGCGCTGCTCGTCGACGGCCTCGGCTCGCCGCCGCGGCGCGGGCGATCTCGCGGTCGGCGACGGAAAGATCCTGCGAAGTCGGCGAAGACCGAGCCTTTCCGCCAAGGAGACCATCGACGCCGACGGCCTGGCGCTGATGCCGGGGATCATCGACAACCACACGCACTACGACGCGCAGATCACCTGGGACCCGCGGCGTCGCCCTCGCCCGCGCTCGGCGTCACCACCGCGGTGATCGGCAACTGCGGCTTCACCATCGCGCCCTGCCGTCCGGCCGACCGCGAGCTGGTGATGCAGCAACCTCACCCAGGTCGAAGGCATGTCGCTCGACGTCGCTGCGCGCCGGCATCCGCTGGGACTTCGAGATCGTTGCCGCAGTACCTCGACATGCTCGAGCGCCAGCGGCGCGGCGCTGAACATCGCCGGCTTCGTCGGCCACTCGTCGGTGCGCACCTACGTGATGGGCGCGGAGGCGAGCAAACGCGCGGCCACCGCCGCCGAGGTCGCTTCAGATGAGAGACCTCGTGCTGGAAGGGCATGCGCGCCGGCGCGATCGGCTTCTCGACCACCACCTCGCCGGCGCACAACGGCGAAGGCGGCCTGCCGATGCCCTCGCGCCTCGCCGACGAGGCCGAGCTGCGCGCGCTGGTCGGCTGCCTGCGCGGAAGCCGGCCGCGGCGTGTTCATGCTGACCAAGGGCGGCCAGACGCGCGATGCCGTTCCTCGAGGCGCTCGCCGCGCGACAGCGGCGCGGCCGGTGATCGTCGCCGCGCTCCTGCACAACAGCACCAACCCGCGCGCCGTGTTCGAAGACCTCGAAGCAATCAGCGACGGCCAATGCGCGCGGCCACGCGCTGCGTCGGCGCGGTCTCGTGCTGCCCGCTGGCGATGGAGTTCACGCTGCACTCGCCCTACGCGTTCGAAGGCCTGGAATCCTGGCAACCGGCCTCGCCCTCAAGGGCGAATCCTTCAAGGCGAAAATTCAGGAAAAGCAAGTTCCGCGACGCGGTCCGTGCCGAGCTTATCCAAGCCGGCGCATTTCCGCATCTTCAACGGCGAGTGGGACAAGGTGCGCGTCGTCGAGCTCGGCACGCGCCGAATACGAGCAGCGCACCGATCGCGCGAGCTCGCGCAAAGCCGCCGGCCGCGATCCGCTCGACTTCATGCTCGACCTCGCGCTCGAGGAGAACCTCGACACGGTGTTCAGCGCGCTGCTGCTCAACTCCGACGAGAAGGCGGTGGGCAAGATGCTGCGCCACCCCTGCTCGCTGGTCTCGCTCTCGGACGCCGGCGCGCACCTCACCGTTCTTCAACGACGCCGGCTTCGGCCTGCACCTCCTCGGCCACTGGGTCCGCGAGCTCGGCGTGCTGACCTCGCCGAGGCGGTCTGGCGGCTGACCGGGCACCCGGCGGCGGTCTTCGGCATCGAGAACCGCGGCGCGCTGAAGCCGGGCCACCACGCCGACCTGCTGCTCTTCGATCCGGCCAGGATCGAGCGCGGGCCGGTGAAGCGCACCTTCGACCTGCCCGGCCGGCGAGCCGCGCCTCACCGCGCAGGCGGTCGGCGTGCACGGCGTCTGGGTGAACGGCGCGCGCATCGTCGGTCGACGACGGAGGGCGCGTCCGAGCGAGAAGCTGCCGCGACAGCTGCTGCGACAGCTTCGCCGCGTAGCGTTCGCTCACGACAAAGAAAAAGCCTGCGCAAACAGGGCGTTTGAAGCGCAGCGTCGCACGCAGGCGTCGTCGACAGGCGACTACGCGCCACGCCTGACGATCTTTCAAGCCCTTGTTTCCGAACGGAAGTGCGTGGGCATGGTTCGTGCGAACTGACACTCTGCTGTCCCATCCATCACTACAGAGAGGGCGTTCAAAGTGCTACAGAAAGACGGGTTCTTCCCGCGCAAACGCGACGACAGTTTCTTCCGCCCGGCCACGCCGGTGACCGCCACCTCCCGGCCGCTCCGGTCGCGAGCGCCCGCGGTGCAGCCCGCCGCCGAGAAAGCGACGCGCGCCGCGAGGCGAAGCTCGTGGTCGGCCGGGAGATCAAGATCAAGGGCGTCGAGATCAGCGACTGCGACACGCTGGTCGTCGAAGGCCGCATCGAGGCGACGCTCGACTCGCGCGTGCTCGAGATCACCGAGCACGGCGTGTTCCAGGGCACGATCGCCGTCGACAACGCCGAGATCCGCGGCCGCTTCGAGGGCGAGCTGACGGTGCGCAAGCAGCTCGTCATCCACGCCACCGGCAAGTGCTCGGGCAAGATCCGCTACAGCCAAGATCAAGATCGAGGAAGGCGCGGAGCTCGCGGGCGAGATCTCCATGCTCGACAAGGCGCAGGCCAACCTCTCGGTCAGCCGCAAGGTCGCGTAGGGCCCCAGGTCAAGCCCTCGCCGGAGCCGACGCCTTCGGCGACTGTTCTTCGGACGCGGCGAAGCACCAGCGCACGAAGCCTTCTCCCTCCGGCCCGAACGCCGATCCCGGCGCGAGGCCGAGGCCCGTTTCCTTCACCAGCTTCTTGCAGAACGCCAGGCTGTCGTCCACGCCCTCCACCTTGACGAACGCATACATGGTGCCGGCAGGGCTGGCGACCGAGACTCGCGGAATCTTCTGCAGCTCGGCGACGAGGAAGTTCGCTCGCCTTGCGGTAGCGGCTGAGCGAGCGCGCGATGATCGGCTCGCCCTCCTTGAGCGCGACGATGCCGGCGCGCTGCACGAACACCGGCGCGCAGGAGGTGTTGTATTCGATCAGCTTGCCGAGGTCGGCGACCAGGCCGCGCGGCACCACCAGCCAGCCCAGGCGCCAGCCGGTCATCAGCCACGACTTGGAGAAGGTGTTGGCGCTGATCACGCGGTCGCCCTCCTCCGCGATGTCGAGGAACGACGGCGCCACGCCTGCCCGCCTCGAAGTAGAGCCGCTCGTAGGCGTCGTCGGCGAAGATCCAGATGCCGTGCTTGCGGCAGTGCTCGAGGATCGCCCGCTGCTGCTCGGCGCGTCACCGTCCAGCCGGTCGGGTTGTTGGGCGAATTGAGGTAGAGCGGCTTTCGTCCCTGGTTTCAGTTCATCCAGTCAGTTCGTCGATGTCGAGCTGCCATCCGGACGGCGAGAACTCGAGCGCCACGGTTGCCACCTGCGCGCCGAGGATCTTGGGAATCTCCTGCAGGTTCGGCCACAGCGGCACGACTTCCACCACGCGGTCGCCCGGGTCGACGAGGAGCTGGGAGGCGATCATCAGCGCGTTCACGCCCGCCGAGGTGATGGCCAGCCTCGTCGGGGCTCGATGCCGGTGTGCAGCTGCGAGATGTAGCGCGCCAGCGCCTCGCGCAGCTCCGGGATGCCGAGGTTGTGGGTGTAGAAGACCTCGCCCGCGGCGATCGAGTCGGTGGCGGCCTCGCGGATGAACTGCGGCGTCGGCTCGTCGGGCTCGCCGACCCAGAAGGCGAGCACGTCCTGCGCGCCGACGCCTTCGTTGTAAAGTTCACGGATCTTCGAGGCGGTCAGCGCGCGGACCGCGGCACGCGCCGCCAGTGGAGATTCCGATTTCATGAACCGCCTAATTTTAGACTGGTCGCTGATCGCGGCCATCGCCACCATGATCGCGTGGGGCATGAACTTCGCCTTCATGAAGTATCTGCTCGACCAGCTTCGGGGTCGGCCCATTCATGTTCCTGCGCTTCCCGGTGCTGCCGCTGCTCGGCCTGGCCCTGCTGATCGTCATCTTCCGCCACCGCATCGCCCATACCTGGCCGAAGCGCGCTGACCTGCCGCGCTTCCTGCTGTGCGCGCTGGTCATCGGCCACGTGCTGCACATCAGCGCGGTGGACGTACGGCATGAACCTCTCGACCGCGTTCTCGTCGTCGCTGGTGCTGACCTGAGCCAGCCGCTGTTCACCCTCGCCATCCTCGCCTGTGCTGGGCGTCGAGCGCCTGCGGCAGGCAGCAGCTCGTGGGGACCGTGATCGCCTTCGCCGGAATCGTCATCTTCCTCGGCGACAAGTTCACCGGCGGTTTCTCGCGCGCCGGCCTGGGCGACCGACGCTGCTGGTGGCGGGCGCCTCCTTCTCCGCTTACACGGTGCTCTCGCGGCCGCTCGTCGACGCGCTACGGTCCCCTGATCGTGCTGTCGTACACGCTGCTCTTCTCGATGCCCATCATGCTCGCTTTCACCTCCCCGTTCCTGGACGAGCCGACGGCTCGCGAGCTTCGGGCCGGCGGTCTGGGCGGCGCTGTTCTGGGCGCTGGTGGTCTGCTCGTTCGTCGGCTGGCTGCTCTGGACCTGGGTGAACAGCGTGCGCGGTGTGGCGCGCAGCGCGCCCTTCAGTACCTGATGCCGCCGGTGGCGGGCGTGATCGGCGTGGCTCACGCTCGGCGAGACCTTCACCTGGCTGAAGATCGCCGGCGCCGCGGTCACGATGGCGGGCGTGGCGTACGCGCAGTTCGGCGGCCGCGCCGCCGCCGCGCGAGGCCGCGCAGCCCGACTGCGGCCTGATTAGAATTCGCATCATTCCAAGGGGGATATGACATGTCACAAGGACACGGTGCGCACGGCGACCACGGCAGCAACAAAGGCATCGCGCTGCTGATCTCGGTTCTGGCGCTGGTACTCGCGCTTCTCGGAAACGCTCGGCAAGAACGCGCAGACCTCGGCGCTCGCGCATCAACATCGAGGCCTCGAACCTGTGGGCCTTCTTCCAGGCGAAAACCATCCGCCAGACGGTGCTGCGAACGGCAGCCGAGCAGACCGCGGTTTCGAATTCGTCCGAGAAGTTCAAGAAAGCAGATCGAGGCCTGGCGCAAGACCGCCGACCGCTACCAGTCCGAGCCCGAGACCGGCGAAGGCCGCGAGGCAACTCGCGGCCCGCGCCAAGGCAGCCGAGAAGAAGCGCGAGACTGCGGCATCCGCGTACCACAACTTCGAGTCTGCCTCGGCGCTCACCGCAGATCGCCATCGTCCTCGCCTCGGCGTCGATCATCACCGGCATGGTGGCGCTCGTCTGGACCGCGGGCGTCCTCGGCGTGCTGGCGATCCTCTTCTGCGTGATGGGCTTCTTCTTCCCCACGCGATTCACATCGCCTTCTAGCCGAGCTGCGCGGCCCGGGCGAAGAAGGGACTGGAAGCCGGCGAGCGCCCGGTCGATCGCCGCGGCGTCGACGTCCAGATGCGTGACGAGACGCATCGGCGCGCGCGGCAGCACCAGGACGCCTGCGCGCTGAAGCTGCGCAGCTAGCGAGATCGCAGTCGCCGCGGAGATCTTGAGCAGCACCATGTTGGTGGTTGAGCTGCGCCTCGAGGCCGAGGTCGCGCAAGCCCCTGGCGAGCCGCGCGGCGTTGTCGTGGTTCCTCGCGCAACCGCGCGGTGTTGTGCTCCAGCGCATGGAGGCCGGCCGCGGCGATCACTCCCGCCTGGCGCATGCCGCCGCCGAGGATCTTCCTTGCGCGTTTGGCCTTCTCGAATGAATTCGGCTTCTTCCCAGCAGGACCGTACCGGCCGGCGCACCTGAGTCCCTTCGACAGGCACGAGGACACCGAGTCGAAGCCGGCGCAGAGCTCCTTGACGCTCATGTTCTGCGCGATCGGCGGCGTTGAAGATCCGGGCGCCGTCGAGATGGATGGAAAGATTCTTCTTTCGCGAAAGAGCGACCGCATTCGCCAAGGTATTTCCGCGGCAGCACGCGTCCGGTGATGGTGTTCTCCAAGCGCCAGCAAGCTGCGTGCGCGGGAAATGCGGATCGTCGGGCTTGATCGCCGCCTCGACATCCAGCGAGATCCAGCGTGCCGTCGGGCCGGTTCGGCACGACCTGCGGCTGGATCGAGCCGAGCACCGCCGAGGCCGCCGGCCTCGTAGCGGTAGCTGTGCGCCTCGGAGCCGAGGATCACCTCCTCGCCGCGCTGGCAGTGGCTCATCAGCGCCGCGAGGTTGGACTGGGTGCCCGGTGGGAAACAGCAGCGCCGCTTCGAAACCGAAAAGCGAGGCGGCATGCTCCTGCAGGCGGTTCGACCGTCGGGTCGTCGCCGAACGACGTCGTCGCCGACGTCCGCGTCGTGCATCGCCTTGCGCATCCCCGCCGAGGGCGGGTAACGGTGTCGGAGCGCAAGTCGACGATCGCGGACATCCGGAAGCTTAAGTCAAATCTGAATGCGGGTGCCTAGCTCGATGACGCGGTTGTCGGGAATGCTGAAGTAGCTGGCGGCATTGCCGGCGTTGCGCGCCATCGCAGCGAAGAGGCGCTCCCGCCACATCGCCATCCCGCCCGCGCGCGCACCGGCACGATGGTCTGCCGCGACAGGAAGAACGACGCCTCCATCGGCTCGATGTCCAGTCCCTGGGCCCGGCAAAGCTCCAGCGCCTGCGGGACGTCGGGACTGTTCATGAAGCCGTAGCGGGCGCGCACGCGCCAGAAGCCACCGCCGAGCGCCTCGCAGACGACCCGGTCCTCCATCGGGACCCAGGGGACATCGCGGAACTCGACCGTCAGGAACACGACCTTCTGCTGCAGCGCCTTGTAGTGCTTGAGGCTGTGCAGCAGCGCGTGCGGCGTGACTTCGCGCGCCGCGGTCAGGAACACGGCGGTCCCGGAACGCGCTGCACCTGTATCGTGCGACAGGGACCGAAGGAAAGCCTCCAGCGGCACGGAGTCCTGGCGCAGCCGCTCGGCGAGGATCGCGCGCCCGCGCCGCCAGGTGCACCATGACGATGAATACCGCGGCGCCGAGCGCGAGCGGGAACCAGCCGCCGTCGTGAATCTTCAGCAGCGCCGCGCCGAACAGCGTCGCGTCGACGAGCATGAAGAAGCCGGTGGCGAGCAGCGCACAGCCAGAGCGGATAGCCCCAGCCGTAGCGGATGACGAAGAAGGTGAGGAAGGTGGTCGCGAGCATGGTGCCCATCACCGCGACGCCGTAGGCCGAGGCGAGCTTGCGTCGAGGAGCCGAAGCCGATCACCGCGGCGGCGATCGATCACGCGAGCAGCAGCCAGTTCACCGCCGGGATGTAGATCTGGCCCATGGTCGCGCGCCGAGGTGTGGCGGACCTCCATGCGCGGCAGGTAGCCGAGCTGGATCGCCTGCCGCGTCATCGAGTAGCGCGCCCGAGATCGTCGCCTGCGAGGCGATGACCGTCGCCGCGGTGGCGAGCGCCACCATCGGGTACAGCGCCCACGACGGGTACAGCGAGGTAGAACGGGTTCTCGAGCGCCTTCGGATCGTCGATCAGCAGCGCGCCCTGGCCGAAGTAGTTGAGCACCAGCGCCGGCGCCACCAGCCCGAACCAGGCGACGCGGATCGCGCGCGTGCCGAAGTGCCCCATGTCGGCGTAGAGCGCCTCGGCGCCGGTGATCGCCAGCAGCACCGAGCCGAGCACGACGAACGACGCGAAGCCGTGGCCGGTGACGAAGCGCCATCGCGTGCGCGCGGGTTCAGCGCGGCGAGCATCGCCGGGCTGCTTGACGATGTTCCACGACGCCCGACGGCGCCGAGCGAGGCGAACCAGAGCGCGCACACCGGGCCGAACAGCAGGCCGACGACGCCGGTGCCATGCCGCTGGATGAGGAACAGGCCGACCAGGATGCCGGTCGCGATGCGGCACGACGTAGGGCTTGAACGCAGCGGTGCCGACCTCGAGCCCCTCGACCGCGGAGAGCACCGAGATCGCCGGCGTGAGCAACCGCGTCGCCGTAGAAGAGCGCCGCGCCGAACACGCCGATCGCGAGCAGCGGCGCCGTCCAGCGCGGGCTGTTCTTCACCGACGCGGTGGCGAGCGCGAGCAGCGCCATGATCCCGCCCTCGCCGCGGTTGTCGGCGCGCATGACGAGCGATCACGTACTTGAGCGACACCACGATCATCAGCGCCCAGAAGATGCGTCGACAGGCCGCCGATGATGTTGGCCGCGTTGAGCGGGATGCCGTGCTCCGGGTTGAACGTTTCCTTGACCGCGTACAGCGGGACTGGTGCCGATGTCGCCGTAGACGACGCCGAGCGCGAGCAGCGCGAGCGTCGCGGCCGTGCGCCTGCCGAGGCTGGTGAGTTCATGGGGCGCGCAGCTTAGGCCGCCGACGGGCGTGCGCGCGCGCCGGCGGCCGCGATTTTTACGGCGTCTTTACGCGTCGTTGCGCTAAAGTCGCCGCATGACGAGGAGCGGTACGCGTGGGCGCTCGCCGCCACGGCGCGCGTGCACGGCTGCGGGCATCGCCATGCGCGGACGCTTCGACCTGGTCAACATCGCCATGGTCTACCTGCTCGCGGTGGTGATCATCGCGCTGCGCTACAGCCGCGGCCCGGCGATCGCGACCGCGGTCCTGTCGCGTCGCCGCGTTCGATTTCCTGTTCGTGCCGCCGCAGGGACGTTCACGGTGGACGACCTGCAGTACCTGCTGACCTTCGCCATCATGCTCGCGCGTCGGCGCTGATCATCGTCGGCCTCGAGCGACGGCCTGCGGCGCCAGGCCGCCGCGCAGGCGCAGCTGAGCATCGCAGGCCGAAACCGAGCGCATCCGCAGCGCCCTGCTCGCCTCGATCTCGCACGACCTGCGCACGCCGCTGGCGGTGATGTCGGGCGCGTCCTCCAGCCTCGCCGAGCGCGGCGAGCGCATCGAGCGCGGACGAGCGGCGCGCCCTGGCGCGCAGCGTCTTCGACCAGGCGCGCGAGATGTCCGCGCACGTCGACAAGGTGCTGCAGATGACGCGCCTCGAAGCCGGCGCGATCGAGCTCGAGCGCGACTGGGACTCGCTGGGCGAGATCGCCGGCTGCGGTCCTGCGGCGCCTCGCCGACGCACGCTGGCTTCGCACCGCATCGTCGTCGACCTGCCGCGCGACCTGCCGCTGGTGCGCGTCGACGCCGCCCTGATCGAGCAGGTCGCTCGCCAACCTGCTGGAGAACGCGCTGCGCCACACGCCCGCCGGGCACGGTGGTGCAGCCTGCGCGCCAAGCGCGCCGAGCGGCGAGGTGGTGGTTTCGGTCGAGGACTTCGGCCCGGGCCTGCCGGACGAGGCGATCGAGCGCGCTGTTCGCCAAGTTCCATCGCGGCGCGCGCCGAAGGCCCGACCGCGCGGCATGGGCCTGGGCCTCTCCATCTGCCGGGCGATCGTGCGCCTGCACGGCGGGCGCCTCTGGGCGGAGCAGTGTCTCGGGCGGCGGCACGGCGTTCCGCTTCACGCTGCCGATCGAGCCCGCGCCTTCGCTGCCCGGCCGGAGCTCGCAGCGTGACAGCCAGCTGCGCGCCGACGATCCTGGTCGTCGAGGACGAGCCCGAGATCCGGCGCTTCCTGCGCGCGTCGCTCGGCGCCGAGGGCTACCGCGTGGTCGAGTCGGCGAACGGCGCGGCGCGGCGCGATCGACGCCGGCACGCACAAGCCCGGACCTCGCCATCGTCGACCTGGCGCTGCCCGATCTCGACGGCATCGAGGCTGATCCGGCAGATCCGCGAGCTGGTCGCCGATGCCGATCGTGGTGCTGTCGGCGCGCAACCAGGAGCGCTCAAGATCGACGCGCTCGACGCCGGCGCCGACGACTACGTCACCAAGCCGTTCGGCGTCGGCGAGCTGCTGGCGCGGGTGCGCGCGGCGCTGCGCCACGCGGTGCGGCCGCCGACCGGCGCAGCCGCTGTCACTCGGGCGAAGCCACGCATCGACCTCGAAAAGCGCCGCGCCTGGCGCGGCGGGACGGAAATCCACCTGACCGCGATCGAGTTCCGCCTGCTCGCCTGCCTGGCGAAGCATCTCGACATGGTGGTCACCCAGCGGCATCTGCTCGCCGAAGTCTGGGGGCCGTCGCACGTCGAGGACACGCACTACCTGCGCGTCTACATGAAGCAGCTGCGCGACAAGCTCGAGGCCGATCCGGTGCGGCCGAAGTACCTGCATGACCGAGACCGGCGTCGGTTACCGCCTGGTTGCGGACGAGTCCCAGACACCGTGAACCTGCGTCGACGGCTGCCGCTGTTGCTGGCCGCGGCGGCGTTCATCGCGTGGGGCGCGTGGTACGGCCACCGCAATGCGCTGCGGCCCGTTTCCCGACTGGCAGTCCTCGCCTTACGTGCTTCCCTATCCCGCAGGCTCGGCCTACTACGTCAACCAGTCCAACTGCACCAATGGCGGCCACCAGGGTCCTTACAAGTATTCCTACGACTTCGTCATGCCGATCGGCACGAAGGTCACGGCGGCCCGGGCCGGGATCGTGGCGGACATACCGCACGACGTTTCGCGACGGCCAGCACGGTCTCGGCGAAGCGAACTGGGTCAAGATCCGCCATGCCGACGACACCATCGCCTCCTATTCGCATCTCACCGCGCGCGGCGCCGCTCGTGAACGTCGGCGAGCGCGTCGTCGCCGGGCAGCCGATCGGGCTGAGCGGCAACACCGGAAATACCGGCGGGCTGCCGCACCTGCACTTTCACGTCAGCCGCTGCCCGGAACCGACCGACGCGTGCGGCACGTTGCCGGTGACTTTCCGGAATACCGATCCCAATCCCGACGGCCTGGACGGAAAACGCGACTACCTCGCGCGCCCGTACTAGATCTGCACCCGGGTGCCGAGCTCGATCACGCGGTTGGTCGGGATGTTGAAGTAGTCGGTGACGTCGCCGGCGTTGCGCGCCATGGCGGCGAACAGGCGGTCGCGCCACAGCGCCATGCCGATGCCGCCCTCGGTCGGCGACGATCTTCTGCCGCGAGACGAAGAACGAGGTCTCCATCGGCTCGAACTTGAGGCCGAGCGGGCCGCACAGGTCGAGCGCGCCGTGTGACGTCGGGCCGGTTCATGAAGCCGAAGCGCAGCCGCACGCGCCAGCAGCCGTTGCCGAGCCGCTCGACCCGGACCCGCTCCTCGAACGACACCCAGGGCACGTCGCGCACCTCGACGGTGAGGAACACCACGCGCTCGTGCAGCACCTTGTTGTGGTTGAGGTTGTGCAGCAGCGCGTGCGGCGTGGCGTCGGGCGTGGCGGTGAGGAAGATCGCGCGTGCCCGGGACGCGCTGCGGCGGGTCGCGGAACAGCGCCTCGAGGAACGGCCCGAGCGGCACCGACTGGGCATTGAGCTGCGCGAACAGCACCTCGCGGCCGCGCCGCCAGGTCGCCATCACGGCGTAGACGCCGGCGCCGATCACCAGCGGGAACCAGCCGCCGTCGGCGATCTTGAGTCAGCGTCGCGGAGAAGAACGCGAGGTCGACGATGGCGAAGAAGCCGGTGGCGAAGATGCACAGCCACAGCGGATAGCGCCAGCATGAAGCGGATGACGAAGAAGGTGAGCAGCGTGTCGACCAGCATGGTCGCGGTCACCGCCACGCCGTAGGCGCCGGCGAGGCTCGACGAGGAGCCGAAGCCGATCACCGCGGCGATCACCGTCGGCGCACAGCAGCCAGTTGATCGCCGGGATGTAGACCTGCCCCATCTCGCGCGCCGAGGTGTGGACGATGGTCATGCGCGGCAGGAAGCCGAGCTGCACCGCCTGCTTGGTGAGCGAGATAGGCGCCCGAGATCACCGCCTGCGAGGCGATCACGGTCGCGGCGGTGGCGAGCACGATCATCGGGTAGAGCGCCCAGCCGGGCAGCAGCAGGTAGAAGGGATTCTGCACCGCCGACGGATTCACCATCAGCAGCGCGCCCTGGCCGAAGTAGTTCAGCACCAGCGCCGGCGCCACCAGGCTGAACCAGGCGATGCGCACCGGCCCCTTGCCGAAATGGCCCATGTCGGCGTAGAGCGCCTCGGCGCCGGTCACCGCCAGCACCACCGAGCCGAGCACGAGGAACGACGCGGCGCCGTGGCTCGTCAGGAAGTGCAGCGCGTAATACGGATTGAGCGCGTGCAGGATCGACGGGGCGCGGACGATGCCGCAGATGCCGGCGGCGCCGATCGCCACGAACCAGAGCATGGTGATCGGCCCGAACAGGCGGCCCACCGCCGCGGTGCCGCTTCGCCTGGAAAGCGAACAGCGCCAGCAGCACGCCGACCGCGATCGGCACGACGTAGGGCTTGAAGGCGCTGGGTGCCGACCTCCGAGGCCCTCGACCGCGGAGAGCACGGAGATCGCCGGCGTCAGCACCGCGTCGCCGTAGAAAAGCGAGGCGCCGAAGATGCCGATCAGCAGCAGCGGCACGCTTCCAGTGCGGATGGTTGCGGATCGCCTGCTGCGCGAGGGCGATCAGCGCCATGATGCCGCCCTCGCCCTTGTTGTCGGCGCGCATGATCAGCACCACGTACTTCAGCGACACCACGATCATCAGCGCCCAGAAGATGGTCGACAGGCCGCCGAGGATGTTCTCCTGCGTGAGCGGGATGCCGTGCTCGGGCGAGAAGGTCTCCTTCGACGGCGTACAGCGGGCTGGTGCCGATGTCGCCGAACACCACGCCGAGCGCGAGTAGCGTCAGTCCAGCCGTGGAGGAGCGTATCGAGCGAATCGCGGGCTGCCATCGAGCCGCGAAGCTACCGCCCCTACGCTAAAGCAAATCAGGGCTTGTAAGAACTGAGCTGGCGCTCGAGCTTCAGCTTCAACGGCTCTGCCTGCAGGCAGCCTCGGGGACGCGCGCTCGCGGCTCGGCCAGGCGACGACCGCGACGATCGCGGCGAGCAACGCGCCGACGACGACAATAACGCAAGCTTCGCCTCGCCGGCAGCAGGCGCGCGCAGCTCGTCGCTCTCCTCGCTGCGGACCGTGCTCTTCCTCGGCGACAAAGCGCGCTGCCTTAGCGTTCTCCTCGAGCGCCTGCGCGGCGGCGATGCGCGGCGCGCAGCGCGTCCGCGGCGTGTCGATTCCGCCTCGGCGCGGCGATTGGCCTGGCGCCTCGCTCTTCGCTTCGATCGCGGCGCGCGCGGGCAGGGCTCGCCGCCGCCTTCTCCTCGATCTTCTGGCGGCGCGCCGCGGCGCGCGGCCTCGGCGTCGGCCTCGGCCCGCGCCGCAGCGCCAGTCCGAGCTCTTCCTCGCGCTCGGCGCGCGCCGCCTCGGCCTGTGCCGCGGCTTGCGCGGCCGCAGCCGCCTCCTGCGCCTTGAGCGCGAGCGCCTCTTCGGCGCTGATCCGGGATTGCAGGGTCGCGGTGGCGCGCGACTCCGCCTCGGCGCGCTCGGCGGCGAGCGACTGGCTGCGCCGCTCGGCCTCGAGCCGGCCCTGCAGCGCCGCCGCCGCCTTGCCTTCGCTCTGCTCGCGCTCGTGCGCGACGCGCAGCGCCGGCGGTGTCGGCTTCGGCGCGCGCCTGCGCGCTCCGGCGCAGCTCCGCGTCGAGCGCTGCGCGCTCGCGCGCCCGCCTGCGCCGCCTTTTTTCTCCGCGGTCGCGGCCAGCTTCCGCCTCGCGCTTCAGGGCCTGCTCGGCCGCGATGCGTTCCTGCAGCCTCCGCGCGCGGCGGCCGCCGACGCGGCAGCAAGCCTCGGCCGCCTCGGCGCGGCGGCGCCGCTCGGCCTCGACGCGCGTGTGCAATGCCGTCTGTGGCGCGTGGACTCCGGCGGCTTCGCGCTCGCGCGCCAGACGCGCTGCTTTCGGCCGTCCGCGAGCCTCGCGCTGCTCCGCCGCGTGCTGTGCGGCCGCGCTCGGCCGCCTCGCGCTCCCGCGCCGCTTCCATCGCCGCCGCTTCGCGCGGCCGCGAGCGCCTGCGAGCGCTCGCCCGGGACGCTGTTCCGCTCGGCGCGCTCGCGCGCCGGCGGCAGTCGGCCGCCTGCGCCACCGCCGCCCGCGCCTCGGCTTCGGCAAGCGCGCGCGCGCCTCCGCCTCCGCCGCTTCGCGCGCCGGCCTGCACCGCTTGGCTTCCGCCTCGAGCCGGTCGCGCTCGCGCGCGCCGCCCCGCGGCATCGGCAAGCTCGCGGTCGCGCGCGGGCGCGCGCCGCCTCGTTTTCGCGCCTGTACCTTCGCTTGCGCCGCTTGCCGGGCGGCCTGCTCCGCCGCCGTCTGGCGCTGCGCCGCCTCGAGCGCCTGCGTCCTCGGCCGCGGCGCGCTCGCTCGCGCTGCCTGGCCTCGGCTTCCGCCTGGTCGGCGCCACGGCGCCCTCGGCGAGCGCCGCGGTCTTGGCATCCGCTTTGCGCGCGCGCGCGTCCTGCTCGGAGCGCAACGCGCTCGTTCTCCTCGCGCTCCGCGCCAGGCGCACCGCGTCGGCTTCCGAGGTGGCGCGCTGCTCGGCCTCGCGCCGCAGCTTCTCCTCGCTCGACTTGCGCTCGCGGGACGACTCGAGCGCTGCGCGCCTTCGTGCAGCGCGCGCTCGCGCGCCTCGCTTGCGCGCCTGCTCCTCGGCGGCGGCACGCTCGCGCCATCGCCGCCGCGGCCTGCGCTTCCGACTCCGAACGGGCGCGGGCGTGGCTCCGCCGCCTCCTCTTCCTCTGCGCCGCCGGCCCGCGGCGAGGCGCCGCGGCCTTCTTCTCCGCCTCCTCGCGCTGGCGCGCCTCGGCGAGCGCCGCGGCCTCGCGCGCGCTCGCGCTCGGCGACCAGCCGCGCCAGCCTTCGCCTCGGCTTCGGCGCGCGAGTGCGCGATGCGCCGCAGCTCGACCTCGGAGGCCTGGCGCTCGCGCGCAGGTCGATCGAGCGCTTCTCGTCGTTCGCCCGCGCCGACGCGACTTCCTCGGCGCTGCGGTCCTCTCGAGGCGCTCGCGCTCGGCGGTCTGCAACTTGTCGAACAGCTTGCTCATGGCTTGCGCGCTGCCGGCGCTACTTCCGCTTGGCAGCTGCAGCCTTCGCGAGGTCGGCAGCGCTGACCTTCGCATCTTCGGCGGCGCGGTGGCAGCGCTGCTGCGAGCGCCGCTGCGGAGGCCTGGCGGCAGGCGGCGGCGGCGCCGGCTCTCGCCAGCTTCACGGCTCCTTTGGGAGAGAAGTCGAGGTTGATCAGGTCGCCGAGCTTGTCCGAGTACGCCTCGCGCACCTTGGTCATCACCGGCAGCGCCTTCTTGAAGGCCTCGACCAGCTTCGGGTCGTATTTCTTGCCCGACGCCCTTCTCGATCTCGATGGCCTGGCGTCCTCGACGCGTCATCGGCTCGCGGTAGAACTGCGTCGGTGGTCATCGCCTCGAAGGCGTCGACGATGGCGATGACGCGGCCCGGCCAGGGAATCGCCTCGCCCTTCAGGCCCTGCGGGTAGCCGCTGCCGTCCCAGAACTCGTGGTGCGTGAGCGCGATCTGGCGCGCCAGCTTGAGCAGCGGATCGTCGTGCTCGCCGATGATCTCGGCGCCGAGCGCGGGATGGCGCTTGACGCGCTCCCAGTCGGGCGCCGAGAGCTTGTCCTTCTTGCGCAGGATCTCGGCCGGCACGCCGAGCTTGCCGATGTCGAACAGCGGCGCGGCGATCTGCATCATCTCGCAGATCTGCGGCTTCTGGCCCGCGGCCTGCGACGAGCAGCTTGGCGTACTGGCCGACGCGCATCACGCGGTTGCCCACCGCGGCGCTCTCGTGCATCTCCATCGCGCGCGCCAGGCGCTTGATCAGGTCGGTGCGCGTCTTCTCGAGCTGCGCGGTGCGCTCCTGCACCATCTGCTCGAGCTCGATGCGGCGGTTGGCGAGCGCGAGATGCAGTGCGCACCCGCGCCTGCAGCACCGCCGGCGTTGATCGGCTTGGTGATGTAGTCGACCGCGCCGAGCTGGAAGCCCTCGACCTGCGCCTGCGCCTCGCGACTTGCCGGTGAGGAAGATGACCGGGATGTGCGGCGGTCGGCGCCTCGGCCTTCAGCGCCTGGCAGACCTCGAAGCCGTTGACGCCCGGCATCTCGACGTCGAGCAGGATCAGGTCCGGGCGCGGCTCGGCGAACGCCTTCTCGATCGCGGTGCCGGCGTCGGCGGCGGTGATGCACCTGGTAGTCGCGCGCTCAGCGCCTTGCGCCATCAGCGCGAGCAGATCGGTCGTCGTCGTCGACCGCGAGGATGACGAGGTTTCGGCTTCGCTCACTCAGGGGCAGTGTATCCGGCTTGCGCGAGGCGGCTCCGGGCCTGCGCGCTGGTCAGGTGGGCGATGAACTCCTTCACGGTCGCCTGCTTCGTCTCACGCTTGGCACCGCGACGTAGACCGTGTATTTCTGCAGCTCGGCGCGGCAGCGGCCCGACCAGCTTCACGCCCTTCACCGGCAGGATCTCGCTGATCTGGTGGATGCCGAGCTCGATCTCGCCGCGCCCGACCGGCTCGGTGATGTAGCCGCCCTGGCCCAGCGTCGCTTTTGCATTGACTTCGTCGAGAGATACTCAATTGTTCAAGGATCTGCGCGACGTGCTTGCCGCTGGTCCCGGTCTTCGGGTCGATGTAGACCACGGATTTCGCCGCGAGCAGCGTGCTGCTTGAATGCTTCGGCCGTCGAGATATCCGGCAGCGGCGCGCTTCTCGTTCACCGCCACGCCGATGCCGACGCGCGCGATGCGGCCTTGCCGCTGGAGCTTGCAGCGTCTCCAGGCAGCACTTCGGTGGTGACGATCGATCATGTCCGCGGGTATCGCCCGTCGGCGAGCGATTGCACCAGCCTGCCCATCGGCTGGTATTCGATCTTCACCGTTGCGCCCGGCGAACGTGGCCGCCAGCGGATCGACGCAGCGACTTCGCCGCGCCGCCGGACAAGACACGGATGTCCTCGGCGTAACACATTCACGAGGAAAACAGCACTGATCAGAAAAAGCACATCCTCATGCTCGCTTTCCCTTTGCGTTTGATCTTTCCGAGCAGCCTGCGCGTGACGGCCGGGCATCACCGGCTCGCCGTAGAAGAAGCCCTGCACCTCGTCGCAGCCGTGGCGCTTGAGGAAGCGCACCTGCGCGTCGGTCTCGACGCCCTCGGCGATCACCTTGAGGTGCAGCGCTGTGGCCGAGCGAGATGATCGCCTGCGCGAGCACGCCCTCGTCCGGCGTCGTCGCCGCGCGCCGATGTCGCGCACGAACGAGCGGTCGATCTTGAGCGTGTCGATCGGCAGGTCCTTGCAGGTAGCGACAGGCTCGAGTAGCCGGTGCCGAAGTCGTCCACCGACAGCGCCGACGCCGAGCGACTTCAGGCCCTGCAGCGTGGCGATCGCCGGCGTCGACGTTGTGCATCACCATGCTCTCGGTGAGCTCCATCTCGAGCAGCGCCGGGTCGAGCCGCGTCTCCTCGAGGATGCGCGACACCATGCGCACCAGGCCCTCCTGGCGGAACTGGCGCGCCGAGAGGTTGACCGAGACCACGCCGGGATCGAGGCCCTGCGTCGATCCAGGCGCGCGTTCTGGCGGCAGGCCTCGCGCAGCACCCATTCGCCGATCTGCACGATCAGGCCGGTCTCCTCGGCGAGCGGGATGAAGCGCGCCGGGCGCACCAGGCCCCACTCCGGGTGCGTCCAGCGCACCAGCGCCTCGGCGCCGATGATCGCGCCGGTGCGCAGGTCGACCTTCTGCTGGTAGTGCAGCAGGAACTCCTGCCGCTCGAGCGCGCGGCGCAGCGCGTGCTCGAGCGACAGGCGCTCGTTGACGCGCTCGTTCATCTCCGAGGTGTAGAACTGGAAGTTGTTGCGGCCGTGCTCCTTGGCGCGGTACATCGCCGCGTCGGCGTTCTTGAGCAGCGTGTCGACGTCGCGGGCCGTCCTGCGGGATAGAGGCTGATGCCGGCGCTGCAGGTGACGTACGAGCTCCTTGCCGTCGATGTCGATCGGCTCGGCTGATCTCGGCGCTGATGCGCTGCATGGCGCGGAAGATCACCTCCTCGTTCGACTGGTCGTTGAGGATCAGCACGAACTCGTCGCCGCCGACGCGCGCCGACCGTGTCGCCCTCGCGCAGCACCGAGCGCAGGCGCTCGGCCATGCCCTTCAGCAGCTTGTCGCCGGCGCAGTGGCCGAGCGCTGTCGTTGACGAACTTGAAGTGGTCGAGGTCGATGAACACCACCGCGATGGCGCGCGGGTCGCGCTGCGCGTACACCGCCTGGCGCAGCCGGTCGTGCAGCAGGTTGCGGTTCGGCAGCCCGGTGAGCGCGTCGTAGTTGGCCTGGTGCTCGAGCTGCACCTGGTAGCGCTTGCGCTCGATCGAGTACTGCATCGAGCGCAGCAGCAGCTCGCGGTCGAGGCGGCTCTTGACCAGGTAGTCCTGCGCGCCGCCCTTCACCGCCGAGAGCGCGACGGTCTGGTCGTCGTTGCCGGTGAGCACGATGATCGGCACGGTCGGCGAGTGCGCGTAGACCTTGGCGAAGGTCTCGAGGCCGAAGCTGTCGGGCAGCGACAGGTCGAGCAGCACCAGCGCCGTGCTCGCCGCGCCGAGAGCTGCTCGAGGCCGTGCGACAGGCGCTCGGCGCAATGCAGCCGCGAACGGCGCGCCGGGCTCCTCCGCGAGCATCTCGCGGATCAGCCGCGCGTCGCCCGGGTTGTCCTCGATGAGGAGGACTTGTGATGCAGTCGGTTCGCTTAATGCCCGTTCGGCGGAGCGTCACCACCGTCAGCCAGAAGCGCGTCGATCGACTTCACCACCACGATGAACTTCTCCAGGTCGACCGGCTTGGTGACGTAGCAGTTGGCGTGCAGGTTGTAGGTGCGCAGCACGTCCTCTTCCGCCTTCGAGGTGGTGAGCACCACCACCGGGATGCGCTTCAGCGCCTCGTCGCGCTTGATCTCCTGCAGCACCTCGCGGCCGTCCTTCTTCGGCAGGTTGAGGTCGAGCAGGATGATGTCCGGGGCGCGGCGTCTCGGCGTACTGGCCCTGCGTGCTGCAGGAACTCCATCGCCTCGACGCCGTCCTTCACCCAGTGCAGGTTGCTGTAGACCTTGCCCTCCTTGCAGCGCCTCGCGCGTCAGGCGCTCGTCGCCGGGGTTGTCCTCGACCAGCAGGATCTCGATCGGGCCCGTTCCTGTTCGACCATGCGTTTCTCCCTCTGTCTTTCGGTAGCGTGAAATGGAAGGCGCTGCCCTCGCCCGGCCTCGACTCGACCCAGATGCGGCCGCCGTGGCGCTCGACCACCTTCTTGCAGATCGCCAGGCCGATGCCGGTGCCGGGATACTCGGCCCTTGTTGTGCAGGCGCTGGAACACCATGAAGATGCGCTCGAAGTACTGCGGCTCGATGCCGATGCCGTTGTCGCGCACCGCGAACTCGCCATTCCGAGTCTCTGTCTCGACAGACGAAACGTGGATCCGCGGCACCGACGCGGAGCGGAACTTGAGCGCGTTGCCGATCAGGTTCTGGAACAGCTGCGCGAGCTGCGCGTCGTCGGCCGTGCACCGTCGGCAGCGCGTCGTAGGTGACCGCGCGCGCCGCCTCCTCGATCGCCGCGCGCAGGTTGCGCATCGCGCGGCGCAGCGCTGCCTCGAGCTCGCACCGGCGGAACTCCTTGCCGCTTGCGTGCCGACGCGCGAGTAGGCGAGCAGGTCCTCGATCAGCTGCTTCATGCGCGCCGCGCCGTCGACGATGTAGGCCATGAACTCCGCGCGTCGCCGTCGAAGCTGCTCGCCGTAGCGCCGCAGCAGCAGCTGCGTGTAGCTCGACACCATGCGCAGCGGCTCCTGCAGGTCGTGCGAGGCGACGTAGGCGAACTGCTCCAGCTCGGCGTTGGAGCGCTTGAGCTCCTCGTGCGCCTCGCGCAGCGCGGTCTCGGCGCTGCTTGCGCTCGGTGATGTCGTCGAACACCGCGATCTCGTAGAGCGGCCGGCCGTCGGCGTCGCGCACCAGCGCGATCGCCAGGTCGCACCCAGACCACGCGGCCGTCCTCGCGCAGGTAGCGCTTCTCGAAGCGCGCCGACTCGATCTCGCCGGCGAGCATGCGCGCGCGGCCGGCGTCGGTGACGTCGCGGTCCTCGGGGTGCGAGATCTCCTTCACCGTGCGTGCCGACCAGCTCGGTCCTCGGCGTAGCCGAGGATCTCGCACAGGCTGCGGTTGACGCGCATGAAGCGCCCGTCGAGGCCGACGTGCGCGATGCCCGAGGCGGCGAGCTCGAAGGTCTGGCGGAAGCGCGCCTGCGCTCTGCTGCAGCGCACTCCCGGCCTGCGCGCCGCGCGGTGATGTCGTCGGCACACCGCGATCTCGTACGCGGCTTGCCGTCGGCGTCGCGCTCGCACCACCATGCTGAAGTGCACCCACACGGCCGAGCCGTCCTTGCGCAGGTAGCGCTTTTCGAGGCGCACCGCGTCGATCTCGCCGGGTACAGCGCTCGGGCGCTGCATCGTTGATGACGTCGAGTCGTCGGGATGCGAGGTCTGGCCGGCACCGCTGAGTGCAGCTCGTGCTCGGCGTAGCCGAAGGATCTCGCACAGGCGCGCGGTTGACGCGATGAAGCGCCGGTCCATGCCGATGTGCGCGATGCCGGAGGCGGCGAGCTCGAAGGTCGGCGGAGGCGCGCCTCGCTCTGCTGAGCAGCAGCTCGGCGTGCGCGCTCGGTGATGTCAGTGATGGTCGACGCAGGCCGTAGTGGTCGGTCTCGTCGAGCGGCGCAGGAAGGCGGTGTTGACCGACGGCCAGGTGATGCCACGCCGGGCGCTCTTGATGCCGATGCGCAGCCCGGTCTGCGGCTTGCCGGTGCGCACCGTGAGGCGGGTCAGCCGGTCGGGTTCCGCGAGCGGCGTGCCGTCCTCGTGGTCACGGACCAGGCAGCGAGGTGAAGCCCGGCTTGCCGATGAGCTGGCGAGCGGCAGGCCGACGATGCGCGCTCAAGCCGCGCGGTTGCCCGCGATGATGTTGAGCGACGGTCGTAGATCAGCATGCCTTCGTTCGCCGAATCCACCACCGCGCAGAAACTGCTCCTCGCTCTCGCGCAGCGCCATCTCTGCGCGCCGCGTGACGTCGAAGATCGCGCCACGACCAGGCCCTGCGCCTCGCCCTGGTCCGGGTAGGTCGCCTTGTAGTGAATGGTGTCGCGCCGGCGGCCCGTCGGGCGGCAATGATGGTGGTCGGGTAGGTCTGGAGCGCCCGGGCGCTCCACAGCTCGTCGTCGCGCTTGCGGCGCATCGGCGGTCTCGACGGGTTCTGCGGAATCTTGGTCGGGCACCTAGCTTGCCGACTTAGCCCTCGGGGGCGTCGCCGGTGACAGCTCCTCCAGTGCCCTGTTGCTCCAACGGCTTGATAACGGCCGTCGCGCGACTTCACATGCACCAGCACCGCGCTCACTCGCAAAGGCAGCTCGAAGGTTTCTTCCGGCGCCGCCGGCTTTCAACTGCCGTTTTGACTGGCGAGTTTCCTCCGCCGCTGATTTAATCTGCGTAGAGGCCCCTGGCGGATGGCCTTGTGCGCGGCCAGCGGGTCATCGATGGTTTCGAGCGTCGGCGCCGCGACGTTCGCGGCGCGCGCAAAGAAACGCGAGCGTGCGCGACGAGCTGCGCCTCGATCTCCATCGGGCGATTGCGCTCCAGGTAGTCCTGCAGCATCGGACGGCTTGTGGGCGAGCAGCGCCCGAGGTCGTGGGCTGCCGCCCGGCCGCCGCGGCGCGCGCTTCCGGTGTCGACGCCGATGCGCGGCGGCGATCGCCGCCGCCTCCGTCCGGACCGAGAGCGCGCGGCGATCTCCGGGTCCAGGTCGGATTGCGCGCACCGTGGCGGTCGCGGCCTCGGTCGTTGCAGCAGCGCGCCGGCGCCAGACGCCTGCACGAGGTTCTGGACCAGCGCCGCCCAGACCGCCGGCCGGATGTCCGGCCGGCGGCGGCGACGACAATGCCGGTCTGCTTCGAGCAGCGCGCCTCACCCGGGATAAGACCCTACGGGCGGTCGCGCATCGTCCGCATCTTCCCACCACGAGCATAAGTTGTTGCCGGGCACGACGGTTGACGGGATCACGCCGGGCTCCTGCGACCTCGTTCGCCGAATACACCACGCCGCCGACCGCATTTCTGCTCGGGCCTGAAGTCTTTGCAGTCTCTGCCGTGAGGGTCAGGTTTTGAAGATCCAGGCGGCTGCGGCCGGTCGCGCGACGCCGATGCCGTACCACCACGGGATGCCGTTCTGGCGCGAACACCGCCGCGTGTCGCGGGCCTGAGGAGCAGGCGCGGCGGCGTCGGCAAAGCTCGCCGAGCGCGTTGGCCTTGAGCGTGACGAACACCGCGAAATCCTGCACACCGAGGCCGGCAACGGTGGGCTGAGCGCGCACGCCGGCCGACGACTTCGTCTGGTCGCCGTGGCAGCAGCTTTGGGCTATCGCCTCGCGCCCGCATCGCCTCCAGGTGCGCGCCGCGCGCGATCGACCGAGACGCCGTGGCCGCGCGCGGCGAGCCGCGCCGCGATGATGGCCGCCGACCGCGCCGGCGCCGAAGATGCAGATGCTGCATTTAGGGCGTCTTATAGAATCGCGGCGATATCGCAGAAGCGGCCCCCGTGGTGATCGCCGGCGCCGGTCCCACGGGGGCTGATGTGGCGCGCTGGCGCTCGGCGCGCGAGGGCGTGCCGGTGGTGGTTAATGCGAGGCCGAGCTCCTGCTCACGCGCGACCTTTGCGCGCGGGCCCTATCCACCCGCCGACGCAGGACATGATGGCGCCTTACGGCATCACGGAGCGGATGCGTCAGCACGGCGGTCTGCAGGCGCGGACGTGGCGGGTGCGGAGCCGTCGACGGCAGTCTGTGGTGGCGGAGTTCGACCTCGGGCTGCTCGCCGGACGTGACAGCCGTATCCTACCGCCTGCACCTCGAAGCGCGCACCGGCTGACGCCGATCCAGCTCGACGTGCTGCGCAAAGGGGCAAGCCAGCGTGCAGGTGCACTTCGGCCATCGCGTGACCGAGCTTCGAGCATCGCGCATTCGGTGCGGGTGCAGTTCGAGTCCGGACGGCATTCCCGGCACGTCGAGGCCGTCGTGGCTGATCGGCGCCGACGGCGGCCGCAGCACGGTGCGCAAAGCTGCTGCCGGTGGAGTTCGAGGAGCTTCACCCGGCCGAGTGAGTTCCTGGTGGCGGTATAAGCGCGCCGTACGACCTCGGGCGCCACGGCTTCGCGCTGAATGCACTTCGTCGCCGACCCGGTGGAGTGGGCGGCGGTGTTCAAGATGCCCGACGCCGGGGCCGCCGGGACGTGTGGCGCGTGCGCGTTCCCGGATGCGACCCGGGGGCATGCCCGACGACGCGCTGCTCGACGCGCAGCAATGCGGAGGCAGAAGCGCATGCAGGGCTTCAGCCCGCGCAGGTGCTGGGCGCCCTACGAGGTGCGTTACCAGAGGCGATCTACCGCGTGCCAGCAGCGTGGCGAGCGAATGGCGGCGGCGGGCGCGTGCTGCTCGCCGCGGGCGACGCCGCGCACCTCCAGCCGATCGCTCTTGGCGGCTTCGGCCTGAACAGCGGCATCCACGACGCGCCCAGTGAATCTCGCGGCCAAGCTCGGGGCGGGTATGGCGCGACGAGGATGGCGAGGCGCTGCTCGACCTCTACGTGCGCCAGCGCCGCGGCGGCCTGCCGTCGACCAGGTACAGGCGATGTCGATCCGCAACAAGCGCCTTCTGCTCGAGGAGCGCGACCCCGCGGTGCAGCGCGTGCGCGCATGGAAGAGCTCGATCGCGACCGCCGCGGATCACCGGCAGCGCGCGCAGCGTGACTACCTGCTGGAGAGCTCGATGATCGCCGGGGCTGAAAAGGAGCCGGGAGATCGCCTAGAAAAAGCAAAAGCCGCCCTGCCCGGTAGGGCAAAGGCGGCGCAACGGTAGAGCTACTGCAAAAAGCTACCTCGGTGTCCGTGCTGGAGCCGCTGGCCGCGCTGCCGGTCGACGGCGACGCCGGGGCGCCGACGAGCTCGAGCTGCTCCGACCGCCGGACGCCGGTGCGGCCGGCGACGCGCTGGACGAGGGCTGGGCTCTTGTCTTCTTGCTCATGTCGACGGACGCTGGAGCCGGAAGTCGAGCTCGACGGCATTGCTCGGCGTCGTGGTCGACCGGCGGAAGACGAGGACAAACCGCGGGCGGCGTGGTCTTCGAAACTGGTACGGTCACCGTCGCGGTCACCAGCCGGTGAGCAAACTGGCGCTGAGCGCCAGGGATACAGCAACAGCAAGGGTGAAAGTCTCATGGGGGCCTCCGTGATTTCAAAATTACTGCATGGTTGCAGCAAGAGTTCAGGCCACTATTTGAACAAATCTCCCACCACCGTCGTCGGCAGCTACCCGCAGCCCGGCTGGCTCATCGACCGCGCCAAGCTCGGCTCGAAGGTGCCGCGCGTGCGCGAGCCGGAGATCTGGCGCGTGCCGAGCCGAGTTCCTCGAGCGAGGCGCAGGACGACGCCACGCTGGTCGCGATCCGCGACATGGAGCGCGCCGGCATCGACATCGTCAGCGACGGCGAGATGCGGCGCGAGAGCTACTCCAACCGCTTCGCCACCGCGCTCGAGGGCGTCGACATCGAGAACCCCGGCACGACCGTCAACCGCAGCGGCGGCTTCCGGTCGTGCCGCGCATCGTCGGGCCGATAAGACGACAGGCACGCCGTCGAGAGTCGAGACGTCGCAGTTCCTGCGCGAAACACACGACCGAGAAGATCAAGATCACCCTGCCCGGCCCGTTCACCATGGCGCAGCAGGCGCAGGACGATCTACTACAAGGACGAGGAAGCGCTGGCCATGGCGTTCGCCGCCGCGGTCAACGAGGAGATGAAGGACCTGCACAGGCGCCGGCGCCGACGTGATCCAGCTCGACGAGCCGTGGCTGCAGGCGCGCCCCGACCGCGCCGCGCGCTACGGCGTGAAGGCGATCAACCGCGCGCTGCAGGGCGTGCCGGGACGACGGTCGTGCACCTCTGCTTCGGCTACGCCGCCGCGCGTGTCGAGCAAGCCCTCCGGCTATTCGTTCCTGCCGCAGCTCGCCGACAGCACCGCGGTCGCAGATCTCACATCGAGGCCGCGCAGCCTCGGCTCGACCTTGCCGTGCTTCGCAGGAATTGAAGAACAAGACCGTGATGCTCGGCGTCATCGATCTCGGCACCGAGCAGGTCGAGACGCCGCAGCACCGTCGCCGAGACGCATCCGCACCG
>ERZ1370068.9965-contig-8703_pt1 | contig 30811 bp, 34 predicted proteins | sample MGYA00561227_ERZ1370068 | MGnify/ENA primary metagenome ERZ1370068 (study PRJEB38410, sample SAMEA6850437) | metagenome | study: Metagenomic assessment of the ecological functions of the soil: analysis of the soil microbiota associated with the...
AATCGGCCGAGCGCGCGGCCGTCCGGCGTCTCCACCACGGCCCCCTCGAGCTGCCACGGATAGAACTCGCCCGGCCGCGGCGGCGGGGCCCGCTCGCGCTCCACCGCGAGCAGCCGGCTCGAAGCGCGCGGGCCGCCTCGGCGACTCCGCCCGTCCAGCCGGACCAGCACGCTGGACGCTTCGAAGCGGCTCGGAAACGATGCGGCACGCGCTCCTGGTGATCGAGCGCGGGATCGCAAAGAAAACACGTCTCCAGCGTCGCGGAATCGCTCGCGCGGCCGGTCGGTGAGCGGGCGCACGCGCACGTCTCCCACGGACCCCATGGGGCCCGAGCACCTCGCCCACCGCGATGAGCGGCGCGCCGAGGACGTCCGTCACGTCAGACCTTACCGACCCCGGCGCGCTTGAGGAGGTGCTTCACCGTGTTCGACGGCTGCGCCCCCTTCTTGATCCACGCGGTGGCCTTGATCCGCCTCGATCTTGAGTAGCGGCGGATCGGACATCGGATTGTAGTGGCCGATGATCTCGATGAACCGCCCGTCGCGAGCGGCGCGGGAGTCCGCCACCACCACGCGATACGCCGGCTTCTTGGTCGTGCCCGTCCGTCTCAGTCGAATGTGTACCGCCACGTGATCACCTCGGTCGCTGGGGGTTATCGGTTGAGGAACGGGAGCGCGCCCTTGAGCTTGCCCATCCGCCCCTTCCATCTGCTTTGAGGCCGCTTCATCATCTTCTTGAGCTGCGCGTGCTGCTTGAGGAGCCGGTTGACGTCGGCCACCTGGGTGCCGCTGCCCCGCGCGATCGCGGAGCCGGCGGCTTCCGTTGATGAGCGCCGGCGTCTCGCGCTCGGCCCGGCGTCATCGACGGCGATAGATGGCCTCGAAGCGCCGCAGCTCGCCCTCTCGCCCTTGGGCTCCCTCGGCATGCCGGCGCCCCGGAGGCCGGGCACCATGTCCGATGATCTGTTCCGAGCGGACCCATCGAGCGGAGCTGCTTGAGCTGCTTGGCGAAGTCCTCCAGCGAGAAGGTCTCCTCGCGGATCTTCCGCGCCAGCTCTTCCGCCTGCGACTGGTCCACCACCGACTGCGGCCTTCTCCACCAGGCGAGAGCACGTCGCCCATGCCCAGGATGCGCGCGGCCAACGCGGTCGGGGTGGAAGGGCTCGAGCGCGTCCGTCTTCTCGCCCAGCGCCCACGAAGGCGATGGGGCGGCCGGTGACCTCGCGCGACCGGAGAGCACGCGCCGCCGCGCGCGTCGCCGTCCATCTTGGTGAGGACGAAGGCGTCCACGCCCACGGCGGCGTTGAAGCGCGTCGGCCACCGTCACCGCGTCCTGCCCGGTCATGGCGTCGACCACCAGCAGCACGTGATGCGGCGCCACCTCGCGCTTGATCGCCTTGAGCTCCTCCGAGCATCTCCTCGTCGATGTGCAGGCGCCCGGCGGTGTCCAGGATGAGCGGAGCAGAGCCCGCGCTGCCGCCGCCTCGTCCCGCGCAGCCGCGCAGATGGCCAGCGGCTTCGCGCCGGGATCGCCCAGTACCGGAATGCCGAGGGCTGGCGCCGAGCGTCCGGAGCTGGTCGATGGCGGCCGGCCGGTAGACGTCGGCGGAGGCGAGGATCGGGTGCTGGCCCTGCTTCTGCGAACAGGCGCGCGAGCTTGGCCGCCGTGGTCGTCTTGCCCGACCCCTGGAGCCCGACCAGCATGATGACGGTGGGGCGGATGCGCGACGCCATGGCCAGACGGTGCGCCGAGCCACCCAGCAGCGCGACCAGCTCGTCGTGGACGACCTTCACGACCTGCTGTCCCGGGGTCAGCGACTTGAGGACGTCCTGGCCGACGGCCCTGCTCGCGGACCCGCTCGATGAAGGTCCTGACGACCTTGAAGTTGACGTCGGCCTCGAGGAGGGCCGATCCGCACTTCGCGGAGGCGCCTCCTGGACATTCTCCTCCGTCAGCCGGCCGAATCCGCGTAGCCGGTCGAAGATCCCGTTGAGGCGAGTCGTGAGGTTGTCGAACATGGCTGCCCCAGAAGCATGCTTCTGGAAAGACTAAAGACTAAGGGCGGGGAAACCGAAAGTCAAGCCCTATTTCGCTACTTCCGACGCACTTCAGATCCCTCACCGCTTGAGCGGGGTCCGGGGTGGCGAAAACCGCCAGAGCCCGCCACCAACACCGAGGCCCCCGCCCGCCGGGATCCCGGCATTGGGTCTGGCTTGACTCCGCCGTCCACCGAGATCTACGATCGGCTCACTCGTATCAGCCAAAACTCTTGATATCACGTACCTTTCCGATAGGCGCTCCGACAGCAGGACTCGGCCCACTGAGCCGGGGTTCACCGAGCGTCGCCAGGACCGGAATCGAAGGGTCGTCGAGGGACGTATCGGAGGCATTCAGGAGGGGTCGCGGGGTGTGAGTGCTGCCCCAGGCTCGTGAGCGCCCGCCTCCCGCTGATCTGGGACGGGGCGCGAGTGGAGGTGGCTGCGAACCTCGACGTGCACCGTGACCCAGTCCGCGCCGGCCCGGACATAGGCGTCCGCTCGCAGCGCTCGGGACTCCTCAGATCATGAGGTGGATCGTCGAGGTAACGGGCGCGCGCGGCGGTCGCCTCGATTACCAGTAGGTCGTCGATGGTGTAGGTTGGGGACGAAGTGGCCGTCCATCACGTCCACGTGGAGTAGATCCGCCCCGCCCGATTCCGCTCTCAGCGCGATGGCATCCCCGAGGCCGCGGCGAAGCCGGCCGGAGAGAATGGCTCGGCGCGATGCGGGCCACGCGCCACACCATACTCGACCCGGCCGGGCGCCGCGCAAATGCAAAGCAGATTACATCGCGCGTTCGGCCCGGCTGGGCGCTTGCTTCCGCAGAAAGACCAGCGCGCCCACCATGGCGAGGCCCTGCCTCCCGGGTCAGGAGGCCGGTCTCGATCATGGCGGCCGCGGGACGCCTACCACCGCGCTTGGCCGTTCCCGCCATCTCGGCGTTGAGCACGATGATGCGCCGGACGCTGGCGGCATGCCCACGAGGAGAAACGGCTCGGATCTGTGCTCGCGGAACGACACTTGACGGTGTAGAGGAGCTCCACCGCCATCAGGACGAGGAGTACGCGGTCGAGGCACGCCACGCGCGCCGGCGCCCAGGGTACCGCCGCGACCTGGCCGAAAACCAGGGCGGTGTGGCCCACGAGCCCGATCGCTCCTGCGCCGGCAGCAGGGCGAGCGATAGGTACACCGTTTCCTCGATGACGGTGAATCCCTGAGCGATGCGCTCGCGGATGCCGCCCCCCTCGGTAAGCCGGTGTCGATCGCGTCTCGCCTCGTCGGGCGCCGGTGCGGGACTCGTGAGGCCGATGCGCCAGGGTGGTCCCACACGTGGCCAGGGGCGCTTCGCAGCCCACGAAGGCAGGCACCGGATCCGACAGGATCCAGCACTGCCGACTGGCGGGAGTCTTTCCGAGAATGGTGGCGGCGACGCGCAGCACGACCCCAATCGCGGCGTGCAGTTCGTACCGGATCACGGAGCGGCTTTCCACTCCTACCCGGACTTTCTCCTCGCCCTGGGGAGGAGAGTCCAGTCCGATGACATAGGGCTTCGGAGTGAACGCGATGTAGTGGATGCTCGCGCCCGCGCCCGCCGGCAGGTTCCTGAGCACGGTGAGGAGCAGTCCATTGGTAGGTGTCCGCGGGTACCTCGAGCGTTCCGCGATACGTCTTCTCTCGCTTCGCGTCCCCCGGATACGCTTTGACGACGTATTCGCCCGAGGCGGTCTCCAGCGAGATCTCCACGGGCTCGGGAACGAGGGTCCTTCGCACCAGTTGGTACTGTCCCAGCTTTGAACACCTTGTCCTGGGTGAAAGTGACGGACTCGTCGTGGAGCGAGCCGTCCCGGAACCGAAGGGATCATCCGGCTCGCGACACGGCCGGGATGCGCGTCTGTCGTATATCACCTGGCCGAGGGGCTTCCCGTCGACCGCGCTGACGACGAGGAATCCTCGCGTGACGCCCTCGGTGAAGCGCACCGCCACCGGATCGGCGGCGGCACGCATAGGAGTCCCCTACGAGCGCCAGCGCGGCGATCAGCAGGATGCCCGCCCCGGGCGAAGCTCGCCCGTCCGATGATCAGGGAACCCGCGGCGGCGCCGGCGGAGCCGGCGGCGTGGCGCCCGTGGGGATCCATACCCAGTTAGTACGGCGATGCGGCGATTGGTATCGCCAGCGCGGCCAGCAGCACTCGTCGAACTCTCGCGACCTTCATCACATTCACCTCTCGCGTTCTGGGACTGAGGTTCTCCGGGCTGGACCCGCTGACCAAGGGAACGAGCACGGCTGATGCCAATGCGCGCGGTGTCGCGCCTCTCGGGAAGCCCCCTTGTCGGGCACATGCGGGGAGTGATCCGGCCGGGGCGCCGGGTGGCGCCCGTGGCATGGGTCTGTCGCCAACACGCCGTGACCGGGTAGAATCTGCTCGATGTCCCGGCTCCCTGACGATTCCAGTGCGTCGCCCGTCACGGTCGAGCGGCCCGGCTGGCTTGCGCCCGTGGAATGGGCGGCCAGCGACGGCGGCGTCCGCCCTCTGGCATCGTCCTCGCCGCCCGTCTGGTCGGCACGGAGACCACCTCGTTCCGCTTCTGGTGGCTCGCGGTGGGGTCGCGCTCGGCTACTCGCCGCCGACTTCTTCTCGGGCTCGTCCACTGGTTCTGCGACACCTTCTTCGAGGAGGACACGCCGCTCATCGGGCGGATGCTCATCAGAGCCCTTTCGCGAGCACCATCGCGATCCGCTCGCGATGACGCGGCACGGCCTCGCGGAGATCGCGGGCAATAGCTGTCTCGCCATCGCCCCGCTGCTCGCCGCCGTCGCGTTCCTGGCACCGCCGGCCACGGGCGCGCCGCTCTCGCTCGCGCACACAGCGCGCTGCTGACCTTCGCGGTGGGAGCGGTGATCACCAACCAGTTCCACAAGTGGGCGCATCTGCCGGCGCGGCGCCGCGGATGGTGGCGTCGCTACAGCAGGCGGGACTGGTCCTCCGGCCGGCGCATCATGCCGGGCACCACCGAGACCCAGGCGGAGGCCTACTGCGTCGCCACGGGCTGGATGCAATCCCTTCTGGACCGGATCGGCTTTTCCCGGCCGCCGAGGGAGCGCTCTCCGCCCTGGGGCTCCCGATGTCGGTCACCGCGCCGCGCCGGCGCGACGGTCAGCGCGCGTGACGGCCCACCCCGCCAAGGAAGGGCCCGCCCCCGAAGAACGGCCCGCTGCGAAGGAACGGATAAACGAGCTGGCCGCGTAGCCCTCAGGCACGGGATCGCCCTCGCAGTCCAGGCGCGCGGGGCCAGCGCAGGCCCGGCAGGTGAAAGGTCCCGAACACCCAGTCGATCGCGGGCAGGTGCACCGCGAAGTTCTTGTCCACCGCCTCCGACTCCGCGGCGTGATGCCAGTGGATGGAACTGGGGCGTCGCGAGCAGCCAGCGCAACGGCCGAAGGCGAAGGACACGTTGGCGTGGATCAATATGGCCTGGAAGGACACGAAGACGAGATAGGCGTAGGTCGGCCCCGGCGCGAAGCCCAGCACGTAGAGCGGCACGAAGCCCACCGCGCGCGTGACGGCGATGTCCACCAGATGCAGGCGCGGAGGCGGCGAGCCAGTCCATGTCGCGGCTCGGAGTGGTGGACCTGATGAAATCGCCAGAGCCAGGGCACCCGATGGAAGGCGAGCGCGGCATGCCGTACTGGGTGAGATCGGCGATGACCAGGATCTCCACGAACTGGATCACGATCGGCTGCGCGGCCACCGCGCCCTGGAGCGTGGGGCTCACCGCCCACCGGAAGAACACCGCCGCGGGGGGCGGGTGTGAGCAGGATGCTGGCCTGAATCAGGAGGTGGCTCACCGCAGAAATGGGCGAGGTCGGTGGTCCAGCCGCGGCGGAGACGACGCTGCGCGGGCAGGCGCGCGAACACCGACTCGAGGGGCACGAAGACGGTGGCGAGGATGAGCAGATTGATGAGGAACCAGTCCAGCCCCAGATGGTCCGACTGCCGCCTCACCGGGGTGGCCACCTCGACTGACGATCCGCCCATCAGGGTGGCCAGCGCGGCGAGGCCAACGCCGGTGAGGCCGAGCGCCTTCCGGCGCTTGAGGAGCAGGCTGGCGCGCGCCGCAGCACTCGAGGCGGCGATGAAGGCCGCGCCTTGATCACGCCGCGAATCAGCCGCATGTCGTAGACCTCGCGGAGGGCGGGCGTGGTCAGCAGGGCCGGGTACCAGAGGCAGAGCACGGCGCCGACGCCGGCCGCACCGAGGATCACCGAGGTCACCCCGGCAATCCAGCCCAGCGGGCCGAGCCAGCGCCGCCGCCGCGCGCGCGAGGCGCGCTCATCCGCATGTCCCTTCCGGCGCAGGCGCACCGCGGTGAAGGCGTCGGTTCCATGCCGATGCGGGAAGAGCCGAACCATGCCGCCGGCATCGGGCGGCACCAGGAACTCCGCCGGCGCATCTACTGCGCAGTCGGGATGCGCGGCGAGGAACAGCAGTCACCACGTCCTCGTTTTCCTCGGGCTCGGGCGAGCAGGTGGCATAGACCAGGGCGCCGCCCGGCTTCGCCATCGCGGCGGCGGAGGCCGAGGATGGTGCGCTGCTTCTGCTGCAACCGGCTGGAGATCTTCCTCCGTGCGCCGCCATTTCACCTCGGGGTTCCGGCGGAGCACGCCCAGGTTGGAGCAGGGGGCGTCCACGAGCACCCGGTCGCAGCGCCCGTCCAGCGGGGCGCGAGCGCGGCGGCGCCGCCGGCATGGCTCTCCACGATGGTGACGCCCAGCCGCGCGGCGGCGCGGCCGAGCAGCTTGAGGCGCCCGGCCGATGCATCGCGGCAGCGATGTGGCCGCGATTTTCCATGAGCTCGGCGAGCTGGGTGGTCTTGGTGCCCGGCGCGGCGCAGGCGTCGGCCACCAGGTCGCCCGGCTGCGGGTCCGAGGAGCGAGAGCCGCAGCATCGAGGCCTCGTCCTGCACCGTGCACCAGCCCTCGGTGAAGGCGGTCCAGCGCGAAACGCCGCGCCCTTGTCCAGCATGAGGCCTCGTCGGGCGCCAGGGCGGTGGGTCGGGTCTCGGCGAGGTCCCTCGTCGCGGAGGCGCGTCGCCAGCGCCTCCGGGTGATGCGAGCCGGTTGGCGCGGATGGTGAGCGGCGGCCGCTCGTTGAGCGCCGCCATCAGCGCCTCCGCCTCGGCGCAGTCCATACCGGGCGATCCACCGCCCGGCTATCCAGTCCGGAAACGACCACCGGACGCCCGCCGCTTCGACCGGGTTGGCGGGAGGAGCGGCGGCGCGGGCGCCGGGTCAACGCCCGCAACACCGCGTTGACGAATTCCGCGGGGCCCGGCGTGCGCGCCTTGAGCTGGCCAGGCTCACCGCCTCGTCCACCGCGGCCCAGCGAGGCACGCGATCGAGGAAGAGAATCTGATACGCGGTGAGGCGCAGCAGCGCCCGTACCCAGGGATCGAGCTCGCGCCATGGGCCGGTGCAGATGCGGCGGCGAGCCGCCAATCGAGGTGTCGCTGCCAGCGGAGCGTCCCGTACACGATCTCGGTGCAGAGGCCGCGTCCGCGCGCCTCCAGCCGCGCGCGCGTCGAGCGCGTGCTCGAGCGTGATGTCGGCGAAGGCCCGATCCGGTCTCCACGCGCACCAGGATGCGCAGGGCCTCGTAGCGCGCCTGCGCCACCGGCCCGGCGCGGAGCACCGGGCTCACGAGGCGATCTCGGACAGAGCGGTCACCGGGGCCGAGGCGGGCGCCCCGGAGGAAGTCCTCCCAGGGCATGGCCTTGCGGTTCTCGGGCTGAACCTCCAGGGGCAGGAACAGGCCTTGGCCGGTCGCCACCGCGATGGCGCCGGGACCTGTCTCTCACGAGAGTGCCGGATGCCGCAGCGTCGACGGATGCGGCACCACCGCCGCGCGCCAGATCAGGAGGCGGTTCGTGGCGGCGGCGAGCGCGGCGCCCGGCCAGGGATTGCATCCGCGCACGCGATCCACGAGTGCCCTGGCCGGCTCCGCCGAGCCGCAGCCAGCCGTCTTCCTTCTTGAGCCGAGGCGCCAGCGTAGCCTGCCGATGGTCCCGGGGAGCCGGCGTGAGCGCGTCCAGGTCCGCCAGCGTCCGGAGGATCACCGCCGCCCCGAGAGGGCGCGAGCCGCGCGGCCAGCTCGCCTGCCGTCTCGGCGGGGCCGATGGGGGTGGCCTCGCGGAGCAGCATGTCGCCGGTGTCCATGCCCGGGTCCATCTGGAAGGTGGTGATGCCGGTTTCCGTCTCGCCGCGGATGATGGCCCAGGCGATGGGCGCGGCGCCGCGGTACCGCGGCAGCAGCGAGGCGTGGATATTGATGGAGCCGCGCGCGGGACGTCGAGCACGGCCTTGGGCAGGATCTGGCCGAAGGCCACCACCACCGCGATGTCGGCGCCCGAGCTCCGCGAGCCGCTCGGCCCAGCCCGCCTCTCGAAGGCGCGCGGGCTGCAGCACCGGGAGCCCCGCCGCGAGCGCGCGCTCCTTCACGGGCGGCGCGGTCACGCGCTGGCCCCGCCCGGCGGGCTTGTCCGGCTGGGTGACGACGGCGACGACGTGATGAGCGTCGAGGAGCGCCTCGAGGGTCGGCACGGCGAAGGCCGGCGTCCCGTAGAAGAGCACCCGCAACGCTCCTCCGCTAGAGCGCGAAAGCGTGGTGCGGCGCGTCCTCGGGCAGGCCGTCCTTCTGGATCTTCTTCTTCATGCGGTCTCTGGTTACTGGAGGCAGCCGGTCGATGAAGAGCACGCCGTCGAGATGGTCCAGCTCGTGCTGGATCACCCGGGCCTGCAGGCCCTTGGCCTCGAACGTGAGCGGCCGGCCCTCGGCGTCCAGCGCTTCCACGCGGACCCATTCGCTGCGCTCGACTTCGCCGAAGAAGCCGGGAATCGAGAGGCACCCTTCCTCGCCGCGCACGGTGCCCCGTTGCTCGACGATGGCGGGATTGATCAGCGCCCGCGGGCCGCGTGGCCCGTCGTCCACCAAGATGATGCGGAGGCTGATCCCGACCTGAGGGGCGGCGAGGCCGATGCCCACCTGGTGGTACATGGTCTCGAGCATGTCGGCGAGGGCCTGGCGGATCTCGGGCGTCACGGCTTCCACCGGCTGGGCCTTCTGCCGGAGAATGGGATCGCCGTAGCGCCGGACGTTCAGGACGGGCATTTGACGTGTGCTCCTGACATTTGTTCTCGTAGTCTTCAGTCTTTGTTTATCGGCCTTTATCAGTCTAGATCTACGGTCGTCCCAAGGGACGACCTCTATAGGAGATCGGGTCTATCTCTATTTCTACCACACCGGGCGCAGCGCCGGCGGCGCTCGAGGAGAGGTCGAAGTGGCTCCTCGAGCAGGCGCGGGAGGTCGGCGGGCCCCTTCACCAGGATGCGCCACCAGGGCCTTCGCGCGGCCGGCGTGCCCGCGGCGTGGCCGGATACGTGCGAATGCCCGCGATGCCGTGGAGCGCGGCCGTACACTCCGCGATCAGGCGCGCGGGCCCCCTCCTCGGTCTTGCCTCGCACGTCGAGGAGGCAGAGGCGGCGATACGGGGATAACCCAGCTCGGCCCGGAACTGCAGCTCCGGCTCGTAGAACAGTCGCCGCGCGTGCTGGCGCACCGCCTGGATCGCATAGTGCTCGGGATGCAGGGTCTGGACGATGACGCGCCCGGTGCCGCCCACCACTTCCGCCGCGGCCCAGACGGGACTGGAAGGCGCGCTCGCCCGCCCGGAAGTCGGGAACGCGCAGGAGGCCGTCGAGCGCGACGAATCCCACCGCGCTGAGACCGCCGGGTTCGAGTCCTCGCAGCACGCCGGCCCCGCCGATTACCACGTGAGCCCCGGTCTCGCGTGAGCCCGCGCAGGCCACCGTCAGCGTCGGGAAGCGCTTGCGCACCGACGCCTCGACCCGCTCGGGGCTCCAGCCGAAGGGTGAGAGACGATGGCCGCCGCAGCGCGGGGCAGGCGCTCGGCGCCGCCTCGGCGGCGGCCGCAGATGCGACAGCCGAGCGGCTCGCCCGCGCGTGCGACTCCCAGCGCCACCCCGCAATCCGGGCAGCGCAACACCTCGCCGCACTCGTCGCAGCCCAGCGCGGCGGAGCCGCGCGAGACCACGAGCGCCACGCGTCCGCCGCGACGGCCCGCTTCCTCGATGGCCCGGGTGAGGGGAGGGTGAGGGGATGGTTGCGGAGAATGCCGCGCGTGTCGGCGGCGACGACCTCAGGCCAGTCTTGCTCGGGCGCGGGGGCCTCGGCCAGCTGGAAGGCACCGGTCGGGCGTAGTGCCAGGTCTCGGCGGCAGGCGCGCCGGCGAGAGAACCAGCCGGCTGCCCTCGCGCCGGGCCCGCTCCACCAGGAGCTCGCGCGAGTGAAGCCGCGGGGCGCCGGGGGCTTGTGCGCGGTGTCGGCCTCGTCGAGCAGCGCCAGCGTGGCGGGCGGCAGCAGGGGACGAGCAGGGCGGAGCGCGTGCCCACCACGACGCGCGGCCGGCCGCGCCCGCGCCGAACCAGGCCGCCCGGCGCGCCGGATCGGGGGCGCCACTGTCCAGGCGCGCGCCGTCGAGCCGCTCGGCCCAGCGGGCGGCGGAGTCGATGTCGGGGGCGATCACCAGCACGGCGCCGTCCGCGCGCGCGGCCAGCTCCGCCAGCCGCGCGTCTCGCCCGAGGTCGGCCCAGAGCTCGGGTGGCAGGGAGCGGCCCCGGGCGGGCATCGGCGGCGGCGCCACGCTCTCCACCGTCGCGCGGCGCGGGGCGGGGGCAGCAGCGCGGCCAGGGTCGAGCCCGGAGCGGAGAGGCTTTCCGCCGCGGCCCAGCGTCCGAGCTCCAGCATCACTGGCGAGAGCACCGGCGCGGGCTCGAGCGCGCTCGCCACCGCCGCCAGCCCCGAGGCGTCGGCGTCGCGCAGCGCGAGCACGAGGCCCACGCGGGCGCGCCCTTGCACGGGCGCGGTGACCCGCTGGCCCGGCGCGAGCGCGAGCCCCTCGGGCACGGCGTAGGACAGCGGATGGCGCAGCGGGAGATCGAAGAGCAGGTCGGCGACGAGCAAGCGGCTAGCGCTTGATGGCGGTCAGCCGGTCGAACTCGCGCTTCGCCGAGCTTGAGATCGTCCCACGCCATGCGGCGGTACTCGGGGCCGGGGTTTCGCAGCAGGAACGCCGGATGGAAGGTCGGCACGAGGACGCTCGACCGGTACTCGTAGGCGCGGCCCCGCAGCTTGGTGATGCCCTCGCGGGTGCCGAGGAGGGTCTGGGCGGCGAAATTCCCCAGCGCCAGGATCACCGCCGGCCGCACGGTGTCCAGCTGCGCCATGCAGAAAGGGATTGCAGGCCGCGACCTCGTCGGGCTCCGGATTGCGGTTCCGCTCCGGCCGGCACTTCACCACATTGGCGATATAGGCGTCGCGCTCCCGGTCGAAGCCCACCGACTCGAGCATCTTGGTCAGGAGCTGCCCGGCCCGGCCCACGAAGGGCTTGCCCTGCTTGTCTTCCTCCTCGCCGGGCCCTTCACCCACCACCATGAGCCCCGCGCGCGGATTGCCCGAGCCGAAGGCGATCGTGGTCCGGCTCCGGCAGAGCTTGCAGAGGGTGCAGCCCTGGAGCGCCGCCTCCTGCGCGGCGAGGGCCTTGGCGGCGTCGATCGGAGGCGGAGCCGGCGCGGAGTCTGCGCTCAGGGGAGCTCGGTGACCCCGAGATCGCGATGGTGGCGGAGTGTGCCTGCGAGGTCGCGAAGCGCAGCGGCGAGCTCTTCCCGGTCACCCACCCCCGGCCCTCCCCGGTCAGGGAGCGCGGGCTGGGGTGGGAGGCGACCGCGGCCTCGCGAAGGGCCAGCACGCGGTCGAGGATGGCGTCGGCGACGGCGAGCTTGGACATCTTCGGCAGCTCCACCTCGCCGCCCCAGCGGTCGAGGAGCACCACCTGGTTGTCGTCCGCCTCGAAGCCGATGCCGATCCGGCTCACGTCATTGGCAACCAGGAGGTCGATGCCCTTGGCGGCCAGCTTGGCCTGCGCGTTGCGCCGGAGGTCGTTCGTCTCGGCGGCGAAGCCCACCAGGAAGGCGCGTGCCCTTGCGCGCGGCCAGCTCGCGGAGGATGTCGGGATTCGGCACCAGCTCGAGGGTGAGGCCCTCGTCCTTCTTCGACTTGATCTTCTGCCCGGCGGGATTCGCCACGCGATAGTCCGCCACCGCGGCGGCCTTGATCACCACCGAGGCGATGGGCAGGTGCTGGAGCGCGGCCTCGCGCATCTCCTCCGCGGTCTGCACGGGGACGAAGGTGGCGCCCGGCGGGGGCGTGAGCGCGGTGGGCCCCGAGATCAGCGTGACGTCGGCGCCCCGGCGGAGCGCGGCGGTGGTGATGGCGTGGCCCATCTTTCCCGAGGAGCGGTTGGAGAGATAGCGCACGGGGTCGATGGGCTCGCGCGTGGGCCCCGAGGTGACGAGGACGCGCTCTCCCGCGAGGTCACGGGCCGGCGTGAGCATCCGCTCCAGCGCCTCGACCACGGCGTCCACCTCGGGCAGGCGGCCCTTGCCGCTGAGACCCGAGGCGAGCGCGCCCGCGTCCGGCTCGAGCACCGTCACGCCCCGGGATCGCAGCGTGGCCACGTTGGCGGTGACCGCGGCGTGGTCCCACATCCCGCCGTCCATGGCCGGCACCATCAGCACCGGCCCGCGGGCGGCGAGGAGCACCGTGGTCAGGAAGTCGTCGGCGATGCCGTGAGCCGCTTTGGCGAGGAGATTGGCGGTGGCCGGCGCCACCACCAGCGCGTCCGCGCGCTCGGCGAGAGCCACGTGCTCCACCGCCTCCCGCTGTGCGGGTCGAAGAGGTCGGCGAGCACGGGCCGTCCGGACAGCGTGCGCCAGGTGAGATCGCCCACGAACTTCTCGGCGTGGGCGGTGCGGACGACGGTGACACGGGCGCCCAGGCGGACGAGCTCGCGGAGCAGGTACACCGCCTTGTAGGCGGCGATGCTGCCCGTGACCCCGAGGATCAGCTCCCGGCCGCCGAGCGCCATTGCCTCAGTCCTTGGGGGCGTCCTCGTCCCTGAGGCGATAGCCCACCTTGGCGTCGGCGATCTCCTCCAGGGACACGCTGGTGGGCTTCTTGTGCTTGGACTCGAGCTGCGCTTGCGCGCCGCGGTTGAGCTGTCGCGCCCGCTTGGCGGCGAGCACGACGAGCAGATAGCGATTGGATACCTTGTCGAGCGAGCGCTCCAGGAAGGGAACGTCATCAGTCGGGAACCTCCACGTCGGGGAATCGAATGGTGAGACGGCTCGTGCGGCAACGCTCGGCCTGGATGATGGTGGCGAGCTGGTCCACCGCTTCTTTCACGTCACGGTTGATGATCAGATAGTCGTACTCGCGCCAGGCGGCGATCTCCTCGCGGGCCCGGCTCATGCGCCGGGCGATCTCGCCCGCCGCGTCGCTCCTCCGCTCGCGCAGGCGCGCGTCCAGCTCGGCCAGCGAGGGGCCATGATGAAGACCGACACCGACTCCGGGTAGCGCGCGCCGGAGCTGCCGGGCGCCGCTGGTGTCGATGTCGAGCAGGACATCCAGCCCGCGGCCGAGCGCGCCCTCCAGCGCGCGGGCCGGAGTGCCGTAGTAGTGCCCGTGCACCTGCGCCCACTCGGCGAACTCGTCGCGATCGCGCATGGCGATGAAGTCGCCCGTCGGCGACGAAGTGGAAGTCCGTCCCGCTTCACCTCGCCGTTGCGGGCGGCGCGGGTGGTGCACGACACCGAGTAGTACAGGTCGGGGACTCGCGAGCGCACCTCGTGGCAGAGCGTGGTCTTGCCCGCTCCCGATGGGGCCGAGACCACCACCAGGGTGCCGCGCCGCTTGATGAGCTCCATCACTCGATGTTCTGCACTTGCTCGCGCACCTTCTCGAGGGTGGCCTTGGCGGCGATGACGGCCTGGGAGACCTCCAGATCGTCGGCCTTGGACCCCACCGTGTTGACCTCGCGGTTGATCTCCTGATGAGGAAGTCGAGCGTGACGCCCCACCGTGCCCCCCGTCGTCGATCCGCGCGCGGAGCTCGCCCAGGTGCGCGCGGAGTCGCGCCAGCTCCTCGGTGATGTCGGCCCTGCTCGGCCACGGCGGCCACCTCGGTGGCGAGGCGACCCTGGTCCACCGGGATCTCGCCCAGCAGCGCCTGCACGCGCTCGCGGAGCCGCGCGGCCCGACGTGCCTGGGCTTCGGCACGCGGGCGGCGATCAGCGCCACCTCGCCGTCGAGTGTCTCGTGGAGAGTGCCCAGCTCCTGGGCGAGCGCCTTGCCTTCGGCCTCGCGTCGCGCCACGAGGTCGGCGAGCGCGGCCTCCAGCGCCCGGGCGACCAGCGCCCAGCCTTCCTCGGGCGCCACTACCGGCTCGGCGTCGCGCGCGAGCACGCCCGGCTGCGCGAGCAGCCACTCGATGCGGAGCGACGGCGTCAGCCTGAGCCCGTCCGCGAGGCGCGCGCGCGGCCGCCTCGTGTACTCGCGAGCCTGGGCGAGATTGACCGAGCAGGATTCCGCCGGCACCGCCGCCCGCCGGCATGAGCCGAGGCGGAGACGTCGACACGGCCGCGCTGCACGGAGGCCTGGACCAGTCGCCGGGCATCGGGCTCGTAGCGCCACCAGCGCCCGCGGGAGCTTGAGGCGCGATGTCGAGGTGGCGATGATTGACGCGAGCGGCACTCGACCGAGACCGTGAGCCGGGGCCCCGGCCACCTCGGCCCGGCCATACCCCGTCATGCTGCGGATCATGAGCGCCTCTGGGCCGGGTAGTGGGGGGATGCGGCAGGCTCCCTCATCGCAGGATGGTAGCCCAAAACATCTTTCCTGTCAACGTGTTCCGGGTGTACAGTGCGCGGCCGGGCATGCCCAGTCCCCGCATCCGGAGGACTTCCATGGCAGCGCGGCCTGACGATCGGCAGTGGACCCGGCGCGGCTTCATGAGCACGGTGGCCGTGGCCGGCGCGGGAGCCGACAGCTGGCTATCGGTCCCGCGGCCGGGAGCCTGCCCAGGGGATGATCAAGCCCTTCACCGCCTCCCATAGCGTCTCCACCTTTGTCTACGGCCAGCACCTGGTGGCGGCCCAGAAGAAGCTCTTCGAGGAGGAGGGGCTCAAGACGCCCGGATTTCGTCGTACCGGGCGGCGGCGCCAAGGTCGTGCAGGCGCTGGCCGCGGGGCAGGTCCAGTTCGCGCTCGGCGACTCGAACCACCCGCTCAAGATCACCGAGAAGGGCAAGAGACGCGCTGATGATCTTCGCCACCGACACCCGCTGCTCCTACGCCAACATCGTCGTGCGCAAGGAGCTCTTCGACAAGGGCGTGAAGAGCGTGGAGGCGCTGGCCGACCAGAAGCTCGTGGGCCGCAAGGCGGTGATCGCGGCCACCGCCATCGGCTCGGGCACCTACGTCTACGGCGTCTACGTGCTGCAAGAACGCCAAGGCCGCCGACGGCAGGCCGGTCAACGACCACGTCGAGTGGGTGGGCGGCGGCGCCTCCACCACCATGCTGGGCGGCCTCAAGGCGGGCAAGTTCGACGCCATCATGGCGGTGCCGGAGTGGCAGTCGGCGGCGGTGAGCGAGGGCTTCGGCCAGCCGCATCTACGACATCCAGGACGAGAAGGCGTGGAACCGCGTGTTCGGCGGGCCCGATCCCGGTGACGGTGGGCTACGTGCCTGAAGGAGACGATCGAGAAGTCGCCCGACCTCGTGCAGGCCTACGTCAACGCCTGCTACCGCGCGCAGCAGTGGATCCGCCGCGCCAAGGACGACGAGATCGTGGATCTGCTCCGGAAGCCGTACATGAGCACCTTCAAGCGCGAGGTGGTGCTGGAGTCCGTCCGCTACTACCGGACCATCTTCGACTGGGACTTCGTGATCGAGGAGAAGGACTACGAGCGCGGGCATGAAGGTCTGGATGCCCGACCGCGCTGGACAAGCCCATCCCGTACGCGCAGGCGGTGGACATGCGCTTCGTCAGGAAGGCGCAGGCCAAGTTCAAGTCGTAGCCCGGTGACGGCTCGCGCGTCCGCATCGCCGTCCGGGACCTCGCGAAGACCTTCGACGCAGGGCGCCCGCGAGGTCCCGGCCGTCTCGCCGCGTGTCCTTCGACGTCCACGATCAGGAGTTCGTGGCGATCGTCGGTCCCTCCGGCTGCGGCAAGTCCACCATCCTCAACATGATCGGCGGCCTCGTGCGCCGTCCAGCGGCGGGAGATCCTGGTGGACGGCGAGCCGGTCGGCGGCGCGCCGCCGCCGCCAGGTCGGCTACGTCTTCCAGAAGGACACGGTCTTTCCCTGGCGCACGGTCGAGCGCAACATCGCCCTCGGCCTCGAGTACCGCGGGGTGCCCGCGGCCGAGCGCGCGCGCCGCGTCGAGGAGGCGATCGCGCTGGCCGGGCTCCAGGGCTTCGAGGACGCCTTCCCGCCACGCTCTCCGGCGGCATGCGCCAGCGGGTCGCGCTCATGCGCTCGCTGGTGGTCGGATCCCGAGATCCTCCTCATGGACGAGCCCTTCGGCGCGCTCGACACCCACACCAAGCTCAACCTCCACGCCGAGCTGCTCGCGCCTCTGGGAGGCCCGGCAGCAGACCGTGGTCTTCGTCACCCACGACCTCTCCGAGGCCATCACCCTGGCCGACCGCATCGTGGTGATGACGCGACGGCCGGGGCGCGATCAAGCTCGATCTACGACGTCAAGCTGCCGCGCCCGCGCGACGTGATCCGCATCCGCGAGAGCGACGGAGTACCCGCGCGAGTACGGCGAGATCTGGCACGCCCTCGGCGAGGAATTCCAGGCGCGACGCCATGAACGCCGGACCGCGTGGCGCGTGCTGGCCTGGCAGCTCGCGCATCCTCGTCGCCGTCCTCGGCCGCCTGGGAGTACCTGACCGGGATCAAGGCCATCTCGAAGACGCCGGGCCTCTACTGGATCGATCCCGTTCTTCATCAGCCGGCCCGTCCGCGATCGCGCGAGCGCTTCCTCTACCTGACGTCGCGACAAGGTGCGGCTGACCATCTGGGCACATGGCGCTCGTCCACCGTGCAGTCCACCCTCTGGGGCTTCCTGGTCGGCATCACCACCGGCTTCGTGGCCGGGCTGGTGCTCGGGCGGAGCGAGCGGCTGGCGCGGGTCTGCTCGACCCTTCATCGTGGCCTTCAACTCGCTGCCGCGCATCGCCCTGGTGCCGCTCATCACGATGATCTTCGGCTTCGGCCTGCTCGCCAAGATCGTGCTCGCCTGGAGCATCGTGTTCTTCATCGTCTTCTTCAACACCTTCCAGGGCGCGCGCGAGCGTGGACGCCGACCTCATCCACTCGCGCCCGCTTCCTCGGCGCCGAACGAGCGGCAGATCATGCGCACGGTGATCGTGCCCTCCGCGCTCGCCTGGACCTTCGCCTCGCTCACGCCCGTCCATCTCCTTCGCCCTCATCGGCGTGGTGGTGGGCGAGTTCATCGGCGGCGAGTCCGGGCGGCGGCTCGGCTATCTCATCATCCAGATCACTGGGCACGCTGAACGCCGCCGACATGATGGTGGCGCTCGTCGTGCTGGGGCGCGATCGGCATCGTGATGGCCCTCGGCATCCGGCAGGTCGAGGCGCGTCTCCTCCGCTGGCGGCCGGAGTACCAGAGGCGGTGAGCGACACCGGGGACGGCCTTCTCCCGCGCGCCCGCCCGAGCCCCCATTCCCACAATCCGCTCGTTCGCTACTTCCGCGTGCTCGGGCCCGGGCTGGTCACCGGCGCCTCCGACGACGATCCCAGCGGCATCACGACGTACTCGGTGGCGGGCGCGTCACTCGGCTACGGCATGTTGTGGACCGCCGTCGCCACTCTTCCGCTCATGGCCGCCGTCCAGCTCATCTGCGCGCGCATCGGCCTCGTGACCGGGCAGGGGCTGGCGGCGGTGCTGCGGCGCCACTATCCGCGCCCACTCCTCTATGCCGCCTGCCTGCTGCTCCTGGTCGCCAACGTCTTCAATATCAGCGCGGATCTGGGCGGCATGGCGGAGGCGGCCGAGATGCTCTCGGGCGTGAGCGCGCTCGTGTGGGTCCCCGTCTTCGGCGTGTCCATCGTGCTGGTGGTGGTCTATGCGAGCTATGTCGCCTTCTGCGCGGGCGCTGAAGTGGCTCACCGCCACCCTGCTTCGCCTATATCGTGGCCGCGGTGCTGGCGCGCCCGGACTGGGGCGCCGCCCTGGCGGCCACGCTCGTTCCGCGCTTCCGCTTCGACGCGGTCTCGATCGCCACCCTGGTGGCGATCCTCGGCACCACCATCTCGCCGTATCTCTCTGGCAGGCCTCGCAGGAGGTGGAGGAGGAGAAGGAGCGCGGCCGGCACGCGCTTCGCAGCGGCGCGGCGCCACCCCGCACGAGCTCGCCGACGCCGCGCTCGACGTCAATACCGGCATGTTCTTTCCAACCTCGTCATGCATCTTCATCATCCTGGCCACGGCGGCCACGCTGCACCGCGCCGGCCACCGCGAGATCGAGTCGGCACGGCAGGCGGCGAGGCGCTGCAGGCCGCTGGCCGGGGACGCTGCGTACCTGCTCTACGCACTCGGCCTGATCGGCACGGGGCTTCTCGCCATTCTCGTGCTCGCCGGCTCCGCCTCCTTCGCGGTGGCCGAGCTGTGTTCGGCTGGCGCGCGGGACTCGCGCTCAAGCCCCGGCGCGCGCGGCGCTTCTACCATCGTCATCGCGGGCTCCATCCTCGGCGGCATGATCCTGACCTTGGTCGAGCACAACCCGGTCCGCGTCCCTTCGTCTCGGCCGTGGTCAACGGGCTCCTCGCGCCGCCGTTGCTCCTCCTGGTGATGCTGGTGGGCGGCAACCCGCGCATCATGGGCGAGGCCGTCAACGGCCCTGGCTCACCGCGCTCGGCTGGACCGCCACCGGCGTCATGACCGCCGCGGCGGTGGCCTTCATCGCCGGGAGCCTCTAGGCGTGGCCTGCCCCTTGACAGCGCGCGCGCGCCGCGCCTAGAGTCGCCCCAGCCATTCACCCGGGTCGGACCCTCACTCCACCGCAGCAGGGAGGGCATATGGCCACGCTGACCGTCAACGGGAAGCCCTACACCGTCAACGCCCCGCCGACACCCCGCTCTCTGGGTGATCCGCGAGCACCTCCAGCTCACCGGCACCAAGTTCGGCTGTGGGCTGGCGCAGTGCGGCGCTTGTACCGTGCACCTCGACGGCAGCCCCGGTGCGCTCGTGCCAGATCCCGTCTCGGCGGCGGCGGGCAAGAAGATCACGACGATCGAGGGGCTGCACCCGCAGGGGCAGCACCCGTTACAGGTCGCGTGGATCGCCGAGCAGGTGCCGCAGTGCGGCTACTGCCAGTCGGGGCAGATCATGCAGGCGGCGGGACTCCTGGCCAAGAACCCCAATCCTACCGACGACGAGATCGTGGCGCACATGTCGGGCAATATCTGCCGCTGCGCCACCTATCTCCGCATCAAGCGCGCGATCCGGCGCGCGGCGAAGGGAGGGGCCTAGCCATGACCACCCAGCTCGATCGCCGGGACTTCCTCAAGAGCGGAGCCGCCGCCGGCGTCGGCCTCGCCGTCTACTTCACCATCCCCGCCGGCCGGGGCGGCATCGTGGAGGCGGCCGCGAAGTACGAGCCCAACGCCTTCATCACCATCACGCCGGACGGGCTTGCCACCGTCCACGTCCTGAAGGCGGAGATGGGGCGCAGGGGCGTGGGCACCGCGCTCGCCCAGGTGGTCGCCGAGGAGCTGGAGACCGACTGGAAGGACATGCGGATCGACTACCCGATCGCCGATCCCGAAGTACGGCCTCATGCTCACGGGCGGGAGCTGGAGCATCAACTGGACGTTCGACAGCCTCTCGCGCGCGCCGCCTGCCGCCCGGATGGCGCTGATCGACGCGGCCGCCACCTCGTGGAAGGTGCCGGCGAGCGAGTGCGCGGCTGCGCGGAGCGCGGTGCGCCACCTCCCGACGGGCCGCACCCTGACCTACGGCGAGATCGTGGCCAAGGCGCCCATCACCAAGACGTTCTCCGAGGACGACCTCAAGAAGATCGTCGCTCAAGAAGCCCGCCGAGTACAAGGTGATCGGGCAGTGGATCCAGCGGCTCGACATCCCCGAAAAAGACGAACGGGCGGGCGAAGTTCGGCATCGATACGTTCCTGCCGCGGATGGCCTACGCGAAGATCGCCTACCCCCGACCCGCGAGGGCGGCAAGCCCACCGCGGTGGACGACAGCGCCACCAAGAAGGTGCCCGGCTATCTGAAGACGAGTGAGGCTGCCCGACATGGTGGCGGTGGTCGCGACGTCGTACTCGGCGGCGGTGAAGGCGCGCGACGCGCTCAAGATCACCTGGGACCTGGGCCCGAACGCCGACGGTCAGCACCGAGACGATCTTCGCCGACTACGCCGCGGAAGGCCGCTGATCCCGGCGCCGCCATCGAGTGGCACAAGGCGGGACGCCGGCCGGTGCATCGCCGGTCGCGCGCCCGCGTCGAGGCGACGTACATGACGGACTACGTCGCCCACATGCAGATGGAGCCGATGAACTGCCTCGCCTCGGTTCGAAGGACGGCGTCTACGATCTCTACACCGGCAGCCAGTTCCAGACGCATGGCGGTGGGCCCGCTGGCCGCCGTGCTCAAGGTGCCGCCCAGCCGAACGTCCGCATCCACCAGCACTACCTCGGGCGGCGGCTTCGGGCGTCGGCTCGAGCCCGACATCATCCTCGAGGCGGCGATCATCGCCCGCGAGGCGGGACTGCCGGTCAAGCTCGATTCGCTCGCGCGAGGAAGACCTCCAGCGCGACGTCTATCGCTCCGCCGACCTACCAGGTGGTCAAGCGCCGGGCCCGACGAGGCCTGGCAGGTCGTCTCGTGAGGACGCCATCGTCGTCGCCGGGCACCCCGGCGGCCGCTGGGGCCCGGACTTCTCAACAAGCAGGGCCTCGACGACTTCGCGCTCAACGGGGCCGACCACGTCTACGACATCCCCAACCAGGTCGGTGCGCGCGATGCGGGCGGAGATCGGCATCTCGGTCGGTTACGTGCGCGCGGTGGCGCCGAACTACACCTTCTTCGCGGTCGAGACCCTGATGGACGAGCTGGCCAATCTGCCGAAGGTTGATCCGGTGAAGTACCGCCTCGACCTGCTCGGCGGACGCGCCACGGCCCGCCAACGTGCCGACATCGTGGCGGACCCGGTCGGCTGGGGCACGCCGCTGCCGGCCAACGTAGGCCGCGGCATCGCCTGCGCTATCCGCGCAGGAGAAGAAGACGCCGACGTGGCCGCCACCGTCATCCAGGCGCGGGTGGATCCGGCCACCGGCAACGTCAAGGTCGAGAAGATCATCTGCGCGGTGGACTGCGGCATCGTCGTGCAACCCGACGGCGTCCGCTCCCAGGTGGAGGGCTCGCTGCTCTTCGGGCTCTCGAGCGCGCTCATCGAGAAGCAGGGCACCGTCGCCAAGGGCGCTCTCGAGCAGAGAACTTCGACGACCTATCAGGTCCTCCGCATGAGCGACGTGCCCGACGTGAAGGTCGAGGTGCACGTCGTCCGAGCACGGAGTATCTCCACCGGCGTGGGCGAGCCCGGCGCGACCACCATCGCGCCCGCGCTGTCCAACGCCATCTTCGCCGCCACCGGGGCGCGGGTCCGGCAGGTGCCGCTCCAGCCCGATCGGGTCCTCCGCCGTTCGTGCGCGATAGCAGCAGAAGGCCTGACGCCCTCCCGGCGGGGACCGGGGTCGCGCCCCCGTCCCTGCCGCGGTATACTCTCGGCCCATGCCGGGTGCGCGCGGGGATCGCACCCTCCGCCGTGGTGGACGACGAGGCCGACATGCGCCCGCCTCGCGGACATCTTCAGCGCGCGGAGGGCTGGCGGGTGGTCTGCGTGGAGTGACGGCGCCGAGGCCGCCGTCGGCGTATGGCCGAGAGCGGCCCGCGCGGTCGTGTGCTCGCTCGATCTCGCGATGCCCCGCGCGGGCGGCCTGGAGGCGCTGGCGGAGATCCGCGCGGCGGACCCCGGAGGCCGGCGTCATCATCCCTCACCGCGTTCGTCGAGATTCCCAGGGCGGTGGAGGCCATGCCGCCTCCGGGGCCTACGACTACCTGACCAAGCCGCTTCGTCGAGGACCGAGCTCGTCCTCACCGTGCAGCGCGCGCTGGAGCGGCGGCGCCTCCGTCGCGCGGGTGGGAGGAGGCTCGAGCGCGAGTCGGGCCCGGTGGGCTCGCTGCGCGCGCTTACTCACATGGGCCCCAGCGCGGCGTGACGCGGCTCATGGCCCAGTGCCTGGCGGCCGCGGAGTCGAGCGGCCACTTCGCCATCGAGGGCGAGTCCGGGGACCGAGCAAGGAGCTGGATGGCGGCGCGTCATCCACGAGGAGAGTTCGCGGCGCGGCACAGCCGCCCTCTCGCTCACCGCCTGGACTGCGGGGGCGACGCCCGGATCGCTGGTGGAGCCCGGAGCTGTTCGGCTGGGAGCGTGGGACGCCGCGCGCGGGCGCGTCGATGGAAGGCGCGAGGGGTTGCTGACCCGCGCGCCGCGGGCGCGCTTTCTTCCTGGGACGAGCTGAGCGCGCTGCCGGCGGCCGGTCGAGACCGCGGCTGCTTACGCGTCCTGCGCGAGGGGGCTGACCTGCCGCTGGGCGGCTCCGCTCCTGTCGCGGTGACCGCGCGCGTGGTCGCGGCGCCCGCGCGTGCGCCGCTCGGGAGCGAGGCGCGCGCAGGGCGCCTCCGGCAGGACCTGGCGGCGGCTCCTGGGCGAGATGCGCGGGTAACCGTGCCCCCGCTGCTGCGAAGCGGCGGGAGGACATCATGGTGCTGGTCGGGCCGCTTCGCCGAGGAAACCGCCAGTGGAGCGAGGCACGGCCTCCGGGGGGCATCTCCGAGGCCTTCGGCAGCTGCCCTTCTCGCGGCCCATGCCTGGCCCGGGAACGTGCGCGAGCTGCACGCGACGTGATGCGCCGCGCGGTGGTGCGCTGCGCGGACGTGGCGGAGCCGATACCTCTGGCCCCGCGGGGCGCGGAGCGAGGCTCGTCGCGCTCGTCCGCCAACCCGGGCTGTCCCTCCCGCGAGCTGGCCAGGCTGGAGCGCCGCCGAGGCCGAGCAGCAGGCCATCCGCGAGGCGCTGCGCGGGAGCCGTGGCGGCACAAGAGCGCGGCGGCCGCGTGCTCAAGGCTCGACTACAGACGCTGCACGCCAAGATGCGGCAGTACGCCATCGCCCCCGAGGAATACGGCCCGCTTGATAGGGTAGGGCGTGTATGAATTTCGCCGGACTCGTGGCCAGAAGCTGGTTCTGACCGCTCCGTCCGCTCGGCGATTGCTAGTCCAGTGCGTCTTCCTTCGTGGCCCGGACCCAGGAAGGAGAACCCGGATGTCTACCAAGGATCGGGGCCCGAAGGTTGACGGAAACAGGTAAGCCGCCGCCAGTTCCTCCCACCGCGCCGGCTGGACCGGTCGGGGTGAGCGCGCTCGCGCTGGGCGCTCCCCCATCACCGCGCCACCGCGCAAACCGGATCCCTATCGGTGATTCCCGCCAGCACCAAGCCGCCCAAGCGGGGCGGAACGCCTCACCCGGGCGCTCGGCGTGGGGATCCGCCCGTCATCGATCCCCGGCTCACCCAGTCGGTCGGGACTGTTCCAGTTCGTCGGGCTCACGAGCAATCGCCTCGTCCGGTATGGGTTCGCCGACGAGGTGACCAGCGTCACCGATCTCGGTCTGAAGGGCGACCTGGCCGAGTCGTGGACGGCGAGCCCCGACCATCGCGTGTGGACGTTCAAGCTGCGGCAGGGCGTGAAGTGGCACAACCTGCCGCCGGTGAACGGGCGGGAGTTCGTCGCCGCCGACGTCAAGTACTGCTACGAGGCCGTACGCCAAGGAGGGCGTGCAGTCGTTCACCTTCCAGGAGATCGAGGGCATCGAGACGCCCGACAAGTACACGGTGCGCGTCCACCTCAAGACGCCCAACGTGCTGTTCCCGCAGAACCTCGCCGAGCCCGTCGCGGTCATCTTCTCGCGCGAGGTGCTCGAGGAGGACGGCGATCTCAAGAAGCGGCATGATCGGCACCGGGCCGTACATCCTGAAGGAGCACACCCGCAAGGTGCGGGTGGTGCTCGCAGCGCAACCCGGACTACTGCGACAAGGGCCGTCCCTACGTCGACGAGTACATCATCCTCTCGACGCCCGGACGCCGCCACCCGGCTGGCCGCGTTCCGCACCGGCCAGAGCCGACTTCATCTGGTGCCGAGCCCGTCCGAGGTGGAGGTCGCTCGCAAGACCAACCCCAACGCCGTCGTGCAGGCGTACCACAACACGCTGGCGCCGTTCGGCCTGGCGCTGGCCCAGGACCGGCCGCCCTTCAACGACGTGCGGGTGCGGCGCGCGATCTCGATGGCCATCGACCGCCAGAAGCATGGTGGACACGGTGTTCGAGGGCCACGGCATCCTCGGCTGGGGCGTGCCCTACATCTACTATCAGGACACGACGCCGACGGCGCAAGGACCTCGGCCCGTGGTGGCAGTACAAGCCGGCCGAGGCGAAGAAGCTCCTGGCCGAGGCCGGCCACGCCAAGGGCTTCGAGACGACGCTGTTCTACTACGAGTACTTCCCGCAGATGACCTCGCAGGTCCAGCTCGTCCAGCAGGATCTCAAGAAGAACCTCAACATCGACGTCAAGATCACCAAGCTCGACTACACGACCTACTACGGGCGCTACGTCGAGAGCAAGTGGGACGGGATGTCGTGGGGTTCCAGTCGGGCCACGCGATCGGGCGTCGACGAGCGGACCTACCAGTACATGCACTCGAAGTCGCACGAAGAACTTCTTCCGCGTCAACGACCCGGTCATCGACGAGCTGACCACCAAGCTCCGGCGGACGCCCGACCGCGCCGAGCAGCGCGCGATCACCAAGAAGATCGTCGATCGCGAGTATCGACCAGGTGCTGCGGATGTGGATGCCGTACGACAACGGCTTCCTCGTCTTCCAGCCGCACATGCGCAACGCGGCGGCGCCTGGCGCTGCGGCGGAGCGACGGGTACGGCTCGCCGACGCTCGCCCGGACCTGGCTCGACAAGTAGCAGGCACGGCGCAGGCGGAGGCGAGCCGTGTACAAGTACGTGCTCCGCCGGCTGCTGCTGGCCGTCCCGGTGCTCGCTGCTGTCGTCGCTGATCGTCTTCGGGCTCGATGCGCGTCATGCCGGGCGACGCGCTGACCGCGCTGATGGCGCGAGTCCGGCAACGTCGGCGAGAAGGAGCTGCAGAAGCTCCGCAAGGACCTCGGTCTCGACCTGCCGTACTACCAGCAGTACCTGATCTGGGTCTGGCAGATGGTGAGCTTCAACCCGGCGACTCCATCTTCACCGAACGAGCCCATCCCGGTCGCGCTGAAGCAAGGCCATCCCGGTCACCCTCGAGCTGGCGACGCTGGCCATGATCCTCGGCCTGGTCATCGCCATTCCCGATCGGGGTGCTCTCGGCCACGCGGCAGGACACGGTCGTCGGACTACGTCGGGCCGCGTGGTCGCGGTCTCCGGCCTCTCGATGCCCGACTTCTGGCTCGGCACGCTCGTCATCACCTTCGCGGCGATCTGGTTCCACTGGATGCCGCCGATCGGCTACGTGAGCTTCTGGGAGTCGCCGTGGAAGAACCTGCAGCAGTTCCTCGTGCCGGCGGCCATCCTGGGCTTCCGCCTGTCGGCGGCCGACGATGCGCATGACGCGCTCGACCGTGCTCGAGGTGCTGCGCGAGGACTACGTGCGCACGGCGTGGGCCAAGGGGCTCGCCGGCAAGATCGTCGTCTACAAGCACGCGCTGAAGAACGCGCTGATCCCGGTGGTCACCATCGTCGGCGGCCAGCTCGGCGTGCTGCTGGCCGGCACCGTGGTGGTGGAGACCGATCTTCGCGCTGCCGGGCATGGGGCGGCTCACCGTCGAGGCCATCCTGTACCGCGACTATCCGGTGGTGCAGACCAACGTCATGCTGGTGGCCGGGACCCTCGTCACGCTCAACCTGCTCGTGGATCATGACCTACGCGTGGCTCGACCCGCGCATCCGGCTACCAGTGAGGCCGCTGATGTCGACCGCCGCCGGTCGGCGCGGCGTCGGCACGTTCGAGGAGCCGGGCCGACCACCACCATCAGCCGGGGCCGGGCGCTGTGGACTGCCATGAAGCGCAAGCCGCTGGGCGCCGCCGTCGGCGGCGCTCATCGTGGTGCTCGTGCTCACGGCGGTCTTCGCCGACGTGCTCGCGCCCTACGATCCGCTCGCGCCCCAGCCCGGAGATCCGCCTGGCGCGCGCCCAGCCGCGCCCACCCTTCGGCACCGACGACATCGGCCGCGACGTCCTCAGCCGCATCATCTACGGCAGCCGCATCTCGCTCTGGGTGGGGCTGCTGGCCGTCGGCATCGGCACGGTCGTCGGCATGATCATCGGTCTCGCTCTGCGGCTACTGCGAGGGGCGCCTCGACCTCATCGCTGCAGCGGGTCATGGACGCGATCCAGGCCATCCCCGGGCTCGTGCTCGCGCTGGCCATCGTCTCCGTGCTGAAGCCGAACACGACCAACGCGATGCTCGCGATCGCCATCGTGATCATTCCCGGCAACTCGCGCATCGTGCGCGGCGCGGTGCTGTCGGCCAAGCAGAACCGCTACGTCGAGGCGGCGCAGGCCATCGGCTGCCGCCATCCGCGGCTCATCCTCGACCCACATCCTGCCCAACGTGACGGCGCCGATCCTCGATCATCGCGTCGATCTGGCTCGGCAACGCCATCCTCGATCGAGGCCACGCTGTCGCTTTCTCGGCGTCGGCACGCAGCCGCCCACGCCGTCGTGGGGGCTGATGCCTGAGCAGCACACGGGCGCGCGTTCATGGAGCAGGCGCCGTGGCTCGCGATCTTCCCCGGCCTGGCCGATCAGCCTGGCCGTGCTCGCCTTCAACCTGTTCGGCGACACGCTGCGCGACGCCTGGGATCGAAGCTGCGCGGGGCGCTAGCGAGGAGCGCGCCGCGGCGGCGCTCAGGGGAGGCGCGCGACGTACGGGAGATTGCGGTACCGCTCGCCCGCGTCGAGGCCGTAGCGCCCACGAAGACGTCGGGGATCTCGCGGCCCACGCGTGAGTCCAGAGCTCACCTCATCGGCCGCGCGCACTGCTTGGCGACGAAGCGCGCAGATCGCGGCAGGAGGCGGGGCGGCGGGTCTGGAAGTTGCGCAGGAGATAGGACGAGGGTGAGCCGCTCGCGCAGATGCCCTCCACCACGATGACGTCCTGCCCTCGATCGGCTCGTCCGAGGTCCTTGCGGATCACGGACCACTCCGGAGGCGGTCACCTGGGCCATAGAGGACGACCGGAGATGAAGTCGAGCGTCACCGGCGCGGTGAGGGCGCGCCCAGACGAGGTCCGCGATGAAGACCGCCGCGCGCCCTTGAGCACCCCAACGAGGTGGGCCGGGCGTGTCGCCGTAGTCGGCGGAGATCTGGGCGCAGCCGCGCGACCTCGGCGCTGGATCGCCGTCGCGATCCACGAGGACCTCGCCCGACCGGCGCCCGGCCCGGCATCAGGCGAACCGGGCTGGCCCGGAGGAACTCCCGCGACTGCCGGATCGAGGTCTGCGCACGAGCCCGGCCCGCTCCCAGCTCGTCGAAGCACTGTGAGATGGTCAGGATGGCGTGCAGCATGTAGCCGCGCTCGGCCAGGAGCTCGCCGCGCCGCCCTGCTCCCGGTCGATCAGGATGACCAGGTCCTTCACGACCAGTCCCGCCTCCAGCGGGGCTCGATCGCCTCGAGCTTGCTGCGCCCCGTCCGTGATGATGTCGTCGATGAGCACCACGCGCTCGCCGGCCTTGAAGCTGCCCCTCGATGCGCCGCCGGTGCCGTAGCCCCTTTCTCTCGCGCCGCGGGTAGATGAGGGGCACGCTGGCCGGCGAGGCTGGCCGCCGACCGCCGAGGGCAGGCCGGCGTAGGGGATGCCGCGCGACGCGGTCGCCGCCGCATGCGGCCACCTCCGCGCGCCATCAGCGCGCCGATGCCGCGCAGCGTCGGGGTGAGGAGATCACGACGCGGAGGTCGATGTAGAAGGGCGAGACGATGCCCGGCTTGAGCGTGAACTCGCCGAAGCGGATGGCCCCGATCTCGAAGAGGCGCCGGATCAGCGCCGCGTGCGGTGCCGGTGCGGGCTCATGCGACGCCATCTCCGGCAGGACGGCCGGCGGCCGCGCGGGCGGGGTCCGGGGCGCCAGTGATCGGGACGACCGACCACGAGGTAGTGGGCGCCCGCCCGGGCGGCCGCTCCCGGGTGGCGACGCGCGACTGGTCGCCGGCGCGCGCTGCCCGCCGGCCGCACGCCCGGCGTTGACGATGACCCAGCGCGCCCCAGCGCCGTGCGCAGAGCGCCGCGATCTCGCTCGGGCGACGGCCACGCAGCCGTCGAGTCCGGCCTCGCGCGCCAGACCGGCGCAGATGAAGCACGTGGGCGCTCGACCGAGCGTGGCCACGCGCAGCTCGCGCCTGCAAGCGCGTGCGCGGTCGAGGCTCGTGAGGACGGTGACGCCGAGGGCAGAGGGGCCGGCGCACGCCCGAAGTCTCGCGGCCGCCGCGGCCGCGGCCTCGCGGCCGCCGCGCGCATCATGGCGCGGCCGCCGCGAGGCGTGGACGTTCGAACATGAACACGCCCAGGCGCGTGGCTTCCCGGACCGCGCCCGCCACCGTGTTCGGGATGTCGTGGAACTTGAGGTCGAGGAACACCTCGGCACCCGCGCTTGTGGGCGGCCTCGACGGCCGCAGGCCCCGCCGCGGTGAAGAGCTGCGAGCCGATCTTGCAGCCGCGTCACCACGCCCTGCAGCCGGTCCAGCGAGCCCGCGCGCCGTCGGCGAGCGAGGCCGACGTCGAGGGCGACGAGGAGCCGGTCGGCGGCCGCCTCGTCGCTAGGCCCGCAGCGGCATGGTACTCCTGCAGGGCTCTGCACGCTGATGCTCGCCCTTGAGCAGCGCCTCGATGGCCGCCGACCGCCGCCTGCGCCCCGTCCAGGGTGAGTGTAGTAGGGGATGTGCTGGGTGACCGCGGTGCGGCGAATCATGTAGGAGTCCACGCGGGCCCGGCCGTCCTCGGGCGTGTTGAAGACGAGGGCGATCTCACCCCGCTTCATGAGGTCGACGGCGTTGGGTCGGTGCCCTCGACCAGCTTGTGGACGATCTCCGACGCGCCATGCCCGTGTCGCTCGAGGAGCTCGCGCGGTGCCCGCGGTGGCCACCAGCGAGAAGCCCATGTCCGCCAGGCGCTTGGCCAGCGGCACCAGGCGGCGCTTGTCGCGGTTCTTGACCGAGATGAAGATCTTGCCCGAGGCGGGAATGGCCGAACCCGCGGCCAGCTGCGCCTTCGACGATAGGCCTTGACGGAAGTCGAGGTCGATTCCCATCACCTCGCCCGTCGACTTCATCTCCGGGCCCAGGATCATGTCCACCCCGGGAACTTGATGAAGGGGAACACCGGCCTCCTTCACGGCGATGTGGGGCGGGCCTCGCGCTCCTCGATGTCGAGCCACGTCGGCGATGGAGTGGCCCAGCATGACGCGCGTGGCGATCTTGGCCAGCGGACCCCGATGACCTTGGACGACGAAGGGCACCGTGCGCGAGGCGCGCGGGTTGACCTCCAGCACGTAGATGGTGTCGTTCGTGATCGCGAACTGGACGTTGATGAGCCCGACCACGCCGAGGGCTCGGTGCCAGTGCGCCTGCGTCTGGCGCGCAGAGCGTCGGATCTGATCGTCGCCCGAGCGAATACGGGGGCAGCGCGCACGCCGCGTCGCCCGAGTGGATGCCCGCCTTCTCGACGTGCTCCATGACCCCGCCGACCACCACGCGCGTCGCCGTCGGCGACCGCGTCGACGTCGATCTCCGAGCGCGTCCTCGAGGAACTTGTCGATCGAGGATCGGATGCTCGGGGCGCACGACGCACCGCCTCGCGCATGTACGCGTCGAGGTCCTGACGGTCGTAGACGATGCTGCATGGCCGCGCCCGCCCAGGCACGTAGGAGGGCCGCACCAGCACCGGATAGCCGATGGCCCCGGCGATGGTCGCGCGCCTCTTCGAGCGAGCGCGCGGTGGCGCCGGCGGCCTGATGCGAGCCCGAGCTCGTCAGGAGGGCGCTGAAGCGCTTGCGGTCCTCCGCGCGGTCGATGGCGTCCGGCGGCGTGCCGAGGATGGGCACGCCCGCGCGCCTGCAGCGGCACGGCCAGCTTGAGCGGCGTCTGGCCGCCGAACTGGACGATCACGCCCCGCGGGCTGTCTCGCGCTCCACGACGTTCGAGTGACGTCCTCGAAGGTGAGCGGCTCGAAGTAGAGGCGATCCGACGTGTCGTAGTCGGTGGAGACCGTCTCCGGGTTGCAGTTGACCATGATGGTCTCGCACCCCGGCCTCGCGCAGGGCGAAGGCCGCGTGCACGCAGCAGTAGTCGAACTCGATGCCCTGGCCGATGCGGTTGGGGCCGCTGCCGAGGATGACGACCTTGGGCCGCGGGCGTCGGCGGGGCCTCGTCCTCTTCCTCGTACGTCGAGTAGAGGTACGGCGTGTGGGCCACGAACTCCGCGGCGCAGGTGTCGACGGTCTTGTAGACGGGCGCGGATGCCCCGGCGCCGAGCCGGAGCTGCCGGACTGCTTCCTCGCCGTGGCGCGGTGAGCTGGGCGATGCGCCGGTCGGCAAAGCCCATCTGCTTGGCGCCGGCGGAGCACGAGCGGGTCGGCGAGGGCCGCCCGCGCGATCTCGCCCTCGAACTCCACGATCTCCAGCAATACGTAACTG
>ERZ1370068.10881-contig-9541_pt1 | contig 30808 bp, 38 predicted proteins | sample MGYA00561227_ERZ1370068 | MGnify/ENA primary metagenome ERZ1370068 (study PRJEB38410, sample SAMEA6850437) | metagenome | study: Metagenomic assessment of the ecological functions of the soil: analysis of the soil microbiota associated with the...
GATGTGCTGGATTCGATTGCCGCGTATTGCTGAGCCTGGCGCCTTTCGGCGTGCCTCCACGTTGAACCGGCGCCAGTACACGGGTTGAACTGATGTGGACCTGGTTTCATCGCCTCGCATCTCCGCCGCATTTCTATCGCGTGGCGGGACGGCTCACCCCTGAGTTCGGCTGGAGCGCGGCCGATCCCTGATCGCGCTCGGTGCTGCTATGGCGGGCTCGTGTGGGCGCCGCCCGGACAGCGAGATGGGCGAGGGCTTTCGCATCATCCGTGCACGTGCCGAGCGCATGGATGTCGCATGTGCACCGTGCACGACGATGGCCGGTTCGCTGCTGCAGATCGGACTCATCTGGCGCATCAAGCTGGCACACGCCGTGGCCGCGGGCACGGCAGTTCAGGCGCGTCTCGTTTACACTTCCGCTAGCGCTCGATGACCGGCTCGATCTGAGGGTAAGCCCATGTGGGGCACGTGGTGGGTCTGGGATGCGCGGCTGACGTCCGGAGCTCGTGCTGCTGTTCCTGTTCCTGGGCTACCTCGCGTTTTGCGCGGCCTTCGACGACACGGATCCGCCGCCGACCGGCGCGAGCGCCGTGCTGGCGATCGTCGGCATCGTCAGATGTGCCGATCATCCACTACTCGGTAGAATGGTGGGCGACGCCGCGCCAGGGGCCCACCGTCGCGCGGCTCGCCGCGCCCGCAATCATCTTCCGTATGCTGCTGCCGCTGCTCGCAATGGCTCTGGGATTCACCTTCTACTTCGCCGCGCTGCTGATGGTCCGTGTCAGGTCGGGAGTGCTCGAGCGCGAGCGGCGACGCGCGCTGGGTGACGAGGTTGGTAGATGGAACAACGGCTTGAAGCTTATTCTTCGCTGTCCCCTGACGGTTCGCAGGCAACCTGGATTCGTGCAAGGGATGACGGTTTCACTCGCTGCTCCGGGAGCGAAGACCTTCGACGAGGAGTCCTTTCAGATCATGGATTTGATGGAGATTTCTTAATATGGGGAGGTTACGCCCGTTTTGTCTGGCCGCCACTCCTATCACGCGCGTTCGTGATGGCTGCGAACGTTTACGCTGCCAGCGCAGCGCCAGAACGCGAGGTGCTCGCCGACCGACGCGACGGCGCGATGCCGATCGAGGTGGGTCGTGACGCCGCGAAGACAGCGCATGCTGGCCGTGGGCGTGGTTCTCGCCGGTGTCGCGATCGCGGTCAGCGTTCGCGCTGCGAGCCTTCCGTGAGAACCTGATGATGTTCTATGCGCCGACGCAGGTCGTAAGCGGCGAGAGCCCCGTTGGCCATCCTTCCCGACTCGGCGGTCTCGTCACGATTGGCGGCGTGCAGCGCGTGCCCGGTCAGCTCGACGTGAGCTTCTGTGGCTCACCGACCTCAAGCACGACATCGGGGTCGCCTACTCGGGCATCCTTCCGGATCTGTTCCGCGAAGGGCAGGGCATCATCGCGCACGGCACGCTCGGCGACCGACGGCGTGCTTCCATGCCGGCGAGGTGCTCGCCAAACACGACGAGGCTACCGCCGCCGGCGGTCGAAGGCGCGTTGGCGAGAGATCCGGGTCAGCCACGAAATGATTCCCGAGCTCGGCCATTTCGCACTGATCCTGGCGTTCTGCCTCGCGCTCGTCAGGCAGGCTTCGCGCTTCGGCCGGCGCGCACTGGAATCGCCTCGCCTGGATCAATGTCGCGCGCCCCGCGGCCGCAGGACAGTTCGTGTTCGTCGCGCTTGTCCTTCCGGCTGTCTCGCGTGGGCCTTCCTGCACGCAACGACTTCTCGCGTCGCATACGTCGCGCAGAACTCGAACTCGGCGCTGCCGGCGCCGTACAAGATCGCTGCCGTGTGGGGAGCGCACGAAGGATCCGCTGCTGCTCTGGGTGCTCGTGCAGGCGGTCCTGGACCATTGCGGTGTGCGCATTGAGCCGCAGCCTCCGCACCGCTTCTCCGCGCGCGTCATCGGCGTGCTGCTCGGACATGGTGAGCGCGGGCTTCATGCTGTTCGCGCTCGCCACCTCGAACGCGTTCGAGCGTCTCGTCCCCGCAGCCGTCGAGGGCCGTGATCTCAACCCGATCTTGCAGGATCCCGCGCTCGCGATTCACCCACCATATCCTGTACACGGGCTACGTCGGCTTCTCCGTCGCGTTCACTGTTCGCAATCGCAGCGATGCTCGAGGGACAGTCTCGATTCCGCCTGGGCGCTGGTCACGGCGCATGGACGACGGCGCGCTGGTGCTTCCTCACCGTCGGCATCGCACTCGGAAGCTGGTGGGCGTACTACGAGCTGGGCTGGGGCGGCTGGTGGTTCTGGGATCGCGGTGGAGAATGCGTCGTTCATGCCGTGGCTGCCGGCACCGCACTCATCCATTCGCTCGCCGTGACGGAGAAGCGCGGCCTCTTCAAGAGCTGGACGCCTGCTGCTCGCGATCACCGCGTTCTCGCTGAGCCTGCTCGGCACGTTCCTCGTGCGTTCGGGTGTGCTGATCTCCGTGCATGCGTTTCGCCAGCGATCCGGAGCGCGGCCGCTGACATCCCTCCTGTTCCTCGCTGCAACGATCGGTTGCGCACTCCTGCTTTACGCATGGCGTGCGCCGGGCCTGAAGAGCGACGCCGGCTTCATGCCGCTCTCGCGCGAGACCTTCCTGCTGGCGAACAACGTGCTGCTGATCGTCGCCATGGCACTGATTCTGATCGGCACACTCTATCCTCTGTTTCCTCGACGCCCTCGGCCTCGTCGAAACAGTCCGTCGGGCCGCCGTATTTCGAAGTCGTCTTCCTCATTCCCATGCTGCCGCTCGTGCTCCTGCTCCGGCGTCGGCATGCACGCCGCGTGGAAGCGTGCTCGATGGACGCGACGCTGCTGCGCTTCGTGCGCGTGCCCCTCGCGCTTGCGCTGATCGCAGCGCTGCTCGTCCGTCGCTGGCTCTACGGCCGCAACACGGCGCGTCGACGGCGCTCGGCGTGCTCGCCGCGGTGTGGGTGATGGCGAGCGCATGGCTCGCACCGCTCACGCCGCTGGCGCCAGAAGCGCCGCCTCGACGCGGTCCCGCGCTGGCGTCCTGGGCGATGAGCCTCGCGCACTTCGGGCTCGGCGTGTTCCTGCTCGGTGTGACGGTCGCCAGAGAGCTTCAGCGTCGAGCAGGACGTTCCGCTGCAGCGCGGACAGAGCGCGCGCGCCGGCGCCTACGAATTCGTGTTCCAGGGTGTCGAGCCACGCAAAGGACCGAATTACGAAGCGACGCGCGGCACCCCTCGAAGTGCGCCGCGGCGACGCGAGATGGTGACGATCACTGCACCCGGAGAAACGCACCTACTCGTCCAGCGCAATCCGATGACGGAGTCGGACATCGACGCACGATTGTCACGCGACCTGTACGTCGCGCTCGGCGAAGACGTCGGCAACGCCGCGTGGAGTGTGCGCGTGCAGTACAAGCCGCTGGTTCGCCTGATCTGGCTCGGCGCCCTGATCATGGCTTGCGGCGGTCTCGTTGCCGTATCCGGATCAGAGCGCTACCGGCGCTGCGGCGGATCTCCGCGACCGAGACGGTGCACTCGGTCGCGCAGGAGGCCTGATGCTGCGCTTCTCCGTGCCGGCAGCGCGTCTTCGTCGTGCTGCTCGGGATTCCTCTACGTCGGCCTCGTCGCTGCGTCCGGGAGGGTCCACGTCGCCATTCATCGGGAAGCCTGCGCCCGCGCTCCAGCGCTAGACCTGTGCTGCACGACGCGACGCGAGCGGGCGCTGAGCAGCGCTGACTTCGCGGGACGAACCGTGGCTGCTGCAACGTTGTGGGCCGCCTGGTGCGTGGCCTGCCGCGAGGAGCACCCGGCCGCTGCTCGAGATCGCACGCACGAAGGCCGTGCCGATGTACGGCCTCGACTGGAAGGACGATCGCGCGAGCTGCACTCGCGCCAGCTCCAGCGGCTCGGTGATCCCTACGACGCCGTCGGCTTCGACAGCGAGGGCCGCGTCGCCATCGACTGGGGTGTGTACGGCGCACCGGAGACGTTCCTCCTCGACGCGAACGGGACGGTCGTGCTGCAAGCAGATCGGACCGCTCGACATGGACACCTGGCGCAGCAAGTTCCTGCCCTTGATCAGCGGCGCGAAGGGGCCGTGCACGTGATGCGCCGGCTCGCGCCGCTGCCTGCTCCTCCGCATCGCGCGCGTCCCGGCGATCAGACGTCGCGCCCTTGGCGACGCCGGCGATGCGAGGCGCGATACGAGACATCGTGAGAGAGCTGCTGCTGCTCGTGTGTCAGGAACAGGCGACATCGCCGGATTCGAACGCGCGACGCTCGCCGCGGACCTGCCGCGAAGTGTCGCGAGATGATGATGGCCGGCAAGACCGACGCGGAGATCCAAGGCTTTCATGGTCGATCGCTACGGCAGTGGATCCTGTTCCGACCGCGGCTGCTGCGACGAACCTGGCTACTGTGGTTCGCGCGGGCATCCTGCTCCTGATCGGAGCGGTCGTCGCCGTGCGCGTCGTTTCGCAGACGCACGCGCCGTATCGCCGCACGAGCCCGGTGACGATCCGTCCGGCAAGAGCCCAGCACGGCAGTACCACTTCCTCGTCGTTGCCGCGCTGATGCTGGTCGGCGCTCTCGCGCTCAGTGCCGTGCCGCTGCTGCGTCGACCGGATCCCACAACAGGCGCGCGCCGGCAAGAGCGCCGTGCTCGTTTTCGTCGCGCTCCGCTCCTCGTCGGCTGGCTCCTATACGCGCTGGAGCAACTGGCCCTGGAAGGCCGTTCCACAGACCACGCAACAGATGCCGCCCGAGGTCTCCGAGATGGTGGAAGGTCTCGCCTCACGGCTCGCGAGTGAAGGCGGCACGCTCGAGGAATGGCAGATGCTCGGACGCGTCGCGCGTGCAGCTCGGTCAGTTCGACCTCGCCGCGGCGGGAAGCGTATGCGTCAGGCCTATCGTCTGAGCGGCGGCTCCGACCTGGCCACGCTGACTTCCCTACGCAGAGGCGCTGGTGCTGGCATGATCCCGGGTCCTGCGTGCCGACGCAGGCGACCTCTGCTCGAGCGCGCCATCACACATCTCGCCGCAGGATCCCAAGGCGCTCTGGTACGGCGGCCTCGCCGCATTCAGCCGCGAAGCAGTACGCGCTCGCCGCGCGATCGCTGGCGGCGCTGCTGGATGCGATCCGCCGCCCGCGGATGACGTGCAAGATCATCGCCGAGGCGCGTTGCCATCGCAAGAGTCGGCGCTGAACGCAAGCGGCGCGACCGCGGCAGCATGCGGCGCCGGAGCAGCAGCTGCGCACCTGGCAGAATCGCGCGGCTCAGGCGCACGCAGCATCGTCGTCGAGGTCACGATCTCGCCCGCGCTCGCCTCGAAGGTGAATCCCGACGCGCCGCTGTTCGGTGCTCGCTGCGCAGCTACCCGGCGGGCGCCGCCCGCTCGCCGTCGAACGGCACCAGGCGCGGGAGCTTCCGCTTTCGATCGAGTTGTCCGATGAGGACGCCATGGTGCCGGAGTCGCAATCTGCTCGAGCGTGGGGGACGTCGAGATCGGCGTCGCGCGCGTTGCCCTGGCGGGACAGCTATCGCGACGACGGGCGACCTGTGCGCGCTCCGTTTCGACGGCGGATGACGTCGACGCGACGCGCGTCGGGTCGATCAGATCCAGCTGACGTCCGTCGCCGTTCCGTGTTACGCATGGACGCGGACGAACCGCAGTACGTCGCAGTTCGATGCATTACGGGGGAGCCACACATGCCTGACATCCGCACGCTGTTCGTGAACGCCGCAGCAGCGGCAAGAATCTGACGCGCGTGAACGACGACGATCGGCTCGCGCTCCATGCGCTCTATCAGCAGGCGACGCTGGGCGACGCTGCAGGCACGGCTCCGGAATCCCTCGATCCGGCGGGCGCCGCAGCAGCGCCGCCTGGGGGCGGTTGAAGGCATGAGCACCGCCGAGGCGATGCAGAAATACATCGGCAGGGTCAAGACGCTGAAGGGGATGAATCGGAGGCGACCAGCGCGTCGCGCGTGCCGCCTCGATCTGGATGACGATGCGTTTACAAGCGTACGAACAGTTCTCGCTCGCGAAGATCGTGGGGACATAACCGTCGGCCTCGCCGTCGGTTCTCCAACGCGTCCGTCGAGCAGGTATCGAAACTGGTAGCTCGCCCTGGTTGAGATCGATGGTGGCCGTGAAGCCGCCGTCCTTGAGCTTCTTCATGCGGGTGCTTCTGCTGCGGCTCCATGCCGTTGAATTCGCCGACGACCGGCGGCGCTCTGCACGCCGCTCGGCCGCCTCCTGCGGCAGGCCGGAAACGTCACGCTGCCACGTGGTATGACCTGGATTTCAGGTACCGCTTGGTCCGGCTCAATCGCCCCTCCTGCGCAAATGCTGCACTGCGCGGCATTCTAGCAAACGCATGTAGCTCAGTCGCCGGGGCTGTTGACGCGTGCCACGCACGAAGGTTGATGCCGAGCGGCGCGCGCGGCACGTATAGCACGAGCTGTGTCTCTACCCATCGCGCTGGATCTCGCCGGCAGTCGTTTATGCCCGGCCGTGCCTGGCACGCGTCTGCGAGGCAGTCCCGAATTGGCCTCGATAGATGCAGGCTCGCCACGCGTAGCCTGGGGATGGCGTGCTGCGAGTCCTGCGGTGCACCGGCGCGCTGCGCGAGGCCACATTCGCGAAGCACACGCCGCCGACGAGCACGCGATTCCAGGTCGTCCCGATCGCGTAGAGGTAGCTGGTCGCCACGGTCATCCTGCGCGTCAGGAAGCATCCCTGCCCGCGCGATCCGTCTTCGCGCTGCGACGATCGCCTGCATGGCGTCGCGGTAGCGCGGGGACTGCCGCAGCCAGCCCTTCGCGCTCAGCCTCGATCTCGCGCAGGTACGGCGCTGGGCGCAAAGATGGATCCTGTAGCTGCTTCGCGTACTCCGCCCGGTCGGGATCGAAGCCGGCGTCGAGGAAAGGGGCGGAGCGCTCGAAGTCGCTCTCGGCGAGCCGGAATCGGCCTCGGTTGCACTCGCGCTGGCGCGCTGCGCCAGGTCGGTCCTGCGGCGCTCCGATCCGCCGGGCCAGCGCCGCGACGCGATCTGCGTTCGCGCGAGCCGGCCGATCTGGCTTTGCCCATGTGGTCTCGACCTGCCCTTCGGGGCCGCTGGCGGCTCCGGTCACCTCCGGCTCGACGGTGGCCGACAGGCCCGTCGATGATGCGGGCGTAGTCGGAGCCCGGCGTCGCTGCCCGACGCGCCGCCGGAACGCTCGCGCCGGACGAACGGCGTGCGCCCGACCGTGCCCGCCAGCATCGCGTTGCGCGTCAGCGCGCCGATCGCGACGCCGAAGAGCAACGCCAGCACTGACGAGCAGGAGCCTTCTGGCTCACGCGCGTTCGCCCCCTCGTCAGCGGCAGTGCGCAGTCCCTATCGCGAGACCATCGCCGGCACCGCGACGAGGTTCCTGCCGGCGCGACGTGCGCTCAAGATCGTACCCCGACGCTGAGCGCGACGCCGTGTCCGCCGATATCACGCCTGGTACATGGGATTGCGTGTTGCAGTGCCATCGGCCACGCGACCCTGCGCGTCCAGGGGCGATCAGGCCGCCGTGCCGCCGAGCCAGCGCGGCGGCCTTGCCAGGACTTCGTCGAGCGGCGGCCTGCACGGACAGTCCTCGTTGCGATGCGCCCATCCGCGCCGCGACATGCGTGCGCCTGCGGCGGCGTAGGCCAAATTACTCGCCGGCGCCGGTCAGCGCTCACGGCGCAGCATCTCGATTCTGCCAAGCGCCAGGTGCCGGCGCCGATCAGGGGACTTGTCGCCGACGCGTCCAGCGCGCTCGCTCGTTCGTACCGGCCGTCGATGCTCGCGGCCGCGAGGTTGCCCGCGTCGGTCGAGCGCGACGGCTCCGACCGTGCGCGATGCTCGTGACGCGCGATCGCCGCCCGTTCCAGCGGAGCTGGTGATTCGCGAGTCCTTGGCGAGGCGTCACGTAGTGCGGTCGTCCTCGCGCTCGGGGCCAGTCACTCGGCGCCGAAGTCTTCCGCACCGATGCCTGCCAGGACGTGCGGCGACCGCTTCCATGCACGCGTCGCGCGAGGAGAATGGGAGTTGCGTACGCTGCCGCACGCCGCTGCGACGGCGCCCGCTGCACCGCGTCGCACCGTCCATGCCCGATGGCGTCGAGGTCGCAGACAGCGGCCGTGGTTGATGACCGCGCGCCGCGTCCGGCGTTAGTAGAGACGCGAGTCCTCCATCTGCACGATGACGTTGCGCGACGGCGTCCGGGCGATCACCGCCGTGCCGCCAGCTGCGCGTGCGCGCAACCGGCACGCGGCAGTGCTTCGAGCGCCGCGCGTACTCGTGCTCACTGCGCGACGTCCGGCGCTACCGCGTGCAGCAGTGCGTCCGGCGCGCCGGTTGCGATCGCGCTCTTGTCTTCGTCAGCGCCGCACGAGCCGGATCTGGCCCGCACGCCGGTCTGATGCGCGCGTCGAAGTGATCAAAGGAAGCTCATGCCGAGCGGTCCGTCGTACAGGCGCGGTGGACTCACGGGGGCACGACGACCGGAATGTGCTGCACGATCGCGCCATTCACGTCGATCGCGCTCAGGGTCATCGAGCAGGCGCGTTCACGTAAGCCCGCCCGCGGTCAGGCACATGACCTGCTGAGTCGATACTGCACCAGGCCGACGATGCGCGCCGGCTGCGAGCCGCGCGAGGCGGGCGCGCCGGTGTAGGTCGCGCCGGTGTCGACTGACGAAGCGCGCATGGAATGCGGCCGCCGACGTTCGCGTGGTGCAGTACAGGCTCGCCGTTGGCGCGCAGCGGTGCGACGGCCATGCTCGCCGGGCGTGCGCAGGCGTTTGCCGCGCAGAATATCGCGAGCAATCGCAGGCTCCGCGTCGAGCGCGCGTCCCTGACGCGCGCACTCTCGAGCGTCACTGCCGTCATTTTATCCCCTCCAGGTAATTACCAGCAGCCAGCCGGTGCCGCGGGTGCATGGCACCTGCCCGATCATCACGCGCAGCGCCTGCGTTGAGCGCGGCATTTGGTCACCTCATGGCGAGGCTCGTCTGCGCGGCGACAGCGAGTACATTTCGCCACTGGGTCTTACCGAGCAGGCGGGATGCGAGTCCACCAGCGCGGCGGCTCTGTACCGTGCAGCACGCAGCGACAGATCACGCCCGGGCACCGGCTTTTCCAGCGGCACGCTCACCGGCGCCTACCCGCGCTCTCGCCGAGCACCGCAGCTCGCTCCGACGACGGAAATCCCATCCACAGAGCGATCGCGGCACCGCACCGCCGCATGAGTCGACCTGCGACAGCGGCCTGGGGCGGCGTGTCGCTGCCAGCTCCAGCCGAGATCGTGCAGCTCATGACGGCGCAATAGCGGCGTCCCTCTTTAACGTCGATCGCATGGTGGAATCGGATGAAGGCGGCGTCCACCAAGGCTGCTCGGTGAAAGCGCGCAATGGGCGTTGTCGAGCGCGGCGGGCAGCATCATCCGCAACTGCCGCGACGCCCCTACAACGCACCTGCGTCATTCGCGTCGTAACGCCATCGCGCATACCTTCCGTGAGCAGCGCGCCGATCCAGCTCTCGCCGGACTCATTCGCTTCCGGCGCCATTCGCGAGGAAGGAACCGCTGCCTGGAGTTACGCGACAACAAGCTGCAATCTTCGCGGCGGTCGCGATCGATTATTCGACTCACCGTATAAGTGCTGTGGCCATCGATCTTCACCGCCGAAAGGCCCGAGCCACGAGCTCACTCAATTACCGGCGCGACAAGACCCATATTCAGGCCCTCAGGCACCTAAGACAAATGCGAAACTGCTCACTGACGTCGTTGATGCAACGTCTGCCCCTCTTGGAGGTCTCGGCGAGGCGCCGACTGCACACTATCAGAGGCACGTCCAGGCAGAACACCCGCCGATATTAATCAGCTGGAACCATCACGGTCGATGGTGGCCGTTATCGACATAACGTCGAAGGACCCCGCAAGCTGAGCGACGGACAATGACAGGACTTGCCTGGCGAAGCAGTGGCTCGGGGGATAGGGCATTACGCGGCGCTCTAAAAGCCATCAGGCCAATAGTAAGCCAGCCGCAGGCCGGGAGCCGAAGGTCAGGACGTCAATATCAAGGGCTGCCGTCTGCGTCGTTGACCGCAAGCGAAGGGTGGTGTGCTGCAATGTTCGAGCGATCAAACTTGCACCGCGGTGCGCCTCATTGCCCGATGCCTTCGGGCGGATTCGGCACGCTATGTCAAGCTTCGTTCGCAAAAGTGTTAACCAGTTCCGTGTCGTCATTACGTCATCCGGTTATTTCGGCACCGGGTCACAATTCCAGCGGCAGGAGCGAGCGCGATGAATCAGACGAAGCGCACCGCCACGAGCCCGGTCGCGGGAGCGTCGCAAGGAAGCGCCGCCGCGTGAATTTCCTGCTCGAGGAGAACGGCTGGTTCGGTCGCACCTTCGGAGCCACAGGTTCGGAGATCCCTGGTCCTGCACCAAGCGCACCAGTGGCCGCTCGGGCCGCTGGGACGCCTTCGAGGAGTGGCAGCGCCAGGCCGAGCAGGCCCAGGCCAAGACCGTCTGACGGTGTCTGCCGCCTGCCACGGAAGCTATCGCTGAAGGCGATCTTCAAGACCGGCTGAACCGCGGGCGAGACCGCCCGCGCCCCGCATCGCTCCGATCCTCCCTGCCCCTGGCGTCAGGCCTCGCTACAATGCACGGCAGAGGAAAGGCTGCGCTGTCGCCTTGAAAGCCGGAGAAGAGCATCTGACAAGGCGCATTCGAACGGGGGCTGGCAGCGATCACGTCGACGGCGCTCGCCGCGCTGGCCTGCACGCCGGCGGCGGGCGACACCTGGGACTTCCTCCGGCATCAGTCGAATTCTGCAATCCCATCGCCTGCAACATCGCCGGGATAGGCCAGGGCGATGAGCTGTTCGAAGCTTCCTCAAGGCGAACGACGACGCCTCCGGGCCGAACCAGACCTTCGGCGCAACGGACGGCTTTTCGACTACCTGATTCTCACGGGCTCGGTGGGTCGGCGCCGACGGCAGCAACATCGACAGCGCGAAACTCACGACCGACGACGCGGACGAGATCGCGAGCGGCACGATCTCGTTCTCCGGCACCCTCGACGGCGGCATCTTCGAGGCTCATCGATCTGTCCGTCACGCTGGACGCCTCGACGGACACCTGGTCGATGTCGACGCCGTTCCTGAATCTCTGAGCGTCGTCGCGACGGCGCACCGGCACGTTCACGCACGAGCCCGATGGCGACGATCGCGCAGCGATCGAGGAACAACTGCATCCTGGAAGCCAACGCGGATCAGCGTGACACTGACGGCGACGGCTTCGGCAGTGATCTCGCGACGCGGACTTCAGCGACGACTGCAACGTCAACTTCAGCGATCTCGGGATTCTGAAGGAAGCGTTCTTCCAGCCCGACACCACCGACACCGACATGGACGGCGCGACGGGAACACGGACTTCACCGACCTCGGCACCTTCAAGGCGCACTTCTTCGCGCCGCCGGGACCGAGCGGCATCCCGAACATCTGCACGCTCTGAGTCTGGAGCGAGGGACGTAGCTCACGGATACGCCGTGAGCGTCTGCCCTATCTGCGGCTCGATCGTCTCTCCGCTCGGGCCGCTGAACGCACGAATGGCACGGACACGAGCTCGAAGCCGTGGTTCTTCAGCACGGCGAAGTGCAGGTGCGGGCCCGTCGTGAAGCCCGTAGTTGCCGGAGTCGGCGATGTACTGCCCGCCTTCACTTCCTCGCCCGGGCGCACGCGCACCGACGCGCGATCGAGGTGCGCATACAGCCCGAAGGTGCCGTCCTCGTGCAGGATGCGCACGATGTTCGCGTGCGGCCCATCGATCTCGGGGTCCGTTCCACTCGTAAAGTTCGAATATGCGATCTCGACCACGACACCGGCGCGCGCCGCGAACGCCGGTGCCGATCGGCATGGCGATGTCGACCGCGTGTATTCGTTGGCAGGGGAGGCGTGAGTCGCCTTGCCGTGGAAGCCCTGCGACACGGTGAAGCTGCGCGACAGCGCGAGACGGCGCGCGATAGCCACCGCCGGCGGCTGGTGCTCCGCGCCGGGATCACCCAGCACGTAGGCGTAGCGGTAGCGAAAGAGACCGCGCCGCCCGTCCGGATCCGCGGGCGGTACCAGGATGCGGTCGTCCGCGAGCGCGACGGCGCGACCCAGTGGATCGCGTCGGCAACCGCGTCGGAGACGTTCTCGCGCTGCACCAGCTCGATGACGACTTCCACGGGACAGTGGAGCTCATTGGTGAAGTGCAGCGCGGCGCCCGCCGGATCGTCGCGCACGCTGCACGACGAAGCGCGGTGACAGTCCCTCCGCATCACGGGTCACGACCTCGACGCCTGCGCGGACGACGTTTCCGGTGGCCGGTCGGTGAAGTCGCCAGTGTCCGTCGGGATCGCGATAGCGAGTGAGAGCTGCTCGGCGGCACTCGCGCTGCAGGTCGCGAGCGCTGCGAGGCAAGCGAGACGCCGAGCGCGGTCTTCACTTCGGCGTCAGCGAGCGTGAGCCGTCGCATCCAGCGATGTCGTCCAGATCGACTCACCCTTGGGGTCGTACCAGTTGAAGGTCCAGCTCAGCGCGCCCGCGAGCAGACGCCGCGCGAGGTGCGGCTCGAGGCGCAGGGCTTTGCGTCCGCGAGCTGGATCAGCACGCGCAGCCACCGGTACCTTCGTAGTGCTCGCGCGCAGGGCGAGGAGCCGGCTGCGATTGGCGTCGCTCAAGCTGTGCCATTCCTGAAAGAGCAAGGGGCGAGCGCGCCGCCCGACTCGCCGTGGATGAACTCGAGCTCGCGGCGCGGATGAGCGCGCGCAGCCGCGCACGCGCGCGACGCGCGCCGTTCCACCGCGACGCCCATGAGCATCGGTAATTGATGATGGCCTCGCCGAGCGCGGCGCAGAGCAGGTCTTCCTTGCTCGAGAAGTGATGGAAGAGCTGCCGGACTGGATGCCCACGGGCGCGCGCGAGATCGCGCACCGTCAGTTCCGCGCAGCCCTGGCGCGAGAACAGGTCCAGCGCTTCGCGCAGCAGGCGCCCGCGCGCACTGGCAGGATCGCTGACGCGACCGGCGGCGACTTGAGATGCGCGGGCGACGGGGCTGTTTGACGGCTTTGGCGGCTCGGCTCATGTGCTTTACAAAGCAAGCGCTTGCTTGGTACCGTACGCGCCCGTCGCGCTGCGCGTCCGGCGCCAAGGCCGTGATGTCGCTCTCAAGAGCACCAGAAATCAGCTCTAAGCCAATGTACAAGAGCGATAAAATCTCCGGAAGCGATCGGCATTCCGGATTCGGAAGCCGCCCGCGACAACCGGGCTGGGCCGCTGCGACTGCAAGCCCTGGCAATCCGCAGGGACTACGGCGTTGGCGGTCTGCTCCGCGTAATCGCGGGCGGGCGTCCTCACTGAGCGAAGCGCTTCCATGCCCTACCGTTCCGTACTCGCCTCGAGGCCTGTTTGCCGGACAGCTCATCATCGTCACCGGTGGTGGCAGCGGCATCGGCCGCTGCACCGCGCACAGCTCTCTGCGCGCTCGCATGCGCTCGCGTCGTGCTCAGTCCGGCCGCAAGCCGGAGAAGCTCACGCACCGTCGCCAACGAAATCTGGCCGAGGACGGCGGCGTGCGACGACCTGTCCGTGCGACATCCGCGACGAGGAGCGCGGTTGCCGCGATAGTGACGCATACGGTGACGCGCTACGGTCCACGTGCACGCGCTCGTCAACAATGCCGGGGCCAGTATCCGTCGCCGCTGGAAGACATCAAGCAGAAGGGCTTTGACGCCGTGGTGCGCACGAACCGTCGTCGGGTTCCTGCTCGCGCGCCGCAGGTGTTACCGCCAGAGCATGCAGAGGACACCGGTGGCGCGATCGTCAACATCATCGCTGACGTGCGGGCGGCATGCCCGAATGGCGCACTCAGGCGCCGCGCGCGCCGGCATGGAGAACCTGACGCAGAGCGCCGCGGTCAGTGGGCTCCCGCCGGAGCGCGTGAACGCCGTCGCGCCGGGGTGGATCGCGTCAGAGCGGTCTCGACAACTACGAAGGCGCCATGCTCGCTCATTCGCGCCTCGGGACTCCGTCCCGTTGAAGCGCTTCGGCACGGAGGCCGAGGTCAGCGCGGCGGTCTGTTTCCTGTTGAGCCCCGCGGCCGCGTTCATCAGCGGCGCGCGACCCTGCGGGTCGATGGGGCCGCATCCCAGAGCGTGCGATCCCTTTCCGCTCGCGCCGCGCGCAACGTCAGCGTCAAATTCGAACGGCTTTCACCGCGCAACTGCCACGCGTGCTCGCGGAAGGATGAGCCTTGTCGTCGCCCGCGAGGCAGACGCACGCGGGCACCCGAGCTGTCGACAGTCTCAGTGCGCGGGTTTGCCGAAGCGCCAGGTGAGGCCGACGCGTGACAACGACTCATGCGCGCTCGTGAAGAGGAACGCGCCCATCCAGCCGCCGTGCCGCGTGGTCGATCTGCATCCATTCCGCGGTGATCCCGAGGCGCGGCGTGAACGCGTATCCGTAGCTCGCCGCCCACGCGTGACCGCGCTCGAGATCGTTGTCATCGGGCGTCGGATCGACCGTACTCAGGCTGAAATCGTCGTAGCGCAGCGATGACGCGATGGGGGCCGAGGCGCGAGGTCGCCATGAGGAAGCCGGCGTCGAAGTTGTCGGTCGCGGCACGCTGCTGACCGATCCAAGGCCCGACGATGGTCGTGCCGGACATCCACTGCGCGATGAGCCCCACGCCGCCGGGGAGTTCGACCTGTCCGCCGAGCGCATCGAAGGACGTGCGCCAGCCGAACTGCCCCACCGCGCTCGGTCGCCGGATCGGCCAGGTTGTCGTAGTGAAAGGCCTGAGCCCGCGCACGATCGGCGCAACGCCAGTCGACGCCGGCGATAATAGCCCGCCGGTGGTCGAGCTCGTGGAAGGGCTCGATACCGGCCACGTTCTCGAACAGCGCCGTCTGCCGATCGTGCACGGCCCAGCCGCGCTCGGCGAGCAGTCCGCCTGCGACGTCGTTGCCGCCGTAGAGCGCGAACTGCGCGCCGAAGCGCTGCGGCGTGTGCGTAGAGCAATGTGCGCAGAAGGCGAGACTCCGCGCCAGATGGTACGGAACTCCTCACCGATCCACGTATTGATCGCGGACGACGAAGACATGTAGGGCGAGCGCCAGCCCGGCGCGCCGCATTCTCAGAAGCGAGACGTGCGGATAGAAAGCGCCGACGCGCGCAGCGGTGCGCCCAGGCCGAGTCGGCACCGGCCGATACTCCGAGATAGGCTTCGGTGACGCCGATCCCGCGTCACCGTCGCTGTTCGCATTGATGGTCGCGTGCGCGAGCAGCGTGGGCGTGATGCGCCCGCGATAGTCGATGGAACACCTGCGGGCACGGCGGCGCCGTCGTGACGCTCATCAGCGCAGCTTGCCCGGTCCGCCGTTCACCCAGGCGTCGGCGGCGAGGACGCTCTGCGCGAAGAACTCGGTCAAACGCGCCGCAAGCGTGTTCGCTCTTTCTTCTTCGGCGCGCGCGCCGTGGCGGCGATGAGCACGGCCATGCCGACGAGCGGTGTAGATGCGACCGGTCGAGGGTGCATGGATCAATAAGCCTGCCGAGTGCGCTCGCGTCGCGCGCTCGGCAGGAGGCGCGCGCAGATGGCCGGCGAGTGCAAGGGTGAGGGAGCATCACCGCGCCCGGAATCAGGCACGAAGGACTCGTGCAGGATCGTGCGTGCTGGTGTCGCGCTGTCGAAGCTCCACGCAGCGACGTCGTAGGTGCCGGACGGTATGCCTTGCAGCTCAGAGGCCGGCCGCTCGAGTCGGTCTTGCCGAAGTAGGGCGTGTCGACCACCAGGATGTAGCCGACCATGTCGTCGTGAATGTTGCAGCCGAGTGTCACGAGTCCCGCATCTGATCGAACAGCACCGGCGCATGACTCGTCCTGCGCAGAGCGAGCTCGAACCGCTGCTTCGGAGAACGAGTACACGTGGTGGAGGACGTTGTCGCTGTTGTGGGAACGCGACTTCGGTTCCGGTCACACGACAGACACGCGGGACGAACTGATAGCCGATCTGATCCATGATCGCCGGGCGTGACCGCGCTCGGGGCTTGCCCAGCGCGCGGTGTCGCCGCTCGGTCAGGAATACGGCCGCGTCGGCGACCGTGGCTGGTCCTCGCTGTCGACCACCTCGACGATGGCCGTGTCGGCGAGGGCTGCGCCGAGCGGGCAGAGCGGAGCAGCGACAGCGCCGTCACGGCGACTGCAGCAGCGCCAGCGCACGCCGCGAAGCTCCGCGAGCGCCGGCAATCGCTACCATAAGACGAGCGCCTTTTTCATCCTTCGTCAGTTTACGGAGCTGCATGCGTAACTCCGTGATGCGGTGCTCATTATTACTCCTCTTTCTCCAACCCTAAGATGCCTTCAGCACAGAGACTCAGGGCGGTGCTGCCGGGCGGGGACACCGGCCCGGACAGGACAGAGCATTGCGTAGCCTCCGCTTCAAGATCCTGATGCTTCGCCGCGCTGCCTGCTGGCCGGCTCGGAGATCGCCATCGATCGCCGCCGTGCTGGTGCGCACGCCGCGAGCCGCGTATCGTTTCAGCGCGCGCAGGAATCACTGCGCGTCGGCAGCATCGTCCTCGATGAATTCATGCAGGAGCCGCAGCGTGCGCTGTGCACGACCGTGCGCGTGCTCGCGCTCCGACTACGGATTCAAGGAAGCGTGTCGCGACCAGCGACCGCGATATCGATCCGCTCGGCGCTCGGAAACCACGGTCGCCGCGTGCGCGATGCGGACGTCACGCTGCTGATCCAGCCGGACGGACCACCTGCTCGCGTCCACGCTCGCCAGAGCAACTCGACGGCCGGCGACGACGACTGCACGCGTGATCGCGCGTGCCGAGCAGGACGACGCACGCGACGCCGGCCAACGCTCACGCATCGACGGTCACGCCTACCAGATGATCACAGTGCCGCTGCGCGTACCGGTCACGGCTGCGCGGGTCTCCATGGGCTTCAGCATCAACGACGAGCTCGCGGAGAAGTTCGAAGAGCCTCACCAGCCTCGAGGTGACCTTCGTGACTCCGAAACGGCAAGAGCGGCCGGCGCATCCTTGGCTCGACGCTTGCGCCCGAGGAGCGCGACATCTCGAAGCAACGCGGCCGAGGCCCCCGGGGCGTGGACCGGGCCAGACCAACATCTCTGGCAAAGCAGGACTACCTTGCGCTCGAGCGCGCATTTGCGCCCCAGGTCGGAGCAGTCAGTGCTGCTGCAGAAGTCATTGCAGAAGGCGATGGCGCCCGTATCTCACTGATCGCTTTGCGATCGTTGCGATCGGCGGCATCGCGCTCCTCGGCGCGCGCTCATCGGCGCGGCGCTGCTTGTCGCGGCGGGTCACGCCGGCCCGGTCAGCACTCGCCGAGGCGGCGCGGCGCATAGAACTTCGGCGACTACAGCCAGCCGCAGCGTCATTCCCGACACGCGTGACGAGCTCGGCGAGCTCGCAGGCGCAGTTCAACGCGATGCAGACGAGCATCGCGGAGCGCGAGCGCCACATCAGCCATCAGGCCTTATCACGATGCGCTGACCGGGCTGCCGAACCGCCTGCTCGTGCTGGAGCGCATGCGTGTGTCGATTCCGCCCGTCGCGGGCGTCGACCAGCAGCTCTGCGTCACGTGGTGCTCGGCGCTGGATCGCTTCTCCGACGTCGCGCCGCCTCGCTCGGCCACCAGATCGGCGACGAGGTGCTGCGCGCGAACCGCGCAGCGGCTCGTCGGCGTGCTGCCCGGAGGCGCGTCGTCGGCCGCCTGGAAGCGGACGAGTTCGTCGCGATGCTGCCGGCGATGAGCCGCGCGTTCGCGACCGGCATCGCCGAGGACGTCATCGCGGTGCTCGGCGCCGGTATCACCGTCGAAGACATTCACATCGACCTGAACGCCACGGTCGGGCTCGCGCTCGCGGCCCGAGCACGGCACGCAACCCGACACGCTCCTGCGCCGCGCCTCGATCGCGCGCCAGGATGCCCGCGCAGCCGGCGCGATGGCATTCACAGTCTATCACGAGGGCCGGCGAGGAGCGGCATCGCCATCAGCTCGCGATCGTCGGCGACCTGCGCCGCGCCGTGCGCGGCCGGCGAGCTGCGCCTCATGCTGCAGCCGAAGGTCACGCTCGCCGACGGACGGCCGTGTTCCGCGGAAGCACTCGTGCGCTGGCAGCATCCGCGACCTCGGCCTGCTCACCCGGACGTGTTCATTCCCTTCGCGGAGCGCTATGGCAACATCACGCTGGTGTCGCGCTGGATGCTCGGCAGCGCGCCATTGGCTGCGTGTCGAAGTGGCTGGCGGCCGGACTCGATCTCGGCGTCGCGGTCAACTCTCTCCGAGCTCGACCTGCGCGATCCCGAGCTGCCCGGATTCATCGCGGATCAGCTCCGCACGCGCCGGCGTCGCCGCGCGCCACCTCTGCGTGGAGATCACCGAGGGTGCCGTCATGCGCGACGTGCGTCACGCGATCACCGTGCTCGAGAGCCTGCGCAGCCTCGGCGTCACGGTCTCCATCGACGACTTCGGCACCGGCCACTCATCGCTCGCGCAGCTCAAGCGCCTGCCGCTGGACGAGCTCAAGATCGATCGCTCGTTCATCGTCGACGTCCCGCAGGACGAAGCCGACATGGCGATCGTCCGATCGACGATAGACCTTGCCCACAACCTGTCGCTGCGCACCGTCGCGGAGGGCGTGGAAACCGCCGAAGCCATGGCGTGGCTCAAGGAGCGGGGCTGCGACCAGATCCAGGGCTACTACATCAGCCGCCCGCAGCCGGAGGATCAGTTCTTCGCGTGGGTGCGAGAGCGCGTGCACGCGTCCGTCGCCCCGTTCGATTCGCGCGCCGTCTTCCCTGAATCCGCGACTGCGCGGACCTCGTCGCCCCATCGCTCAGGGCGCTCGATGATCGTTGCGTAACGCCCATGCCGCCGCCGACGCACAAGGTGATGAGCGCCCGGCGTTCGCCACGGCGTTCCAGTTCGTCGAGCGCCGTGCCGACCAGCATCGCGCCGGTCGCCCCCAGCGGATGCCCCATCGCGATCGCGCCGCCGTTCACGTTCAATCGCTCGTCCGGCACTCCGAGCTCGCGCTGGAAGCGCAGCACGACGGCGGCAAAGGCCTCGTTCACTTCGTAGAGGTCAGATGTCGCTGCGGACTCATGTCCGGCTTTCTGAGACGCCGCGCACGCCGCCGGGGCCGGTCCGGTCAGCATGATCGTGGGCTCCGTTCCCACGAGCGCCGTCGCAACGATGCGCGCACGCGGCTACGCGTCCGAAGGCCTCCGCGGCCTGCATTGACCAATCAGAGCGAGGGCCGCGCCATCGACGATACCGGAGGAGTTTCCCCGCGGTGTGCACGTGCTCGATGCGCGCGACATCGCGGTACTTGCGCAACGCGATCGGCGTCGAAGCCCTGTTCGCCCACGCGCACGAAACGGAGGGCTTGAGCGCGGCGAGGGCCTCGAGCGTCGTTCCTTCGCGAATGTGCTCGCATCCTGTGCGAGGAGCAGCGCGCCGTTGCGATCCCGCACGGGCACGATCGAACGAAGAAATCCAGCCGCCCGTGCGCGGGCGGCGCGTTGCTGCGAGCGCACGGCGTAGCGGTCTCGCGTCCTCGCGCGCGAGTAGCCATCCAGGGTCGCGATGAGGTCTGCGCCGATGCCCTGAGGAACGTAGCCGATGCGCCGCGCGGTCTCGGGGTCGTCCATGAGCGCACCGCCGTCCGAGCCCATCGGGACGCGGGACATCGATTCCACGCCGCCCGCGACGACGATCTCCTCCCCAGCCCGAGCGCACCTTCGCCGCCGCCAGGTTGACCGCATCGAGGCCGGAAGCGCAGAAGCGATTGATCTGCACGCCGGCGACATTCTCGTGCCAGCCTGCGGCGAGCACGGCTGTCCTGGCGATATCCGCGCCCTGCTCACCGACCGGTGTCACGCAGCCCACGATGACGTCGCTCACGAGCGCGGTATCGAGGTCGTTGCGCCGCCTCAGCGCGTCCAGAACCGTCGTCAGCAGCGTGAGGGGCTTGACCCCGTGCAGCGCTCCATCCGGCTTGCCGCGACCACGCGGCGTGCGTACGACGTCGTAGAGATAGGCTTCGCCGGTCATACGAGCATCCTCGCGGCTGCACCGCCGCCTGAGCTATGATGAGTCACGCTGCCGCGGACTGGAAGCGCGCACCGGTGGTACACGCGCGCGATGCTCGCGGAGTGAACAGGCAACGACACACGCCATGAGCAGCGCCGCGCCGATCAGCGCGCCGGACTTCGACCCGGCCGGCATCGCATGGCTGAACGTCAATCGCCCACTGACGCTTCCGGAGCTGCGCGGCCGGCTCGTCATTCTCGACTTCTGGACTTATTCCTCCGTGAGCTGCCTGCAGTCGCTCGAGGCGCTGCGCCGGCTCGAGGACGCGTTCCCGCGGGAGCCTCGTCATCATCGGCGTGCACAGTCCCAAATTCACCGCCGAGCGCTCGCTCGAGGGCGTGCGCCAGGCCGTGCTGCGCCATCGCATCACGCATCCGATCGCGCACGATCCGGAGCGTCATCTCTGCGCGCTACGCCGTCGGCGCGTGGCCGACCCTCGTCGTGATCTCGCCCGAGGGCGAGGTCGTCACCGAGACCCGCGGCGAGCCGGATCCCGAACAGTTGCATAGCACGGTCGCGCAGCTGCTCGACGAGCATCGCAGCCGCGGCCGGCTGCAGCCCGCGCCGCTCGAGCTGCGCAGCGAAAGTGCGATGAGCGGCGGCCGCTTCCGCTTTCCGGCGAAGATCAAGCTCCATGCCCGGTGTGCGCCAGCGCTGGGCAGGTCGCTGACGCCGGAAATCATCAGATCGTGCTGCTGGAGGACGACGGCACCGAGACGCTGCGCTTCGGTGACGGCCAGCCCGGTTTCAGCGACGGCGCCGCGGGGAGCGCGCGCTTCGACGCCCGCAAGGCGCTTCGCATGCAGCGCCGACGCCATCCTCGTCGCTGACACCGGCAACCATGCGCATTCGCCGCATCGACATCGGCGAACGCACGGTGAAGACGCTCGCCGGAACCTGACGGCGCGGCTTCGCCGCTCGGCCCGCTGCGGCCGGCGCGCCAGGTCGCGCTCGCTTCGCCGTGGATCTCGAGCTCGACGGCACCCAGGCGTTCATCGCAAACGCCGGCACGCATCAGCTCGCACTGCTCGATCTCGAGCGCGGACGCCCCGGCTTGCCTGCGGGCAACGGACGCGAAGCGCTTCGTCGATGGCGCCGCGTACGAGGCGTCGCTCGCACAGCCGAGCGCGCTGGTCCTCGACGACATCGGCGAGAATGCTCTATTTCATCGACAGCGAAAGCTCTGCGGTGCGCGCGCTCAGCCTGGAAGGACAGCGGCGCGTGAGCACGATCTGCGGACGCGGGCTGTTCGAGTTCGGGCACATGAACGGCCCGTTCGCAAAGCCTTGTTCCAGCATCCGCTGGGCGTCACCTGGAACGACGGGGCGCTGCTGGTCTCGGACAGCTACAACGCCGTCATGCGCCGCCTCGATCTCGAGAAGGGGGCGTGAGCGATGTCGACGACGGCTTCATGTCCGAGGACGCCCTGTCCCTGCCGCTGGCCGAGCCCTCGGGCGTGGGCGGACGGAGCAGGGCGGGTTCTGCGGCCGATACGAACAACCATCGCATCGTGGAATATCAGGATCAGGGAGCGACGCCGGCGCACCTGGGCCGGCTGAGGATCACGGGCCCGGCTCAGTTCTGCTGCGGACAATCCTGCATCGGCATCGCTTTCGCTGCGACCGGCCGCCGTGTAGAAAGCCTGCAGGCGCTCGCGCCGCGACTACAGGTACGCCGCCCCTGCGCACCGAACTGTGCCGCGCAGCAGCTCGTATCCATGCGTGAGCGGCTCTTCGGCATCCACCGTGCGCTGCTGGGCGAGCAGCGCCTCACCAAGCGCGCTCAACGTCTCGCCGACACGCCAGTGCTCTGCGTCCCGCACTCTTCCCAGATCGCGAGCGACTCGTAGCGGCTTCTCGCGTCGACGGGGCGACCTTCGAGTGTCAGCGTCTCGCCGAGCGAGCGCAGGGCGCCCGCGAGCCAGGCGTGCGCATGCGGCAGGCGCGCGCGGTAGATCGCGATGGCCTGCTCCAGCAGGCTTGGGCCGCGGCGAGCCTCGCCCTGATCCTGAGCAGGACGGCGAGGCTCACCGTGTGATAGGCGTACTCCGTGTGGGTCTCGCCATAGTGTTGCGGGCGATCTCGCGAGCCTCCTCGACGCGGCGGCGCGCGCGATCCATTCTTCGCCGAGGTCGCGATAGAGCCGCCTGAGCGCGACCAGCACGGTCGCGACCTCCGGATGATCGTCGCCGAATGCCGCGCGATTGTTGGCGAGCGCTTCGTCGTACAGCTTCTCGGCTTCGCCGTATTGTCCGCGCTCGTGCAGCAGCACGGCCAGGTTGTAGAGATAGTCGCCGAGCGCCGGATCCGCGGGCGAGCAGGGTCGCGCGCGATCTCTCAGGACCTCGCGATAGCGCTGCTCGGCGTGCTCGTAGTCACCACGGGTGTGGGCAATCTGAGCTGAGATTCGAAAGCGTCTCGGCGGCATCCGCGCTGAGCGCACCTTCCGCTCTCCTGATAGATGCGCAGCGCGGCCTCGTAATCGGCCATCGCTTCGTCGAGATCGCTCCAGGTGCTGCAGGACGTTGCCACGTGCGTTCAACACTCGCGGCGATGCGCGGGTCGCCCGGCGGCAGGAGCTGGCGATACATCGCGAGCGCCTCGCCGTGCAGCCGCACGGCTTCTTCCGCCTCGTCGCTGGCGTACTTCGCCTCCGCGAGCCGCGTCAGGCTCGCCGCCAGATCCTCGTGCGCTGGGCGGCAGGTTGGCGCGGCTCAGGTCGACCGCCTGCTGGAGCCGCTGGAGTGCGACGTCGATGGCGCCGAGATTGAGATACGCCGTACCGATCGTGCGCAGCAGCCGGGCAAGCACCACCGGCTGATCCTTCAGCTCCTGCTCGATGCCGCGCACGCCGCTGTCGAGCGCTTCGCGCACCGTCACATCCGCACGCGGTTCCCGGCGCGGATCCGAGGCCGTGAACACGCGCTCGACCAGTCCCGCGAGCTGCTCCGCGCGTGCGCTCTCCTGCTGGGCGACGTCGCGCTCCGCGCGCGATCGAGCGCGCCTGCAATGTCATCGTAATGGCCACCGCCATGAGCAGCACGGCGAGCGTCACGGCCACGCCGACGCCGAAGCGGTGCCGGGCGATGAACTTGGCCACTGCGATAGCGCCAGTGATCGGCGCGGGCGCGCACGGGTCTGCCGTCCAGGTGGCGGGAAACGTCGTCGGCGCAGCTCCTGCACCGAGCCATAACGCCGGTGCGGATCCTTGCGCAACGCCGTGAGGACGATGTTGTCCAGGTCACCCGCGAGACGGCGGCGCAGTCGTTGCGGCGTCGTCGAGCGCATGGCCGCGACCTGTTCCGCGCGGTCCTGCCGGCGCGCGCCTCCACGCAGCAGGCGCTCGGCGGACGCGGCTCGTGCGTGCAGATGACGCGTTCGATGTCGGCGGCGGCTGCTCGGAAATGCGTAGGGGAGTGGCGCCAGCAAGGAGCTGATAGAGGAGCACCCCCAGCGAGCAGCACGTCGCTGGTCGTCGCGTCACGGCATCGCCGCGCACCTGCTCGGGGCTCGCGTAGGCCGGCGTCAGGGAAACGCATGTCGCGCGCGCGTCTGCATGAGCGCCTCAGCCTCGATCGGCGCGTCGAGCAGCTTGGCGATGCCGAAGTCGAGCAGCTTCACGCGCGCCGTCCGGGGTCGACCAGGATATTGGACGGCTTGATGTCGCGATGCACGATCAGGACTGCGGTGCGCATACTCACCGCGTCGCAGACCTCGCAGAACGAGCCACAGCCGCGCGTCGACGGACGCGGCCTGCGCCATCGCACCACGCGTCGATGGGTCGGCCGTCGACGTACTCCATCACGAGATAGGGCACGCCGTCTTCGGTCATGCCGCCGTCGAGCAGCGGCGCGATGTTCGGGTGGCTCAGGTTGGCGAGGATCTGCTGCTCGGCGCGGAAACGACGGCGCGCGCTTCGCCGAACGCGCGATTGATGCTCAACAGCTTGACGGCGACTTCACGCTCGAACGACGCCGTCGGCGCGCTCGGCACGATAGACGGCACCCATGCCGCCTTCGCCGAGCACGCTGGTCACGCGGTACTGCCCGATGCGCCGCCCGATGGTGGCCGGCGTGGTCTTCCACGCCGGCGCACCGCGGAGCCGATCAGCGCGTTCGAGGCGGCCGTCCGTCGTTCGTGCTCGCGAGCAGGAGCTCCTCGATCTCCGCACGCAGCTCCCGATCGCCGTGCACAGGCGGAGTCGAGGTAGCCGGCGCGCAGGGCGATATCGAGGCTGGAGGCGCTGCTCGAACAGCGCCTGCAATCGCTGCCAGCGCTCAGGACTCGGCTGTGGGATTGGCGAGCTCCTTGTACAGCCAGGACTTGGCGAAGTTCAGCTCGCGGGCAACGGTGGCTGCGGAGATCGCGAGCGTCTCCTGCGATCTCGTCGTAAGTCAGTCCGCCGAAGTAGTGCAGCTCCACGATGCTGCTCTTGCGCTCATCGAACTCGCGCGAGCCGGGTCAGCGCTTCATCGAGAGCGATGAGGTCAGGATCGGGATCGGCGCTCACCTCGATGGCTTCCTCGATCGAGATCGTCGATCTCGGCGCCGCCGCGCTATCACGCGGCGATGCGCCTTGGCGTGGTCGACGAGGATGCGACGCATCAGGCGGGCCGCGACGGCGAAGAAGTGAGCGCGATCACTGCCACGGCACATCCATGTCGACGAGGCGTACGAAAAGCCTGGTTGACGAGCTCCGTCGCCTGCAGGGTGTGACCGCGACGCTCCGATGACATGTAGCGCCGGGCGAGTCGCCGCAGCTCGTCATAGACGAGCGGCGTGAGCTGGTCCAGTGCCTCGCGGCTGCCGGCGCGCCATGCACCGAGCAGTTGCGTCACCGACTCACTCATCGAGCGTTCCCTCTCTCGAGGCACACTGCGCCCGCGACATGGTAATGAGCGCTCCGAGACCAGGCGCAAACACGCCGCGTCCCTTCCGCTGCGTGCCGCCGCTGCCAGAATGCGGCCCGCGCAGCGAGGGAGATTCCGCGACTGCGTCGCTCTGTGGATCATGAGGAGACGACGAACATGATGCACGAAGACCCAGGAACCCGCATTCGGTCAGGACCGAAAGCAAGATCAAGCCGCCCGATCACCGGCTGGCCATGGCCCCGGAAGCGCATCCTCCGTGGACAGCAAGATCAAGCCGCCGGACCAGGCCGAGATCGTCCGCGCGCAAGCATCCGTCCCACTCCTGAAGTCCAGGCGTCCCGCCCCAATCGCTGGAGCTCCTGGGCCTGAGCGCAGGCGATTGCGCCGCGTCACGGCCGGACAACGACGGTTATAATCGCCTTCGCCCCGCGGAATGACGCGACTGCAGCGTCGCGCGGCCGGCAACTACGCTCTATCCGCGTGAAGACGACATGGTGCTCGATCGCTTGATCGGCTCGGCGCCTGCAACATGCCGATCCCAAGGTGCGCATCGCGGCGCTCGCGAAGCTCGACGCGACCGATCCGCTGCTCGTGGAGAGCGCCGCTCGGACAGCCGATCCTGCGGTGCGCCGCGTCGCACTCGAACAGGATGGTCGACCTCGACGCGCTGTCGCGGGCTGCCGATGCCGACGGTGACGCCGGTACACGCGAGCTCGCCAGCGGCGCGCCTGCGCGATGTGCTCGCTGCACCCGAAACTCAAGGCGCCGGCGCCCGATGCGCGTGACCTTCATCGTCGGCGCACACCCGACGCCACCGCTCGCGACCTTGCTCGCCGAGCATGCGTCGGTGGCCGTCGGTGCGAGCGGCGGCGCTGGCTCACGTCGAGGATGAAGTCGATCCTGTGCCGGATCGCGAGCCACTGACAGCGCGGCAGAGCTGCGTCACGGCGGCGCTTGCCCGTGTACAGCAGCGCAGCGGGGCTCGAGGAGATCGAGCACGCGACGCGCAGCCCGCGATCACGGCGTCAGTCGTGCCGCGCGCGCGCGCCTCGCAGGCGCTGCGCACCGATCAATCCCGCGCACGAAGATGCCGAAGGCGCTGTGCGCGCGCATGGAGGCACTGGCCGGCGGAACCGCGAGCGGCACTCGATGAGGCCGCCTTCCATCGCCTGGAGCAGCAGTGGCGCGCGAGCCAGACGGCGAGCCCGACCTCGAATTGGCCGGGCCGCTATGAGCGCAGCCGGGAGATTTTTCAGTCACTGCTCGCGCGGCACGCGCGCGCGCGCAAAGAGCGCGCGCCGTTGCAGGCTCGAGCGGGAGAACGCTGCTCCAGGAATTGCGGCACGCGCCGGAGATCGACGACGCGCTCGCGCAGCGCGCGTGCAGCGACCCTGCAGTCAACGCAGGCGGCGTGGGACCGCGATACCGGAGCGAGGATCGCAGGCGCAGCGAGCGCTTCGTCGGCCACTCGGTGTCGAGATCGAGGCGCAATTGCGACGCCTGGACGTCGCGCGCACCGACGGGCCCAGCCGCTGCGCGAAGGCTCATCGCCGGCAGTGCGCGCGCGCAGCGTGCGGGAGCCCTCGATCGGCCGCGGCTGCGCTCGCGGCGCTCGAGGAACGTGCCCAGAGGACATCCGCGTCCGGCCGAGGCGAGGCGGCGCGCACGCTCGATCACGAGCTCGGCCGAGCTGCTGGAGCGACCTGCGGCAGAAGCAGCGGCGCGAGCGGTGAAGTCGACGGCCGACACGATCTGCCGGCGATCGAGACGATCGTCGCGCGAGCTCGAGGCCACGCTGGCGCGCGGCGAGCTCGCCGACGGCGCCTGCCGAAGTATGAGGAGCGCGGCAACGGCGCGTCCAGGCGATCGACCGCGGCGGGCCGGCGCGCACGCTGCGACAGCGCCTGCAGCAGGTCGCGCCGAAGCTGCGAGGAGCGTGCGCGACTGGAAACGCTGGGGCGTCGAAGCAGTACGCGCACCGAGCATGTGCGTGCAGGCCGAGGATCCGCGTCGGCAGCGCCGAGCCGCGAGCAGCTCGCGCGGCGGATCCGCGCGCTTCCGCGAACGAATGGCAGGAGCTCGGATCGCGCCTCCGGCACGACCTCGAAGTGCACTCTGGGAGCGCTTCGATCGAGCGCCTGCACCGCTGCCTACGCGCCGTGCGCCGCCCATTTCGCCGAGCAGCGCGCCGCACGCGCCGCCAATCTCGACGCGCAAGCAGGCGCGCTGCTCGGTCGAGCTCGGAGGCGCTCGATCGCGACACCGACTGGAGCGACCGTCGGACTGGCGCGCCAGCGGAGCGCGACGCCAGCGACGGCGAGCGCGAGTGGCGCACGATCGGTCCACGTCGACCGCAGTCTCGCGAAGGGGCTGGCTAGCGCGTTACGAGCGCCGCTCAGACGCGCAACTGCGCAGCGCCTTCGGCGCCAGCGCCGCAGAGCGAGGTGCGCGGCGCAAGGCGCGTGCATCGCAGAGCTCGTCGGCGCTCGCGCAGTCGGATCAGCTCGCCGGCGCCGCCGCACGCGTGCGCGACGCGCAGGCGCGATGGGCGCCCGCAGTGAGCGCGCCGCGCAAGGTCGAACAGGCGCTGTGGACTCGAGTTCCGCGCCGCGCTGCGACGCCGTGTACGCCGACTGCATGCGGCTGCGCAATGCGGCAGCCGAGGAGCAGCGCGCGGCGGCGCACGCGGGCGCGGCGGTCTGCGATCGCATCGAAGCGCTCGCCGCAGGATCGCTCGCTTCCAGTCGATGGCGATCGCGACGGCGCTGGCCGTCGTCGCTCGAGGATGCGCGCACGCATGCCCCGCGAAACTGCGGCGAGAGTTTGCGCAGGCGCCGCGTGCAACAGCGCGGAGAGGATGCCGCAGCTGAGCGCGCGCTTCAGGGACGCATGCGCGCGCGTGCCGAACGCGCGCTGGCGAGTCGGCGCGAAGTCGCTCGGTCGGCATGGAGCTCGAGGCGTGTGCCGCCCGTGCGCGCCTGTGCCGCGAGCTGGAGCACCAGGTGCTGAACAGGGAGCGGCGAGGGGATCGCCGCCGTCGCTCGAAGGCGCGCGGGAAGCCTGGCTCAGGCTGCCGCGCGCCGAGCGGTGCGGCAGGGGAGAGCGATCGAGCGACCGTTTCGCCGCTGCGGCGGAGGCGGCGGGACGGCGGCGACCAGCGCGCGAAGCTCGCGCAGAGTCTGGCGGCGCAGACGGAGGAGAAGCGTCGGCTGTGCCTGCGCTTCGAGATCGTCGCAGGCGTGCCGTCGCCGGCGCCCTACGAGGCGCCGCGCCTCAGCTATCGCGCGCAATGGATGCAGGATGCCATGCGGCACGAGTCACTGGCCGGGCACGGGCGGCGAGAAGCTGGAAGAAGCAGCGCCGCATCGAGGCGCGCTGGCACGCGCTCGGAGCGTCGCCGCAGTCGGAGGACGAGATGCTGAGGGCGCGCTACCAGGCCGCGCTCGCGGTCCTGCCGCCAGAGACCTCGGAGCGCGGTCAGCTCAGCTGCGCTACTCCGAGTTGCGGATGTAGGCCATCAGTTCTGCGGACGGCCGTCCTGCAGGACCTCGGAAGTGCAGGTGCGAGGCCGTGGCGCGCCCGTCTCGCCGATGAGGGCGATGACTTCGCCCGCGTGACGGTGTCACCGACGGCGACCAGGTTCTTGGAGTTGTGACCATAGCGCGTCGTGAGGCCCAGTTGCCGTGGTTGACCTCGACCATGTTGCCCGTAGCCATTGCGCGGCCCCGACCAGGACACGACGCCGTCCGCGCACCGGCTTTGACCGGCGAGCCAGGCGGCCCGCGGAAATCGATGCCCATGTGATGCGCCGTGTGCCCGTAAAGGATCGCTGCGAGCGTCCCGAAGTACGAGGAGATCCACGCGGTGTCGACGGGCTCGCCACGCGGTTCGACGCGATTCTCCAGCTTTCGGGTCAGCAGGAAGTGCTCGAGCACGTCGAGCTGTCGTGACCGGTCGCTGAGCGAGTGTCGCGAGGGCATCAGGCGTGCTCTGAAGGCCCGTTGCTCTCAGCGCGCTGCCGCGCGTCGGTCCAGCGGCCGCCGACCGCCGGCGGCTGCGGAGAAATCGAACTCCCCGCGATCGAGACCGGCCATCTGCACCAGGCGCGCACCGAAGCGCGTCGAGGCGGATGACTCCGCATGCAGCGTTCCAACCTGCTGTCCGAGCGCGGCGGCGTCCTGCGCCGGTCTTGCGCTTCGCGGCGGCGATCTCTCGACCCTGCTGCGCGAGCTCAACGCGCCACTTCGCGACGTAGGCGTCGGAATCAGCCGCGCCTCCATACACTGCGAGACGATTACCGATGAACGCAGCGAGCAGCAATGGCGGCAGGCAAACAGAGCAGTGAGGCATTGCGGCGCATTTGAAAACCAGTCGCCGTGGCAGGCTGCGTTTAGATGACAAAATTATATGCACCGTCGCGTATACCGGGTATGGCATCACCAGCGAACATCGAGAGAATGCGCTTATTTAGCGCGGCGCCGTGACCTGCATCACAGCGGGTTCCTGCTGATCCGCGTGTGCACGCGCGAACAGCTTGCAAAGCTACAGAATGCAAGCTGCATGAGACACGGCGAGCACAGCGAATGCGTGTCCGGATTCCGAGTCTTCAGTGGGGTCCGTGCGAGATCAGGCTTGTCGACGCGATGATCGGGGACGCTGAGCGTGATCATCAAGCGGCGGGGGTGGCCTCGAGGCCCCTCTCCGGGCTCGGGCACAGGTCAGGTTTATGTGTCATTTAACGTAATATACATTATGCGCAATCATTCAGCACTGTGACGGGCTAGACGCGCAAAAGCGCAACCGGGGGGAACATGCCCACGTGTTGATGGCGTCTCAACCACCCTGCTCAGAACACAGGAGCCCCGCCGCCGGGCGCGTGCCGGCGCTGGAAGGCGCTCCGCACAAGATGCCCGAGACTGCGCTGACGCCTGGTCGCGATCCTGCTTGGCGGCGAGCTCGGCGAGCTAGACCGTGCCTGGCGCGGCTGGCGCCTCGTGAACGGCGCTCTGATGAGCCCGAACGGTGACGAATTCTGTACCGCACGCGGGAGCTTGGGTTGTCCCCTTTGTCCAAAACACATTCGTATCGCGCAACAATGAACGATCTGGGTTGCTCTTGCCTTGCATGCTGGCTGCCTGGAGCGCCTTAATCCAACATTCTGCTTTGGCGCAGCTGAAGTTCCGGAAATGTCTGCGCCGCTCATGGCGGCTGAAAGAGCGCCGCGTTCCTTTCCATTTTGTATCTGCAAACGCAGTGAGGCGGGACGCTACTCCGCGTGCCAGTTGGTCAATTGTCCTGCTGGATTACCGTTTGCTCTGGAGAGTTGCCCACTGCCCGCATCTACCACCGGTGCTCAAACGTATCGATGACTGTATCAATTGGCACCAGCCACACGTCCGACCGTCGCTGCTTATCTGTGGTGAAGATGAATCCGCCCAGAGTGGAAGGTGAATCTTGAAATGTCGTCACTGTGCTCGGGGAGTATGTGAAATACCATGTGAAGGAAGAAGGAAAACGAACTCTCCCGCTGAAGTAGCGAGCCCGATCTTTAGAGCCCGTTGGCGCCGAACTGGCCACACCCAAGAGCGAGCTGCAGGGTCGGCCGGCATGATGGAGAGCTGGTATTGCTTGCTGGCGACGTCACACGACGGAAGGCGAACGAGGATTATAGCGACCCAGAACAGCGCGGTGGTAGCAATACGTAACCTGAACGAAGGAAAGG
>ERZ1370068.1595-contig-1150_pt1 | contig 30807 bp, 50 predicted proteins | sample MGYA00561227_ERZ1370068 | MGnify/ENA primary metagenome ERZ1370068 (study PRJEB38410, sample SAMEA6850437) | metagenome | study: Metagenomic assessment of the ecological functions of the soil: analysis of the soil microbiota associated with the...
TGTCAATGAAAGTGAGAAAATGTTTACTTCGTTCGGTTACGTATTGCTCCTCCCATCGTGATGCCGGGCATGCTTCAGGACCGGCCGCGGGACCAGGGAGAGATCACGATGTGGCGGGATTTGCGCGCGATGTCGTCGAGCGAAACCCGCATCGTTCCGCATGACGGTCACCTCGCGCACCGAGTTCACCCAGGTACTGAACCAGGTTGTGGGTGAACGAATCGTAGTTGTCGATGACGCACACCATATTCGACTTCTAGAGGCCTGTCTGCGCGGAGCTCGAGCGCCCGCAGCAGCGCGCGGGCCTTGTCCTCGGTTTCCTCGTATTCCGCGGCCGGATTCGAGTCGATGACGATACCCGCGCCGGCCTGCACGTCATGCCTGGCCTTCGACGCATGATCACGGTGCCGGATCGCGATGCAGAAATCGAGGTTGCCGGCGAAGTCCAGATAGCCCGACCGCGCCGGCGTAGAGCCGCGCCCGGCACGGTTCGAGGCTCGCGGATGATCTGCATCGCGCCGGACCTTCGGCGCGCCGGACACCGTGCCCGCCGGGAAACACGACACGAGCGCGTCGAGCCGATCGCGATCGTCAGCCGAGCCGGCCCTCGACGATCGACGTCGAGATGCATCACGTGCGAGAAGCGCTCGAGCGCCCATGAACTGCGGCACGCGCACCGATGCCGTATTCGCACGACGCGGCCGATGTCGTTCCGCCCGAGATCGACGAGCATCACGTGCTCGGCCCGCTCCTTCTCGTTGCGCTTCAGCTCTCTCGCCAGCCGCATGATCTTCTTCGTGGTTGCTGGCCGCGCGGACGCGTGCCCGCGATGGGATGCGTCTCGACGCGCGACCCTTCGACGCGCACCAGCATTTCCGGCGACGATCCGACGATCGGACACGCCGCCCATGCGGATGAAATACATGTACGGCGACGGGTTGACGTGGCGCAGCGCCCGGTAGACCGTGAACGGATCGGCGGTGACATCGGCCTCGAAGCGCTGCGACAGCACCGACCTGATAGATGTCGCCGGCGGCGATGTGCTTCCTTCGCCGTCCGCACGCGCTCTTCGAAACGCTCGCGCGTGTAGTCTGGATTCGACGAGCTCGAGTGTCGCTGGCCGGCCGCGCTTCGTCGTGCGACAGGTTCGCGCTCGAGCTCGCGCTCGAGGAACTCAATCTTCGCGCACGCAAACTGGTAGAGCGACTCGAGGTCCTCGTCTGGCGTGATGCGCGCGTTGGCGATGATCAGAATCCGGTGGCGGACGTGGTCGAACGCCAGCACGGTATCGAAGACCATGAACGCGGCCTGATCGGCGCCTCGTCCGACTTCGTCGCAGATCGCACCAGCACGGGCTCGAACCAGGTCGACGCGCCGTAGCCGAGGTAGCCGACGGCGCCGCCGGTGAACCGCGGCAGATCCGGCACGAACGGCGATCGGAAGTCGGCCATCAGCTCGCGCAGAGCGTCCTCGACGAACGGCCGATCGCTGCTCGTCGTCGACACGCCGCGCCGCGCTCGATCGAGTCGTGCGCGCTCTTCGCCGCGCGCAGGATCAGAAACGGATCCTTGCCCAGGAACGAATAGCGCCCGACATGCTCGCCGCCTTCGACGCTCTCGAGCAGAAAGGCGTAATCGGCGTGCTCGGCGATCTTGAGGAACGCCGACACCGGCGTCAGCAGGTCGGCGACCATCTCCTTGCAGACCGGCACGAACGTGCCGCGCGTGCGCCAGTTCCTTGAATTCTTCAAGACGACGTGATCTTCATTGACGCCTGAACTCCGCGAGTACGCTTCTTCCGCTGCCGTGCACATCACCCCGGCCGGCGGCCGTGATCGGTCCACCATTGAAACTGTTCGTGCCCGCCTGCGCGACTGAGCATGTCGAGGCCACCGATCGCTTTCAGCCCGGGCGTGTCGCGCGTCGCGCGGAGCGAAGTGCGGGTCACGGGCGGAGCTGTAGACGAGTGCGTCCACACCCTCTCCCGCGAGGAGCACGGCTTCGGGCAGCAAGGGGACGCGCGTCCGTGTTCGGCCACATCCCAATCCGGCGTGCAGTTGATCGAGACAGGTCCCGTGGTGCCCGGCGCCGGAGGCCAGAGCCCCGGCTTTCGCGGGACACGATCATCGCGACCTCCTCCGCGCCGACGGTGCGCGCATGCACCCTGACCTCAGCCCCGCTCGATGCCAGCGCAATCGCCACAGCACAAGCCGAGCCGCCGGCCGAGGAGCGACACGCGCGCCCGACGGCACGCGATTGCCACAGCAGTCGAAAACCCGCGGCATCCAGTGTTCCCACCCACCAACGCCCGACCATGCGAATCGTGATGATCGCGCTGCGCCGCGACGCACCTCGTCGACGCGATCGAAGAGCGCATGAAGGAATCATCACGCTGGCGCCTTTCAAGCCGACCGCGCGCGCGAACGTGAAGTCCTCCGCATCGGCGGCCCGCAGCGGCAGATGACCACGTCGAGCCGCTCGCCCAGAAACTTACCGCGCGTTAGCGCTTGCTGGCCGGGGGACACTGAATGAGAGACCGGCGATCCGACGATGCCATGCGTCGTATGCTGCCGAGACCGGAAGTTGTAGTCGTCGATTAGCATGGGCGCTCAATTGCCAATGGAATCGAGCTCGCCCGGGTAGCAGGTCTGAGCCTGAGCCAAACCGGCGCGCGGGCTGGCACACGACGACTGGCAGCCCGTGCTCGCCCCATCGCGGTGACGACGATCCGGCCGTAGTTTCGCGCGGGCGCCCTGAGATCTGCATCAGCGGGACGAAATCGCCCAGGCGGCTGGGTCTTCTGGTCGCGACCGCCAGGCACCTCAGCGCCCGCCGCGTCTCATCGAGCGGACTTCTGTCTCTGAACAAGATCCTGAAGGCGTCTGCTGAAAATCATGGCGTGGACAGAATGACGCGCGCGCCGGTCAGGCCGCGAGGAAGATCGGGCTCGAAACGCGCACGCCATTTCCGACGTCGCGCTGAGTCGGCCCCCGACGCGTGCGCGTCGGGCCAGCGCAGCGCGATCGTCGTTCCTCTTCGGAGCACGGCGGAACTGATCTCCGCCCTCCCAGCTGGGGCGGCAGGCTACGATCACCGGAAGACGCGCCGTCCCTGGAGGGCGCCGGCCGCCCGTGCTTTCGGGGTCGCTGACGAAGTCGGAGGCGGAGTCTCGACGGTCGGCATCGGTGCTGGCGCTGGAAATCGCGCTTTCGCAGCGTGGCAGCTCGGTTGCCGTCATGCTGCAGACGGTGACTGCGTACGTGGAAGATATCGATCAGATCCGCATCAGTAGCTGCAAGCCTCTTCAAAGCTGCTTGAACCCAGACAGGCTTGGAATCTCGCGCGCGCGAGTGGCAGGTCAGGCCAGAGCGGATGCCCCTTCAGTGAAGTGCCGAGGCACAGTACCATCCCCGCACACACTGGAGGTCCGGCTGGCACGTCCACTAAACGAAGATCGTCGGCTGACCGCTGCGCACGCGGGTTTGGGAAGAAAGTGATCGTATCCAGAATTCCTCGCAGGCGTGTCAGAGCAATGGCCATTTCATCGCTGACCAGCAAACGCTGCCTCCTATAACGGAAAGACGGGTCTCATGTTGCGCCGACTCTTGCTGACGCTGTTGGCCCCTGGCTGTCCTGACAGCTTTACCAAACCCGGACGAGACTCGGAAACTCAGGCTGCTCTGCCGGTGTCGGAAGTCGCCGGAATGACCGGCATTGGACGCACGGTGTTCACGGAGCACCCGCGTCGAGGAGTTCAAGGCGCACATCGCTTGGCGTCATCCAGCGCGGCAGGCGTCATGGGCCCGCGGCGCAATCTGATTCTCGCCCGGCTCGAAGGCGGTCCGCTTGCCGAGACCCGGCGTCATCGCTCGGCATGCGAGCGGCGGTCCGCGTCTATATCGACGGCCGTCTCTCATTGGCGCCAGTCTCGTAATGCGCTCGCTCGGCAGTTTTCCGAAGGAGCCCATCCCGCCCGGCATCACGCCAATCGATGAGATGACCGCGGGAACGACCGGAGCGGCGAGTGTCCGGCAGCCAGCGGCGCGCGATCCGATCGTGGAGATGGCCGATCAGGCGGCGCGCTGATAGGCGGCGATTCCGCTCGCGCGCGCTCTTCGGATGGAATCGTGCATTTGCGGACCGGCCCGAAGACGCACGTTTCGTGGACGGCTCGCGAGTCGACGACGGCGTCCGGCGGCCGCGAAAAGTCGGCACGATGCTGCGGCCGATTGCGACGCCTCTGGCTGATGTCTGGACTCAGGCGAGCGTGGCCGAATCGATCGGCTCGCTGCTGCGAGATCAGAGGCTTCCTTCCGGTGGGCGCGCGCGCCGGCGGTCGTGCGGACGACATGCGCGTTCGACGGTCCCCTCAAGCCAGGCGATGCGATCAGTGTGACGTTCACGTCGACGGAGACTTTCTGCTCCGGCGGAACGGGTGCCGTCACGCACATCGGCGGCGATCGCGTGCGCGTTCCGGGCGCCCGATGTGCAGCCTCCCAGGACCCACGCAGTTTCCGATGACACGCGCGTACGTCTACACGGTGCTTCCGAGTCTGTACTCCTCGACCAAACTGAGCACCACGGGAGAGGTCATCCGGCTTCGCTGCTTCAGGGATCGGGCCACCGCGATCGCCGGCCGGCTGGGTCCGGGACCGAAGCATGATTCCGATCTCGATGACGCTGTCGTCGGGACGCGCGGCGGCTCGTCGCGCACCTTCAAGTTCGACGTCGTGAAGGATCGGCTCCTCAGTCCGCTCATGACGTATGCGGCCCTGCATCGACACGCTCTTCTCCGTACCTGAGCGGCAGATAAGGCGGCACCGCCACCTACGGCGTCAAGGGAGCACGTCGTGATCCGCGGCCACGAGCCCGGTCGTGCTCGACAATCTCTTCTCCGGCGATCAGGCCCCGCTCGCCGCGTCGACCTACATCGTTGACGCCGCTGGCCCGCGATGATGGACAACGACTACGAGAGGTGGACATCTGCGATCGGTCAGAGCCTGACGATGACGTCGGCGGAAGAATCACGGAGACGGCGACCGCTCGAGCGGAGTTAGTGGCTGACAGATCGATCTGCGGCCGCGGGCGGGACGCACGGTGCCGCTCAGGTGCTGCTGAAGACGTATCGCGGCGCCAGGACGTGCTCCGCACCGTGCCGGTTGCGATGCCGGCAAAACGCCACCAAACCGGCGCGTTCACCGATCCCTGGTGCCGGATACGGCCAGCGCCTCACCCGCGCGGCAGGAGACGCGTGAAGCGCGTCCCGCGCTCCCGCGCAGCTGTGCCCCAGATTGATTCGCGTCCGCAACAGAACAAGACGCGGCGCAGCAGCGCCGTCTACGTCAAGCTCACGAGGCACCGACCCCGGCGCCGTCGTCAAGGGCGAGCTGCTGTCGTCGCTTCCGCCGTCGGTGCTCTCGGTGCTCGAAGCCGACAGGAGCGGCGGCAATTTCAATCCGCTCTACAACGGCGACGCTCGGCGGTGGAAATTCCATTGACGAGCGTGAACTGCGCATGCGTCGCCCGACGTAACCGGTCTCACCAAACTGGTTCACCGCGGTTCGGCAGCTTCAACATTTTATGAATGTGCATCGAAACAGGTGTGCGGAGACAGACGGGCGAGACCGGGCGGCCCCGTTGCCATCGGAATCATTAACCAAGCGCGCCGCGGTGCGCTGCAAACCTCCTCTCCGAAATTCTTTCAAGGTCGATTCGCAGGCAGACTTTCTCGAAGGACGTCTCGAACCTCTCGATCGACAGTACGCGGACGAAAAGCTGCTCTCCGGGCCAGCCTCGAGCTCGTCCTACGAAATCTGGCACCTCGTTTCACTCTCTGGACCGTCGTGCCGGGCGGCGATGGATCCGCTCTTCCGCATCCCGGCACCGGCAACGACGACCGGAGTGTTCAAGAGTCGATCCCGCAAGGCAAGGGGATCCCCGTTCAGCTGAAACAGCGCGGAACTCGAAGTCCGTACGCTCGCCGCGGCGCCGACGGCATCTACGTCGGCACGTCGCCAGACGGGAGAAGATCTATAAGGTCGATCACCTGGCGGCTGCGGCGCAGCAGCGTTCTTGAGCCCGGGCGAAGTATCTGGTCGCTCGTGACCGACCAGGGGCAACCTAGCGCGGCCACCACCGGCGAAAAGGCGTGATTTACAAAGATCGCGCGCCGGACGGAAAAGAGCGCCAAGTTTTTGCAGGCAAAGGCCACCCACGCCACGTCGCTGGCGTTCGACAAGACCGGCAATCTGCTCGTGAGGCACTGAGTCGCCAGGACGAGTGCTCCGGGTCGACGCGCAGGAGCAGGGCCTTCGCGCTGCTCGGCTCGCCCGTTTCAAGGAAGTTCGCGCGCTTCACCTCGACGACCCAAGGGCGTGCTGCAGCCGTCGCCGCGCTCAGCGTGCCCGCGGCTTTCGGGCATCCGCGCCGCCGCGCATCGAGCGCTGTGTCGCCGCCGGGCTCACCCGAGCCGCCCGGCTCTCAGTCGTTTCGGTTTCCACCGAAATCCACGGCGATCCTGGCCAGTTCCCGATCTGCCGGGAGGCGGCGCTTCGACCACACTCTCGCAGCGACTCGCGAGCCGCGCGCGCAGCATGCGCATCCTATGCGCGTCACGCCGGATGGTTTTTGTGGGGATCATAATGAAACTCTCGGGTTAGTCACCGCGAGGATCTGCCTTTCTCCGGCACTGACGCTCGACACCGAAGGCCGCCTGGTCGTCGGGACTGGAAGCAAGGGCAAGGTCTGCCGGAGCTCGTGAAAAGGACGTGCTCTTTCTTCAGCCGACGCTGCTCTTCGGCGCAGGCGCGCAGCGGGTGACCACGCGTTCTGCAAGGACGCGCGGAGCCGTCGCAGTAGCTCGCGACCGCGAATCGGGAAAACTGTTCCCGGCTTTCGCAGTGATCTCCGATCGGCCAGGAGGCACCTGCGAGTCCGGAGCCTCGCGGGCGGCCAGACCACCGTGTCGGCACGTGGGGTGTGCTGGGCTGGCGAGAGTTGCCCGCGTTCCGCAGGGCGCGCGCGTCGAAATCGTGACCCGATCCGGCGACACCGGAAACGCCCGACGACACGTGGAGCCCGTGGTCGAAGCCTATGCGACCGCCGACGGGTCCCCGATCCATGAGCGCGAAACGCTGGCGCTATTTGCGGTGGCGCGTGACGCTCTCGCCGGAGAGAACAGAAGGCCGGTCCTCACGTCCGGTGACGGCGGCATATCTCCAGCGCAACCTGCGGCCCGCAGGTGCGATCCATCACCGTTCACCCGCCGGGCATCGTGTTCCAGAAGCCGTTCTCGACCGGCGATCCCGAACTCGCCAAAGCATTCGACAACCATGAACCACCCCGGAGCGCGCCCTCACGAACTCCGCGATGACCTCGCAGCAGGGATTGTCCGGCGAGCGCCGCCGCGCTGGGACGCCGTGCTATCAGCAGGGGCTGCACCCAAACAGCTGGTCTGGAGGGCGGAAGACGGCAGCAACGGCGGCTACGCTGTCCGTGCCGACCTCCTGCACGCGCCGCGAAGGTGGGGAAACCACCTGGAAAGTGCTCCGGCGAGGGCAGGCGACGGATTCCATTCTGGTGCCGGGACACGCGGACGGCGCCATGAGCGGCGCTGACATTTCGTGAAGGTCGTCGCCTCGGATTCGCCGTCAAATGCCGCGCGGGGTCTGCCCTTTGCCGGCGAGCTCGACAGCTTTTATCGCGCTCGAGATCGACAACACGCCGCCGGAAATCCGGATGCGTGGCACACGCGTCGACAACGGGCGAACCATCGTCACCTTCGACGTCGTGGACGATCACTCACCGATTCAGAAGGTCGAGTCGTCCGGATGGATGGAGCTGATACCTGGAAGAGCGACGTTTCCAACCCGACGGCATCGCCGATTCGGGAGTCAGAACACTACAGAAATAAACCTCGCGGGGTCAATCAGCCCGCGGCGAGGACTCGCGGTTCGAGCGACCGACGCCGCCCGAACAACGTCGCGAGCGCCGCGGATCAGCAGCGGCGGCAGCGCGCGGGACGGTAATCGAGGCGGAGCCGGAAGGTGTAAGTCGTTCACGCACCGAGGGAGTGCGCTTCTTCTCGGCTGGTGTCGCCCGCACCGTCGTGTGCTCGACCACCCACACCATGTTCATGGCCACGGGCAGGCCATCGACGCGGGCCGGTTCGAAACGGGCGCGAGACATGGCACCCATCAGGTTTTCGACGGCCTTGGTTCGCGTGAGCATGAGCGACGACCGGCCGCCGCCGGGCTCCGAGGAGCGTGCAGATCCGGCCTGACGCGTGCCCTTCGCGAGTGACCACGGCCACCATCATCACGACCGAGTCTGCGGTGAACTCGGATCCGGCCGAGATCGACGCGCCGAGCGACCGCGGCATCTGCACGCGAGGCTCTGGAAGCGGCGCCGGCGGCAGGACGATCGCGTGTGCCTCGAGCGAGCAGGCGTAGGCAGGCGGTCCGGGTTTCGACGCGCGCGCAAACTGCATCATGATGCCGAGGACGATAACAACAGGAAACCATCGCCGCCGCCGCGCCTGCCGACGCCCGCGTAGAGTCAGCCGCATGTCTTCGAACATCTCCGCGGGCCTGCGCCGCGAGCGAGACGGTCTGCTCTGCCTTCATCCGGCTGATGACGCGCGCCTGCGGGCTCGTCTCTTCGTCCGACGAGAACGCCACGCGTCCGGCATCGATGCCCGTAGCGCAGCGCCGACGTGTCCGGAAATCGGCGTGAAGCTCGGCGCACTCGTCACACCGCTCGAGGTGCGAGCTCACCGCGATCTGATCGCTGACCGAGAGGCTCCTCGTCGTAGTAACGCCTGGGCCGCCGGCGTGTGGCGCCACAGGTCGAGGACCTTCATGCTGTTTCTCGCCTCGCGTGCAACTCGAGCCTGAGCGCCTGGCGGGCGCCGAGTCAGACCGCGATTTGACCGTGCCGACCGCGACGCCCAGCGAGTATGCGATCTCCTCCGTAACTGAGCCCGTCGATTTCGCGCAGCACGATGGCGGTGCGCTGGTCTGAACGGCAGATGCCATCGAGCGCGCGCTGCAAGTCTGGTCCGCCAGGCTCCTTCTGGGCGAGCAGCCGGTCCGGGACCGGCCTCACCCTCCCGATAGAAACTCGCCGTGCGCGCGACGATGCGCGTCGAGCGACACCTGATCGTTCCGATGGCGGCGCCGCCAGAAGCGATGACGATTGCGGGCCTGATTGACGGCGATGCGATAAATCCAGGTTCGCGAGGCTCGAGCTGGCCGCGGAAGCGGTGGATGGTTCGGAAAGACTCGCAGGAAGACTTCCTGGGACAGGTCCAGGGCCTCGTCGCGATCGCCCAGAAGATTCACCGCGAGCTGAACGACCATCCGCTGGTGTTCGGCGACGAGATCGGCGCAGGCCGTCTCGTCACCAGACCGCGCAGCGCTGCACTATCGACGCTTCGCGTCCGCCAACGTCCGACCAACCGACGACGCGCGCTTGTTTCACTGAAGAGAAGTCCCCAAAAGGTGCCACAGCCCGGGTAACTCCCTTCTACTATATTCCCGTTAGACCCCGGTCTGGTTGGATTGTTCCGGGGGATCGATAAGGCGACAAAGGCCTCAGGCGTCAGGCTTTGAGCTGCCTGTGCGTTAGGCTGTAGGCTTCGGGTCGAAGAGACATATGAAACGTGCGCCGCGGCTGGCCCTGCTCGTGCTGACGCCTCACGCTGGTCGCGAGCATCCTGGCGTATCTGTCCGTCGATCGTGAGCGGGAATACCGCGGCGCTCGATCGCCCAGGGGTGAAACCGCTCTCCGACCGGCAGACGTCGGGAGCCATCGAGGCGTATACGCGGCGCCATCGCACTGCGGCCCGATTCGATGCTGGCGCACCTCCGGCGGGGCGAGACGTATCGCCGCCGAGACTTCGATGCCGCGGCGCGCGCCGATTTGAGGCGCGCCGCCGATCTCGACCCTTCCGCGACCCGGCCACTCCGACGAGCTCGCCGAAGTCTTCTATCGCCGCCAGTGGTTCAGTCAGGCGGCCGAGACCTACGCAGGCCAGGCTTCGACTGGACGATCAGTCAATCGACGTTTATTACAAAGCTGGCGCTGGCCGCTTCCGGAGCGGCAATCTGGCCGGGAGCGATCGAAGCCGTCACGCGCGTGCTGGCACGCTACGATTCCGGATGCCGACGCGCACTATCTGCTGGGACTTTGCCTGCGTGAGCGAGGGCCGAACCACAGAAGCGGCGCGGGCATTCAGAACGCACGGTCGCCCTGGCGCCCCGGGCATGATGCCGGCGCGTGAAGAACTGTCCGACGCCTACGCGACGCTCGGACGGGGCGCGGACCAGATCGAACAACTGCAGGCGATGGCGGCGCTCGATCGGCACGCGGATCGAGCAGCAACTGGCGGTGCAGCCTCGCGCACGCCGTCCGGCCAATGATGAAGCCATGGCGCATGGCTGCTGACGCTGGGCAACGCGCTCGAACGCACGCCCAACCAGCCCGTGCTCTACGGGCGCTTGGCCGCGTGTGGCTGGACATGGCCGATACGCGAGCCGATGCGCTGAGCAAGGCCCTCGAAGCGCTCGAACGCGCGCGCAGCGAGCGACACCGCCACGAGCGAAAGTCACTCACGAGTGCACGGCCGCGCGCTGCTGAAGGCGGAGCAGCCCGAGGCGGCGGGAACGCGTGCTCCAGCGCGCGACGAGAAACTTTCCCGTCGATCCGGCGGCGTTTCTCGCGCATGCGCCGAAGCTTCAGAGCGCCAGAACCATCTCGGCGCCGCCAGGCAGGCGCTGGTCGACTACGGCGCGCATCGTCGATACCGCGCCGGTGACGGAGCATCGCGTGATGCCCGCGTCGGCCGATTGTCGCTGCGACTGAACAGAACCGCGGGTGGCCGTCGTCTGGCCGTGCGCCGTGCGTGCGAACGCGCGACCGGCCGATCTGAATCTGCCTGGCGGCGCTCGCCGACGCCCAGCTTCCAGGCTGGTGATCACGCCGGCGCTCAAGCCAGCATTCAGCAAGCCCTCGACAAGGAACCGGACAATCCGACGTTTCTCGCGCTCGCCCGCCGCTCGCGCTTCGCGTGGCTCCTCGGATCACAAGATCTCTCAAGCCGTCGCCGACGAAAGTTGAACCCGAGCACGAGACAGCGCAATCGCAAGTCCCGGAAAGAGCGTCAGGTGCGGCGCGTCGAGCAAGTGCGCCCGGCCGCCATTCAGCATCGTGCCCCAGCTCGGCGTCGGCGGCTGCACGCCAAGCCCGAGAAAGCTGAGCGCGGCTTCGCTGATGATCGCGCCCGCCATGCCGAGCGTCGCCTGCACGACGACGGCGGGAAGCGCCGTCGGGATGATGATGGCGCCAGCAGCACGCGGCGTGCGTCCGGCGCCAAGCGCGCGGGCCGCCTGCACGTACTCGAACTCACGCGCCCGCAGAACCTGACCGCGCACCAGCCGCGCGTAACCCACCCACCCGATGATCGTCAGCGCGAACAGCACGTTGCCGAGACTGGGCCCGAGCACCGCAACGAGCGCGATCGCGAGCAGCAACCCTGGAAATGCCAGCAGCACGTCGACGATCCGGCTGACCAGATCGTCGACGACTCCACCGAAGTAGCCGGCGACGGCGCCCGAGCATCGTGCCGATGAGCGCCGAAAGCGACACCACCGTGAGGCCAACGAGGAACGAAATCCGCGCGCCGGCGAGCACGCGCGCCAGGATGTCGCGGCCCAGCTCGTCCAGGCCGAAGAGATGCGATCCGCTCGGGCCCTGCGAGCCGCAGCGCCAGCTCCTGGCTCGCCGGGTCGCGACGGCATCGAGCACCGGACCTGCAATCGCCGCCACGCCGCGGTGAGCGACGATGGACGCGCCAATCCAGAGCAGCGTCCGCTGCGGGCGGATGCACGCGCCGTCATTCATACCGGATCCTCGGATCGAGAAAGCCATAGGCGAGATCGACGAGCAGATTCACCGACACGTAGGTGACCGCGATCAGCAGGATGCAGCCCTGCACCGCCGGATAGTCGCGCGCGCTGATCGATTGAATGAGCAGCCGGCCCATGCCGGGCCACGCGAAAATCGTCTCGGTAATGACCGCGCCGGTGAGCACGGCACCGAACTGCAGGCCGAGAACGGTGACAATCGGGATCAGGCTGTTGCGGAATGCGTGCTGCAGCACGGCGCGCGCGCGCGAGACACCCGCGGGCCCGCGCGGCCAGCACGTAAAGTTCGCGCGAGTTCCTCGATCAGGCTCGCCCGCGTCATCCGGGCGAGGATCGCCGCGAGCGGCGCGCCGAGCGTAATCGCCGGCAGGACGAGGTGCGCCAGCGTCCCGCGGCCGGATACCGGCAGCCAGCCGAGCGACACCGAAAACACGATGGCCAGCAGGGGTCCGAGCCAGAACGTCGGCATGGAGATCCCGAGCAAGGCGACCGTCGTCGCGACATGATCGACGCTCGTCCCCGCTCGCACGGCTGCCAGAATCCCGAGCGGAATCGCAATCAGGATCGCCACGGTCATCGAGGCCGCGGCGCAGTTCGGCGGTCGCAGGCATCCGCTCCGCGATCGCCGACGTCACCGTCTGATTCGTCCGAATCGAGGTGCCAAGGTCGCCGCGCCACGATGCCGGTCATGAAGCTGGCGTATTGCACGTAAAGCGGACGATTCAAGCCGAGGCGCTCTCGAAGTGTGTCGATGTCCTGCGGCGAGCGCGCTGTCTCCCAGCATCGCCTGCACGGGGTCGCCGGGAATCAGGTGAATGAGAAGAAAGACGAGCGTAGAGACGCCAATCAGGACGGGAACGGTGAGCGCCAGCCGCCGAAGGACGAAACGAAACATGTCAGATTTCCGCGGGCGATGCCGCGATGCCAAGGCGAACCATCAGCTTGGTCAACCCCTGGCGCGTGACCCCGAGCTCGATGGCCGTGCGGGCCGATGACCGCCCGACCGCACGAGTGCCGCCCGAACGAAGCGCTCTTCAAACGCTGCGCCGCGCTTCGTCGAGCCTGAACGCCGACGCAGGCGGCGGCGTCCCGAACGCGGGCGGCAACGCGTCCGGTCCCACGACACCCGCGCCGCGAGCACCGGACCGCCAGTGCGGCGAGCACGTTCTGAAGTTCGCGAACGTTGCCGGGCCAATCATAGCGTGCGAGTGCGGCGAGCGTCGCGGCGCCGAGGATCGCCCGGCTGCCCACGCGATCGGCGGCTTCGCGCCAGTACCGGTCGACCAGCAGCGCCACGTCCTCGCGCCGATCTCGAAGCGGCGGCAGCGTGATGCGCACCACGTCGAGGCGATACAGAAGATCGAGGCGAAACCGTCCCTTGGTGACTTCCTTGCTGAGGTCACGGTTCGTCGCAGACACGATCCGGACGTCGATGCGACGAGAGACGTTTTCGCCAACGCGACGCAGCTCGCTCTTCTTGAACCGTTCTCAGCACCTTGGCCTGCGCACGCGGCGAGAGCTCGCCAATCTCGTCGAGGAAGAGCGTGCCCGTGTGCGCTTCCTCGAAGACGCCCTGGCGTTCGGACACCGCACCGGTGAACGCGCCGCGCGCGTGCCCGAAGAGCTCGGCCTCGACGAGATCGTCGGGCAGGGCCGCGCAGTTCAGCGCGCAGAACGGCCGGTCCCGCCGCGTGCTCCGGCGGTGCAACGCGCGGGCGACAAGCTCCTTGCCGCTGCCGCTCTCGCCTTCGATGAGCACGGGAAACGGCGCAGCCGCGCGCGCTCCACGGCACGGCGGACCTCGGCCATCGCCGGGCTCGCGCCAAGCAGTTCGACCGGATCGTGTGCGGTCGCGCGGTCCGGCGCGCGATCGCACCCGCGAGGGCTGGGCCGACCGCTGTCGCGGCGGTCGTGAGCAGCAGCGATGCGCGGGTGGCATCGGGAGATGATCCGAGCGTCCACCGGGCCACGCACACTCCAATCGTCTCTCCACCGTAGCGAACAGGAGCGCCTGCCTCGATCAGCATCGTGGTGTGCGTGCGGCCCAATCGTCTGACGGGCCGCACCCACGCGATTCGCGATCTCCGGATCGAGCCGGCTGCTGCCGTCCCACACGAGCGGGACGAAGCTTCCGCAGTCGGCGGCGAAAAACGCGACTGTCGCGGCCTGCAGCCTCGCGCGCAGCATCACGCAGATCCGCGTCAGCACGGCTTTATCGTCGTCTCCCAGCTGACTCGCCTGCAGGATGTCCACCACGTCGTCTACAACGGCTCGGATGTCGCGGCGTTCGTCGGGAAGTGCCGGTCGAAGAGCGCCAGCGCGCCGAGACCGGTCGTGGCGACGTGTCTTCGCACGACGTCGGTACCCGGAACAGCCGCCAGCGAGATCTCTCAGCAGCAGTCCGCGCGCACGAACCGTTGCGGGAATGTGGCCGGCTGGTATCCGTGTAATGCGATGCGCCAGCGCGTGCGCGGCAGCGGTGCGGCCGGCACGGCGATCGTTTTCAGCGCCAATCAGACGGGCGCGAACCGCACAAAGAGAATCGCGAGACCGTCGGGATGCCCGTACCCGACGCGGTCACGTCGCGTGCAACTGCCCCGCTGTCGCCGACCGCAAGGTGTGCAAAGGCAAGTCCGCAGGCGGCTCTCGCGACAAGCGCCGGCTGGCCGGATCGCTCTGCGACGTCGGACGCGGCCATCGCGTGTCGCATCGCCGCCTCCAGATCGCGACGGCCGATGCTGGCGCGCGAAAGGCCGATCAAGCGGCCAACCGAGTCTGTCACGTCGATTTCGTCTTCCTGCAACCCCAGAAGCAATTCGGCCGACTGGTCGTACTGCGCCCGCCAGAAGTGACATCGCGCCAGTGCAAGGCGGCTTGCCACCGTCCGCGAGAGATCAGCTTGCGACGTCGCCGCCGCGAGCGAGGCACTGAGAAGGCTGTCGGCCTCGTCCAGGCGTCCCTGGTCGATCCAGGCGATACCGGAAAGAATCGCGACGTCGGCGAGGGCGCGGTCGTCTGCTGCGCAGCGCGAATACTCTTTCGCGTCCTTGAGTATGTGCTGGGCGTCCCGTGCCCGCCCTCGTCGCAGCACGGCGGACGCCAGGGCTAACGTGCCTCGCGCGGCGTCCGGCCAACCGTGCCGCCGCACGAGACCCGCCACCCCCGCGCGCAGCGCGCGTTCGCCCGGCGCGTGGCGGCCGGCGGAAAGCTGTTTCAAGGCGGCTTCGAGCTTCCGGCGCAGCGAGGGCGACCTCGTTCGGATCTGCCCATCCGTGACCGGCAACCGGCGCGGCTGCTTCCCGTTCCGGTTCCAGCGGTGCCGCATACGACGCCGAACTTTCCGCCACCATCGAGGCCGCGCAGGTTTCGCCGCGGCACCCGGCGGCAGCGCGGCAACTGCCACTAAAGGTCGACGAACCTCCTGGCAAGCCTCTCGCGCGGCGGGCGGCCGTCTCGATCCGGCGACGCTGGCGACTCTGTTGAACGCCCGGCCTCACCGCCTGCACCAGGAGTTCTGGACTGAGCCTCTGAAGATGGATCGTCTGAACACGCGGAACCGTGTCGTTGCCGGCGAAGAGCAGCAGATGAGGCTTCGGGTGTCGATCGTGACGTTCAAGAACTCGCGCCAGCTGTCTTCGAGATTCCGGGCATCGGCAATGGCGAAGAGCGACCTGCCGGCGAGGAGACTTCGAATCCGATCGTGGCCGTGGGCAAGCGCCAGGGCACGAATCCGGCCAGCCGCGCGGCTCTCGACAACTCCCGCACCACGGTCGCAATGCCGGCACCCGGCACGTCGCAAAGAGCCAACGCCCGCAATCTCGGGTCGCGATTCCGAAAACATCTCCGCAAAGCGCGGACACAACACCGCGCGGAATCAACGCAACACCGCAGTGCTGGAGCTCGCACCGACCCTCCGCCTTCCCGGCTGAATGGCACGACTCCGCGCCGGGAACGACCAGCGCCTTGCCCTCGTGCGATGTGACGACCCTGTCGGTCTGCACGGCATGTGTTCTTCCGCACGAACGCAGAAAGCGGCCCGCCGCGTCGACGGCAGATTGAAGCGCCCGCGACGACCCCGTCCACGGAACGTCGCATCGCCAGGCTTCGAACCGCCTCGTCTCGGACAACGCGCCATAGTCCACGAGCTCGGCGATCGATTGATGCCGCGTCTCGAACAGCCACTCACATCGGAGCACCCATCTGCGCTCTTCGGTGATGCCGCCCGACGTCGAACACACAATCAGCACGCGCTCGCCCGTTGCCAGATCGATTGCGTGCTCCTCGGACACCGCCACGAAACGATCCGCGATCAGGTTCACAACCGCCCTCGCTTTCACGTGAGGGCGGCATGGTGCAAGAACGCGACCGCGTGAATTTCCTCAGAGAGATCGCTGGAGCCGTTCCAGAGTGTGCAGATTTTTCGGATAGAATGAACGCCCGATGTTGCGATTTCTCGACCGCGGGCGAATCGCACGGCCAGGCGCTCGTCACGATCATCGAAGGCATTCCGGCAGGGCTGGCGATCGATTTCGACGCGATCACCGCACAACTGCGACGACGGCAGACAGGTTATGGCCGCGGCCGCCGCATGGCGATCGAATCCGATCGCGCACAAGTCGCTGAGCGGCGTTCGTCACGGCGCGCACAACCGGCGCACCCATCGCGCTCCTGATCCCGAACAAGGACTGGGAAAACTGGCAGCAGCACGATGGCACGTTGCGGCGGAACCGGCGGCCGATGCCCGAGGCGTGGACCGCCCGGCCGTGACGCGCCCGCGTCCGGGCCACGCGGACCTGGCCGGCGTCGTGAAGTACGGACACGACGACATCCGCGACGTGCTCGAACGAGCGAGCGCTCGCGAAACCGCCGCGCGCGTCGGCGGTCGGCGCCATCGCACGTCAACTGCTCGCACAGGTCGAGACCGAAATCGTCAGCCATGTCGTTTCGATCGGCTCGGCGACAATTCCTGATCACGCTGGCCGTGACCTTCGACGAGGCCAGAGCGATCGGCGACGAGTCGGCCGCTGCACTGCGTCGATGCCGCGACGTCGAGCGGCAGATGATCGCCGAGATCGATCGACGCGCGCGACGCCGGCGACACGATGGGCGGCGGCTTCGAAGTCATCGCGCACGGCGTTCCGCCAGGCCTCGGCAGCCACGTCCAGTGGGATCGCAAGCTCGATGGCCGTCTCGGCGCAGGCGTTGATGTCCATTCCGGCGATCAAGGCGGTCGGCATCGGCCGCGGACCGCTCGTCGCTTCGCTTCCGGGCTCGAGGATTCACGACGAGATCCTGCCCCGCGCTCGGCGCGTCCATCGCCGAGCGGCATCGCGCTCGCGCGGCCAACGAACAACGCCGGCGGACTCGAGGGCGGGATCACCAACGGCGAGGATCTGCGGGTCACCGGCGTACATGAAGCCGATCGCGACGCTGATGAAACCGCTCCGATCCGTCGATCTGGCGACCGATGGCCGTCAGTCCTGCCGACGGTCGAGCGCAGCGATGTCTGTGCCGTTCCCGGCGGCGGCGGTCGTCGGCGAAGCGATGGTGGCGATCGTGCTGGCGGAGCGCGCTGCTCGAGAAGTTCGGCAGCGACTCGGTCGGCGAGCTCGAAGATAATTGGCACGGCTTTCAGGGCGCGGACCGCCGCTCGCTTCGCCAAAGCTCAGTGATTCAGCCCAATACTCAAATACGGCGACGACGTCCTTACATCAAGCCGCCAAGCCCGTCGAAGCGATCACGCCGAGGTCGACAGAATCATCGCCGACATGATCGACACCATGTATGCGGCGCCCGGCATCGGCCTCGCCGCCACGCAGGTCGGCGTTCCGCTGCGCATCTTCGTCGATCGATCTCTCGGTCGGCCGCGACCCAAAGGCCTGACCGTCGTCTCATCAACCCTGAATTCGTCGAGCGCGATGGCATGCAGCTCGAGGAGGAAGGCTGTTTGAGCGTGCCCGGGGTTCAACGCGACGGTCGTCCGGCCGTCGCGTGTTGTAGTCAAGGCGCTGGATCGATCCGGCGTCGCCGTATCGAGACCGAAGGCAGGAACTGCCTGGCGCGCGCGCTTTCAGCACGAGATCGATCATCTCGATGGCACGCTGTTCGTCGATCGCCTCCGGGGCATCAAGCGCGACCTGATCGTCAGGAAGATCCGCAAGCTCACGCGCTCTGGGAAATGGTAGAGGACAGGCGCCTCCGGGTCGTCTTCTTCGGCACGCCGGCGTTCGCGGTTCCGACGCTCGATGCGCTGCTTCGCCTCGCGCCATCCGGTGGTCGCCGCCATCACCCAGCCGGACAAGCCGCGCGGCCGCGGACAGCAAGACGTCCGACGCGCCGGTGAAGGCGCGAGAGCGCTCGCGGCGGCCGTCCCGGTGCTTCAGCCGCGAGACGCTGAAGGATCCCGCATTCATGACCGCCTGTCGCGGCGCTGGATGCCGACATCGGCGTCGTGGCGGCGTCACGGAAAGATTCTTACGGAAGCCGTCCTGGCCGTCCCGCGGCTTGGCATGATCAACGTCCATGCCTCGCTGCTGCCCAGGCATCGAGGCGCCGCGCCTGTTCATCGAGCGATCATCGGCCGGCGAGCGCGATGACCGGCGTGACCATCATGCGGGTCGTCAAGGCGCTCGACGCGGGCCCGATGATCGCCGACGGTGCGACATGCCCGATCGGACCAGACGAAACCAGCGAAGAGGTCGAACGCGATCTCGCGCTGCTCGGTGCCGGGCTGCTCGTCGTCCACTCTGAACGCCATCGCTGACGGTTCAGCGCGGGAGCATCGCAGGCCGACGGCGCCGCGACCTATGCGGCCAGGCTCACGAAAGAGGACGGCCTCATTCACTGGGAGTGGTCCGCACAACGCATTCACGACCTGATTCGCGGCCTGCATCCGTGGCCGCACGCCTACACGTTTCTCGACGGATCGCGATCTGATCCTGCTTCGATCCCTCGTTTCGCCCGAGCCATCAAGTGGAATGCCTGGAATGCCTGGAGTGCCGGGGACGGTTGCCATCGCTCACGGCGATCAGCTTCGTGCATCGCAACGGGCCTCGGCGAACTGGACATCATCCAGATCCAGGCCGAAGGCAAGCGGCCCCATGACCGCCCGCGAATTCCTCGCCGGCCATCGTCTTCAACCGGGCAGCCGCTTCAGCCTCCGCGCCATGATTGCGCCAGCCGGGTCGTCGCCTATCAGGCGCTCCTCAGCCACTGGCACTCAGACGGACGATCCGATCTGCCAGGCGCGATCGAGCACGCGCGAACCACGCTGGCAGACGATCGATCGACGAAGCGCTCGCGGCGGAAATAGTCACGGGCGTTCAGCGCTGGCGAGCCAGCACTCGATCATTTGATCGTTCAGTTCTCGAAGCGTCCGGCTCGATCGCGGCTGGATCCGGAGATCGTCGTAAGATTGCTTCGACTGAGTTTGATATCAGCTTTTTCATCTGACCCGGGTCCCGGCCGCCGCTGTTGTTGACGATGGGGTGAAGCTGGCTGGAAAGGCCGGCAAGCGGAGCGCCGCCGGACTGGTCAACGCGGTCCTGCGGACTGCCTCTCGGCAACGCCAGTCATTGCCGCTGCCGCCGCGGCCGCAGGATGGCGAACGACCGTGAGGCGGCTCTCGAGTATCTGAGCATCACGCTTTCGCATCCGCGCTGGCTCGTCGATCGATGGCTCGCGAGGTTTGGTTTCGACGTCGCGGAATCCTGGCTGAAGTTCAACAACACTCCCGCGCCACTGACGCTCAGGGGCCAACACGCCTCGTCATCACACCATCCGATCTGGCCGCGCGGCTCGCCAGACTTCGGTATGGTCACGAGGCCCGGCGCTTTCGCTCCTGCCTCGCTCATCGTCGAGACCGGCAATCCATGTGAAGCGTGGGCAGGATGTTCGGCCCGGAATGGTTCGTCATACAGGACGAGGCCTCGCAGCTCGTCACGCTGCTGGCCGGGCCAACGCCCGGCCCGCTGCTGCTCGACGCGTGCGCGTCGCCAGGGCGGCAAGGCGACCGCGTTTGCCGGCGCCGTGGGTGCCAGGGGTCGTGCTGATTGCCTGCGACGTGCGGGCCCGCCGGATGACGCTTCTGCGAAAAACGGTTGAACGGACACGAGCGGAAAACATCTCGCTCGTGCGCGCCGACGTGCTGCAGGCTCGCTTCCCTTCCGGGCATTGTTCGATTCGGTAGTGGTCGACGCGCCCTGCTCCGGGTTGAGGCACGCTCCGGCGCGATCCGGACATCAGATGGCGGCGCCTCGAAGGCGATCTCCCGGCGCTTGCCTCGGCCCAGCTGCGCATGCTGGCGAATGCGGCCGATCGAGGTCGCGCGAGGAGGCCGCCTCGTCTACTGCGACCTGTTCGAGCGAGCCCGAGGAAAACGAGCACGTGGCCGAACAGTTCCTGGGGGCAACCGCCGGATTTCGTGCGGTCGACGCTCGCACGGTCCATCCGGATCTCTCGCCTGCGCTCGTCGATGCACGCGGCCATTTCGAACGACGCCGGACCGGCACGGTCTCGAGGCGTTCTTCGGCGCGATCTTCGGGCGCCTCTGACCGAGCCGCAGCTCGCTGCAATTGCGTGCGAGCGGAGGCGGAGATTTTGCAAGTGCGATTTTCCAAAATGGCTTTCAGGACGCGCGTCTGGAGCTTCGGCAAGCTGCTGATTCTCTTGGCGGCGCTCGTCGGCACCTACGGACTGTTTGCCGCCGCGTCGATGCGCATGGCGTTGCGCGCACGCGAGGTGGAGGTCCCCAACCTCATCGAGCGTACCGTGAGCGAAGCCGGCGCGATGGCGGCCGCGCAAGAGCCTGACCATCACGTGTGGACGAAGCCACGGCGGCCCGATCCGAAGATTCCAGTCGATCACGTGACTCGCTCAGGAACCCGCGCCGGGCTCAACCGCGCGCGAGCAGCGAAGCGTGCGAGGTCTGGCTGAGCGCCGGTCGAGGGCCGTCAAGGTTCCGACGTTGACTGGCGAACCGGAACGCGTCGCCGCAGCGCGGCTCACGCAGGACGGTTTCCAGATCGGCGCCGTCTCGGAAATCCGGTCGCAGACCTACCGCGCCCGACGTTGTCGTCGCGCAGGATCCGATCGGCGATCAGATCCGCGGACAAGGTCGCGCTGCTCGTCAACCGCGGCGAGCAGGGCGCGAGCTACGTGATGCCGGATCTGATCGGCGTCAACGGCGATCGCGCCGCCGAAATCCTGCGCGAGCGCGGGATTCCGGGTCGCGGTTGTCGGATCGATGCCGTATCCGGGCGTCGCCGCCGGGATCGTGCTCCGCCAGAATCCGCAGGCCGGATTTCAGGTCGCCCCGGCGAGCCGATCTCGCTCGAGGTCAGCCGGTGAGCGTGCACGATCGCACCGTCGATCCTGTCGGCCGATTTCGCGGCGCTCGGCGACGCGGTCGCCGCCGGTCGAGCGCGGCGGCGCCGATCTGATTCACGTGGACGTGATGGACGGCCACTTCGTCCCGAACATCACGATCGGTCCGCTGGTCGTCGAAGTCGCTCAAGCGCGTCGCGACGCGTGCCGCTCGACGTCCACCTGATGATCACGGACCCGGATCGCTACATCGACGCCGTTCGCGCGAGGCCGGCGCGGCGATGATCTCGGTGCACGTCGAGGTGCTGCCGCACCTGCACCGCACGATCGACGCGATCAAGCGCGCTCGGCGCGAAGGCCGGCGTCGTGCTGAATCCGGCGACGCCGGTCGTGCGCGCTCGAGGAGATCGCCGGCGATCGTCGACTTCGTGCTCGTCATGTCGGTCAACCCGGGCTTCGGCGGCCAGGCATTCATCCCGCGCAGCGAGTCCAAGGTTCGCGGAGATGCGGGCGCTGCTCGATCGCGGCCGGGCAACCGCGCGCGCCCATCGAGATCGACGGCGGCATCGATCTCACGACGTGCGCCGCGAGTCGTCGCGGCCGGCGCGCGCATCCTGGTCGCCGGCTCGGCGATCTTTCAGCTCCGGCGATCCCGAACGCGCCACGCGCGAGCTGAAGGCGGCCGCGCGAAGCCGCGCTCCCGCATCGTCACCGGCGGCCCGTTGACCACACCCTGCTCCACCTCGCGACGTGCGCGTGCGTTACGCCGAAACCGATCAGATGGGCGTCGTCTACTACGCGAACTACTTCGTGTGGTTCGAGGTCGGACGCACCGATCTGCTGCGCGACGCGGGCTGGAGCTATCGCGAGATGGAAGCCGAGGGCTTCTCGCTGCCGGTCGATCGAAGCGCACTGCGCATACCGTCAGCCGGCGAGATACGACGATGAGCTCGAGTGTGAGAACGACAGGGCGAACTGCTGTCGCCGGTGCGGATGCAAGTTCAGCATACGAGAGTCGTGCGCCCGGCCGACGGCACGCTGCTCGCCGACGGACACACCAGTTCACGCGATGCTCGATCGCGACCGGCCGGCCGTGCCGGCTGCCCGAACGCGTGCGGACGCGCACCGCGTGTGTCGACATGAAGGCGCTGGTCACCGGCGCCGCCGGTTTCATCGGCTCGACGCTGGCCGAGCGGCTCTGTCGCCGACGGCGCGGACGTCGTCGGCATCGATTGCTTCACCGACTACTACCCGCGCGCGATCAAGGAACGCAACCTCGCCGGGCTCAGGCGCGTCGCCGGCGTTCCGGTTTGTCGAGTCGCGCGATTCAGGACGCCGATCTGCCGGCGCTGCTCGCCGACCGCACCCACGTCTTTCATCTCGCCGCGCAGGCCGGGGTCCGGAAGAGCTGGGGACGCGATTTCGCCGTCTATACGGTCAACAACATCGAGGCGACTCAGGTGCTGCCTCGAGGCGTGTATCGGCGATGCCGATGCTCGAGCGGCTGGTCTACGCGTCGAGCTCGTCTGTGTATGGCGACGACGTCGCCGTTGCCGATGCGCGAGGACGCCGCTGCCGCAGTCCGGTATCGCCGTACGGTGTGACGAAGCTGGCCGCCGAACAGCTGTGCTATCTCTACCACGTCAATTACGGCAGTGCCGACGGTATCGCTGCGCTACTTCACGGTCTACGGCCCACGGCAGCGCCCCGACATGGGGTTTCACAAGTTCCTGAAGGCCGTGCATCCGCGACGAGCCGATCACGCTTTACGGGGACGGCGAGCAGACCCGCGATTTCACGTATGTAGCACGACGCGGTTTCGGCGACGCTGGCTGCGGCACGGCTAGGGTGTTCCCGGCCGTGGTACAATATTGGAGGCGGCTCTCGAGTGTCGATCAATCAGGTGCTCGAGATGATCGGCGCGTGTTGCCGGCCAGCGCCGCGCGTGGTTGGCGATCCGGTGCAAAAAGGGCGATATGCGTCACACCATGCCGACACCGGCGCTGGCGCAGACCGACCTCTCGTTCGCCCCGGCTCACGATCTGAAGGAAGGCTTGACCGCCGAGTACCGATGGCTCGCAGAATTCTGTGAAATGGAGACGTTACGTTGGCTCGAAGACAATTCGGCTGGCTGCGGCCGTCGCGCTGTGCGTCGGCATCGCCGCGTGCGCGTCCAGCGGACGCCGCGCCGTCCCGCCGGGCACTGCCGAGCCCGACAAGTTTCTGTTCGATCGCAGGACGACCGGGCTGAACGACAAGCAGTGGCTCACCGCGCGCGAGTTCTTCAAGCAGGTCACCGAGACGTATACGCAGAGTCCGCTCCGTCCCGACGCGAAGCTCGGCATCGGCGACACCTACCTCGGCGAGAGACACCGCGGAAGCGCTGGTCCTCGGCATCAGCGAATTCCAGGAGTTCCTGTCCTTCTATCCGACCAATCCGCGGGCCGACTACGCGCAGTACAAGCTCGGGATGTGCGCACTTCAAGCAGATGCGCGCGCCCGGAGCGCGATCAGAAGCGAAACGCGTTCGAAGCGATTCGCGGAGTTCGAGACCTTCGTGACGCGTTATCCGAACAGCACGCTGATGCCGGAGGTCAAGACCCACCTGCGCGAATCGCGCGATCGGCTGAGCGAGTCGGAATTTCTCGTCGGCCGCTTCTACTACCGCGATCAACTGGTATCAAGGCGCGGAACAGCGTCTCAAAGGAAGTGCTGAAACAGGATCCAGCCTTCACCGGCCGTGACGACGTCTATTTCTATCTGGGCGAGTCGCTGATCAAGCTGGGCCGGCAGGCGGAAGCGCTTCCCTATTTCGAGAAACTGATCGACGAGTTCCAGGAGAGCGTCCACCTCGAGATCGCGCGCAAGCGCGTCGAAGGGCTCAAGACGCAGCTGCAGGCCAACAAGTCATGACACGGCTTCGCGCGCTGCTCGCGGCGCTCGTGCTCGTTTCGTCAACCGCCGATTCCTCTGGTCGCGCAGGAGGCGCCGAGCGACGATCCTGATGAGCGCGAGCTGCAGTCCGCAGGTGGGGCGCACGTCCGGAGATCTGCCGACGATCATCGGCGGACAGAATTCTGAACCGCGCACACTATTCGGTAAGCGCGAGAACGTGCGTGGTCGATGCCGGGTCCAGCAATGGGATTCAGGCCGGGCAGCAGTATTACATCAGGCGCACGGTCATCAATCGCTACGACAACGCGCTCGGGCGGCGCACGCCGGCCCGTCACCGGCCGGATGGCTCCGATCACCGCGGCGACCGAGAACACCGCAGATCGGACGCATCGACTTTGCCTCGCGACGGGATCGAGGCGGGCGACTATCTCGAGCCCTACGCGGCGCCGACGCTGCCGTGGTGTCGAACGCGCCGACGCAGCCGCCGGTGAGCTCGACTTCTCGAAGCCAGGACGCGTGCTTTTCGGCGATCGCGGCCGCCTGACTGGCGGCGCAGGCGACTTTCGTGCTCGCTCGACATCGGCCAGGAGCAGGGCGCGGCGCCAGGCGGGCGCTATGCGGTGTACCGCAACCTGGCACGCCGGCGTGCCGCTGGCAGGCAATCGGAGAAGCGATTCTGGTTTCAGTTGGAGAGAAGGATGCCGCTCTTCCGATTGACTCAGACGAGAGATGCCGTCGTCGCCGGCGATCTTCTGATCCCGCGAAAACCGTAGCCGCGGTTCTCAGCCCGCTTTTCTTTCCTGGCGTTCGTCGCGCGCGGCTCGAGATATCGGTGACGCGCGGGCCGACAGCAACCCGCCGAAGCGCCGGAAGTAGTCGGCGGCCGACACCGAATGCCAGCGCGACGACAATCCATAGCGCCGCACGCCCGATCACGAGAAATCCCGGCAAGCTACGTCTCCGAGAATCAAGCGCCAGAATCGCGACGACCTGCGCGACCATCTTGATCTTGCCGAGCGAGCGACGCCGGCATCGCCGACGCCGCGCTGTAGGCGCGAGGCTGCGAAGCGCCGGTGACGGCGAACTCGCGGCCGATGATGATCGGCGACCATCCAGGCCGGCGCCAGACCCATCTGCACGAGCGAGATGAACGCGGCCGACGTCAGCAGCTTGTCGGCCAGCGGATCGATGACCTGCCCGAGCGAGCGTGACCTGCTTGCTGGCGCCGCGCGAGATAGCCGTCGAGCCAGTCGGTGAGCGAAGCCAGTCCGAAGATGGCCGCGCCGACGATCTCCTTCGGCACGCCGAGGATCAGCCGGCCCTCGAACTTCGTCAGCAGCACGACCACCAGCAACGGCACGAGAAAGATGCGCGTGACGGTGAGCGCGTTCGGGAGGTTCATGACGCGCGTTACACATGATACCATCGGTGGTTGCGATGAAGGCGATCCTGCTCGCCGGAGGCAAGGCACGCGGCTGCGTCCGCTCACGATCCACACACCGAAACCGATCGTCCCGATCTTCGATCGGCCGTTTCTCCACTACCAGCTCGACCTGCTGAAGCAGGTTCCCGAGATCGATCGAGGTCATCCTCAGCCTCAACTATCAGCCGCGCCGCATCGAAGAAATTTTCGGCGATGGCAGCGAATCGGGACTCGAGCATCCGGTATGTGGTCGAGCCGTCGCCGCTCGGCACGGCCGGCGCTGTTCGCTACGCCGGCGAGTCGCTGCGCGAGTCGGTGGTCGTCTTCAACGGCGACGTCGCTGACGCGAAGTCGATCTCGCGGCGGTCATCGCTCTTCATCGCGAGCGCAAGGCCAAGGCGACGATCGTGCTGACGCCGGTCGACAATCCCGACCGCGTCACGGCCTGGTCGAAACCGACGCCAACGGGCAACATCCGGCGCTTCCTCGAGAAGCCGAAGCCGGACGAAATCACCTGCGACACGATCAACGCCGGCATCTACGTGCTCGAGCCCGACACCTTCGACCGCATTCCGAAGGACACGCCCTGGTCGATCGAGCGCAGCTTCTTCCCGTCGCTGATCGAGCGCGGCGAGACGTTCGTCGCCTACGTCTATCGCGGCTACTGGATTGACATCGGCACGCCCGAGAAGTACACGCAGGTCCATCGGGACATGATGGACGGGCGTTGCCGTTCGGCGCTCTTCACGAACGGCACCAGGTCAGCTGGTCTCGCCGCAGGCTCGCATCGACGAAGGCGCCATCGTCGAAGGCCCCTGTTTCGTGGATGAGGGTGCGATCGTCAAGGCCGGGGCGAGAATCGGTCCCTACTCGCGTCGTCGGCCGGCAGTGCTACGTGGAGGAGCGCGCGTCGATCGAGCAGGCGATTCGTCTGGGCCAATACCCGAGTGTGTCAGGAAGCGCGTCCGTGCGGCGGCGCGATTCTCGGCCGTCAGTGCCACATCGGCAGAACGCGGCGGTCGGACGACCGGCGTCGTGCTCGGCGACAAGTCCGTGGTAACGGACTTAGTAAGCTGTAGCCCAAAGCCCAAAGCCGACGCGTAGTTATCGCCTGAATCCTGAAATCTTCAAGGCCTACGACATCCGGGGCACCTACCCGGATCAGATCAACGAGCAAGACGGCGAAGGCGATCGGCCGCGCGTTTGCGGCCTACCTGAAGGCGAGGCGTATCGCGGTTGGCCGCGACATGCGGCTTTCCTCTCCGGCGCTGGCCGCCGCGCCTTCATCGACGGCGCGACGAGCCAGGGCGCCGACGTCGTCGACTACGGGATGATTCCCACCGATCTGCTGTACTTCGCGGTCGCGACGGACGACCTGACCGGCGGCGTCCAGGTCACGGCCTCGCACAATCCGAAGCAGTACAACGGCATGAAGATGGTGCGCGAGCGAGGCGTTTCCGCTCAGCGGCGACGCCGGCATCTCGGACATCCGCGACATGATCGCGTCGAACACGTTCCCGGCGCCGTCCGTCCGCGAAGGGCTCGGTGACGACGCGAAACGTGCTCGATGCCTATGTCGATCACGTGATGTCGTTCATCGATCCGGCGATCATCAAGCCGTTCAACGTCGTCCTCGATGCCGGGAGCGGCATGGGCGGTCTCATCGCGCCGCAAGCTCTTCGATCGCGCTGCCCTGCAGAGACGACGCGGCTCTGCTTCGAGATCGACGGCCGTTTCCCGAATCACGAGGCGAATCCGCTGATCGAGGAGAACCGCCGCGACATCGTCGAGCGCGTGATCGCGGAGAAGGCCGACGTCGGCATCGCGTGGGACGGCGACGCCGATCGCTGCTTCTTCATCGACGGCACCGGCGAGTTCGTCTCGGGCGATTTCATCACCGCGCTGCTGGCCGAGGCGTTTCTGCTGAAGCATCCGGGCGCGACGATCATCTACGACCTGCGCGCCAGCTACGCGGTGAAGGACATCGTCGCGCGCTACGGCGGCACGTCGCTGATGAACCGCGTCGGCCACGCGTTCTTCAAGAAGCGGATGCGCGAGACCAACGGCATCTTCGGCGGCGAGGTGACCGGGCACTACTACTTCCGCGACAACTTCTACGCCGACAACGGCTTCATCCCGGCGCTGCTGATCCTCGAGCTGATGTCGAAGAAGGGCCAGAGCCTGCACGCAGCTGCTCGCAGCCGCTGGCGGAGAAGTTACTTCATCTCGGGCGAGATCAACACCAAGCTCGCGCAGCATGGATCACGTGCCGGCGAAGCTGGACGCGATCGCCGCGCGCTACGCGGACGGCCAGCAGCATACGACTCGACGGCGTCTCGGTCGAGTATCCGGACTGGCACTTCAACGTGCGGCCGTCGAACACCGAGCCGCTGCTGCGGCTCAATCTCGAGGCGACGACGCCGGACGCTGATGGCGCAGAAACGCGACGAAGTGCATCGGCGCTGATTCGGCGATAGACAGGGTCGTTGGATCGGGTAATCGAGTAATCGGGTAATCCTAGTAATTGATTCGTTCTCCGGAGCGGGCTTCGTATAGTAGTAATTAGGCTTCCCAAGCCTCGGACACGAGTTCGATCCCGTAGCCCGCTCCACTAAGTCTTCCATCGCGATCCGCGACAGACTCGGCGGCGACCGCGCTTGCCACGATGTGCCGCCGAACTGTTCCGCCTATCGAGGCCGGTAGCCGCCTCGTCGAACAACCGAATCGCGTCTTCGGTCGCCGCCGGACTCAGGTGCATGTAGCGCTGCGTCGTCGACAGATCCGCGTGTCCGGCCAGCTCCTGGATCGCGCGCGCCGGCGCGCCCTTCATCGCCAGATGCGAACAGAAGGTATGCCGCAAGCACGTGCACGCCCGCCTCGGGCAATCCCGCCACGCGCTGCGCGCCACGGATCGCCTTGATGACCCGATCCCGCGTGATAGGCGTGCCATCCGGCAAAGCACAACACCCGCGCCGATCGCAGATGCCGGGACTGCCTTTAGCGCGCTCGTCAGCCGCTGGGTCATCAGCAGGCTGACGCGACCGCCCGCCTTTGGGCACCGTCACGTAACCGCACCAGTCGGACCGCTGCGACGATGAGCCGACGCGCCTGCAGATCCACGTCGCCCCATTCGAGCGCCACGATCTCCCTAGTCGCAAGTCCCGCCTCCCCGCCCAGCAGCACCATGAGATACGCCTCCGGGCTCCGCTTGCTGGCGACCGTCAGCAACCGCTCGCACTCTCGCAAGTCGTGAAACCCCATCGTCTTCTTCGGATTGGGCAACAACTTGATCGGTGCACGGCAGCCTGTCGAGCTCGCCCACTCCACGGCTTTCTTCAGCAGCGTGCTCAACACCGTCAGCACGTTGTTGACGGTCTTCGGCGCCCGATGCGCCAGGGCGAGCTTGAGCTTCTGCACGTGTTCGTTGGTAATCGCGTCGAGGCGCTCAGTGCCGAGCGCCGGGAGCGAGGTGCCACCTCAGGATGGACTCGTCGCGGCAATCCCACTCGGCTTCTGTCGGTTCGGCTCGCGCGTGGCCGTCCGACGAACCTCGGCGCGAACTCGTTCAAGCGTGGGCACCTCCTTCTTGGGTTGAGGAGGCCGTGCTGCAGCAGATGCCGCTCGCGGTCCTCGCCCCATCGTTGTGCGGCGGACCTGGCGCGGACCGTCAATCGTCGACGCTCCCGGTGCCGGGAACCGTTCGAGAATCGAGTGGATCACGTCCATTCCATCCATCCGCCTCGTCGATACGGTCTGACCGTTACGCCGCTCATCGCTGTTTCACCTTTCCAGCGATGGCGTGGACTTCACTGGCGGAGCCAGTCTAGCAGAGCGTCGTCCTCGCGATCCAGCGCGCGTCGGCGTCGATGCGCACGACGCGCCCCGGGCCGGCTGGGCGCGCTCGACCATGCGTGTAGATTGCCGCCTTGCGGCTGGTGCGTGAAGCAAGTCGGCGACTTCGGTCGGCGTCAGCAGCGCAGGCGTGGGCGTTATGTCGGCTCTTTGGCTCGGCGACCGATCATCAGCAAGTGCTGGTTCGACGGATGTGGCACCTCGCGCGCCGACTGGTCAGCTGCGGTCATCAGATCGCGGGTCCGTTGGCTGGCCATGCTGGCGCAGCGCCGAACTCGGCGACGATGCCTGTGGGCCCTGTTCACTGGCTTCCCCATCCGCTCGGTCGATGAGTCGTCGCACTTGCATGGCGGCTTCCGGAGGTCGGTGGTGGGCCGCCCTCCGCAAGGGCAAAATTCAGATTCAGCAACGATCGTCCGGAGCGCCGGGTGAGCTCGGCGAGTAGCAGGAACTCGATGTCGACTGGCTCGGACGCGTGGACCAGGATCGCGCGCGCCCATTCGCTCACCGTCGCTCGGCTCGGCGTGTGCGACGATCTGGTCGTGGTCTCCGCGTCCGTGACTTTCGTGCTGATCGATTTCCCTTGAGTGCGTCGTGAGGACCATGGCTCGTCCCTATGGCGATCGTCGTGCCAATTTGAGGAGCCGTTCGGAACTCGCGTGAGCGCCAGCAGCGTTCGCCCCTGATAGGGAACGTTCGGCCTGCCCAGTGGACCCGCGCGAGAGCACCCTCACCGCGGCTAAGTCCGCGCCAGCGCTGAGCGGAAGTTCCCCAGCCGGGAACGGCGGCGTTCCTAATCGGCACCCCGCGGGGAGTGACGCGTCACCTCTACTCCCGCTGCGAAGCAGCGCTCGTGGTCACCGCGCGGTGTGAGGGTCAGCGTTTGACCCCGCCCGGTCATCCGCCGAGGGTCAGGTCTGACCTCCTCCCCTCATGCCCTCACGGGTGCCTTCGGGCTGTCGCGCAACGCGAGAGACGACGTCTGTGCCGCTGCCCGTCCCGGCTTCGGGTGAAGCCGGCGACAATCGCCAGCGTCTTCCCGGCGCGCGGCCGGCGTCAAAGGCCGAAGCCCGGGAGGCCGAGCTTCGAGCGAGGCGCCTTACGACGCCGGTGAGCACCGGGATGCTTAGCATCGTCGCTCGCCGGCCGCTCCCGCACTTTCAAAATTGATCCGCGGCCGTCGCGAGTTTGGTGCATCGGAGATGTCGGCGTTTTCTCACATGGCTGGCCGTGGAATAGAGCGTGGACGCATCGACGCAGAAGCAGGCTCGGCGGCGCGCTGTTTCTCCATCCCGAGGTGCTGTGGTAGGACGTCGGCGTCATCAGTGGCCGCCACCGTGGGCTGTCACAAAGCAGGCGAGTTGAACGGCCCATCAGAGCAATACGTAAC
>ERZ1370068.9401-contig-8182_pt1 | contig 30807 bp, 45 predicted proteins | sample MGYA00561227_ERZ1370068 | MGnify/ENA primary metagenome ERZ1370068 (study PRJEB38410, sample SAMEA6850437) | metagenome | study: Metagenomic assessment of the ecological functions of the soil: analysis of the soil microbiota associated with the...
GGTAGCGCTTCGTTCAGTTACGTGTTCACTAACGTCGAATGATCATCTGAGAGAAAATCCAGTCGCTCGGCGTCAGCAATTGCGAAACGTTCCCACGAGCCAAACAGCTCAAAACGTTTCTGAGCGAGTTCAACGGCCGCGTCGGTTTAAATCCACCAGGTATATCAGCGCCAGCTTTCACCAAACTGAGCTCCACGTCCGTTCCCGAGCCGCAGCCGATCTCTAAAGGCACGCAGGTTGTTCGTTCAGAAAGCCAGCTGCACCAGAAGTGTGCCACTCCTTCCGAGTAGCGATGCTCCTCGACGAGTTCGTAAAACGTTGTGAGCCCGGCGGGCGTCGGCAAACTTTGTCCGCGTGGTTGGCTCACCGCCAAGAACTGTCCGAACCCGTTCCTTAAGGTTGTGCGTTTGCTTGCGACATTTCAAAAGCAAAGAGAAAGAGTAGCTTATTTGCCAACCACGGTCACCAACGTCAGCCTTTGTCCGTATATCGCTTTGGCTTGTCGATGACTCAAGCGTAGGTTCCCAGCCACAGATAGCAGCAGATCAGAGATTCGCTTCAAGCTGAGCAGGGACGCCCAGACATTCCTCTATTTTCGATGTCTGCGTGCTTCCGCGTTTGCTCTGCGGCTGAAATTGGTTCGCTGCAGTCATCGACAAGCTAAAGCATATCGGACATCGGCTGCGCTTGCATCGGCGATTCATGTGGCGCGAAATAAGATCTGGCGTGTTAGTTAGAGGAAGTAGGGTGGCTCAGACTTCGGTCTATGTTCTTCAAGTCGCGTCGAAGGTTAGAACAAGCTGCGAGCGAAGGACGCCTCAGTGTGTCGAACAGGCTGGGAAGGGTGGCAAGCGGAAATGAGGACGCCTCGCCACTGTTGTTCCAGCGCGCCCCGCTGAGTCGCCATATGAAAATCTTAGCTGGTGCAAGTGAATCTCAGCGTGGGGCGCGCTTGGGGTCAACGGCGTAAGGCGTCCTGGTTTCCGCCTTGCCACCCTTCCCAGCTTGTTCGAACACCACTGAGACGTCCTCGCCACCCTTCCCAGCTCGTTCGACACGCTGGGCGTCGTTCTCTTATCCGGCCGTTCCCGAGTCTGTAAGTAATCTGTTCAGGTCTGCTTCTCATTGGTGACAAAGCGCCTCTTCGTGTAACTAAGACTCTTATCCTATTTGCGCTGCTCTTCTTCATTTCATTGGTACAGTCCCAAGCGGCTGCCCAAACATCCAGCCCAGTCCTCATTACCGGAATCGTTACCGACTCGAACGGATCGACGATCAATGGAGCAACGGTCTCCTTAACGCGCGATCACCAAACAGTAAGAACAACCACCACTGACAATGAAGGTCGATTTGAATTCCACAACTCTCGAGACGACGAAACTCCTGGTCGAAGTTAGCTCGATTGGCTTTGCATCAGCGGAGATTCAACTGAGTTCGAAAACGACCTTCCCAATCAAGATCGTCTTAACGCCGCAATCCGTCGCCGCCCAAGTAACCGGTCGCGGCAACACGCACAACCACGCGTCTGGACGAAACTGCCGCGAGCGTTGTCCCTGCTAAACTCTAGCCGACTTGAACACCACAGCCGCAGCAACGCTCGAGCGATACCTTACGGCAAGTGGCCGGCTTCAGTTTGTTTCGACGCAGCGGCGAGTCGCACTGCGAACCCGACATCGCAGGGTGTTTCCTTCGAGCAACGGGCGCGAGCGGTGCTAGTCGAGCTTTAGTACTGGCCGATGGAGTGCCGCTAAACGATCCGTTTGGTGGTTGGGTGTGCTGGGATCGTGTGCCGCGTGAATCGATCGGCGAAGTTGAGGTTCTGCTCGGAGGATCGTCACATCTCTATGGAAGTGCAGCACTCGGCGGCGTGATCGACGTTGGCACAAAAACTCTGAACAGCAACACCGCTTCGTTGGCCGCGAGTTACGGCAATGAAACTACACCCAACGCTTCTTTGTTTGCCGCAGGAACCAGGGATGGTTGGGCAGGAAGCATCGCAGCGGAAACGTTTCTGGACCGACGGCTACATCCTGGTACCAGAAGCCGAGCGAGGTCTGATTGACACTCCCGCAGGCCACGCGACGCGGTAATTAACCTTCGTGGTGAAAAAGCGATTCGGTGAGGCGCTGAAGCTTTCGGAACCGGGTCGTTCTTGGCGAATCGCGGAAGAACGGAACACCGTTGCAAACCAATCGCACACACTTGCGTCAGTTTGTACTCGGAGGAGAGTCGCAATCAGTTGCCGTTGGATCGCTTTGCTGCCCGTGCCTATGGCGGTACTCAGACATACGATCAAAACTTCACCGCAATTAGCGCGGACCGTAATTCAGAAACATTGACGCGCGTCCAGCGCGTGCCCGCCCAGGTGTTTGGCGCATCGGCGCAGTGGTCGAGAGTCGTTGGACGAAAGCAAACCCTCGTGGCCGGCTTTGAAGGACGCGAAGTGCGAGGCGCAAGTGACGAGTTATGTGTACGTAAACGGTCGCGCTACTTCACTCGTAGGAGCGGGCGGGCGTGAGCGAACCGAAGAAGTGTCTACCTCGAAGATTTGGTTCGGATTTGGTTCGCGCTTTTTCCAGAACCTCGGTGGACGCTTCGACCATTGGCGAAACTTCGCCGCCTCTTCCGCAACCCGTCCAATCACAGCGCCAAATCCAACTAACGTGATTCGTTTCCCGGATCGAACGGAAAGCGCCTTCAGTCCACACGGCTCGGTTGTTTATCGACTGAATGATTGTGTCTCGCTAACAGGATCAATGTCGCGAGCTTTCGGGCACCTACTCTCAACAGAACTCTACCGCTCGTTTCGGGTCGGAAATGTTTTTGACACTCGCCAGCGAAAACCTGAGGGCCGAACGACTCACCGGAGGTGAAGCAGGGCTGCGCGCCACGAGTGCGAATCAAAGAATTGCTGTTCGCGGAACTTTCTTTGGAACGACATTACTCGTCCGGTCGCTAACGTTACACTCACAACCACTCCAGCCTTGATCACTCGACAGCGACAAAACCTGGGACGCACTCGCTCACGAGGTATTGAGTTACAGGTTGATGGTACGTTGAATCGGATGTGGAACGTGTCGGCTTCGTATTTGTTCGCCGATGCCACGGTAGTGGAGTTTCCGGCAAAACACGAGTCTCGAGGAGTTGCGTCGCTGCCACAGTACCTCGTCATCAATTCACGTTTCAAGCACGATATGTGAATCCCTCGGTTGTCACGGTTGGTTGTGCAAGCGCGTGCCTCGAGTTCACAGTTTGACGACGATCAGAATCTGTTTCGCCTGGGCTCTTATTTCACCCTGGATGCACTGGTCTCGAGGCGTCTGACGTCATCGACTGGAAGTCTTCGCTGCGATTGAAAACGTTTTCAATCAACGTTACGAAGTTGGTAAAACTCCTGTGACGACGCTTGGGCCGCCGATTCTGGTTCGGGGCGGGATTCGAGTTCAGATCGGAGGGCACTAATGTCCGATATGCTTTAGAGCCTCTTGGAAAAGTCAGAGCCAGTGGAACAAGGGATCGAAATTCAGAACAAGTTAGGAAGGGTGGTTTACCCCGCTGGCCTAACTAATAACAACCTCGATGGAGCTCTTAATTAGGCCAGCGGGGGTAAACCGCCCTTCCTAACTTGTTCTATTTTTGCAAGAGCCTCTAAGCATATCGGACACACAAAACTTTGTTCGAGAAAACTAAGCAACGTGGACGGCGAGTTGGTAACCGGGTTCGTTCCGGCACCAAACGGCTGAAGCGTATCTCACAATTTCCACCGCTCGGCGGCATCTTTCTTTCCTTTCTAAAAATCGGTGTTGTTGGTTTTGGCGGTGGCGCTTGCCGTGATGGCGCAGATTCGAACGCTGGTCGTTAACAAGCGTCGCTGGTTTACCGGATCACGAGTTCGCCGAAGCGTTCGCCCTGGCGCAAAGTCTGCCCGGAACGAATGCCGGCAACGCGGCGACTTACATCGGTTATCGACTGCGCGGGTGGCGCGGTGCAGCAGTCAGCGATGGCTGGCTTCATTCTGCCGTCGATGTTGATGATGATCGTGCTCGCGATTCTCTATCGACACCTGCGCATGTTTCCTAATGCTGAGCGGCTTTTTCATGGCCTAAACGCCGCCGTCGTCGCGGTGATCGTCGTTGCCGCCTGGCGCATCGGGCGAAACACTTTGACAAAGCCATGGCAGTGGTACGTGGCCGGCCTTTCGATCATCGCTGTCATCTTTTTCGCGCGACGATTCTCGAGGTCGTACTGAGTGCCGGCCTGATAGGTATTTACATCGATTCGTTTGGCGAGAAACGTTGGCAGCGTTGGCGCCGAATCCGTCGACTGGTCTGCGCTGTCGACGCCAGCGACTTGCTGAGATCGAGGAAAAGAACTTCGTCGGCGGTTATCTAACGCGAGCACTCGCGGAAGAACGCGTCCGCCGAATGGCAGAGGAAGAACAGCGATGACGACGCCGAAGAAGTTGGATCCTCAGATGGTCAGTTTAGATCTTCGGTGATAGTTCTTGCCGCCGCAATGCCAGTGATGGCAAAACTCGGCGTTGCTGTTAGCGTTGTCGTCTGTCTTTTGCGAATGGGCGCCGTTACGTTCGGCGGCGGGTTCGTGATGGTGCCTCTGATCGAAGCGGAAGTAGTCAGAACAAATCACTGGTTGACGCAGCAGGAATTCGCCGACGCAACAGCGCTCGGTCAAATCACACCGGACCCAGTTTTGATCACCGCTACATTTATCGGCTATCGAGTTGCGGGAACACTCGGTGCGCTCGTTTCTAACGGTCGCGGTGTTTCTCCCGGCGTTCCTGATGACCATCGCAGCGGGCTCGTCGCTGCGCAGATTTCGCGCGAACAGGCAGGTGCAGTCATTTCTGCGCGGAGTGACACCGGCGGTGGTTGGATTATTGGTGTCGGCTGCCTGGAGCATTGGTCGCGCGCAGGCATTCACACCTGGGTCGGACTGAGTCTTTGCGTGCTTGCCGCTGCTCTGTTGCTACGCTTTCGGCTCAATCCGTTCTGGGTGATTCTTGGTGTCGGCGTCACGCGGTTGGGCATGGGAATCGTGTTTGGAATGTAAGAACGTCCGATATGCTTTAGAGAGTCTTGCAAAAGTCGATTACCGTGGCGATGAGCGTCAGTGCCGAACGAGGAGTCGTCGAGTCCGCTGATGAAATTGCGGGCGAATTACTGAAGCAACCTGACGCTAGAGAATTACAGGTACGTGACCTCATCGTCACTGTTGCCCTAGTGCTGTGGACGTCCTTCGCTCAGTGTGTCGTTCTGATCAGTGTTTTCCGCGTTCGTCTGCGGCTGAAATCTTCGCTGAGACATCGACAAGCTATAAGACATATCGGACATTTCAATTGGAGATTGATAAATGGACTTTACGAGTACTGCTAACGACATTCGGGATCATCTTTCTCGCGGAGATGGGTGACAAGACACAACTCGCGGCGATGACGATGTCGGCCCAGACCAAGAAGCCCTGGGCAGTGTTTATCGGAGCGAGTCTCGCGCTTGCTGCGGTGTCGGCACTTGAATCGTTGTCGGTAGTCTGCTCGGCGACTACCTCCCATTGATTTGGGTAAAAGCGAGTCTCGGCAATTGCCTTTATTGTGATTGGCGGATTGATGTTGGCGGGAAAGTTCTGAACAGTTAGCGCGTGGCACAGACTTCAGTCTGTGGTGAAGTAGTTGCAATCCTCGAGAGCAAACACACAGACTCCAGGAAGAGTCTGATCAAGTTCTTTAACCGTAAAGCGGAGCCCAGGGTTGCCGGGCTTTGGCGGCTACCCTGGGAGACGACAGGCAAGCTGATCCAACCCTCGAGGGTTGCGCTGAACCAGCGCTGCACAGGTAAACCGAAGAGAAACCGACGCAACCTCTTCGAGGTTGGAAACCTGAGTCCTCTTATCCCAGGGTAGCCGCCAAAGCCCGGCAACCCTGGGCTCTGAGGTCGCAACCGCTTCGCGGTTAAGACAATTAATCAGAAGTCCTAAAGTCTGCCAAAGGTATATGCCTCAAACTCCCCACACTGAACGTCATTTCACTTCCAGCGAAGTTGTCCGCGACATTGTTATCGGCATGTCTGATGGTTTGACTGTGCCTTTCGCTTTGGCTGCCGGATTTGACCGGCGCGATCGCGCAAACTGGAATCATCTGTTACTGCCGGCCTGGCTGAGATTGCTGCCGGTTCCATCGCCATGGGTTTAGGTGGTTACCTGGCTGCGAAGAGCGACGCGGAGCATTACGCCGAAGGAACGCGAACGAGAGAAGCGCGAAGTAGCTGAGATACCGCACGAAGAAATGCGTGAAGTCGCCGAAGTCTTTCAGGCTTATGGTCTGACTGAGGACGAGACGTGGCCAATCGTTCAAGCACTTAAGCGTCAACCACAGAATTGATCGACTTCATGATGCGCTTTGAACTCGGCCTGGAGAAACCGGACCCTCGTCGTGCATTGGTCAGTGCCAGTGACGATCGCCGGAGCCTACATCGCTGGCGGTCTCATCCCGCTCTCGCCTTACATCTTTACCAGCGCGTCATCGACGGCTCTGCTCATCTCCGTGGTCATGACCCTGGTTGCGTTGTTTATCTTTGGATTTGTTAAGGGTCGCTTCACCGGCACCGAAACCACTGAGAAGTGCGCTGCAAACTGCTTTGATTGGAAGCGTCGCGGCAGGTGCAGCATTTGGCATCGCGAGGTTGATCGGCGGCCACGCTGGTTAGCAGTTGTACTGGACGGATTGAACAACGGATCGGAAGGGGATGGACGTCTCCAGTGGGTCGAACAAGCTGGGAAGGGTGGCAAGGACGTCTCAGTGAGTCGAACGGGCTGGAAGGGTGGCAAGCGAATATATGGACGCCTTAATCCATTGACCCGAGCGCGCCCGCCGCTGAGGTTCACTTGCACTAACTTGAGATTTTTATATGGCGACTCAGCGGGGGCGCGCCTGGTAGTCACAATGGCGGGTAGCGTCTCAGTCCTCCAGCTTACCACCCTTCGAGCTTCCTGTTGGGACTGAGCGTCCTTGACCAGCTTGTTCGAATCCACTGCAATCACTTTTGCCACTGCTTTCTCACTTCAACACCACTGGCGCGTTCTCCGCGGCGCGGATGCTCTCAAAAACACTTCACAATTGCATAATCCGCCGCCGGAATCGTCGTCGCCTGTTGCGATAACTTGCGTCTGAAAATGCAACCGCTTCCTTTACCTCGTAGCTAGTGTTGTAAGTACCGAACGACGTCTCTGAGCTTCACCGGATCACGGGAACCTCGTCAACAGCAAAACCGGCGGGCAATTGCACTGTTACCGTTTCCGAGCATGCGGTCGCTCTCAAAACGACGGGATGCTTTCGGTTCCGTTGCGGTAAACGATGTTCCTTCACGTCGCGAAACAAGAGCCGGCTTGAACACAAGCAAAACGATCCTGCATCAACTGACCGTAGAAGGGTGCGGTGAATTCAACATTCAGGTCGAACTGACCGTTGGTGACGTTATCACTAGGCTCAATCTTGCTTAAACGCGCCGCGTTTGCTCCGCCTCGTAACCCATTGTTCAATTAGTCCGTTGTATTCAGATTTCGAAAGACGCTTGAACAGCGTTCGTTCGCGAGCGGCCGGTTGGCCTTTCGACTGTTCCTGAATCTTGCCGGTTATCGTTCCGTCAGCCCTTAGTTCAAAGCTCGTACTTCGTTCCAGTTGATTCATCTCGGGCGGAGTGACAGGCATTCTTTGTCAGATCGGTTGCCTCTTTCGACCCAAGTAGCGCGAGGCTGCCCTGAAGATAGTAGGGAAGGTCTCCAACCGGGGTTTCGCTATCTGTCGGATCGAAGATCGCGAATCGGCCCAACTTCGGGTGTTGAATAACCGTATTGACCTGTGTTTGATCGCTGACTTTTACGGCGATAATGCAGTGATTGAACTGCTGCGGTGACGGCCAACTTGCGCGGACGTAATTTGGGTCACCCGAATAAATACTCACCAGGACCGCTTCGATTCCGACTACCTTCAACATCGCGCGCATTAAGTTTGCTTTGTCTTTGCAGTCTCCGTACGACTTGGCAAAAACTTCTGTCGAGGAATGGGGGCGATAACCACCCTCCGACCAATCCCGGTTTGAATCGAAATGTATTGAATGTTCTGGAACGTATTGCCCGATAGCCTGGATCTTTTCGTATTCAGTTTTCGCGAGCGCGGTCAATTCGTAGGCTTTTTCGGCCGAGTGCGTCATTCACTTGTACCTGTGGATCTTCAAGTTCACTCATCCATGTCGCAACTTCACCCCAGTTAGCAAACGTCTTGATGGGTGCAACCGAACCTGTCGTCGGCGGGTAATAACTCACGGCAAAGGTGCGCGGCGAGATTTGTATTGTGCGGGCTTAAAGGTTCGTCTGGAATTGAGGGTAGATTGATGAGCTCCCAAACGTATGTCGACCCGTTGATTTTCGGTTCGATGTTTGGGCGATTGAATGTAATTCCCTCTGCCCGCCAGCCAGTCGGCAAAACAAGCGTATAACGTGAACTCAGAACAGGAATACCATTCTGGAAGAAGTTATCGTCCTGACTGAAAACCGATCTATCCTCCAACGTATAGGTGTACGCAAAACACTTCCCACTTCAGCGTCCGATGTTCCAACGATCCTCTTGCAGCGATACTCATCGTAAACATCGTTCATATCAGCTGCCGCATCGACAACATCGTCTTTGCTATATCGCTTGATTTCTCCACTCGGTCGAATCAACCATGCGTGTGAAATTCTTCGACCTTGCCAACATTCGGGATGTAACCCACTCCACCTATCAGCGTACTCACCGTCCTTCCTTTTGGAGCATACGAACGGCAAAGTTGTAGACCTTCGTAGACTTTCCATCAGCTTCAACCGTTATCGTCGAATCCTCGAGCAGGACAACGGCTGAAACTGTTTTGTCGTAAGTCGGAACTTTGATCGTTGCAACTTGATGCAACCAGGCCGGATTATCTTCGACCGTTGATGCATTCACCGCGATGCTGCACACCAATAGAAGAAGACACACGAAACTAGCTTTTATTTCTTTCTCATGGCGTCTCCTCAGTTGGTTGCCGTCTGCTTCAAAGAAATCGAATGATTGTCCTCTTTGCTCACGGCGTCAAAGTAGTTCTTCAACTGAGGATAGCTGCTAACCGAAAGAAGATCGTCTCACCACCGCCGAAGAAGAAAGCGCGCTTATAGATCAGCTCTTATTGGTCAGTTGTGACTGCAAGCACGGGCTTGTACTCAGTGATCAGTCCTGCTTCCGAATGGGAGCCGGCGACTCGGCATTGTCTGGAGCAAATCCAGACGGCATCCTCCGGATCTCAACCGTGTCGTCCTGGACCACGGGTAGTGAAAATAGATCGGATACTTCCGGGAGGACGATAGCGGACATTGGACCAACTCCACGCTGGGAAAACGCCGGTTGTAAGAAGAGTCGCTTGCCCGTCTTCTGAGCATACGCCGGGAACCTCTACGTGATAGGCAAAACGAGAGGCTTGACGTGGTCAGTGACATTTTCGATCTTGATGTTACTGACTTCAGCAGCACTCGCCAGTTTCTTTGATGTCTGCTTTCAACGATTCCTCGCGCTCGGTCTCTGACTGGCGCCGATCTCTTCCTTCTTCTCAATTGCGAACTGGCCTGTGTATTGAATCGCCGTCGTCCTTCCAGCGTGCCGCTGTCTTCACGCAAGCTTAAATTTCCCGACACGGATGACCTTCGACTTCTCAGGTGCCGACATTGGTGTTGTAAACTTGGACCGGTTCTCTTCGATCCGTCAATCAGGGCTCTGTTCCGCCTTCTTCCCGCCATCTCAACATGCCAATCGGAATGTAGTTGTAACCTGGACTGAAATACTTCCAGGTATCTTCGACACTGACCGCTATGTTTGCAGGGATCGAGAAAATATGGATTTGGAAAACTGCGTATCTCCTGATCAAAGAGGATGTCACCCTCGATCGGGCGCGAGCACAATACGCGCATCGAGTCCGGAGTGCTGTTGCCAATGAAGCAAACAGCGATCAATGTCGCCAGAGCTTCATTCCACGTTCTCAGAGTGTCGCCCGGCCCTTGTTCTTCTTTGAGCTTCTTCCGATCGTCGGGTGTGATGCCCGACGCATCGTTGCTGGTGTTAGTGATTTTGGTCCGACAGAACTCAAACAGCTTTGCAGTTTCTCGTTCTTCAGTTTTTGCATCAGCTGTCAGGAGACGTCGCCATCGCCTTAACTTCATCGTTAGGCTTCATCAGCGACTTTGTCCGGCTGTAGAACTCTCTTACCAAGGTCGGACCAAAACTTTGCGGATCTTTTCGTTGGAGGACCTGTGTAGTAATCAACATCCAGGTCTTCCTCGGTTCTCAGGGGGCATGCGCGATTCTTCCACGATTGCCGGCATGTCGCTCATCGACGCTTTGTAAAACCGCCTTTGTCTTTTGACGAAATGGGCGGCCGTACCATGAAACGTAACGGTGGCCAATCCCAGGTTTTCGTAAGCCATCGGCTTGATGTAGTAATCGACGTGCTGAACTGGAATGTCGCGCTGGAACTGTAGTCGAACGTAACTCGCGTCGCGATTCACCCGAACTTCTTTTCCAGCGATATTCGATGATGCAGCCAGGCTCGACGGCCGGCATGGCGAACGACTTCACGCTTTCACTTTCAAACCGGGCTCACTTTGACAATCGTGCGCTCAAACACGTCTTCCTTTTTTCAGCTCAACGATTGAACCGTCGGCTTTGATCGTACGTGCGGCGACGTCTTTGATCTTTATTTCACCGCTCACATTCCCGTAGGGGATGTCGATCTTACTTTGCGATTCCCGGCCTCTATCGGTGAAGACTTTGATCTCGAATGTAGTGATTGAAGATCAGGTCGCCTTCCGGGTCGTCGTTGATTCTGACTTCCCAGAACAACGCTTCCGCATCAGCATCTTTTTCAACAACCGGGGCTTTCATTGCCAGTTCACCAGGGTCGACCAGCTTCCAGTCGTCGTAGGCAGCACTGAGTTGGAGATTGCGCACACAAGAAGGCCAAAAACGGCCACGAGCGCGAGGGGGAACACGCGAGAGGTTTTCATTTTGAGGTCCTTTATCGAAGATGGTTCAACATCAAATGCGACTGCCAAAAGTGAGACAGGGATCTGAAGGGATACCCTGAGGTTCATAGACGTCGGGGATTTTATCCGAAGAAGTGGACCGTTGTCTAAAAACTTAAAGGGAATTTCTGTTCTTAGCGCGAACCAGCTTACGGATCCTGAATACTACCTAACTTCGGTCATTGGATTCTTAGCACCGAGCCGATTTACGAGCGCCGACATTTACTAGTTCGATGCACTCTGCCTCAACGCAGCTGAATAGTTGTCTCTTTTGTTCAGCGCATCAAAGTAACCTTTTAGCTGATCATAACCCTCTATAGGGAACAGCAGCGCGTCGTTTGCTCCAAAGAAGAAACTGCGCTTGTAAACAAGTGTCTTCTTGTCGGTCGACAGAGCTATCGACGGTTTGTAATCACCGATAGGTCCACTCCCGACCGGGGCCGGCGACTCAACGTTCTCTGGCAAAAAGCCCGCTGGGAGTTCGATCTCTACCCTGTCATCCTCGGACCAGGCATAGTGAAAATAGATCGGATACTTTCGCTGTGACCTCGAGAACATCGGCCCAAACCCGTGTTGGAAAAACGCTGGTTGAAGAAATAGTCGTTTACCAGTCTTTTTGCGCATACAACGGAAAATGTACGTGATAGGAGTAAATCAGAGGCTTGAGCGGATCGAGTCACATTCTCGATCTTGATGTCGCTGATCTCAGCCGCACTCATCTGGCGTTTAACTTCCTTCTTTCAAAGTGTCTCCCCGCTGAGTTTCTGAATAACCATCGTTTTCTTCTTTGCGCTCTACAGCAGGATGGCCGAGTGTACTGGACAGTTACATCGCCTTCGAGAGTTCCATCGTCGGCCAGTTTGAATGTTCCGCAGGCGAGTAACTTTCGACTTGTCAGGCGGCGACGAGGAGTCTGTACCCAGAACGGTTCATTGGGATCGGTAACCAGGCCCGGAACACCTTCCTCTTGCCACCTCAACATCTCGAAAGGAAGGTAGTTGTAACCTGGACTGAAATACTTCCAGTTCCCGTCCACACTGATTGCAATGTTTGAGGATCGCAGAAAATAGGTGTTGGGGAAACTTCTTCAGTGTCCTCGTCAAAGAAAATGTCCCTCGATCCGGGAGAACTTACCTGGCGAACCTCGAAACCAGCCGCAACCGCTAGAGAAGCAAACAAACAATTCACATCCGCCGCCGTTCCAATTGCTCGCTTCAGAGTGTCGCCAGGGTTCTTGTTCTCTTTGACCTTCTTGCAGCGTCTGGCGTTAGCCCCGCGGCCTCGCTATTAGTGTTTGTGATCTTCGTTCGACAGAATTCAAAGAGCTTCTCGAGTTTCTGCTCGAAGTTTTTGCGTCGGCAGTTAGCGACGCGGCCTGTCTTTTGATCTCGTCGTTTGGCTTTATGAGCGACTTGATAGCGGTGTAATAATCCTTTCCAAGGTCCTTCCAAACTCGTAGGGATCTGGTCGCTCACGGCCGGTGTAGAAAACAAGCATCCAGGTTTTGATCTGACTTTCCGGAGGCATTCGCGGTTCTTCTACGATTGCAGGCACGTTTGTCATCGACGCCTTCGAAAAACCATCCTTGTCTTTGACGAAGTAAGTCGATTCACCATTAAAGGTGATTGAGGTCATTCCTATGTAACCCAGGTTCATTGGTCTGATGTAGTAGTCGACGCGTTGAACTGGAATACTCCGCTGGAACCGCAGGCGTACGTAATGCGCGTCGGCGTACAAGCGCACTTCACGCCAACGATATTCGATGATGCACCCCGGTTCGAGAGCGGGCATCGCAAACGATTTGACCTTCATCTTCGCGCCGCTGACACTCACAATCGTTCGTTCGAAAACATCTTCCTTCTTGAGCTCGACTACAGTACCGTCTGGTTTGATGGTGCGCGCCGCGATGTCTTTGATATCAACTCTGACCGTAGAAGTTTCCGAATGGTATGTCGATCTTGCTCTGCGTCTCCCTGCCGCGTTCGGTGAATACCTTGATGCGAATATAGTGATTTAGGATAAGGTCGCGAGTGCCGTCGTCGATCCTGACTTCCCAAAAGAGTCCCTCAGCATCAGCACCTTTATCGACAATTGAGCTTTTAATGACAACTCCGCGGGTCTATTGGCTTCACTCGTCGTTAGCAGCACGAGTTGATAGACACACGGTTAAGACGGCTATGAGAGCGAGGAGAAGACCTCGAGGTTTCATGAAGATTTCCTTCAACAGGTATTGCAGTGAAGACGTCTGGAGCGAAGAGGTTTCCTGTCGCCGTTGCGGATTCTAGCGGAAGAGAAGCTAACTGTCTAAAAGTGGTTCTTGACGCTCTTACGATTGTTTCTGAATCACCCGACGTAACCGTTCGTGGCAGTCACTTCATCTCCGCGTCTCTCCCCGTCGCCCTCCCCGCTTTGCCCTTTTCACTTCGCTCTTTATAATCCCAACCAAGTTTCAATCAACTTTATCAAAGCGTTATCCAGGCATCCTGGGAGGGAGACAGCAATGGCCACTGAACTAAAACGTTCGAGTACGATGGAGAGGATCGAAGAACTTCTCGGAGCCGACGCGCGCAATCTGTTAGACCACACTGCGCAGACAATCTCGAAAGACGATCTTCAACTTCCAGGTCCTGACTTCGTCGATCGCGTTTGGACGATATCGGATCGGCCATCTACCGTATTGCGGTCATTGCAGTCGCTGTTTGATAACGGTCGGCTAGCGGGCACTGGTTACCTGTCAATCCTTCCCGTCGACCAGGGAATCGAGCACTCAGCCGGCGCTTCGTTCGCTCCAAACCCGCAGTATTTCGATCCGGAGAACATCGTCAAACTCGCCGTTGAAGGTGGCTGCAACGCCGTCGCATCAACGTTTGGCGTGCTGGGAACTGTTGGTCGCAAGTACGCGCACAAGATTCCGTTCATCGTGAAGATCAATCACAACGAACTGCTTACGCGCCCCAATAAGTTTGACCAGGTTCTGTTTGGCACAGTGAAGGAAGCTTACAACCTCGGCGCGGTAGCAGTGGGCGCCACAATCTATTTCGGTTCCGACGAATCAACGAGACAGATAACTGAAATCAGTCGCGCGTTTGCCGAAGCACATGAACTCGGCATGGCGACGATTCTCTGGTGCTACCTGCGAAACCCGAACTTCAAAACACCCGAAGGCGACATGCACACCGTCAGCCGATCTTGACCGAGCCAGGCGAATCATCTCGGCGTCACAATTCAAGCCGACATCATCAAGCAGAAACTTCCGAGCGAAATGGTGGTTACAAGGCAGTCGAAGCAGCGCTTGGTGGCTCGTACGGAAAGACGAGCAAAGCTCGTCTACGAAAAGCTCACGACCGACAACCCGATCGACTTAGTTCGTTACCAGGTTGCGAATTGCTACATGGGACGCTGCGGTTTGATCAACTCAGGCGGCGAATCGAAAGGCGCAAGTGATCTTGCCGACGCCGTGAAAACCGCGGTCATCAACAAACGCGGCGGCGGCATGGGTTTGATCTCAGGACGCAAAGCTTTCCAGCGACCGATGAGTGAAGGCGTGGAACTGCTCAACGCAATCCAGGACGTTTACCTGGAACCGGAGATAAGCGTTGCGTAGTAATGGATCACGGCTAAATTTGCAGGCTAGAAGGTGACCCCGTCCCCGCTCTGTTCTGTAAATCTTCGGCATTGTTCCAATCTGACAGGAAGAGCGGGGACAGGGTCCACCTTCCCAACCTGGAAAATTTAGCCGCTGGTCAAATCTTTCTGGCGTACCTCACTCGTAGATTACCGAGAGAGCCAATTAAGCGCTTTGCAACCGGAACAGGCACAAACCACCGATGTCGACCTGCTGAAGGCCATAGTCCGTCAGGACGAAAGGGCGTTGGCGGATCTGTACGATCGTTACCGGGTAATCCTCTTTGGCCTACTCGTCCGTATATTGAATAGCCGCGAAGAAGCGGAGGATGTGTTGCAGGAAGTTTTTCTCCAGGTCTGGCGGCGCGCGGCTGACTTCGACGAGAATCGCGGACGACCTTTACATGGTTGGTAACGCTCGCTCGAAGTCGTGGAATTGATCGTCTTCGGAGCCTGGCTGCTCGCGAACGAGTAGCGCAAGCCGGAGCTCGAGAACCGTCGGAAGAAGTTTCAGACGCCGTCGCCGACGCGTTTAGATCGGAACAAAGAGGCCTCGTGACCTCAGCCTCTCGCAACTCCCCGAGGAACAAAAAGCGTGCGTTGATGCTTCGCCTACTTCGACGGGCTCACACAGTCAGAGATTGCCACAAAGTTGGAAGCCCCCCTGGGACAGTAAAGACGCGCATGCGAGCCGGTCTGATCAAGCTGCGCGAGTTGCTGGGAAACAAGAGTACGACGTTTGGATTCGAAATGAACCGGCATAGATAACGAATGAGTCACGACGATTACAAAGAGATGATTCCGGCGCGCGCCCTTTCGGCACTTGATGCCGCGGATGATCGTGTGTTGACTGATCATCTGGTCGAGTGTGCTGAATGCCGCCGCGAGCTGGACGACTGGCAAGCGACAACCGCAGGGCTTGCTTCGAGGCTTCACCACTTGAACCTTCGCCACTCGTTCGTGAACGAATACTGGTCAGGTCCGGAAGCGCCAAGGTTGAAGCGCCAAGTTCGAAAGTCATTCCTTTCGTTCAGCCAAGGAAGAATGTTTGGAGCTCCTTTGGATCTCCAGGTGCGGATTGCCGCCTCAATCTTGTTTGTGGGAATGCTTGTTTATGTCGTGCTCCTTTGGAAAGAGAATCGAGCTTTACATTCTCAGCTTGCTACTCTTTCAACTGAAAACATAGAGGCAAGGAAAAGGCTCGAACTGAACGCAGCTGCCATGAAATTAATCTCCTCACCGGGATCAAAAATGATGGAGTTAGGTCCGACACCAATGGCGCCGAGCGCTACGGCAAAATTGCCTTCGACAAGACAGGTCACGCGATGCTCATGGCGCAGGGACTTCCGGCCTGCTCCAGCCGACAAGGAGTATCAACTCTGGTTCATTGTCGGAAACGATAAAATGGCCGGCAAGACATTTACGACAGATGGCAGTGGCAACGGAGTGCTCATCGATCAAGTTCCCGCTGCGGCAATGAACTCCGCCGTCTTTGCAATCACCGTCGAACCAAAAGGCGGGAAGCACTTTACCAACTGGCCAGATCTACCTGGTAAGTCGTTCTTAAAATCCGAAACCTCACATCCAATTATAGTTTGTCGGTTCGTCAGTCGTCAGTAGTAGTCATTTAGTGCAGTTGCGTGCTACACTGACTACGAACAACTGACTCACTTACTGAGAGATTTGTTACACTCCACTCAACTATTTAAGTAAGTCGAGTAGAACCATGCTTAGGAGTAAGCCAAAGAAGGAACCATCCCCGTAGATAATTCCGTCTCCGATTCCACCGGACAATACGATCTGCGCTTTGTGCTGTGGCGCCAATTCTGCGCCCTGAACAATATTCCGGTTGATACCCTGCCCAGCCAGCTCGACGAGAATCAGAAAGAGCTTTGGGACGCAATGAAGGCAAAGCGGCTTCGGTAATGTCCGACATGCCCGAATGTCCAACATGCTTTAGCTTGTCGTCGTGATTCGCAACAACACTCCTGCGACCTAATTCTTCTTATCCGTGTCATTTGTGTAAATCTGTGACGTCCCTTTTAGGTCAACGACAAGCTAAAGAGGGTCTTGCAAAACGCTTACTCTTGTGGCGATGAAGTCAGTACCGAAACGCGGTAGCGTCGGGTCCGCTTGAAATTGTTGGGCTAATTTGTGAAGCAACCCGACGCTACCGCGTTTCGGTACTGACCTCATCGTCACTAAGTTGACTTTTGCAAGAGACTCTAAAGCATATCGGACACTTACATTCTTCCGCGGCCGAGTTTATGACCGCCCGTGAGAAACGGGTTTGTCAGGCGTTCTTCGCCGATCGTCGTCACAGGGCCATGACCAGAATAGACTTCGACATCGTCACCCAACGGCATTAGCTTGTTATGAATCGAGTCGAGCAACTGCTCGGTTGAACCGCCAGGCAAGTCCGTCCTCCCAATCGATCCGGCAAACAAGACGTCGCCCACAAACACCTTCCGTTCCGCCGGTGCAAACAAGACTACGTGCCCAGGCGTGTGACCGGGACAGTGAATAATCTGAAACTCGGATGTTGCCCACCCGGTACTCCTGGCCGTCGGTGAAGTATTCATCAATCGCTGGTGGCTGTTCGTAGTCGAAGCCGAGTGCGGGCCATTGTGCCCTCGGAATTCCAATCCACGCCGGCTGTTCGGGAAGTGCCTGGTAAATGAATTCGTCATCGCGGTGGATCGTCACCCTGGCTTCCGGCTTCAACTTCTTCAGCGACGCCACGCCTCCAACGTGATCCAGATGCGCATGCGTGATTGTGATCGCCTGTAGGTTGAAACCGTTGTGATCTATCTGTTCGACGATAGCATCTGAGTCATCACCCGGATCGATGCAGATCGCCTGTTTGGTTTCTTCACATCCAACGATGCGGGTGTGTTGTTGAAAAGCGGTGACGGTGATCTGTTTTATGATCATGAGCTTTGGTCTTTGTGCTTTGTAGTTTCCTTGCTTCAAAATGATACTGGCAACGACGAACAAAGAACAAAGCACTAAGTTCCAAGTACTAATAACTATGCCGTTATCCACCAACTCACTTCCGCTCGCCAACGTGCTCGATTCGCTGACGGTTGAAGGTGCGTCCGAGCTAACCGAACAGCTTGAGAACAAGGCTCTGAAGTGTTTTGCTTGCGGACATCGTTGTTTGATCAAAGAAGGGAAGCGCGGGATTTGCAAAGTACGCTTCAACGAAGGCGGACATCTGCGGGTGCCGTCTAACTACGTCGCAGCCCTTGCTTGTGATCCCACCGGAGAAGAAACCGTTCTTCCACGTTCTGCCAGGCTCCGACACCCTGACGTTTGGAATGCTTGGTTGCGATCTCCACTGCGCATACTGCCAAAACTGGTTAACGTCTCAAGCGCTTACGCGACGACTCAGCCGGAACCAACCCGAGTGAAGTTTCACCAGAGCGCCTGGTGACATTGGCAAAGGCTCATGGCGCGTCAATGGTTGGGAGCAGTTACAACGAACCCCGCTCGATAACGGCAGAGTGGGCAGTCGATGTTTTTAAGAAAGCACGGCCAGAGGGATTCAGGACAGCGTTTATCTCCAATGGCAATGCGACGCCGCAGGTCCTGGATTATCTCACGACCCTGGACCGATTGCTACAAGATCGATTTGAAGTCGATGAACGATAAGAACTATCGGCCAACTCGGTGGCGTGGTCGACAACATACTCGACACGCGTGAAGATGGTTCATGAACGTGAGTTCTGGGAAGAGATTGTCACGCTGGTGATTCCCGGATTTAACGACAGTCGTTGATGAACTGCGACGAGCCGCAGACTTTATCGCGTCAGTCTCACCCAGACATTCCATGGCATGTAACTGCCTTTCACCAGGACTATCAGAATGACTGGAGAACGCGAACACAACGGCCGAGCAATTGATCGCCGCTTGTGAAATAGGCCGTGACGCACGGTTTGAGATTTGTTTACGCCGGAAATCTTCCGGGAAAGTTGGCCGCTGGGAAAACACCTACCGCCCGAGCTGTGATGAACTTTTAGTAGGAGCGCTTCGGCTATTTGATTCGGCAGATGCGCGTAACGGGTGAAGGCAAGTGTCCAAGTTGTCGCAATGTGATCCCCGGAATTTGGTCGTGAGGAGAACCAGTCAGGGAAGGGTGGCAAGCAAGATGTCCGATAAACTTTAGTTTGTCGTTCTCTTTAGCTGTGAGGACATGCGATATGGTTCACAACGACAAACTAAAGGAAAGTCTGATCAAGTCTCTTAACCGCGAAGCGTTGCTGGCCCAGAGCCCAGGGTTGCCGAGCTTTGGCGGCTACTCCTGAGGAAAGCGACGGACAAGGCATCCAACCCCAACGGGGTTGCGCCAAAAGCCGAACGCTACTCAAATAAATCCGGGTGTAAAGAAACCGCCGCAACCTCTTTGAGGTTGGAGACCTTGATGTCCACTTTTCCCAGGGTAGCCGCCAAAGCCCAGCAACCACTGGGCTTTGGATCGCAACCGCTTCGCTGTTAAGGGATTAATCAGAGCTTCTAAAGTTTATCGGACATCTGCTTGCCACCCTTCCCACTGTTCTTGGTGCTGAAGACGTCCCTCTACTCCGTGTTTCTTCGCCGTCGATTTCGCTGGCGGTTGCGGTGGCGCCATTGGCGTTCCCTGGTGGAACACAGCGAGCCACTTTCCGTTTCCGAGTTGACCAAACACCTCGAGTGATACCAAGTATCAGGTTTTGCGCCAGGCATCTTCACCGTATACGTCACCAGTGATGCTTCGTCGTCTACTTTTACCTGACGCCAAGCGCTTAGTGCAGCCCTTCGAAAAATCAAAGCCCTCGACACGCTTTGACCGCGCCAGCATGATCGTAAACGCCTTCTTCTTCGACTTCGATAAAGTCACTCGACAAATACGACCCAAACACATTCCATTGTTTGGCACTGAATGCAGCCCACACAGCCTTCTCATTCGCCTCGGCATCAGCGCTTCAACGTTGCCGCAACAAAGGTGCTGCCGGACTCGCGGTCGGTTTTGCTCCTGCCTTCGCAGGTGGTGGCGGTGGCGCAGTCTTGACCTCACTGTCCTGGTGATAAACGGCGAGCAATTTACCGCCGCGCTTCACCCAAAGCGAACTGGCACGCATGCTTGTTTCCGGTATCGGTTCACCATTCATGGTTCCTTTATTCTTGACGCTGAAGGTGAGCAGGCCAGCGGACTTTCCTACCGGTACAAACTTCCAATCCGAAAAGACAATATCGGTCGGCTTGTACCCTGTTACGCTTTGATTGTGCCGGCTTTGTCGTGCGCGCCGTCGCCAGTAACGTAGACGAAATCGTCGGCAAGCATGTCGCCAAACGCCGCCAAGTCCTGCTTCTCGATCGTTCCCCAAATCGCTTTTTCATTGGCTGTCGCTTCAGCCTCCGTGACCGCAACTGAAGCTGGGGCTGTCATTTCGGCGGGTTTGTTGGTGCTACTGGTAGAACTTGTGTCTGCGCGATTTGTCGGCGGAGAGCCGCACGCTGCGGAGATCAAGGCTGCAAGTATTATCAGAAAGATTTTTTCATTACGTTGTTCCCGGGTAAAAGGGTGAAAAAGCTGCGGGCGTTCTATGTCATACGGGCGGGTTAGTCAAGGAGATAGGACTCGAAGACAGGACTCGAACTTCGTGATTGGTATGCGGCTGTGCCGCCTCCCGTGCGGAGAAAGCCTCTGGCTTTCCGTCATGGCCGAAGCACTCTTTGGCTGAGCTGACCGCCCGAGGGCGGAGCCTCTCTTTTCTAATTGACGAACGGAAAGCCGGAGGCTTTCCGCTACGGAAGCAGCACTAGCCGCATAACCCACTACTTTGTGACGCTCTTACTTTGTGGCGATCTTACTTTGCTGACGGACTTGCCGCTGGACTTGCTGTTGGAGATGTTGTCGGACTTGCTGTCAGTAGTCGCCGGCGGTGGGTTTTCTATCTTCGTTGTTTGTGATGCAACAGCCTGCCATTCGTCCATTGCGTCGCACGTAAACGTCGGTGAACCGGTACTGACCGCTGATGTCTACCACCTTGTGTGAAACGGGATCTTTATACTTTCCTTCTTAATGATGCCGCGGCCGGTGATGAATGCCGAATCAGCGCTCAAGACCGTAACCTTCGTGTCAGTCAATTCCCACGTTTCCATTGACTGACTGCACCGGATTCGGCATTACTCAACTCTCCGCCTTTGGTGCCGACACTTCCATCAATCAGCGTCACGACAAGATCGTCCGCGAGAATTTGCCTGAGCGTCGTCGGCGTCTTTTCGTCGTGCGGCTGCGGCCCATTCGTTCTCGAGCAGCGACGATCTCGGCCTCGATCGCGACCGGATTGACTGTCTCTTTAGCGGCGTTAGCGTTCCGCAGTTTTTGCAGCATCTGCGATTTGTAGCCGGCGCGGCCGGCTGGCATGAGACCAGCCCGAACACGGCAATGAGTAACACTAGTAGAGCCTTGGGCAGAGTGCGTTGCGATTCATTTACGAAGCTCCTTCTGCTGCAAAGTGCGGTGACAAAGCCAACTCCGGCGGGTCCAAACCTACATCCTGCTTCTACGCTAATCGCAAACTTGAGTCAATGACGACATTGCCGATTTCCGATTGCCAATTGTTCTCCAACTCACTGAACGGTCTTTGAGTGGCTCTTGCAAAACTCTCATTCTTCTCAAGCTTCAGCTTGGGGTGACAGCGGGGGCTAATTCTTAGGAACCGTTTTAACGGCTTACGAGTTTTGAGCCAATTAAGCTCCAGCGATCGAAGTTTCATTGGAGTCCCGCTACTGATCTGATAACGACTCCTGACTTTTGCAAGTGGCTCTTTAACAAAGAGCCCTCGAGCGCTTCGGTTTGGGACCGAGAGGTCGGGTCCATCTCAAACTGCGCCAGCGGTCGATGGCAATCGGCAATCGGAAGTTGGCACTGTTCTTATTGACATCCAAAACGCTTCCGGGATTATTGTTCGCGGCACGCGGTCTAGAAAAGTATCAATGTTGGGAATGAAGGCTTCTGGACCGTTTACCTACCTTGTTTTGAACCTTGAAAATTTTCTTGGAGAGGAGTAACCATGGCTCCACCTTTCAAGATCCTCAACGTTGCTGGTCGAACTAACTTCCGCAATTCTGCTTAGCCTGCTGGTTACGGGTCTGCTTGTGGGTCAATCACGTAACAAGGCTCCGGCAGAAGAAGGATCAACTTTCCATGACTATCGCGGCATTCAGATTGGCATGCTCGCTGATGACGTGCGGAAGAAACTGGGGACACCGGCAGCCAAGACTGACGAACAAGATTTCTACGTCTTCAATGACAAGGAAACAGCGCAGACTTCTATACGAAGGCCGGGACGCACAAAGTAACGGCCGTATCGGTCGACTTCACTAGTGGGGCGACTGGCGTTATCACCCCCAACAAGTTTTTGGTGCGGATGTTGAGTCCAAACCCGATGGGTCGAAAATACAAGATGGTCCGCTATCCCAAAGTCGGCTACTGGATTTCTTACAGTCGTACCGCGGGCGATACGCCAATTGTAACGGTCACCATGACCAAAGATGCCCCAGTAAGAATCTGGAATCGGAAATCTCGAATCTCGAATCGGCGCTTAAGTTGACCGCAGCGCGCACTAACTACTGATCTCAAATTCGAGAATTCAACATCCGAGATTGCAGATTCTAGATTCCTCTTTTGACATCTCTCGCTTCAGGCGTTAGTTTTTCTGCCATCCAAAATATTTCCCTGGAGAAAATTGAAAGGCTTTATGGCGAAGAGTGGCTTTAAGGGCATCAGTCGGATTGACTGCCCCGAGAATAAGACTGTCGGCTGGTATGTTCGCGTCCGGCTCGGCAACGTTACTAAATCAAAGTTTGTTAGCGATCATAAAAACGGTGGCAAGGAAGAAGCACTCAAACGCGCGTGTGGTATTCCGCAATCAACTTGAAAGGACTTGGGCAAGCCACGAACTGATTGGGTGATAGTTGGCAAAAACCCTCGCAACCAAACCGGCGTGCGTCGGGTTCGTCGCACAGCCAAAAATATAAAGGCAAAGACGGTCGCATTTACTTGAACGACGTCTATGAAGTTACCTGGAACGCTGGCCGTGAAAAACGTGGACGCACTTCGGTCTCGATAACGAAGTACGGCGAACGAAGCGCCTTTCGACGTGCCTGCGCGATTCGACGTCAGAAGGAACTACTACTCTACGGGGACGTCGTCATCAGCAAGTGGGCGGAATCGGCAGCTAAAGTTTGCTCGGCATGAAGGTGCCTCGCTTCAATGCGGCTGGCGAGTGACTCGAGTCCAAGTGTTGAAGCTGCGTCTTTCGAAAGCGCAGATTTCTCGGACCTCATCAAGCAACGAGCTCACGACGAAGGTTTCGATAAAGTCGGAATCGTAAGCGCGAGATCGTTGGCTGCCGAGGCCAACGCTTACGCGAATGGTTGGATCGCGGATACCACGCCGAGATGGCCTGGATGCAACGCGACGTCGAGAAGCGAATCGATCCTCGACTCGTTTTTGCGCAAGCCCAATCAGTTGTTGTCGTTGCCCTAAACTACTTCACGCCTGCAAAACATCAGGACAATCCTGCGACCGGAAAAGTGTCCCGGTACGCATGGGGCGACGATTATCACGACGTCGTGGGCAGCAAGCTACGTTCACTGCTAACGTGGATAAAAGAACAACGCCCGAGGCTGAAGGAAAAGTGTGCGTCGATATTCAACCGGTGCTGGACAAGGCGTGGGCCGTGCACGCCGGGTTGGGTTGGTTGGGCAAACACACAAACGTAATCACTCCGGAGTTTGGTTCATGGATCTTCATCGGTGAACTACTACGTCAATCTCGAGCTTGAATACGACAACGAGCAGATCGACGACCATTGTGGAACGTGCACCTTGTGTATCGATGCCTGCCCGACGCAAGCGATCACGGAACCGTATGTCGTCGATTCCAACAAGTGCATCTCTTACGCAACGATAGAACTCCGTGCTCCCGAGTTACCCGGAGCCGATTGTGGAGAATCTGTCTGGATGGCTTTACGGTTGTGATGTCTGCCAGGATGTTTGTCCGTGGAATCGATTTGAACAACCGAAAGCCGAGCCGCGATTCACAGCCAGGGACGGCAATGTCAACGCCTCGCTCCCGGACATTCTGGAACTTACCCCTGAAACGTTACGCCGAGCGCTTCCGTGGCAGCGCAATGAAACGCGCAAAACTGGCGGGTCTCCAACGAAACGCACGGTCCTTGCTCGGAGAAGTCGGTACCACAACGCGGTAGCGTGTGGCTTTCGCATTTTCCTTCACCGCGAAGCGGTTTCGTCCCAAAGCCCAGGGTTGCCGCTTTGGGCTACCCTGGAGTACGACATCGGTATCATGATCCAACCCCAGCGGGGTTGCGTCGTTCACGCCTGTAATTCAATTGCGTTTCCGACTGGGTCGCAACCCCGTTGGGGTTGGATCGAACTTGTCGACGAGACCCAGGTAGCCCAAGCGGCAACCCTAGGCTTTGAGACGAAACCGCTTTGCGGTAAGGAACACCATCACCCTATGAAACCTTTTCTTCTCCTGGCACTAATACTCATCGCAACAATCACCGCTTCCGCTCAAACACCAACAACCCCTGCTGATCTCCGCCGGCTTGCTGACGACTACTACCGTTGGCGAAATCAAAACTATCCGGTGGCCTCAAGCGACAGTGGACTACATACCTGGGACAACAAGCTCACCGACTATTCACTCTCCGCCATTCTCGCCAGGCGACTTTACGTCAAAGACCTATTCGCAAAAGTTGACGCGATGCAGACGAAGACCTGGGCGAAAGACGATCGCATCGACTGGTTGCTGTTTCGCTCTCAACTCGACGGTATCGCCTTCTTCAATCGGGTGATGGACTTCGAAGCCGCTGATCCGCAGACCTACGTCAACGAGTGCAGCAATGGAATCTTCTCGCTCTTGAAGAAGGAATACGATGCGCCGCGCGTTCGTGGCTTAGCCGCCACGGCTCGTTTGGAGCAGATGCCGTTTCTGATCGAACAGGGCAAGGGCAACCTCATCAAGCCAGTTCAACTTTACGCGCAACTCGCAATCGATTCTGCGCGTTCCATCGACAGTCTTTTCACCGATAGCTTGATGACACTTACGAAAGACATGTCGCCGTCAGAAAAGGTCGAGCTAGTAAAGGCGCGTGACGCGGCTATCGCCTCAATTCACGGTTTTGCCGACGTGGCTGGAGACGCGACTTCCGGGAATGGTGCCGTTCAAGCCAATGGGCGAAGCGAATTACAACTACCTCCTGAAAAACATTTACCTTGTTGCCGCTCAATGCGAACCAGGTTGAAATGCTTGGTCAGGCTGAACTTGCGCGATACCGCGGGCTGGAGTCGTTGCTTCCAGATCCCACGCTGGCAGATCCAAACCCGCTCGCAGCAAAAGTATTCCGAAAGATCAAAAGGACTTTTTGACAGCCTACGAGAGTCGGGAAGCCGAGATGATCGACTTCCTTGAAAACCAATCATCTCGTCACACTGCCTTCCTATCTTGGTCGCTTTGAAATCCGTCAACTACCGGAAGCTTTCAAACCGACTAGTCCCGGTGGATTCATGAATCCTCCCGGCGTCTACGACAAAGACGATAGCGGCTTCTACTTCATTCCCACTTACAATCCGGCGAGTAAGAACTTCTACATTCGTGCAGCTATCGAAGACCCGCGTCCGATCCTTGGTCACGAAGGAATACCTGGACACTTTCTACAACTCTCGATCGCGAACCACGTTAACAACGAAATACGCCGCCAACATGGTGATGGAATTTTTGTTGAAGGTTGGGCGCTTTACACCGAAGAGATGTTGATGCGAACGGGTCTCTATCCGAACAACTCGGCATCGCAGGGACAGATTCTGCGTCTGTCGCGCTATCGTGCCTGCACGAATTGGCGTCGACGTTAATTTGCACACAGGTCGCTGGACATTTGAACAGGCAGTCAAATACTTCATGGAAGCCGGGGGCCTCGATCGAGAAGCGGCGGAAGGTGAAGCAGCTGGCGCCGCGGTCGAGTCCTACGCAGAAGATTTATTACATGACTGGGAAGTGGCAGATCATGCGATTACTGGGAAAGTATCGCGATAAGCAAGGTGCAAACTTCCGACTGGGCCAGTTTCATGACGACCTGTTGAAGAATGGAAGTTTGCCGCTCTCGATCGTTGAATGGCTTCTCCTGGATGATTCGTCGAGTTTAGATCAGGCGTTGAAATAGGTACGCCTTCAGTAGCTTCCTTCATGTTCAGGCGCGCTCTACTAACAAGAACAAGCTGGGAAGTGTGGAATTTGACGTCTCAGTGGGTCGAACAAGCTGGGAAGGGTGGCAAGCGGAAATTTGGACGCCTCGCCATTGTGACTCCGAGCGCGCCCCGCTGAGTCGCCATACAAAAATCTTAGCTGGTCCAAGTGAACCTCAGCGGGGGCGCGCTCGGGGTCAATGGCGTTAGGCGTCCAGGTTTCCGCTTGCCACCCTTCCCAGCTTGTTCGATACACTTGAGACGTCCATGCCACCCTTCCCAGCTTGTTCGACCCACTAAGGCGTCCGAACTTGGCTGCCGCCGTTCCCAAACTTGTTCTGAAGAATGCAATCACATCTTTGTTAGCCAGAAGAGATTCGAACAATGCAATATCAAAAGCAGCCCTTACACTTCTTGTGCTTAGCTTCTGTTGGCTCGCAGCATCAGCGCAACAACCAACCGAACCCGGAGCCAGGCAAACCAGTCACAATCCCCCACTCGTTACATCGAGGAACGCTACGCCGTACCCGTCACTCAAGACAATGTCACTCTTCTCTTGTACACCGACTCCGCCGGCAGTGTGACGCTCTACAGGGACGTCGTCGAAAGCTTGGAGTGAAAGCTGAAGTATTGAAAGGCGAAGCCGACAACGGCGGCGATCTAACTTTGGCTTCGTTGCCGGCTTTCAAACCTGAAGCGTCTGTTCCCCGCCACTTGGTAGTCGTCACGAGGGACGCGTGTTTGTGATTTCATGACGAGACGACCCGTTGTTGAAACGCGACGGGATGTTGGGTCAACAGTGGTTTGCGGGTCGTGTTTGGACGTTCGACTATCCAGGTGAGGCGTTGTTGTGGCGCGCAGCGAGTGATCTTCCTGCGCACGATAAGACTCATGAAGTGAAATTGTTTTTCCGCTCAAACGCTTCGGGAGGCCGTTCAAACAACCCTTTGCTCGAATCTCAATTCAAGTCGATGGCGAAACGATCGATTTCGTACCTCGACACCGGGGCTACAAACTTCTTGCCGGACGACGTGCTAAGCAACTTGGTGACGGGCGGTGCAGAAAGAGCGACGAGCTTTCTCGTTCAATCAATTTATGAAAAGTGGCATGCGAAGCACCCTGAGTGGCGCGTTCTCGAAAACATAAAGACGATGACCGGTACGGCGTTGATCGAAGTGCCCGAAGTGACCATCGGGGGCTTTAAGGTGGGACCAGTTTGGTTTCAGTGCAACCGGACGCCGGCTTTCATCGGTGATGGGCACCTGACAGACAAACGGGTGAGCGGAGCATTAGGTGGAGTCAGCATTGCATTTCTTTCGCATGACACGATTGGCCAAACGCCATAGCAGTCTTCGAGCGACCTTAACGGTACCCTTAGTGACGCCGCCGTAGTATCGGGCGCGCTCTTCTGGGACCGCAGGCGTCCTCGCCTGCAACAACGTTGCCACAGAGGCGTCCTTTGCTGACTCAGCAGGCGAGGACGCCTGCGGTCCCAGAAGAGCGCGCCCTACAAATGGAAGTTGTTACTAAAGGGCGACAGCGAAATAAGTTTGACCTGTCTCTGCCTTAGACTCGACAATCAGGTGCGCCTATGAAACTACAGTCGGAGCGGCGCTGGATCATTCAATACACGATCCTGACTCTTGTAATATTCTTCTGCCGCTGTGCTCTGGTCCTTCCGTTACGTAAGAAACCTTTACCCGTTCACTAGTGTGGAACGTCATGATGGCCGGTGGCGATTTACAAACCGGACGTACTTTACTGTGTGCTTCGCGGTGAAACTGTGGCTGGCGAGACCATAGATATTCGACCGATCGAGTTGACGAATGCTTTGTATGGTCGCAACTGGACTATGGTTAACGCGACCATCACCAATCAAAGTTTCAAGCTTCCGTCAGTTCATCCTGCCAACGTTGCTTTACTTGAGCGTGTAGGCGGAGTTGAAAATCTTAGACAGGGCGAACGCATACCCGACTTACTGCTGACCTGGGAAATCTCTACAACAACCAACTGCCCCTGACATCGCCGCGTCGATTACGAGTCATACGACTCGATATGTATCAATGGAGCAGCGGTCAGTATGCTCGACTACGCAACGTTCATAACGTCGTGGCGCACGCAACTATGAATCGCCTTACCTCTGGAAGTGCCCTGACGCTTGGCGTAACGCGCGTAGTGTTGTTAACGGCACTTTTTTGATTGCGACGCTCGTAACTTCGTTCTCTGCACTCGGTCAATTACCTGTCACGCAATCCTCCGTCCCACAGGCCTGATGAAGGTCCTGCCATGGAACTTCTACGATCGTCTACTGACACCTTCGGGAATGTTTGCTTTCAAGAGTGTATTGCTCTTGTCGCTCTACTGCTCAGCACGTTTGGATTGCTTACTTCGGCTTTCGACCAAAGTCTCCGCTGCTACTTGTGAATTTTCTACGAAGGTTTGGTGCGCAGTTTTGGTCACTACAACCACGACGAAATGCTCGCGGTTTACTACCTGGTCGTTCTTGCTTTTTTGTTCCGTGTGGCGACGACTTCTCTCTGGATCATTGGTTGGGTCGAAAGCGGACGGGCCAATCTTCATTTGATCTACGGTTACCCTGTTCTCCTGATGCAGGATTTGATGGCGTGGGTTTATTTCAGCTCGGCGCTGGTTAAGATACGCGTTGCCGGGGTGAAGTATCTAAGCGCTGACAATCTTCCGGTGCTGGCAATTTTCATTCGCTGGATAATCTGCACGACACAAGTTTCTCGCCTGGCGTTCTGGTTGCCGCAGGTGCGGGTGGTTCTACCATTTGTTGTTGGGCTGGTTCTGGTGTGGGAACTGGTATTTCCAGTCGCGATTGTCTGGCGACGCGCGCGATGGTGGATACTGGGCTTCGGTGTTTTGTTTCACATCGCGACGCTCTTCTTGATGAACATCTTTTTCCCTATCAGTTGGCGATGTATTTAGTTTTTGTCGACTGGGACAAAGTTGGTAAGTGGATCAATCGCCGACGAATCTAAGAATCAAAATGCTCACCGAACCTTGGTAAGGCATGACTTTGAGAAAGATACTGTTTGGTTTTATCGCTGGTCTGCCTAAGTGCGCCTATTGGTTTGATTATCGCTTACCTGGCGGGAGTGCGCGATTACAGCGGTCAAAACACGCGAACTACTTTTGCGACCCTCCTCGTCGCCGGTTCGTTCCTTCCACTCATGTTGATTTTTGTATTGCTGCTTCCGACACTGACGATCTCAGTGCTGACCGGGCCTCACGCTTGGAAACACTGTCAATATTTGGTTTCGCGATTTCTGGTAGTGATCGCTCGCGGGATTAGTCCTTGGTGAGGTCGTTCTATCGAGTTCTCCTGCCGCTGATCGTCGTGCCTCAACCTGGAGACTTTACATCTATCGTTAGCAATCACTTTCTCTCCGGATTGTATGGATTGTTTTTAGGTGGCATCACAGCAATCTTCTTTCAGTGGATGAACCGATCTTCTGAACGCGTCGGTTGAATGGAGCGGGTTGTTCCCAACTTGTTCTGCGCCATTTGGCGTGCTCTGCCTTCTGCTCTAGCGTTACGGTACTATCCTTGCTCGGCTCTACCAGCGTAGTTTCTCAAAACTCATCATTACTGCGGAGAACTTCAATGATTTCAATTCCTTGTTTGAGAATCAGCCTGTTCGTTTATGCTGTTACCGCAGTCCTGTTGCTCCACTCGACACCTTCGTCGTTCTCCGTCCCGGTCCAAAAGCAGATCCCACAAAGTTCGAGTATGCCGTCAACCGATCCGCCGACGCGGGACGAATCATCACTCTCCTGGCTGTTACACCCGACGAGGGGTTACCGAAAGAGATCGCTCAGCGGGCTGAAGCTATCGGCGTGTTTCCCAAGGTCGTCAAAGAGAGTCAGATGTTTAGTCAACACTGGAAAGGGTACGGTGTTATTAGCACACGGACTGAGAAGGGCTGGACGTTGCCAGCGTTCTATCAGTTTTCAGGAAACGGTTTTGGAAACCCGTTTTCCAACAGCGAATCTTATGCGGTCATTCTTTGTTCATGACGAAAGACTCGCTCAAATGGTTTGATAAAGGTCGTGTGCTTCTTACTAACCGCCAGAAGGTGATCGAAGGTCCAGTGGGGGCAGTTACAGAGGCCCAGCTTAAAGCGCTCGCGGACGTGCCGGTGCTTGCTTACGCTTACTACAACGGCAAGCTCAACGGCCAGGCGTTCGGTAGGAGCTTCTGGGATTCCTTCGACCTTAATCCAGACAACAACATCAACAAGCCCGTCTATGGAATAAAGGGCCGCGAAGTGTTAGCCGGGGAAGCTGTGAATCAGGAAAACATACTCGAGGGAATTGCGGCATATCAGGCAGGCGTTGACGAAGTACTACTCACGGTGAAGGGTGGCAAGGACGCCTCAGTGTGTCGAACAAGCTGGGAAGGGTGGCAAGCGGAAATCTGGACGCCTCGCCATTGTGATTCCAAGCGCGCCCCCGCTGAGTCGCCATATGAAAATCTTAGCTGGTACAAGTGAATCTCAGCGGGGGCGCGCTCGGGATCACAGCGGCGAGGCGTCCAAGTTTCCGCTTGCCACCCTTCCCAGCTTGTTCGACCCACTGAAGCGTCCTTGCCCTTCCCAAGTTGTCGATTCACTGAGTCGTCCATACCGAATAAGCTTTCGCATTATGGCCCATGCATCCTAGAATTCGTCCCATGCTTCCCACAATCAGATTCCTGTCTATTGCGCTGTTCGTCGCCTTCGGAGTTACCAATGCTTCCTCGCAAGATGCTCGACGAGTCTGTAAAAGTCTGCACCCGCGGCGTGCGGAACAGTAGCAATACGTAACA
>ERZ1370068.4414-contig-3488_pt1 | contig 30802 bp, 46 predicted proteins | sample MGYA00561227_ERZ1370068 | MGnify/ENA primary metagenome ERZ1370068 (study PRJEB38410, sample SAMEA6850437) | metagenome | study: Metagenomic assessment of the ecological functions of the soil: analysis of the soil microbiota associated with the...
GGTGTACTTCGTTCAGTTACGTATTGCTCGCTAAGGTTAGCGCCTGCGAAAAACGACCACTAACCCTAAATGGCGTTTCTTTACGCTATTTCGGGTGAATCAGAGTTCGAGGAATCCCCGTTTCAGCGCAATCGTGACGGCGTGTGTGCGATCGTTAGCACCCAACTTGGCAAGAATGTTCCGGACTCGACCTTTCACGGCGTCTTCGGTGACTGAGAGCTGCGTCGCAATCTGTTTGTTGGTATTGCCGTCGGCGATCAGGCGCAGGACGCGCACTTCGGCCGGTGACAGTGTCTCCTCGGCGGCATGTTCGGCAAGTTCAAAAGAGACCTCCGGAGACAGCGACTTTCTTCCCGCGTGTACCGCACGGATCGTGTCCAGCAGTTCTTTATGCAGGCTGTTCTTCAAAAGGTAAGCGCGGGCGCCCGCCTTGAGAGCGCGTAACGCCTGGGCGTCGCCGGTGTACGTAGTGAGCACGATGATTCGCGCGTCGGGAATTCTCCGCGGATGGCGATCATTGCATCCATGCCGTTCATCTCCGGCATCTGCAAATCCATCAGCGTCACGTCGGGCTGGTGCGTGCGGAAGTGACTGAATCGCTTCACGCCCATTCGCAGCTTCGGCCACCAACGTCATGTCGGACTCATCGGCGATAAGCGCGGCAATGCCCTGGCGCAGGACCGGATGATCATCCACGGCCAGAATCCGAATCTTTTGGAATCATCAGTCATGGCTGGCTCCTACTCTCGTTTACGTTCGGCGTTTCCGGAAGTTATCACTACGACTGGCGCGCGGACACATCGTAAGCAATGCTGCCGGGAATGCTCAGCTCGACCTGCGTGCCGGAGTCGAGCTGGCTCCAGACCTCCAGTTTTCCGCCAACGATTTCGGCCCGCTCACGCATGCCGGGCAGCCCGAAGTGTCCGGTGGGCTGCTGTTGCATAGTATCCACGTTAATGCCCTTCCCGTCATCTCGAACCGTCAGGCGAAACTGCCGCTTCTCGTATCGGATTTCCACAGTGATCCGCCGTGCTTGCGCGTGACGAAAGGCGTTGCGCAAAGCCTCGCCGGCGATGCGGTATGCCTCGTCGCGCACCACGGGTTGCAGGTTGCGCGGCGCGCCTTCTACTTCGACATCAATGACGGGACGATCGGTCGTTGACGTATCACTGGTGAGTTCTTCTGCAATGGCAGTTATTGCGTTGGCAAGATCGTTGGTCTCGAACGCCGACGAGCGCAGCCCCTGCACCGCATCACGGCCTTCGGCAATCGCCTCAGCTCGCCTGATCTATTGCGGCATCAAGCCTCTGCTTGGCTTCGTCTGGACGGGCTGGCAGGAGTTTTGACGCCGATTGAAACCTGAGCAGCAGGCCCTGAAAGCTTTGCAGCAGAGTGTCATGCAGTTCTGCGCGCAATGCGCGTACGCTCGCTCACTCGCGCCTCGAACGTCAGGTTGAACTGCGTGCGCGAGTTGACGGACACGCAAGTTGGTAACCGGCGAAGAGCAAGGCCAGGAAGGCGACGACGCAGAACACGCGGAACCAGCTTGTCTGGTACGCACATCGGCGGGATTACGAATTCCAGCGATCGCGCCTTCGCTCGTCTCCACACGCCGCTGTTGTTGCAGGCAAGCACGCGGAAGCGATAGCTGCCCGGCGGCAGGTTCGTGTAGTGAACCTCGACGCTGGTTGACCAGCTCCCGCCAGCCCTTTGTCCTGGCCCTCCAGCTTCACGCGGAAGCGCACCTTCTCCGGCGCCACCAGGCTCAGCGCCGTGAAGTCGAACAACAGGTCGCGCACTCGCGCTGGAAGTCGCAAGCCCTGCGAGGCGTCGTAGCGTCTTGCCGTCGGCTGTGACCTGCTCGATGTAGACCGGCGGCGGGAGTTTGGTTGACGACGAAGATGATGGGGATCGACGACCTGGACGCCTTCCTCCCCATCAGGAACCACAGTTTGCCGTCGGCGGACTTCGCGACGGGAGGACCGAAGTAGGCGGGCGAAATCGGATGGAGCCTGACGCCGTCGGCCGCATCCCAACACGGTCGTTTCAATCCTCCGCTTCGGGTCGGCGATCCACGCGTCCAGTTCGCTGCGCGCGATGCGCACCAGGCCGCAGGCCGTGTACAACCAGAGCGAACGATCGTCGTCCTCTATCGTCCAGTGAATCGTGTCGCAGGGCAGACCGTTTCTGCGTTGTGAGCGTAGCGATGCGGCCGTCTTTAATCCGGCTCAGGCCGCCCTCCTCGGTTGCGGCCCACAGCGCTCCGTCCCGATCGAGTTGAAGACCGGGACATGGCCCTTACCCAGCCCATCAGCGGCCGTGTACGACGGCGCGGACCTGACCATCCTTGAAATACAACACGCCGCCGTCTGGCCAGAATGAAAGCCACAGTCCGCCCTGGTCAGAGACTATGACCTTCAGCTTGTTGCTGACGGCCCAGCGCTGACCAGGGAAATGCTCGACCAAACGTCCCTCCAGCAAGTGCGACAGGCCCTTGTTTCCTGAAAGCCAGAGGTTGCCTGCCTTGTCCCCCGTGATGGAATAGACTTCTTCGCTAGGCACGCCATTTTACGGCAACAAACCTGCCGTCCTTGAAATAGGCAAGTCCGCGAGCCGTGAACACCCAGATGCGCCCGCGATAATCCTGAAACAGCGACTGCGTCAACATCATCCGGCAGTCCACTTGCCTTACGGAAGATCGTAGTTTGTCCGTCCTTCCATCTGGTCAAACCATCGTGAGCGGCTATCCAGATGCTCCCATCCGTGGCGGCGATCACGGAATTAGTCTGCGTCGCTGGACAAACCTTGTTTCGTAGAAATAGTAGTGACGGGAAGTTCTCGAAACCGGTCGAGTCCTGCCAGTGGAGGCGACCCAGACATTGCCTTCACGATCCTCGAAAATGCTGCAACTGATGTCGCCTGAGAGGCCGTCTGATTTCGTAAACACATCGGTCCGGCCTTGATGTACGTGGATGAGCCCGCGTTCGTGGGTTCCGATCCAGAGACCTCCGTCGCGGTCCCGGAGCAGCTTATTCGAATCGACATCAGCGGTCCGAGAGCAGCGCATTCGGATTCATTGCGCTGTGAATCGAGTACTCTTCGACTTTGTCGCCCACGATCTGCCTGAGTCCTGCGCCGCTCACGCCAAGCAACAGTCGTCCGTCGTCGGCCTTAGTCATATCACCGACCCGCGGTCCCGGCATCGCATATCGCTTGGGAGCGCCGGGCTTCCATCGCCAAAGCCCAGACTCTGCGCCGGCCCAGAGAGCGCCTGAGCTGTCCTCACCCAAACTCCAAACGAATGTGCCGAAGCGCGCCATCCTCCACGTAACATTGCGCGCGGCCGCTTCGGATTGCGCACAGCCGGCCCTGATTCGCCAGCACAGCCGGCCCACACTGTTCCCTCGCGGTCTTCGAGCAGCGATGTCACAAACACGTTGCCAACCTCCGGGTACCGGGTCAGCTCGGCGCCATTCCAGCTTACAAGGCCGGCATAGGTGCCAATCCAGAGTGTGCCGTCGCGCGTGACAAGCAGACTGTAGGGCTTGTCGGGGAGTTGCTGACCCGAAGGTGGTTGCCAGGGATAAAGCGAACACCGTCGAAGCGAAAGAGGCCGAATTCGCTGCCCAGCCACAGATACCCATCCGGCGTCTGGGCCATTGCGAAGACGGCGCCCAGCGAGTACCCGTCCCGGACGCTCCAAGAGGTATGCGCATACTGGCTGACCTCCAATGATGGGTTCAGCGCGAGAGCAATCAGAGTGCGAGCCAAGAAAAATCGACGCCAGCAGCCACGCGAGCTTAAAACTGCCGATCAGGGCCAGGGCCAACCGAGACCGGGGCTGGTGTCGCATAGCGAATCATCTCCAAATTTTGCGGGCGTGAAAAAGGTGGATTATATAGAAAACGAGAATCACAAGACAACAAAGTCAATCGTGATCGTGTTCTTTCATGCCAACCGTAATTTCACGAAAAATTCGTGAAAACCCAAACCTCTGCTTCTTTAGCCAAGTAACTAATTAGGTAGTTTTGTGATGGAACACCTGTTGCTCTTCAACCGGCGAAGAGAAAGCTTCAAAGGAGAGTCAAAACAATCTTGAGGATCAATGTATTAGTATTCGCCATTTCCCTATTCTTCTGTAGCTCGCTAATTCCGACTGGTTATGCCCAACAGGCGCAAACTGAGACGCAGGCTGTGCAAGTCATCGGCCTTGCGGGTTTGAAAGAAAACACGAAAGGACGGCTGACTGTTGGCAACGGAACTCTGCGGTTTAATTTATGCCAAGGGCAACGCCGACGTGGCCGCCGCCTCTATCGAGGAAGTTGTCACGGGAAAGGATAGCCAGCGGGTGATCGGCGGAACTTCCGGAACGGTGGCATCACTCGCTGCTCCGTACGGGTGCCGGCAGTGCGCTGTCTTTGTTTCGCAAAAGCTGGACACCCTGACGATTCAATATCGCGACGCCGACGGCGGCTTGCACGGCGTCGATCTTTACGATGCCGCGTGGCAAGGCGGATACGATCAGAAGGAACTGGTCGCGCAAGGGGCGCACACAAGCGTTCCGATTCTTGGCAGACCTGAAAAAGAGTTCAGCCGATTCGCGGGAGGAGGAAGTGATGAGAACCAATTTTAGAAATGCGCTAGCTGTTTTCGTTTTGCTCACGTTGTGTTTTGCAGGACAGTTGCGTGCGGAGGCAAAGCAGCCCGTGAAGATGAAGGCTGTCGGCGGTCGAGGTCAAGATGATCCCGTCCGACGAGTTAACACCTACCACCAGAATTCCAAGTCTCACTTTATGAGAACCTGATCGAACAACTCCGGAAGAAGGCTGTGTTTCCACGTGTCTATCGTGACGGAGATAGAAATGCCGACAACGCCGCCAGATCTGATCACGCTTGAATGCACCGTCGTCAAGTTTAAGAAGGGCAACGAAACGCTGCGTGAGGTTACGACCGTCGCGGGCGCAACCTCGATGACGCTGCGCTGCGAGTTCACGGACAAGGATGAGAACTCACTGTTGGTTCGCGATATCACAGGCAAGGTGCGTTTCTTCGGCGGTAATTTGAAGGCGACTTATGACTTCGCCAAGAAGGCGGCCAAGGTCGCGGATGAAAACTTTTCTTCCGCCGCCGGACGCTCCTAAGCTAAGAAGCGCGATTTAACTACTCATCGCTCGCGCTCGCGTCTACGTGAGCCGCTGGCCGGCGACGCGATTGTCACGGACTTCCTGGTCCGAACATCGTAAGCAATAGAGCCGGGAATGCTCAGCTCGACCTGCGTGCCGGAGTCGACCTTGCTCCAAACGTCCAATCGCCCGCCGACGATTTCGGCCCGCTCGCGCATGCCAGTGTAGTCCGAAGTGTCCGGCGGGCTGACGGCGTAGAATCTCCTCATCCATACCCTTTCCGTCATCGCTGGACGCGCAAGCGAAGCTGCCGCTTGTCGTATTGAATCTCGACGGTGATCCGCCGCGCCTGTGCGTGACGGAACGCGTTGCGCAACGCCTCGCCCGCGATGCGGTACGCCTCGTCGCGGACGACGGGGTTCAACTGGCGTGGGCCACCTTCCACCTCCACGGCGATGGCGGGAGAATCGAGGGCTGACGTGTCGCTCGTGAGTTCTTCTGCAATGGCAATTATGCCGTTGGCCAGGTCGTTGGTCTCGAAGGCGGACGACCGCAGCCCCTGCACGGCATCGCGGCCTTCCGTAATCGCCGCAGCCGCCTGATCGAGTGCGCTCTCCAGTCTTTGCCTCGGCTTCCATGTGGGCGTTCGGGGAGTATCTTCAGGACCGATTGGAACCTGAGCAGCAGTCCCTGAAAACTTTGCAGCAGCGTGTCGTGCAGTTCGCGCGCAATGCGTGTGCGCTCACTCACTCGCGCTTCCAAGGTCATATTGAACTGGTGCGCGAGTTGCCGGACACGGAGCCGGTAGGCGGCGAAGAGCAAGGCCAGGAAGGCGACGACGCACAACACGCGGAACCAGTTTGCCTGGTACCACATCGGCGGAATCACGAAATCAAGCGTCGCGCCTTCCTCGTTCCAGACGCCGCTGTTGTTGGACGCGATCACACGAAACCGGTACGGCTCGGCCTCAGGTTCGTGTAATGCGCATGGCGCGGGTTGACCGGCACTCTCCAGTCGCTGTCCTGGCCCTCCAGCTTGACTCGGACTTGCACCTTCTCCGGCGCTGTCAGACTCAGCGCCGTGTAGTCGATCGCCAGATCCCGCACACCCGCCGGTAAGCGCAAGCCATTCGTCGCATCGTAAGGCTTGTTATCCGCAGTGATCTGCTCAATGTGCACCGGAGGCGGAACCGTGTTGAACGGAAGGTGGTGCGGATCGATGACGCTGACGCCGCCGGATTGCACAAACCACAACTTGCCATCCGCGGATTTTGCGACTAACGGGCTATAGCCGCCCGTGAACCGATGGTTGCTGACTCCGTCGGAACTGTCGAAAACCGCCACTTGATCGTCTGCTTTGGATGGGAGGCCCAGGCGTCCAGCTCCAGACTGGCCAATACGCACCAAGCCACAGGACAGATACAGCCAGACCGATTGGGCGTCATCCTCCATCATCCAGTGAACGGTATTGCAAGGCAGTCCGTTCTGTGTTGTTAGCGTGAGAATGTGGCCGTCTTTGATACGGCTCAGCCCACCCTCAGTTGGGACCCAGAGTGTACCGTTCTTATCGATGTAGAAGCCGCGGACCATTCCCTCTCCCAGCCCTTCGACGGCTGAGTACGAGGCGCGGAGTTGACCGTCCTGAAAATAAGCTACGCCACCGTCTCGAAATCCAAGCCATAAACCACCGTGCGCAGCATCATGCAGTAGAGCGCTAGCCGGTTGTCCGCGCCCGAGCCTGGTCCAGGGATGCGTTCTACCACACGCTCTCGAACAAATGAAAAAGCCCTTCCTGATGACTCATCCAGACGTTCCCTGCAGTGTCCTCGGTGAAGGCAAAGACGATTCCGTATGGTACGGAGCCTGTGGGAACAAACCGGTCAGACTGTAAGAAGGCCAACCCCGACCTGCGTTCCGACCCAAATTTGCCCGCGGTGGTCCTCAAAGAGGGAATACACCGAATCCTCCGGCAACCCACTGGCGGTAATCTCCCGAACCGTGCCCCTCGAGTTCGCCTCGCCTCCCGCCGTGTAGTCCGCTGACCGGGGAGCCGCGGTGCACGCCACTCGGCCCTCGATTGCGATAAATCGTGATTTGGCCTTTATTCCATCTATTCACCCCATTAGACGCGCCCAGCCAGAGACTGCCATCCCGCGCGGCCAGAATGGAAAAAGCCCTCGGCTCGAGAAACCTTGCTGGTCAGAAAACGTTGGGATAGCGAAGTCGCGAAAGCGGTCCAGGCCTTCTGCGGTCGCCACCCAAATATTGCCTTCCCGATCCTCAAAGAGAGAATTAACGGATTCGCTTGACAAGCCTTCCGCTTGGGCAAACCGATCCGTTCTCCCTCGTGAATATGCAACAGCCCGCTGTCCCGTAGGGCGCCGATCCACAGGCCACCATTGCGATCCCGAAGCAGCCTGTGGGGTGGGAACGGCAACCCGTCAGGAAGCGGATACGCCTCGGCTCTTCCATTTCTCAGCTTTGTGATTCCGCTATGCTTGGCAATCAAGATTCCGCCGTCGTCGCTTTCGATCAGCGCGTAGATTCGCTGCGCGGGATCTGGCATCGGATAGAGCTGGGGTGGACCAGGCTTCCATCGCCACAGGCCATTCATCGCTCCCGCCCAGATATTGCCTCCGCTATCCTCATATAAGGGCGTCACTCCAGAGCCGAAACGGCCGTCCTCTCCATAGCACTGGGTGTTGCCGCTCTGAATCCGACAGAGTCTTCCCGCGGGAAGCGACCACCCGGCGACCCATATCGTTCCTTCACGATCCTCGAGCAGCGCTTCAATAATCTGCCCATCCAGTTCCGGGTAGCGAGTTAGCTTGCCGTCCTTCCAGCTTGCAAGCCCGCTATAGGTGCCAATCCAAAGACGTCCGTCGCGCGCGCCCTGCACGCTTCTGATATCGCTGCTCGGGAGATGCTGCCCCCCGGTGGCTCCCACGGGACGGCCCTCACGCCATCGAACCGAAGCAAGCCGAATTCGGTGCCCAGCCAGAGATACCCATCGGCCGTCTGTGCAATCGACCGAATCAGGCCACTTGGAAAAGCCTTCGCTGATTTTCCATGAGGTGTGCGCGTATTGACTGACGTCGAGAGACGGATCCAGGGCGTAGGCACAATGCGACAGCACGCCAGGAGAATACCCAGGGCGATAAGAGGGCGGCTTCGTCGCCTGTCCGCTCTGTTCATCTTGCGCAGCAAGATGCGGACGCCCACGATGGGAACTAAGAAGTGTCGGTTAATGTTCAATGCCCGTTGCTGAGTCAGCACCATTTTCTGCGCAAGCACAGAACCGCGGATGTCCCTAGAAGCTATATTTCAATCCTAACTGGATCACGCGTTCGGTCTGAGTGAATCCGAAGTCGCTGGCTGAAGTGATCTTTCCAGCCAGCGGGTTGTTGCCGGGCGTCACCACTGGGTCGTCAAATTGCGGATGATTGAACGCATTGAACAATTCCGCCCTCAACTCCACTCGATGCCGCTCCGTGATGCGTAAGAATTTTGAAATAACCATATCCCATTTGTTGTTTCCGCTGCCGCGGATCACTCCTTTTCCTGCATTACCGAGCTGACCGGGAGCTGGATTGGCCAGCTTGCTCACGTCGAACCATCGGTCAATGGTCCGCTCACCGCGCGGTAAGTTCGGGTCGCCCAGAAGATTGGCGTGGGACCCGACGAACGGGACGCCAAACGACGAGGGCGTCAGAGATGGGCCGTCCTGGAAAGTAGCAATTGCGCCGATCTGCCAGCCGCCGGCGACTTTCCCCAACAAATCTTCTCTGTTCCTGAAAAACGGAAGTTCGTAAAGCCAGCTCGCGATCAGGCGGTGCGGCCGATCAAATACCGCCGGGCCATAGTTGCGCGCGAATATTCTTGATCGTTTGCAGTCCAGCTCCAGCACCAAAGGCAACGCCGACGCTGCTGGAGTCCAAATCAGTCAACGTCTTCTGGAATGTATATGAAACAAGGAAGGTGAGACCGTTGACGAAGCGGCGCTCAAGCCGCGCCTGTAGCGCATGGTAATTCGCCGCTCGCGCGCGACTCGTAGATAACGACGTTACCCAGCGTGTGGATACGGAAAGATGCGTGCGAAATCGGGAGGCTGAGGCGGGAAAGGATTCGTCTCGTTGTAATTGAGAGCGCCCATCAGGTGCGAGCTTTTCGAGCCATGATAGGCCGCTTCGAACAACGTATCTTTCGTGAGGAGATATTGGAGGGTCAGGTTCCATTGCTGCACCTGACCATCGCGGAGGTTGCGCTGCATGCCATTGCGGTTGTTAGTGATTAACCGAGTGGCCTGCGCCAGAGGGTCGTCCACCGTGAAAACCGGCAGCGGATTTTGCGGATCGGCGGGACGAACGACCAGGTTGCTAACGGCTCCAAATGGATTCTGAAACGCGAGTTGCCGATACGAGTTGATCACATCAGGGGTGTAGAAGATCCCATATCCAGCACGCAGAACCATGCGATCTGTGGCATGCCAGGCAAGTCCAATCCTGGGCGCGAAGTTCTTGTAATAAGGATCGACCAGGCTCCGCGGGTACCCATTTTGCCCGGGGAACACCTGCTGGCCGGTTGCGAGATCAAACTGGCGATCCGGTTATCACGCTCAACTGGCCGACCGAAATATTCCCAGCGCAGCCCCACATTGGCCGTAAGACTGTGTGTCAGCTTCCAGTCGTCCTGTATGTAATAGCCCATGTCCGTATACGACAGGTGTGGCGAAAACGGAGTGGTCTGGACTGTATAGCTCGACGGATATCCGAGCAGCAGGTCGGCCAGCGCATGAAAGCGAGATGTGGTCACGACCGGCACAGGAGCACTGAATTGGCCGGAGAACGTATACGTTCCGTCGGGCTGGCCCCACTGTATGCTGGTCATTCGCTTGAATTGAATCGTCAGGCCGGCTTTCACCGTGTGCGCGCCGCGAACAAAGGAGAAGTTATCGACAATCTGGGCAGCGTTTGTCACCCATCTGAACACGGCGTTATTAGAGGAATAGCCGATCTCAGAATATCCGGTCGGCGTCATGGAGGGCGCCGCCCAGGTAAACGGGATCGGCGAGAGCCCTTTAATGCCCAACTCCTCGATCCAATTTCGTTTGAAAGCGTCAAGCGAATGACGCTCGCGTCGAAAGCGCACGAAGCCAATATTGAGTTCATTGAAGATCGTCGGACTGAAGGTGTGAACGTCTCCGATGGCAAACTGCAGGTTGTTGTCCGACTGTTCCTGATCGAATCCGGGGAATGCAGGAGAAAGAGCCTGTCCCACGCCGCGATCGTATGGAGCATTCCTGGTGAATCGGCCCCAGATCGCGTCTCGCGCTCCAAGCTGGTAGTCGATTCGCGCAGCCAGGGCGTCGTTATCGGAAACACCGCGTGGATGGCCAATGTAGTTCCGGGATGGATCGCGTGTTGTTGGGGACGGGATACAAGTTCGCCAGTGCGGCGCCAACAGGGTTAATCTCTATTCGTCGGAATCACGTTTCCCGGAAAGGGAATTTTAGTTATAGGATCGACGATGGTCACCGGCAAGCCACTGAAGTCTCCGGCGCGCTCCTTCAGAGTCGGCACCAGGGTTGTGCTGGTGACCGCCTGCCGCCGCCGCGTCCCTTCATAGGCAAACATCCAAAACAGTCTGTTCTTGCCGTTGTAAAGTTTGGGTAAGAACACCGGCCCGCTGGCGACGAAACCGAACTGATTCCGTTTCAGCGGATCCACCGTCGTGCTGAAAGAGTTCCGCGCGTCCAGAGCGTCGTTGCGAAGAAACTCAAATAACGTGGCGTGAAATTCATTTGAGCCGCGCTTCGAAGCCACATTGATCACAGCTCCGGAATTGCCGCCAAACTCCGCCGAGTAGTTGGAGGTCTGAACACGGAATTCGGCCAATGAGTCCAGTGGCGGTATCGCTAGTGGATAATTGTTGAGTTCCTGGCCGCTGATTTCCATGCCGTCGATCAGAACCACGGACGTGTTGTCTCTTTGCCCCCGACCGAGAACGCGGGGCCGTAATTCGCCTGGCGTTGAGTGGCACTGGCACGGCCCCCGTTGATCACGCCGGCGGATAGAGAAACCAGCTGCATTACATTACGCCCGTTAATCGGCAACCCAGGAGCCGCTTGTCATCGATGACTTGAGATAAGCTCGCGTCCGAAGCCTCGAGCAAACCACGGTCGGCTTGAACCGACAATTGACTCATTTACCGATCCAACCTGCAGCGTTACTGTTCAAATTTTTCGTTTGCGCCACTTGCAGCGCGACATCCTCAATCACCCCTTTCTTGAAGCTGGGGATGTTCAACTTCGACCCTGTAATTGCCGAACAGCCAATGCCCGGAACTCAAAAAGCCTTCCTCGTTCGTAGTTTGTTCCCAGCTCTGATTTCTAGCCTCGTCGACCAACCTCACATGAACCTCGATGAGGACGGCGCCAGTGGGGTCTTGAACAGTCCCACGAATCACAGCCAGTGGCGGTCTGCGCGAGGCACAAACGACGTCATGGCGAGATACGAAAAATCCACGAGGATCAGGTACCTTCGCATGTTTCTCCTCCCAGGCATTCGTGAGAGCCATCGAACCGGGTGAGCTAAGAGATTAATTATTCCGCGTTTGAGAGCAATCGTAACCGCCTGCGTGCGATCATTAGCGCCCAACTTGGCAAGGATGTTTCTGACTTGTCCCTTGACGGCATCTTCGGTGACCGAGAGCGACGCCGCAATCTCTTTGATTGGTATTGCCCTCGGCGATCAGGCTCAGGACGCGCACTTCCAGCCGGGGACAAGGCGTCCTCGGCGGCGTGCTCGGCGAGCTCGAAAGAGACCTCCGGAGAAAGGGTCTTTCTCCCGGCGTGTACCGCCCGGATTGTATCCAGCAGCTCCTTGTGCAGACTATTTTTCAAAAGATAAGCGCGGGCGCCCGCTTGGAGAGCGCGCATGGCCTGGACGTCGCCGGTGTAGGTGGTGAGCACGATGATTCGCGCGTCGGGAAATTCTCCGCGGATGGCGATCATCGCATCCAGGCCGTTCATCTCCGGCATCTGCAAGTCCATCAGCGTCACGTCTGGGCGATGCGTGCGGAACTGCTGAATCGCTTCGCGGCCGTTCGCGGCTTCGGCCACCAGGGTCATATCTGATTCATCGGCGATCAGGCCCGCAATGCCCTGACGCAGAATCGGATGATCATCGACCGCAAGAATCCGAATCTGTTTAGAATCTTCATTCATGACGCACTCCTACTCCGGTTTACTGGGCCGTTACCCGAAAGGTCTACGCGACCGGTGGGAAGCCCCATCGTAAGCGATAGCGCCCGGAATACTCAGCTCGACCTGCGTGCCGGAATCGAGCTTGCTCCAGACCTCCAGACGTCCACCTACGATTTCAGCCCGCTCACGCATTCCGTGGCAGTCCAAAGTGTCCTGATGGCTGACGCTGCATGGCGTCCTCGTCAATGCCCTTCCCGTCATCACGGACGCGCAAGCGGAAGTGCCGTTTGTCGTATCGAATCTCCACCGTGATCCGCCGCGCCTGCGCGTGACGGAAGGCGTTGCGCAGCGCCTCGCCCGCGATGCGGTATGCCTCGTCGCGCACGACGGGATTCAAGCTGCGCGGGCGCACCTTCTACTTCGAGATCGATGACCGGAGATTCGCCCGCAGCGCATGTCCCTTCGTGAGTTCTTCTGCAATGGCAGCTATTCGCGTTGGCAAGATCATTGGTTTCGAAAGCCGACGAGCGCAACCCCTGTACAGCGTCACGACCTTCGGTAATCGCCTCAGCCGCCTGCTCGAGTGCGCGTTATCAAGCCGTTGCCTGGCTTCGTCGGGACGCTCGGGCAGGAGTTTCGCAGCCGACTGGAACCTGAGCAGCAGGCCCTGAAAACTTTGCAGCAGAGTGTCGTGCAGTTCGCGCGCGATACGCAGTGCGCTCGCTCACCCGCGCTTCCAGGGTCATATTGAACTGGTGCGCGAGTTGCCGGACACGAAGTTGATAAGCCGCCCAGAGCAAGAGCAGGAAAAGAACCAAAATGGCCAAGCGGAACCACGTGGTCTGGTAGAAGGCCGGGGCGATGGAGAAATCCAGCAGCGCACCTTCCTCGTTCCACACGCCGCTGTTGTTCGAGGCCATCAAGCGGAAGCGGTAGGCGCGTGGCGGGAGGTTCGTGTAGATCGCCTGGCGACGGTTGCCGGCATCCTGCCACTCGTTGTCGTAGCCTTCCAGTTTGTAGCGGAACTTAACCTGCTCCGGGGCGACGAAGCTCAACGCCACGTAATCAATCGCGAGGTCGCGAACGAGTGCGGGCAGGCGCAACCCTTGCGCCGCGTCGTAAGTCTTGCGGTCGGCGGTGACCTGCTCGATTTGTACCGGAGGCGGGAGCTTGTTGAACGGAAAGTGTTAGCGGGTCGATCACGCTGACGCCGTCGAACCCTACGTACCAGATTCTTCCGTCCGAAGCCTTGCTCACACTCATGCACAGCAGAAAGATTGGACTGGATCCGCACTCCATCCGAGACATCGAACAGCGTAGCCGCGACTGACCTGGATGGATCATCGACCCATGCATCCATCTCGGTCCGGGCAATACGGACGAGACCACAGGCCGTGTAAACCCAAACGAACTGATCGGCGTCATCCACGGTCCAATGGACCTTGTCACAGGAGCAGGCCGTTCTTGCTCGTGAGCGTTGTAACGTGATCGTCTTTGATGCGGCTGGAGACCGTTTTCGGTGGCGGCCCACAGCGCGCCGCGCGGGCCAAAGCGGAGGCGATTCACCCTGCCCGCGCCAAGCCCTTCGGCGACCGAGTACGACTTCCGAATCGCTCCGTCCGCGAAGTAGGAAATACCTCCTGCGCTGAATCCCAGCCATATTCCGTGCTGCGAAGGATCGGCCAGGACAACGCGGCCGTCGTCGTTGTGTCCCAGTGCAGTCCACGGAAATTTCTCGACCACTCGCCCCTGGAATAAATGAAGGAGGCCATCCTCCTCTTTCGCCAGCCACAGATGTCCGGAGGGCCCTTCAGTCATGGACGTGATTCGTCCACCGTGAACGTCACGCACTGGAACGAATCGGTTGTTTTCCAAATACCCAAACTCTTGAACCGTCGAAAGCCAGATCCGCCGCTCGCTGTCCTCAAACAGAGAATATGGTGCTCCTTTGGGTGTTCTAGGATCCTGAGTGCTTCCGATGCGGTTCACCACGGAGATGCGGCCGTCCTTCCACCGGTTCAGGCCGTTGTAGGTCGCGACCCAGACGCTACCGTCTTTGGCCCCAACGATCGCCACGCTTTTGGTGCTGGACAATCCTTGCTTGGTTGAAAAGTTGGGAACGGCATACTCACGGAACCTGTCGATGCCGTTGCTAGTGACGGCCCAAACATCGCCTTCCCGATCCTCAAGAAGTCCGGTCACGGTGTCGCCGGAGAGACCATCAGCCTCGGAAAAGACGTCCGTTTTGCCGTGATGGATGTGAACCAGCCCGCGGTCTGGTATGGCGACCCACAGCCCTCCGTCACGATCTCGGAGGATTTGCGGCGGCTTCAAATGCTGCGACAAGACGGTTGAGGCACCGCTTTCGAGTTGCGCAGCAACAGACTTTGTCAGTTGCTTATCATTGGCAGTCGGAAACGCGAATTGTTCAAGCTCTGCAAGCGCCGGTTGCAAATGCATCGAGTCCCAAACTTCGAATGACTGCGGTCGGCCCGACTTCCACTTCCGAGAGTCCTTATCGAAACCCACCCAGAAATTTCCTTCAGCGTCTGCATCGATCGGGCCGACGTTCTCACCAAAAATGCGCGCTTCGCGGGTAGCAGCCCACACGGTGCCATTGCGGTCCTCAAGCAACGCAAAGATCCGGCTGCCGTTCAGCTCGGAGTAGGTGGTGAGCTTTCCATCTTTCCAACTGGCAAGCCCCTTGGTTGTGCCGATCCAAAATGTACCATCACGTGTGACCAGCAGCGTCGGAATGTCATTGCTGGGGAGTTGGCCATTGGGCGGCCTCCAAGGGACAGCCCGAACGCCATCAAAGCGCAGCAAGCCGAATTCGGTGCCGAGCCAGAGATAGCCATCGGGCGTCTGTGCGATAGCGTAAATGAAGCCTCTGGCGAACCCGTCGCGGACCTTCCATGCGGTGTGGGCGTACTGACTGATATCGAGCGCGGGATCCAACGCAAAGGCGAACGAGCAGCACGCGAGCCGAATGCTCAGCACGACGACCGCCTGTATGAGCCGTTTTCGCATGAGTAGGAACGGTATTGTCAACTTAACTTAAGATGAAACACAACTAGGCTCACACAAGATGAATTCCACTTTCATCTTCGCCAGTTAACCTGACAATACGGATGACAGAGATTTCAGCTACATCCAGGCTCATCGCAAGCAGCTCGGAGTAACACTAGCGCGACATTGCTGTCGGTCTGAGATGTTACTTCAGAATCGCAGGCCAGTTCAGAACGACAGAGTACGATTCCAGATAGCCTTGCCGCGGCTGTAGGACCAGAAATTTCAGACCATCTTGAGTCACTGCATACTGATTGACCGTCGCATCTGGGACCATTCCGGTATCGAATAGCTTGTGCTGGACGGTGACCTTCGGAGGCGAGCCGCGGTCCACAGTCACCGACATCATTGCACCCTCAGAATCGAGGAAGAACAGTTCTCTGCCATCCCCGCGCCACCGTGGTTGTACGCCGCCGGCCTGCGACACCTGCGTTATATCGTGAAACGCGGGAAACGACGCAACAAAGACCTCCCACTTCCCGTCGCGAAGCTCACCATAGGCGATCAAGTGTCCATCCGGAGACAAATGGAACTCATCTTTACGAAAACTCGATGTGTATACGGCCCTAGGTCTCCGATCGTCCTTCAGAGGTAGTATCGAAAGAGTCCTGGTGTCGTGGGTCAGCAGAAATGTACCATCCGGAGACCAGTCTTCCACCCAGTGCCTTTCATTATCACCATAAACAGGCTCTAGCTGCTGCTTTCCCGCCTCGACCTTCGCAACCAGGAACGGCGGATCGCTTCCGCCGTTCGGCAAGAGATTAAAAGCAAGATAGCGAGAATCCGGCGACCACACAGGATCGGACTGCGCGTGCGGATCAACCACCAAGGGAGTCGTTGTATTTGTCGCGATATCGATCAGCCACAGACTGCCCGTAGCGTACTGTCGGAACGAATTGAGTGCCAAATGTTTGCCGTCGGGCGAAAGAGTGAACTGCTCATAGTCGACTGTTGGTTCCACACTCCCAACCGTCGAGCCGTCTCGCGAATACCACCTGAGTGTATCGATCGACGATCGCTCTGCCGTACCGTAGATCAGCACTCCATTTTGCGAAGCGGCGAATTCGGAACTGCCGAGATACGCTGCGGACGCAGCAACGTTTCGGACCACCAACAGAGGATCTCCTGTCGTTCGCAATGACTTCCATTCCATCCGTTGCGCAAAGAGATTCTGTTGTTGTATGAACAGCAAGTGCTCGGCAGCGACTACAGGGCGGTGCTGGGTCGTCACGAGTTCAAAGGGAGCACCGCCATCCAGTCGCTGAGCATATACCTTCGCGTTCGGATCATCCGCGGTGAGACTTGTCCGAGCCAGGTAAATAAACTGTTTGCCATCGGGCGAGAACTGCACCCAGAATTGGCTGACCTGTCCCGGAAGCAACGCGGTCGCCGGAGTCGTACTTGCGCCATCACGAGAGACGCGAAAAATGGGGCTATTTACCGTTCGTGCAAACAGAATTGTTCCGTCGGCGCCCCATGCCCCTTGCGCGATGTCTGGAACCTCGACGATTGTTTCGGGAGTTCCCCCGATCGTCTTATTTTCTTCAGTTTTCCACCCGCCCAAAAGCCGATGAACTGTGAGTCTGGTGACCAGAAGGGCAGCAGTGCGCCCTCAGTCTGTTCCAGTTTTCGCGCTTCTGAAGAACTCAGCGGTCGGATCCACAAAGAGCTTTCACCCGACGCATCGGTCGCCGCGAAGGCCAACATCTCACCATTGGGAGAAAGCGCCATGTACTCGAACGGGTGCCAGTTCCTGTGCAACGTTATGCCGTGCGGCAGGCCGAGGGTGAGCTGTACCGCATTCGGTCGGGACGAACCGGAATGTCGAAATACATAGAAGAGAGCAATTGTTCCGATCGCAACGACCGTTACAATCAGCACCACTTGCGTACGCCGCGAGCGCCGAGAAAACAACGTATGGGCACCGGGCGGTCTTGCGGCCGATTTATCCGGCCCTTCGAACTCATTCCCTGTTGACATCGCGCATATGTTACCGCCGAACGGGTCCTGAGCGGTAACAGCTTGTCTCGCCGACACGAGAGATAGCCATCGGGCGTCTGTGCGATAGCGCGTGAGGCCAGCACGGCTGAGCCGCCGATGCCACGGAGCCCTTGTCTGCTGGAAAACGAAACCACGCTGACGCGATGGAAGCGGTCGATGCCCTCAGGAGTAGCAACTCCAGATATTTCCTTCCCGGTCCTCGCAACAACTCAGAGACTTTGTCGTCGGACAACCCATCCGCGGCTCCGAAATGGTCCGCGACTCCATTCCGCCACGCGGTACAACCCGTCATTCGTGGTACCGATCCACAAAGGCCGCCGCCGCGGTCGTGAAGCCAGTTTCGATCCTCTTAATTTGTCAGCATCGAGCGAAGCTGGTCGGAATGGTAACGAGAACGTCGCGATTTGCGTGCTGGATTAACTAGCGATTCGTCCAAGGCGAGCGCATTGGAATTGTGATCCGGAGAGCGTCACCGCCACCACCAAGATTAGAAACCGATAACAAGTGAAGACGACAAGCTGATTCTGATCACGACTCTATGCTCCATACTGCTTTGCCCGTATACCGAGCTTCTTCATGCGAGAAAGCAGGGTAGTGCGGTTTAGTCCGAGCATTGCGGCCGCTCCCTGTCGTCACCGCCCACGCGCCCGTTACATTCCGCAGAGTGCCCGAACAATCGTCTCGCGCTGCTTTCTGGCTGCTCGTCATCAGTACTCTTCCCGCCATCCAGGGCGCTTCGAGTTTCTTCCACTATTCGCGCAATGTCGTCCCGGTCTTGCCGGGCGCGCTCTGCAGCCCTTCGGCCACGCAACGTCTGCGTAGTTCTGTGAGCGGCGCTTCGAGCGATCGGCCTCGCGTGAGGATCACGGCTCGCTCGATAAAGTTTCCCAGCTCTCTGACATTCCCGGGCCAGTCCCATTCGATCAATGCTTTCATCGTAGCGGTCGGGATCGTTTCGATCTGCTTCTGCATTTCCTGCGCGAAGTTCTGTGGCGAAATAGCGGGCCAACAGCTGGAATGTCTTCACGGCGGTCACGTAACGGAGGAATGCGAATGGGAAAGACGATTCAGACGATAAATAGAGGTCGCTGCGAAATTCGCGGCGTCGCAATCATCCCTTCCAAGTCCGGTTGGTGGCGGCCACCAGCCGTACATCTACTCGGTTTGTACGGGTGCTGCCGAGGCGCTCGAACTCGCGTTCCTGTAGCGCGCGCAACAGCTTCGGCTGAACCTCCAGCGGCACATCGCCCACCTCGTCGAGGAACAGCGTGCCTGTCGTCCGGAGTTCCAGCCGCCCCACCTTCTGGACCGATGGCGCCGGTGAACGCCCTTTTTCATGCCCAAACAATTCACTCTCGAACAGGCCCGTGGGAATTGCGCGGCGCAGTTGAGCTTCACGAAGGTACGCGTCTTGCGCGGCTATGGTCGTGGATGGCGCGGGCGATGCAGTTCCTTGCCGGTACCCGTCTCGCCCAAGAGCAGCACTGTTGGCATCGCCTGGCCGCTACCGTTTCCACGAGTTCAACACCTGTCTCGAGTGCCGAGCTGTCGCCAACGATTTGGTCGAAGTTCAGCTCGCTGCGGATTTCTTCTTCAAGATAGAGTTTCTCCTGAGCAAGCTTCTCTTTTGAGTTCGGAAATCTCGCGATAGGCGAGAGCGTTTTCGACGGCAATCGCGATTCCGTCCGGCGACCTGTATGAGCAGTTCCTCGTCGTTTTCGGTGAACGCGCTTTCGCTTCGGCTCGCGATGTCGAGTGTTCCCAACGCGCGGTCGTGCACGACGAGAGGGATCACACACCCGGATCTGAGCCCGTCGTTGTATGCGTGCTTAATCTGGGGAGCGGGAAACTCTCAAGATCAAGCTGCTTTATTAGAACCGGCTGGCCGCGAAGTGAAGGCCAGACCTTGCGGGCTGCCTTGCAGGGGAAATGATGCGCCTTCTTCAAGGTCACTAGTGTATCGCAGGTCGAAGCTATGTAGTCGCAGTTGGCCCGTCTCCGTGTCGGAAGGCAGATTGAAGCCGGCGTCATGCGGAATGACCTTGCGGAGCGCGTCACAGGTCGCGTGCAGGAGGCTTGCCAAACCCAAACAGTTGACTACCGCATTGTTGATATCGAGCAGCAGTTGGTAACGGTCGCGTTCGGCTTCGGCGGTGGCAAGGCGCGTTTGATATTGCCTGCCTCACCGTTGTGCCGTAGCACGAACTCGTCGAGGCGCTGCGCATGGAAAAAGGTTTGTCTCCTATTTAGTAGTTTTTCGCCGAGCGAATTATATAAACACTGACCAGTCAGGAAGAAAGGTCTAAATGAGTCGTGGCAAATTCCGTCGAGCATCCCTCGCCCGGAACTGCCAACGCTCGAGGCTATGTTTGCCATCGGCTTCCACGCCGCGCAAAGTTTCTCCGTGCACCTCGCCTTCCAGGTTTGCCCTGCCACTACTCACTCGAACCGTAAAGACCGAACACTTACCAAAGATGACGCATCCGTCTTCGTTCACTTCCTGCAGTGGTTCAACCGCAAGGCGTATTCCACAACTCTTTCCGCTTGCATTCTCTGTTGAAGAGATCAGCTGAGGACGAGACTCGATTCAAGATCACGGCAGCTAACATTCGGGGAATCACACATTTCATGATCACTCGCGGCGAAAACGGCGAACAGCCGCCATCGAAATCTAAGAACGCCCAAGTCCTCCGAATAATCTTTCTCGGTTAAGTTGAAAGTGACGATGACACTTTCGCAGCACTTTCAACAGTTTCGACAGCGCGCGTCTTTCTCACCGACTCAAATACTCAATGAATTCAAACGAATTTGCCGGCGCTTAATCCGGCACACGCGTTGCCGCTCTGCACTAACCCGAGGCGAAGAGGAGAACAGTGATGCTCAGAATTTTCATTCAACGAACATGTAAGCCGGTAACGAGCTTCGTGCTCAGAAAAAGGAAAATCTGATTGGGCCGTGGGTTCAGGAATTGAGAGAGATGCTTCGGGGTGACGCGTTGGCCACTAACTGCCCGGACGATGTTCGTGGACTTGGCTGGACGTCAGTTTCATTGATGCTGAGGGGCGAGCACTGCTCACCCGGACTGCGACAAAAGGGAGCGAGGCTGTTATCAGCCGGGTTCTGACTACGCGAGATTGCTAAGCTGTGATTGACGCTGAACAGCGTGACCGCAGTAGTCAATGCAGCCATTTGAATCCGGCGTGAGAACTTTGCAGTCGTTTCGCCATCGCACGATGTGGAAACTTAAGGAGCAGGCAATGCATCGATTTCTTTATCTACTGGCGATCATCATTCTGATGGCAAGCCCATTCACCGCCTACGGCGCAGCAAACCGGGGGCCGCCGGCAGAAGTCCCGACATTGGACCAGGCCATCTCTCCTTGCGTTGCGTGACAACCGTGATCGTTAAACGAACGCGCGGCTGAGTGTCGGCAAATCCTGAGGGATCAAGTGGCGGCGGCCCGGGCTTATCGGCTGCCCAAATTCGAATTCAATGCGCTTTGCCGGCCAGCAGCTCGTCAGCCCGACTTCACTTTTACTAAAGGTGTTCTGGGTAACTGCGCGAACGTTGGCCCAATCCCTGATCAGCAGACATTTCCAAGATGTCCACACCGAGCCGGCTCTACGGCCATTCTCTTCGGTTCAAGTTACGCAGCCACTTTCACAACTGCACCGCATTCGCCTCAACATCAAACAAGCCATGTTGATGGGTGACATTTCCAAAGAGCAATTGCGTGGGCAACAGCAGGACGTCGTCAGCAATGTCAAGCGCACTTGCACTGCGGAATTGTCCAGGCAGAGAGCGCTCTGGACAGCATCTCCGTCAGGCGCTGGCCTTCTATCGTGAACTGGATCGAGTGACCGGCGATGCGCGTGCTGCAGCTTCGGTCGCGCTCAAGGCGAGATGACCTCGAAGTCGAAACCCGATTAGCGAAGACGGAAACCGAAGAGACTGACGGTCGACAATCAACTGAGCACTTTGAAAGAGCAGCTCAATCAGTTGATCGGTCGCGACATCAGAACCAACTTCATCATTACGCGCACGTGCCCGGGCCCTCATTGATGGAAGCTGATCTCGGCGGCGGCACGCACCCTTGCGATCGAACAGCGGCCGGAGGTCAGAGAGGCGCGGTTACGTGCCAAACAAGCCGAACTCGGACAAGCGCGTGAAGAAATCCGGAATACATCCCCGACATCAGTGCGGCCTTTACTTATGCGTCGCCCCGAGAATTTCGATCACTGCGAGTACCCAAGAACTTTGCCGCCGCGCGGGTGTCTCGATGACTTGGGAAGTCTTCGACTGGGGACGAGAAGAAACATCAGCTCGCAGAGAAAGAGAAGACGATCGAGCAGGCCAACAATGCCCTGAGCGATGCAGAAAGCAAAGTGATGATCGAAGTTGGCGCGAAGATGCGCGACCTCAAACAAGCGGTACAGGCGCTGCGCGTTGCCAAGTCTCCTGCGTGCGAAACCGCGCGCGAGAATATGCGCGTGTCAACGAGCAAATACAAAATTCAGGCGACGCTGATTTCCGACGCGTGTTGCAAACGCAGGCAAATCGCGCTGGACGCGGATTACCAATATCAACAGGCGTTGACGGCCTTCCTGGACAGCCAAGGCTGAATATCTGAAAAAAGCGATCCGGAGCAAGGCAAATGAAAAAGAAATCATGAACTCTGATAAGACTCACCAAGCAGGTGGACATTCCTGGCAGCTTTTTTGGTCATGGCCGAGTGCGCCCACGGCCAGGATGTTCATTACAACTACGACCGAAGCGCCAATTTCGCGGCGTACAAAACGTATCAATGGGTCGAAATTCCGGGCGGCTCCGGTGCCGGATCGGCTGATCGACCGGGCCATCAAGCAGGCCGCCGACGAACAAGCTTACGCACCGCGCAAAGGTCTCACCAAGGTCGAATAGGTGAACCCAGACGTGTACATCGGCTACCAGGTTGTGATCAACCTGGAAAGAGCATCGACTTATATAGCACAGGCATCGGCCCCGGAGGATGGGTGGATGGGGCGACCGCCCGGTGCACGGCCAGACCTCGACCGTTCCCGTGGGGATACTGTTGATGGACGTGTATGCGACGTTTCAAAAAGCAACTGGTCTGGCGCGGCGACGCCATCAAGACCATCGATCCTCAAGGAAGACCGGACAAAAACTACAAGAACCTGCAAAAGTTATAGCGGCTTTAGGAACTATCCGCCTAAGCCAGGCAGAGTAGGGAGCGAGGACCAACGAGCGTTCTCGGCAGCAGCAGAAGCTGAATACGAAAAAGCGATCGGAGCGGACAAATGAAAAGAAACGATTGACACTTCTAGTGGTAGCGGGCGCGGCGGCGTCTGTTGGCCGGCGTGGTCTCAGCGGCTGTGGCGGGGCCTGCGAGCGAAGCGGGCGGAGAAAGCCACCGGTCCCCGTGAAAGTCGCAGCGGTTGAGTTGAACGCCGCGAGCAGCGGAACGAGGTATTCGGCGACGATCATCCCACGCACGGAGGTTCAGTTGGCCTTCAAGGTGGGCGGCTATGTTGACGCGCTTCGCAAGGTCCGTGGCGTCGACGGGCAGGATGCGCGATATCCAGGAAGGCGACGCTCATTAACGTGGGCACGGTGCTGGCCCGGCGTTCGCCAGAGCGACTATCAGGTCAAATTCAAAGAAGCAGAATCTCAGGCCAGCGAGGCGAGGTCAGGCATCGACGTCAGCAAAGCGCAATATCGAAGAAGCGGTTTCCGGTATCGCCTCGAGCAAGCCGCAACTGGCCGAAGCAGAGGCTGCTTACGTGAAAGCCAAACTCGATTACGACCGCGCGGAGAATCTGTTTGCGCAGTCGCAGTATGACCAAAGCTGATTACGACGCGGCCAAGGCTCAGTACGACATGACTAGCGCCAAGGTCGCCGCCGCGCGCTCGCAGGTTCAGGATGATCCAGGCCAAAGCCGATTCTGCAAAAGCGAATATCGACGTGGTCCAGGCGAAGTCACAAGAGGCGCGCAGGCCGTCGTGCAGGAGACGCAGATTCCACTACACGACACCGAACTGAGGTCGCCGCTCAATGGGGTCGTGCTGCAAAAGTCGATCGAGAAAGGAACATTGGTTTCTTCAGGTGATAAAGCATTCATAGTTGCCGACACTTCGTCAGTCAAAGCGGTCTTCGGCGTGGCGGATGTCGCCGTGGCGGAAATGAAACTGGGTAGCAAGCTGAACGTTGAAAGCGAATCGATGCCTGGGCAAGGAATTTCAGGGACAGATCACATCCGTGTTTCCGGCTGCCGATTCGAAGAGCCGAGCATTCAACGTCGAGGTGACGATCGCGAATCCTGAGTATCTGCTGCGGCCGAACATGATCGTTTCGCTTACGAGTGGGAACTCAGCAGGCCACTGACAGCGCAGCCCGTCGTGCCGTTGAACGCAGTTATTAAATCGAAGAGTAACGCGAACGGTTATGCAGGTCGTGGTGGTGGACCGAGGAAGGCGGACGGCAAGTTGCGCGGCTTCGCGACGTGAAGCTGGGCGAATCATTCGGCAACGCCGTGGCCGTGACTGAAGGACTCAAGCAGGTGACCGCGTCATCACGACAGGCGGCACGATGGTGAACGATGGCGATCAGGTAAAGGTGATTCCATGAAGAGAGTTAAAGTCTTATTACGAAAAGCGCGCCGAAGCGCTGCGCAGGTTGGTCCATAAATCGCCGGCGAAAACCGTGGCCCACGACCAGACCAAGTCTGGCCCACAGCTCATGCCAACGGCGAGGCGATGAAAAGCAAGCGCAACATCTCTCGCTTTTTCGTCGAGCAGCGGCACATCACCTGGGTCATGCTGATCGGCGTCTGCGTCTGGGGCGTTTACAGCTATAAGAGCATGCCTCAGCGCAAAGACCCGGACACGCCGGTCAAAACCGCCGTCGCCATCACGACCTGGCCGGGAGTGAACGCGGAGAAGATCGAGCAACTGGTGACCAGGAAGATCGAAGAGAAGATCGCCCAGAACGCCAACGTGGAAAAGATCCGCTCGATCTCGCGCACCAACATTTCGGTTGTTTATGTGGACCTGGACGAGAACTTTCCTGGCAGCCAGATCGGCAAGGAGTTCGACGACATCGCGCTCAAGCTTGACTCCATCAAAGATTTGCCGGACGGGCGGGACCCATAACAATTCATCAAGGACTTCGGCGATACGTCGGCGCTCATGCTCACCGTCGCCAGCCCGAAGGTGAGTGACGCAGAGATCGACCTACGCGCTAAGGAGATCGGCGAAGCCATCGCGCGCAACCGGGCACAATACGCGCCGGCGGAAGGCGGAGCGCGCTTCACGATTGTCAGCACCCTCACTCACCCGGTAAGCACCCGCGTCGTGCAGGACCCGCTCAATCTGCTTACCGATTATCTCAAAGAGAAGGGCGTGGCTAGCGACCTGCACGTCATCATTGAGCCAGGTTTCGTCGGGGTGGACGGTGTCTCCGACGCGAGCGATGAAACCCTGCTCGACCACACGCGACGGTTTATCAACGAACGGTTGCAGGCCGCGGATTTTCATCCGGATAGCTGGCCCCCCGTGGTGATCCGTGACCCTCAGGAGACGCGCGAACGGCTGGGCCTGGTCGCGGGCGACAAATACAGCTACCGCCAGATGGATGATTTCACCGATATCATCGAGAAGGGGCTCAAGAGCGTCCCTCAAGCTACGAAGGTATCGCGCGCGGGCATTCTTGCCGAGCGGATCTTTCTCCTTTATTCCCAGGAGCGCATCGCTTCATACGGCCTGCAGCCCGGTGACCTGCCGAAGATTCTGGGCGCGCGCAACATCACCCCGGCAGGCGGTCAACTGGAAGCCGTGGGAAGGAACTTTTCCATCGACCCTTCCGGGGAGTTTAAGAGTGAAAAGGAGATCGGCGACGTGGCGATTACCCGCACGGAGCAGGGTGCGCCCGTTTACCTGCGCGACGTGGTGGACGTCGAGCAGAGGTTATGACAGCCCGCCGAGATACCTGAACTTCTACGACTGGCGCGACGCAAAGTGGCAAGTGGCAGCGCAGCCGCGCCATCACGGTCGCAGTCCAGATGCGTCCGGGCGGATACATCGGCCAATTCGGTGAAGACATCGACGGGAAGCTGGCCGAGTTGAGGAAACAGTTGCCCGACGACCTGATCATGGCGCGCACCTCCGACCAGCCGCGGCAAGTCACGGAGAACGTCGACCTGTTCATGAACAGCCTCTACGAGGCGATCATTCTGGTAGTGATCGTCTCACTGATCGGCTTTTGGGACTGGCGTTCGGCGCTGCTGATGGGGTTGGCGATCCCGATCACGCTCTTCATCACCTTCGGGATGTCGCACATGCTGGGGATCGATCTCCAGCAGGTGTCCATCGCTACGCTGATCATTGCTCTCGGCTTGCTGGTGGACGTGCCGGTGGTCGCCGGCGATGCGAATCAAGAACCAGTTGGGAGCGGGTCTGCCGCGCGCTCATGGCCTCGTGGGTGGGGCCGACAAAACTCATCGTGGCGATCATCTTCGCCACTATCACTAACATCGTCGCCTACCTGCCATTTCTGACTCTGCCCGGGAGCACGGGCGAATTTTTATACAGCCTGCCCATCGTGCTGACCTGCTCTTTAGTGGCGGCGCTGATCGTGGCGATGATCTTCATTCCCTTCCTCGGCTACTTTTTGTTGAAGCCCAAAATCGAACCGCCCCTTGCGGAACGGCGCAAACACGGGTTCCCGGCCTTCTATTACAGAGTCGGCCAATGGTCGATCAATCACCGCTGGGTGGTGCTGGCCGGATCGCTCGTCCTACTGGCGGGTGGCGGGCTGATTGGCAGCCGGCTCAAAACCGACTTTTTCCCGAAAGACCTTTCTTACCTTTCATACCTCGACGTGTGGTTGCCCGAAGATGCGCCTTTGTCGGCGACCAACGAAGCCGCGCGGCACGCTGAGGAAGTGGTGCGCGAGGTGGCCGAAGAATACGGCAAGGAGCACCCTGAAAAAGATGGCAAGCCGCGTGAAGTCCTGAAATCCCTGACCACCTTCGTCGGGGGCGGCGGCCCGCGCTTCTGGTTCTCGGTTTCGCCCGAGCTGCAGCAGCTCAACTACGCGCAGGTGATTATCGAGGTCAACGACAAGCATGACACCAACCACCTGATCGGCCCGATACAGAGGGCGCTGGACGAGAGGATCCCTGGCGCGCGGATCGATGTGCGGCAGCTCGATACGGGCAAGCCCATCACGATGCCGGTCGAAATCCGCATCTCGGGCAGTGACATGGCCGCGCTGCGCCAGGAGGCGGAGAAGGTGAAAAATATCCTGCGAGCCACTCCATACGCCCAGCGCGTCCGCGACGACTGGGGGAGGAGAACTTCACAGTCAACCTTCAAACCAACTCCGACCGCGCGAACGTGGCGGGGATCACCAACCTCGACGTGGCCGCTTCCTCGGCGACGGGGATCAACGGCAGCCAGGTATCGGTGCTGCGCGAAGGCGATAAGCAGATCCCGATCGTGGCGCGACTGCGGATGGAAGAGCGCGCGCAACTGGCCGACGTGCAGAACCTGTACGTCTATTCCACGCAGGGGACACAGAAGGTGCCGCTCAGGCAGGTCTCGTCGGTCGAGTACGGAATGCAGACCGAGAAGGTCCGCCGGCGCAATCAGTACCGCACGATCACGGTTTCCTGCATGGCCGAACCCGGTCACCTGCCGTCCGAGATCGTGAGCGCCGCCCGCCCGCAGCTGACAGCTTTTGCCGCTCAGCTCCCCTCCGGCTACCACATGGATTTCGGCGGGTCGGAAGAGGAGCAGGTCAAGGGTTTCAAAAATCAGACGGTCGTGCTGGTGATCTCGCTGGTCGCGATCTATCTGAGCCTGGTCTATCAGTTTAGGAACGCCATCAAGCCGTTCGTCGTTTTCGCGGCGGTGCCTTACGGGATCGCGGGCGGACTGGTGGCGCTCTGGATCATGGACACGCCGTTCGGTTTCATGGCCTTCCTGGGAATCATCAGTCTGGTCGGGCTGATCGTCAGTCACATCATCGTGCTCTTCGACTTCATCGAAGAGAAGCACGCGGAAGGCGAGCCGCTGAAGGAGGCGGTGCTGGATGCAGGCATCATGCGGCTGCGCCCGGTGATGATCACAGTGCTCGCCCTGGTGTTTGCACTTATCCCGCTGGCGATGCACGGCGGGCCGCTGTGGGAGCCAATGTGTTACGCGCAGATTGGCGGGATGATGGTAGCGACCTTCATCACGTTGCTGTTGGTGCCGGTCATCTATTCGATCTTCGTGCTCGATCTCAAATTGATTAAGTGGGAAACGAAAGGCGCGCACATCGCGGAGAAGACGCACGCGCCAGAAACGGAGAGCCGGCAACGGAGCCGGCAACGGCAGGCTGATGGATGCGGTCGTCGTCGAAGAGCACTTGGGAGATACATGGAAACGAGCAACAACACAAGCATGGATCACATTAAGCCGGGCAAAGACTCGAAGTCTGCAGCTCGCGCTTCCGTTGGTGTGCGGATGGCTCGCGCTTTGTTTGTTCTTAGCGGCCGCGCCTGCCCGTGGGCAGCAGATGATACAAGGCAGAGACGAAACACCGTCAAAGTCTGAGTCTGAAGCGACGCGTTTGCGCACCCAACTCGCAGAGGCGACCCGTGAGTACAGGGCGAACCTCGAAAAACTGGTCGGCCATTTATGAGGCCGACGCAAAACAGGCCGAAGGGCGGCTACAGAAGCTGAAAGAGTTGTGCGCGCAAGGACTGATCACGCGCCGCGAGATGGAAACGTCAGAAGACGCTGCCGCCCGTGCGAGAGACAAAGTACGTTGACGCGCAGGCGCAGTTGAGAGCGCGCCGATGTGCAACTTGCTGAAGCGCTGATCGAGGTCGAGGCCGAAGAGACCGCGCCAAAGCTCAGAGTAAATCCGGCGCCGCGCGCTGTCGGCGGGCTCGTGCATACGACCGCCTACATCCGCTACGGCGGCGGGCGCGCGTGGTCTCTGTCGGAGGCGGGCGCGATCAAGCAGTTCTTCATGCTGAGATTTGGTCGCGCGCTGCCTATCCATGTGTTCGGTCAATCGCCGTTGCACGATCGCTGGGGCTATGACCATCGAAATGCGATGGACATCGGGCTTCATCCTGATAGCGTTGAAGGGCGAAGCGTTAATGGAATACTTGCGCGCCAATGGCGTCCCGTTCACGGCTTTCCATTTCGCAATCCCAGGTGTCGCTACGGGACCGCACATCCATGTCGGACTCCCGTCGCACAGGATCACAGCGGCCGTGGCCAGCAGGTGGGAGCGTTAAGAAGGAGGTTTTATGGCGGGAGAAGTGACCAGCGCTGCGGCAGCCATTATGGGTGCTTTTGTAGGAGGGCTTGCGTCACTGACAAGTACGTGGCTTGGCGAACGCAGCCGCCATCGACGGGATCTGGTGCGGCGCGAAATCGCCAAGCGAGAGACCGCCTATGCCGAATTCATAGACCACGCGTCCAAACTCTTTGTTGCGTCAGCTACGCACCATATCAATGATGACGAAGGCGAGGTTGAAGGAACCGTCTCACTTTACGCCGTCGCGAGCCGTATTCGGCTGTTTGCTTCGGATCAAGTTATGAAACGAAGCAGAACAGGTCCTGGATCTAATAATCACTCAGTTTGGGGCCGAAAATCTTTCTGTCGAACAACTTCGGAAGACGGCAATGGAAAAGCAAGATCCTCTGAAAGCCTTCAGCGGCATCTGTCGGCGCGAGCTGAAGGAGGTCCAGAGAAGAATGCCGTTTCGCTGGTAGATCGTGAGACGAATCGAGGCTACGGTTCGACATGCCTGAGAGAAAGAGCCAAACTCATCCTTGAAGTCGCGCCAGGCGATTGGCAATCAGTTAGGAGATGTCTGAATTGCTGGCGGCGTTGAACGACAACGTTGAATCCGATCGTGCATTTCGACGCGGCCGGCATCAGTCATACTCGAAGGCGACGCGAGTAGGACTGTCCACTGGGCGCATCTTGAAGAGCTGTACGCTCGCAAGGCCGGCGAAAGCGTTTTGAGAGCGTCGTGGACACGGTACGCCTCGAGCCATAAAGGTTGAGCCGCCGCCGATGAAGATGCCGGTGCAGTGATCACCCGATTAGCGTGATCATGAAATCCGGTCAGGCCATATATGGCTGCCAGACCTGAAAGCTGTATGAGCGCGTCTTCGACACGGACGAGCCTTTATTGAATTATGGGTTCCGGCAGCTACATCGATCTGCCGCTGGTCACTCAGCAGGGCAACTGATCGGCACTATCAAATTTCTGTCGCGGGAAAAAGCGAACTTACACGGACGCCCAGTTGAGCCTGTTGCAGGACATCTCGAACATTGTGGCCATCGCTGTATCGAACGCTTTGGCTTACGAAGAGATCAAATCATCTCAAAGAGCAACTACAGCTGGAGAACCAGCGTGCTTCAGGAACAGATTGTGGAGCGATCCATTTATGAAGAGATCGTCGGCTCATCGGGTGCGCTTCAGAAAGTTGGTGACCGCAATTGAACAGGTCGCGCCCAACAGTTTCGACGGTTCTAATTACCGGCGAGACCGGAACCGGAAAAGAGTTGGTAGCGCACGCGATTCATCGCCGCTCTCCGCGATGCAGATCGCGCCCTGGTGAAAGTGAATTGCGCTGCTTTGCCGGCGGAATTGATCGCCAGCGAATTGTTCGGTCATGAGAAAGGCGCCTTCACGGGCGCTATGCAACAACGCATTGGGCGATTCGAAGCTGCGAACGGCGGTACGATCTTTCTTGATGAGATCGCGGAACTTAGTCCCGAGATTCAGGTATCGCTGTTGCGCGTGCTGCAAGAGAAAGAGTTCGAGCGCGTGGGTGGCAACCGCACGATTAAGACAGACGTGCGCGTGATCGTGGCACACCAATAAAGATCTGCGACGAGAGGTCAACGAAGGTCGATTCCGCGCGGACCTTTTCTACCGGCTCAACGTTTTCCCGATTCACGTGCCGCCTTTGCGTGAACGCGTCAATGACATTCCGGTGCTGGTTGATTATTTCGCGGCGCGGCTGGCGGCGCGCACGGGCAAGAAAATAAGACAGATTGAGAAACGTTCGCTGCAGGTAATGAAGCAATACTCATGGCCCGGAAATATCCGCGAGCTACAGAACGTGATCGAGCGGTGCGTGATTCTGGCGCTGCCGGTGAAGTTCTTGCGAGTTGACCCGACTATGCTGGTCTACGAGCCGCCAGCCGCCGATCACTGCGCCCGCCGTGGCGGATGCAGGGGATCAGATCGCAAATCTCAGATCGAAACCGTCCTGCGCGAGACGCGTGGTAAGGTTTACGGACCAAACGGGCGCTGCTCGCCTGGCGTTACCTCGAGCAATCTCGCTCGTGAATGCGCACGCTCGATCTCGCAATATCCGCTCACTGGGAA